>UMFK01051476.1_pt1 | contig 19660 bp, 18 predicted proteins | sample 1964981 | NCBI WGS metagenome assembly UMFK01 (sample SAMEA4836043, study PRJEB28245) | human gut metagenome | biome: gut microbiome; material: fecal sample | place: Denmark | collected 2008
TCAAGCTTTTTAGCTCTCGGTTTGTTTGTCTCTCTCGGAGAGAATGTCTCTCTCGGAGAGAGCTTTTATATTATATCACATACAACTGCTCTTGTCAAGCCTTTTTTTGCTTTTGGATAACTGCACAGTGAGATAGCATTTCTTGTCGAATTTTGTCAGCAAGGTGCACAAAGAGATACAGCCATCTACATTATTTTCTTCACACTGCCATTAAAAATACGTTTTCACATTCTAAAAGAGCAAATATTTACTATACATTATTTTCAGTTATCATTAAGTCCAAATATTCTTGTAAGCAGCTTATCCTTATATATCTTTTCTGTATCTAACACTATCTGAGCCAATTCCTTCTTAGGTGGAAAAGTTTTTAATATAGAAAACTGAAAATTATTATATGCCATTTGATCATGTTCCAAATATCGAATAATCCTTTTGTTGTTTCCATGATATGTTTGTATATATTCTGCCCACCTTCCATAAAGCCCATCTGTACCATATGCTGAACCAACATACTGTTTACCTGTCTTCATATCAACAATAAGATAAACAGCATACACCGACTTAAGAGCCGTAACAGTATCATCGTGATGTGTAGGATCATTGAATATTTCCTGCAATTCACCATAAGTCCAGCACCCATCATATCCTTTAAATTCATTTGAATGAATTGCAAGGACTTCCTTAGGATTTACCGTCCTCTGATACCAGCTTATTGTTGCTTTTCCCCATTGTATCACCAATCTGTTCTTATATTCGCTCATTATATCTGTTTCTTCTAACTGATATTGTGTTCCGTTCTCAAACATTTGCGGTACAGGAAATCCGTCAGGCATATCATTGCGGCTAACACTTCTGTATCCCATGGCTTTGTATGTAGCAAAATATCGTGCTGTTGTCTTATCATCGCTGATAAAAACCATCCAATATTGATAGTTCTTTGCAAAATCCGGTTTTTGAAGCTGCGTATATTCTTTGATATATTTTACCTTATAGCATTCCTTAAAATTTTTATCCGACGTTGAATGTCTTATCAAAATGAAATCATTAGGGTCGTACCCATTCAGCTTTATCATATCATTTAAATATAACGGCATACAATTTACTCCTTTTCATTAAATAATTTGTCAATCATGTACCTAACATTCTGTATTCCCCATCTTTACATTGCTTTTAAGAATTTGCCTTTAATACATTATATCACTCTTTTTTAATTTTGAAAAGATATAAAGATATATTATAAAGCTCTTTTAAATTTTTTTGGACGTTGCCATTTACATAGTCTATCCTCCTCAAAACCGAATATACATATAACATACATTATATCCCCTGCCTGATATCCGCTCACCTCTCAGCAGCTTATACTATATGATATCCTCTCATTCATATGACTGTCAGACTCCAATACACGTTGTATTATCTTTTTCTTTTCATTATATGTACTTATTCCCCCCAAAAAAACAGGCGTTTGTATATATTGACTAATCAATATGTTAGATTAGTCGAATTTATACTTCAAATCTCCAAAAATTAGCATATGATAACAAAAGGTCTTGACATACGACAAAATCGGGTGTATTATATATTACGGTTAGTGAGAGCTAACCATATTAAATGACATTAAGTTAGCTTAATCTAACTTAATAAATAAGGCGGAGGAAGATATGATGCCGTTAACTTTAGCAACTGCAGGAGAAGAAAACATCATTAAAAAAGTAGGCGGAAATCCTGAGACAAGAAAGTTCCTTGAGAACCTTGGCTTTGTTGCAGGCGGAACCGTTACCGTTATCAGCGAGATAAGCGGCAACGTTATCGTCAACGTCAAGGAATCAAGAGTAGCCGTTTCAAAGGAAATGGCAAGCAAGATCATGGTATAATAAGGAGGAGGTTTTATAATGACACTCAAAGAAGCAAAGATCGGCTCAACAGTAACTGTAAAGAAGCTTACAGGCGAGGGCGCTGTAAAGCGCAGAATTATGGATATGGGTATCACCAAGGGTACCGAGATCTATATCCGTAAGGTAGCTCCCCTGGGCGATCCCATTGAGGTAACCGTCCGTGGATATGAGCTTTCGCTCAGAAAAGCTGATGCTGAAATGATCGAGATCGGCTGAGCCGTTTCGATTTTAGCATAGGCACAAGTTAGCGTACTCAAACTTTATTGAAAGGATCTATGATATGGAAATTAAAATCGCACTTGCGGGTAACCCTAACGCAGGTAAAACCACACTGTTCAATGCGCTGACAGGTTCAAACCAGTTCGTAGGTAACTGGCCCGGCGTAACAGTTGAAAAGAAAGAGGGAAAACTCAAGGGTCATAAGGACGTTGTTATCACTGACCTTCCCGGTATCTACTCTCTTTCCCCTTACACCCTTGAAGAAGTAGTTGCAAGAAACTACCTCATCACCGAGCGCCCCAACGCTATCCTCAATATTATTGACGGTACTAACCTGGAGCGTAACCTTTACCTCACCACTCAGCTGGTTGAGCTTGGAATCCCCGTTGTATGCGCTATCAACATGATGGACGTTGTCCGCAAGAACGGCGACAAGATCAACACCGATCAGCTTGCCAAGGAGCTTGGATGCAAGGTCGTTGAGATATCCGCTCTGAAGGGCACAGGAATCAACGAGGCTGCCGAAGAGGCTATCAAGGCTGCGGAGTCCAAGGTTCCCATGATCCCCCAGCACAGCTTCTGCGGCTGCGTTGAACACGCTATCGCTCATATTGAAGAAGCTGTTCTCCACGATATCCCCGAGGAGCAGCAGAGATGGTACGCCATCAAGATTTTTGAGCGTGATGATAAGGTCCTTGAAAAGCTCAACATTCCCGCTGACAAGAGAGAGCACATTGAGCAGGATATCGTTGCTGCCGAAAAGGAAATGGACGACGACAGCGAGAGCATCATCACCAACGAGCGTTATATCTACATCGCTTCCATTATTAAGGACTGCCTCAAGAAGAAGAACAAGGGTGAGCTTACCGTTTCCGATAAGATCGATAAGATCGTTACAAACAGAATCCTCGGTCTCCCTATTTTCGCAGTTGTAATGTTCCTGGTTTACTACATCGCAATGGTAACAGTCGGAGCTTCCGCAACAGACTGGGCTAACGACGGTCTCTTCGGCGACGGCTGGCACCTCCTCGGAATAGGCACAGGTGCTTACGAAGAAGCTGCTGACGAATACGGCGATTCCCCTGCTATCATTGAAGCATTCATTGAAAAGGCTCAGGAAAACGGCACCGATACAGCCGATATCGAAGATGCTATTGATCCCGAATCCGAAGCATTCAGCGTTGATGCAGCTGCTGCAAAGCTTTCCGAACTCACTGCAATGTTCACCGAAGCTGATACAGTTACATACACTGTAGAAGATGAAGAAACACTTGCTACAGAAGATGTTGAAGCAACAGGCGCTGATCTTGCAGATGCTGTTGACGCATTTGTTAAGTATAACTGCGCAGATCCCGATCCCGCTGATTACGGTGTATGGGTTCCCGGTATCCCCGTTCTCATCGGTGACGCAATCGAAGGCACACCCGATTGGCTCAACGGTCTTATCCTTGATGGTATCGTAGCCGGTGTTGGTGCAGTTCTCGGATTTGTACCTCAGATGCTGGTACTCTTCCTTCTCCTCGCATTCCTTGAGTCCTGCGGTTACATGGCTCGTATCGCATTCGTAATGGACAGAATCTTCAGAAAGTTCGGTCTTTCCGGTAAGTCCTTCATTCCTATGCTGGTAGGTGTAGGCTGCGGCGTTCCCGGTATCATGGCTTCCCGTACTATTGAAAACGAAAGAGACAGACGTATGACTGTCATGACCACAACCTTTATCCCCTGCGGCGCTAAGGTTCCTTTCATCTCCATGGTAGCAGGTGCTATCTTCGGCGGTTCTCCCTGGGTTGCAACCTCCGCATACTTCATCGGTGTTGCAGCAATCATCATCTCCGGTATCATGCTTAAGAAGACTAAGATGTTCTCCGGCGATCCTGCTCCCTTCGTTATGGAGCTTCCCGCATACCACCTTCCTACAGTAGGCAACCTCCTCAGATCCATGTGGGAGCGTGGCTGGTCCTTCATCAAGAAGGCAGGTACAGTAATCCTTCTTTCTACAATCTTTGTATGGTTCACCACTTACTTCGGCGTTGTTGACGGCACATTCCGTATGCTCAGTGAGGACGAGATCGACTTCAGTATCCTCGCAGCGATCGGCGGCGTATTCGCTTGGATCTTCAAACCTCTCGGCTGGGGCAACTGGCAGGCAGCCGTTGCATCTATCACAGGTCTCGTTGCAAAGGAGAACATCGTTGGTACAATGGGTATCCTTTACGGCGGCGGAGATGCTTCCACATATGATGCTATCGCAGCAGCCTTCACAAGCGTAAGCGGTTACTCCTTCCTGGTATTCAACCTCCTCTGCGCACCTTGCTTCGCTGCAATGGGTGCTATCAAGAGAGAGATGAACAACGGTAAGTGGACAGCATTTGCTATCACATATCAGTGCGGCTTTGCTTATGCAGTTGCTCTCTGCATCAACCAGATCGGCAACCTCTTCACAGGCAATGTAAATATTCTTGGTCTCATCGTTGCCATTGCGATCATCGTATTCATGATCTACATGCTCGTAAGACCTTATAAGGAAGCAACACGTCTTTCCGACAATAAGGTAAAGGCTTAATTAAAACCCGGTAATAACTGTAAGCGGGGACGGAGCTTCCGTCCCCGACTTTTAAAGGAGTGTTCGATATGGCAACAGTAATAGTTTTGCTTATACTTGCAGCTATCGTAGGACTTGCAGTCCGGTCTATCGTTAAGGATAAGAGGTCGGGCAAATCCACCTGCGGCAACAACTGCGCACACTGCGCAAGTGCAGGAATGTGCCATTCGGCTTCCAAACGCAAAAAATAACAATACCATAATACCTCCTAATTAATACTGATCTTTAATCAATCTACAGACAAATCCTCGGCTGAAATAAGCCATTCTTCGTCAAGCTCCCTTGCCGGGCGGCAAGCCCGCCTGCGGTCGCTTTCCTTGACTGGTCTTATTTCATCTGTCGGTTTTGCCTATAGAGCGATTGAAGATTAGTATAAAACAGCAAGCCGCCGTATCAACTTAATGATACGGCGGCTTGCTATTTTTGCTTATTAAGATTTATCTGTCCGCAAGAGAAGTGTATTCTCTGTGCTTGCTTACGCTCTTGTATGCGGGACGGATTATCTTTCCTGCGTTGGAAAGCTCCTCGATACGGTGAGCGCACCAGCCCGAAATACGTGCAATGGCAAAAAGCGGAGTATAAAGCTCGGGAGGAAGTCCCAGCATACTATATACAAATCCGCTGTAGAAGTCGACGTTTGCGGAAACTCCCTTGTAAATATGTCTTTCATGAGAAATTACCTTGGGAGCAAGCTGCTCTACCATGTGATAAAGTCCCAGCTCCTTTTCCATGCCCTTTTCAGCGGCAAGCTTGTCAACAAAGCCTCTGAAAATATTTGCTCTGGGGTCGGAAATGGAATAAACCGCATGACCCATACCATAGATAAGACCCGACTTATCAAAAGCGTCCTTTCTGAGAAGACGTGTAAGGTAGCATGCCACCTCTTCCTCGTCGGTCCAGTCGGAGATATTCGCCTTGAGATCCTCAAACATTGCCGTTACCTTTACATTTGCGCCGCCGTGCTTGGGACCCTTGAGGGAACCGAGAGCCGCAGCAACTGCAGAATAAGTATCGGTGCCAGAAGATGTTACAACATGAGTGGTAAAGGTGGAGTTGTTTCCGCCGCCATGCTCCGCATGAAGCACCAGAGCAATATCCAACACCTTTGCCTCCAGCTCGGTAAACTTGCTGTCGGGGCGGAGAAGATGAAGAATGTTCTGAGCCGTTGAATACTCAGCCACAGGCTGGTGGATTATGAAGCTCTCGCCGTCAAGATAATAGTTCTTGCACTGATAGCCGTAAACCGCAATAAGGGGCATAAGTGCGATAAGCTCCAGCGACTGCCTCAGCACGTTGGGGATAGATGTATCATTGGGATATTCGTCATATGAAAACAGGGTGAGAACTCCCCTTGCAATGCTGTTCATGATATCGCTGCTGGGGGATTTCATCATAATGTCACGCACAAAGGTGGTGGGAAGCTTTCTGTAGTCCGCAAGCAGGTCGCAGAACTCTTTCAGCTCGGCTTTATTGGGCAGCTTTCCGAAAAGGAGCAGATAAGTGGTCTCCTCGAAGCCAAATCTCTTATCCTTGCCGAAGCCATTGACCAGGTCATTTATGTTGTATCCTCTGTAAAAAAGCTTTCCGTCGCATGGGATCATCTCGTTATCCTCAATAGTATAGGAAACTATCTCGGATATCTCGGTAAGACCCGCCAGAACGCCCTTTCCGTTAATATCTCTCAGACCTCTTTTTACTTCATACTTGGAGTAAAGCTCAGGGTCGATGGCACCGTTGCTGACGCACATATCAGCCAGACGCTCGATCTGCGGAGTAACATTTGAGAAGCTGTAGTGTAAAGCCATTCGTTTCATCCTTTCTAAATACGGAGGCTCGTCTTTCGCCGTCCGATATCACATTGATATTATACTAGCACAATCTATTATAACATAAACGTTTGAAATTTACAAGACGGTAAATCAAGCACAAGAAAAGTTTCATCAAATTATCACAAAAGCCAATACTCAAGCTAAATTTATTCATATTTATAGTATCTCAAAACTTTCAACAAATGTCTGTGAAAATATAATGAAATTATTGAAAATACTATTGCAACGGCGCATATAATTATGTTATAATAATATACGTGTATAAAATTTACTGCACACAGGAAAGGATCGGATGATTTATGAAAGGCGACCTTCACGTACATACTACTCTTTCCGACGGTTCATTGGGTGTTGAAGATGTCATTGCCCAGGCAAAGCGCATAGGGCTTGACTTTATATCCATTACCGACCACGACACAATGTCGTCGATCTCAAGGGCAAAGGTCCTGGGAGACCGATACGGAATACAGACCATTCCCGGCGTTGAGCTTACCGCATGGGACAAGACCCGTGGCAGAAAGGTGCATATCCTCTGCTATGCTCCCCAGAAGCCTGACAGACTGGAGGGTATCTGCCGCAGATGCAGCGAGATACGTCAGTCCTGCGCAAAGGAGACCGTGGAAAATGTCCTGAAGCTCTATCCCATAACTGCTGAGGATATCACAAAGCACGTTGTGGGCTCAAAAAGCATCTATAAGCAGCATATCCTTCATGCGCTTATCGAGTACGGCTATTCCAACCACTTCTACGGAAAGCTGGACGATGAGCTTTTCAACGAAAAAACGGGTTCCTGTATAGTTGAGCGTGAATATCCCGATATCAACTATGTGCTGGATCTTATCCATTCCGCAAGGGGCGCAGCGGTCATGGCTCACCCTGTGGTGTATGATTCACTTGAACTGCTGGACGATCTCGCCAAGGAGGGCAAAATCGACGGAGTTGAGGTGTTCCACTATTCAGCCAATGAGGAGCAGCAGGCAACACTGCTGGCAAAGGCAAATGAATATGACCTTATCGTAACAGGCGGCTCCGACTTCCACGGACTTTATAATATGAAGCCCACACCAATAGGGATGTACACCACCGACAAGGATAACATAGACCGAATCCTGAAGCTGTGCAACAAAAAATAAGTACTGAAAGGTGATAAAAATGACTGTAGAATATACACCCAAGGGCGTTTGTTCCAGAAAGATCGAAATTGATATCGAAAACGGTATCATCAACAAGGTTCGCTTCGTAGGCGGCTGCAACGGCAATACTCAGGGCATCTCCAAGCTCGTTGAGGGCATGAAGGCTGAGGACGTTATCTCCCGTCTCGAAGGCGTAAACTGCAACGGCAGAGGAACATCATGTCCCGACCAGCTTGCCAAGGCTCTTAAAGAAGCCATCAAGCAGGCAATGTAATGAGCATTTTAGCAAAAAGCACACCGTCACAGGTGTGCTTTCTTTTGATAGAACTGGTTCTGGTGCTGCTTTTCCTGCTGTTCCTGGCAGCGGCAGTATTCACAAAGCCAAACATCGGCAGCGCTGCGGGAATGTTTATCTGCGCCCTGCTGACGGTCATACTTGTAAAGCGCAGCGCATTTGTGAGCCTTATAAAAACGGCTTACAAGACCCAGTCGGGAAAGGTGATAATAACCGCCATAGCCGCCCTTGCGGTAATAGGAGTGATAATGGCAATAGTCATATCTGTGCTGATGATAAGGGCAGCGAATAACCTGCCCGATGAGCCGACTACCGTGATAGTTCTCGGGTGCAGAGTAAAGGAAAACGGGCCATCTCTTATGCTGCAAAAGCGCATTGACGCCGCTTATGATTATATGACCGAGAACGAAAATGTCATATGTATCGCCTCAGGCGGACAGGGCAGCGACGAGCCAATGTCCGAAGCTCAGGCAATAAAAAAATCACTTGTGGAAAAGGGCATCTCCCCCGACAGGATAATTATGGAGGACAAGTCAGAAAATACGTTCCAGAATATAAGAAATTCCCTTGAAATATTTGACAGCATGGGAATGAGCCGAAAGGCAGTCATCATCACCAGCGAATTTCATCAGCTGCGTGCAAAAATGATAGCCTCAAAGCAAGGGCTTGAATGCTACAGTAAAAGCTCACCCACCTATCCCCCTCTGCTGCCTTCCTATTGGGTAAGGGAGTGGTTCGGCGTGCTGCACGAGCTTATAATAGGAAGAAAATAATATGCCAATAGAAACAGGGCTGTTGCATAAGATGCAGCAGCTCATTTTTTTAAAGCTTGTGTGGCACTAAACAAAAAAATCCGCACAAATAAGCACAAAGGTAAAGGGTTTAGGTCAAGCCTTTTTCCCGAAAGGCTTGCAGGTTTCCAAAGGGCGGAGCCATTTGGTCGCTGTCCGCAGACAGCGAAATCTTTTCGCTTGCAATATGAATGATTAAAACGTTATCCGACTGAATAAAAAGTCCTAAAGCCGCCTGCACTGAAAATTAAAAATCACGCTAAACAAATATTTTATCTTTAATATACCAAAATCTTTTTTTGCAGGCGGCTTGAAACTGAGAGCAATTTCGCAGAAATTGCGTTTCAGTTTCCGCCGTAAGGCGCAGGTACGGACAAATGAAAAAATCACCCGCAATAGCATCATAACACAAAAGGCTGCCGCAGCATAACGCTGCAGCAGCCATATTTTTATCTTGACAGCCTTGTTTTTAAATGTTATAATGAAAATTAAAAGCTGTATGTCAGCAAAGATATACAGCTCCACATGATATATCATACCACAATTCAAACAATTTTTCAATTAGCATTTCAAACAAAATATGGAGACTGATATTATGGATTTTCTACAACTGCACAACAAAACAAAGCTTGCTAAAACCGCCGATGATATTTTATCCCTGTCGCAAAGATACTCGGAAATAACCCTTACCCCAAAGGAAGCATATGAGCTGGCAGCCGCCGAGGCTTCTGCCTATAATGACAGTGGACGTGTATTTTTCGGCGAAAGTGTCCTCCCCATGATGATATCCGCATTTTCACACAGCAGCTATCTTCCCAAAGAGCAAGCGGATTTTTTCGCTGAGCTTGCGGAGATATTCGCCTATATGAAAAATGAGACCCACGATAATTTGTCTGACAGAGCCGTAATAGCAAAAATGTACGCGCTATGGGAGCAAAAAAGCGGCGGAAGCCTTGAAATGCTCCGCTCACTTATCGAGGAGGAGCTATGAACAACGAAATAGTATCCGGAAAATTTGGCAGCCTTTCCCCCGAAAACTACACAATGGAGCTTATAAGCCTCTGCATCGAAAGCGGTATGCTGAACACCGCCAAACAGCTTGAAATAAAAAAAGCCCTTGAAAACGAATTTACCGAAACAGCCATACAGTTCACCCGCAGGCAAAGCGGAAGCATACCCGAAAGCAGGGCACAGCTGCTTGCTTCTTCCGTGTTATATCGCTCGGACGTGTATCTGCTCAGACTGCGCTCCCACGAAAAAGCCGCAAGTGCCCTTGTAAATATGCCCATGAGCAGCATATTGAAGCAAGGCTCGGCGGAAATTCTCAGGCTTTTTGAGGAAAGCATGAAAATATTTCGCACCGCCTACAATACCCGCATCAACGCAGATAATCACGAGTACCGCTATGTCACCGAAAATGCCTATGACGAATTCAGACGCAACTATTCCGCACAGTTTGACGGCGCAGGCTGCCCATGTAATATAGACTATCCCCTGCTGGGTCAAAACGCCTGCGACAGCAAGCTTAAAGGTGTAATGTTCATCTGCGATTATTACCGCTGCATTTGTCTTGAAAACAAGCTCTGCCGCCTTTTCAGCGAAGCCGATATTATCCGCCTGCTTGAATCCTACGCTCATGAACGTAATGACGACTACAGGCAAATGTACCTGAACATTGCCGAGGTAATTGCGGATAACCTTCTTGGCAGAGCAATTATTGGGAAGCCGTTAGCCCTTGAGCTGACGGAAAATGACGTTAAGGACATCGAAAGCCGCTGCAAGGGTCTGACGGCTGACAGCATAACATCGCTGCTGGAAAAAGGTCTGTCAGCATATTACAAAGCCATAAGCTCCCCGCCTCTTTATATGTATCTGCGGCAGTATGTTCCCGCATTTGCCATTCGGCTTGGCAGCGCCGTTCAATCAGGCGGCACAGCGGGAGTTTTTACCGTAATCAAAGCTTGACAAAATCGCCGTTACATTATATACTGAAAAAAATCTTATCTATGGTGATAATATGCGTATATTTTACAGCACATCAGCGCAGCTGCGCTTTTTTTCCTGCGGAAATTTTGTGAGCCGTGAGACTTTTACACACCAGCGGCGCACGCTTAACTGCTGCGTTCTTATCCTCGTTACCGAGGGCACGCTGAACATAACATCGGGCGGAAAGGAATATGCCGTTTCCAAGGGCGAATATATCCTGCTCCCCGCCGATGAGGAGCATTTCGGACACGCACCCTCCGACGGCAGGCTGTCCTATCTTTGGGCGCACTTCAAGCCCATTGTCCCCTTTGAAATATATGAGAGCGGCGTGACGGAAAGCTTTGAAATAGCTATCCCCGAATATGGCAGTGTCCCCAACAGCCGCTGTGAGATGCTTTTCAGGCAGCTTCTGGATTTTTCCCGCCGTGAGGATCTTTACAGCGAGGCTCTCCCCGCCTGCTCCATGTCTCTGCTGCTTATGGAGCTTACACAGGAGCATATCGACGGCGTAAACGGCAGCCGATCAAGCATCTCCCCCGTCATAGCTTCCGCCCGTGAATGGATAAAATCCAACTGCCACAGGCAGCTTTCCGCCTCGGATATTGCAGCAGAATTTCACTACAACACCGAATATTTTTCCGCACTTTTCAAAAAGGAAACGGGCATACCCCTTATAGGCTTCCTTAACAAATGCCGCATTGAAGTCGCAAAAAACCTACTGTCCTCGGAAAATGTAAGCATAAAAGAAGCCGCATTTTCATGCGGCTTCAACGACGAAAAATATTTTATGAAAATGTTCCGAAAGCACGAGGGCATGACCCCCATGCAGTACAAAAATTACTTCTTGGTGAAGTAAACTGTGTATGTCTCGTCGGTAACATCGTAAAGGGGCTTGAAGGTGATGTTCACAGGCTGACCCTTTGTGCGGTAGGAATTCTGCTTCCAGGGGAATGTGCCGTAGGTGTGCTCTGTCTGCCATGTGAATACGCTGTCGGGATCGTCCGCTCCCACAAGTCCGCAGTCCTTGTCGATGATACCCGCAAGAACGATAGGACCGTCAACAGCCGCAGCCATTTCGGGCATATCGGGCAGGGACTCCATAACTATTCCGTTGGGGAAGAATATCTGAACCATGTCGCTGTTCCATTCGGCAGTAATGTTCAGGTATCCGTCGGCAATGTCAAGGCTCTCGGGCTTTTTGCCGTTGATCTCCACCTCAGGTTCACCCTTTGCCCATGCGGGTATTCTGAAAGCAACGGTAAACTTCTCGGGAGAAGCGGTCTTTACGATGAATTTCAGCAGCCATCTTGACATCTGACCGTCATCATGCTCATCAAAGAAAGCCTGATCGTTATAGTACTTCATGCCCGTGGTCTGCTCAATGGAAATGCTGTTGCCATTATGGTCAAACTCATATTTTGAGGGGATATACTGGCTTACGATAAGCTTATTGCTATCCTCATCTCTGTAATAAATAAGCTCGGGGTACAATGCCTGCGCCTGCACCATGGTTCCATGGCAGCACCAGAAGTCGTGGGTCTTGCTGCCCCATTTCTTTTTGCTTCCCGCAGCAAGGGGCAGGAAGTATGTGGGCATACCTGTAACTGCATTCTGCTGAGCAAGGAAGCCGTTGTAAAGGCTGCGCTCTATGTAATCAGCATACTTCTTGTCGCCAGTCCACTTGAAGAGGTAGGAAGCAACTCTTACCATATTATAAACTGTGCAGAACTCCTGATTTGTCTCGCCGAGGAAATGTCCCTGCATATAAGGAGGAACCCAGAATTCGCCTGCATTCTGTCCGCCGGTGCAGTACATTCCACGGTCGGTAACTGCAAACTTCCAGAAACGCTCAGCCAGGTCTCTCCATTTTTCATCGCCTGTTACCTCATAAAGCTTTTCAGCGCCGTGGATAAAGGGAATGCTTGCATTTGCGTGGCAGTTGGAAAGAGGATCCTTGCCTGCCGCAAGATTTCCGAAAAGTCCGGGATCCCAGTATCTCCGGGCAAGGGTCATGTACTTTTCGTTCTTGGTTATCTCGTAAAGTGAAGCCCATACCTCCAGCATACCTGCTTCCTCGCCGCTGTAAACAGCGTGGGGATTAACGCTCTGCATAGCCTCAGTCCAGCGGAGATACCAGTCAGCCAGGTGGTCGATTATCTCTATTGCCTGCTCATTGCCTGCATAGGTGTAAGCGTGCATAAGTCCCATTATGGTCTTGTGCATAACATACTGAGGAGACCAGATGTACTGTCTCTTTGCAAGCTTGTCAAAGTATTTTTCGGGGATAGAGCCTATCCACTCGCCGCCGTTGAGCTGCTGGCAGCGTGCAAGCTCGGAGATTATCTTGTCAAGCTTTACTTTCAGCTCTGCGTCATGGTCATATGCCACATAGTAGGCAGCAGCGGAGAGCCAGTGACCCAGGAAATGACCTCTCAGCTGGCAGGTGGGAGCTTCCCAGCCCCAGTGGAGATTTGCCTTTGCTGGGTCATCCACTACCTGCAGACCGGGAATAATTATTCCTGCCTCAAGGTAGAAATTCTGGAGCAGGCACTGCGGATCCAGTCCTATAAGATAAGCACGGTTAAGGGACATTCTCTCACGGAACACGCCGGGGAGAACGGTAACATTTTCTTTATATGCGGTCTTTAACATACCAAGCAGCTCCTTTGATGTGATTTTCATTGACATCATTATAGCATATAATTTGGGATTTGTCGGTAGATAAAACCGCATATAAGGTCAACATTTTTACCTGTCTTTATCTGATAAAGTACGAAACGAACACAATGATTATCATTGCGGGAGAGAGATATTTTATCATAACATCAAACACTCCTGCCAGCCTGAAGGGATATCTTCCGTCGGAGGATATCTCCCGCTCCATATTCTTTCTCCCCCATATCCGCCCCGCAAGAATACAGAGGAAAAAGCCACCCAGCGGCATTATTATCTGGTCGGAAAGGAAAACAAACAGTTCAAACACCGTCAGCCCGAAGATCCTTACGTCAGACAGCACACCGTAGGAAAGGGAAGCAGGCACGCACAGCAGACCTATTATAATGACAGGTATAACCGTGGCTTTCAGCCGTGAAAGCCCATAACGCTCGGTGAGGAACGAAACTATAGTTTCCAGCAGAGAAATTGAAGAGGTTATCGCCGCAAAAAGCACAAGTGCAAAGAACACCGTTCCCGCAATACGCCCATAGCTCAGTCCACCGAACACCGCTGTCAGGGTTGAGAAGATAAGCCCCGCTCCCTCGTCAGGCTCCAGCCCCATGGCAAACACCGCAGGAAGCACGGTAAGTCCGCTTATCATGGCAATAGCTGTGTCAATGGTGACGATTATCCATGTGCTGCGGCTCAGGTCGTTGTCCTTTTCAAGATAGCTGCCGTAGGTTATAAGAGTGCCCATTCCCAGCGACAATGAGAAAAACACCTGTCCCATGGCTTTAACAACAATGTCAGCCACATCGCCGAAGCTGCTTATCTTTGAAAAGTCAGGCATAAGTAAGAACTTCACGCCCTCCGCCGCCCCGTTCAGGGTCAGGGAATATATCATCAGCCCCACAAGGAACACCAGCAGCAGCGGCAAAAGCACCGACGACACCTTTTCAATGCCCTTTGATACGCCGAATACTACTATAATGCCGTTTATCAGCAGAAAAGCCGTCTGCCATACAACAGGCTCCGCCGCCATAGTGCTGTATTCTGAGAAATATGAGGGCAATGGGATATTCCCCGAAGCTGTGCTGAAAAGGTATTTCATCACCCAGCCGCCGACGGTGCAGTAATAGGCAAGCACCGCCGCAGAGCCTGCTACGCCGAAGCCTCCCGCAAAGCCCCAGCCCTTTTTTATCTTTTCGCAGGCATCTACCGCATTGCTTCCGCCGTGCCTGCCCACAGAAAGCTCCGTCAGCAGAATGGGATAGCCCAGCACCAGCACAAAGAAAATATACACAGCAAGGAACAATGCTCCTCCGCCTGTGCCGCAGACATAGGGGAACTTCCAGATATTTCCCAGTCCCACCGCCGAACCTGCGGCGCTCATTATGAAGCCAAAGCCCGTTGACCATTTGTCTCTGCCGCTTCCGCTGACATTTTTGCTCATACGATCATTCCTTTGCTGTAACATTCAACAGCTATTTTTCCCCATACATAGCCGTTTATCCATTGTCGCCCGAAAACGTGGCAAAAATAATTATTATAAAAATGTTAAATCTGAATTTTACCTATTCCTATGAAAAACAAAATGTGGTATAATAGTCAAAGCAGCGCCGAAAGAGATAGTAACGGCGTATATCAAACCGCATTTATCATTTATATAGGAGAGCATGAATATAATGGATGATTTCATTAAGGCAAAGAAAGCCGCACTGGAAAAGTATTTTGAAAAAATGAACGATAAGCAGAGGGAAGCTGTTTTCGCCATCAAAGGCCCCGTACTTATCCTTGCAGGCGCAGGAAGCGGAAAGACTACCGTTCTTGTCAACCGTATCGCAAACATGGTCCTGTTCGGAAACGCTTATCAGGACGAGGAAGCATATGCGGCTCTTTCCGATGACGACATTGCGTTTTTGAATAATTATAACGGCGAAAGGGACGAGGCAACCGTTTCAAGACTTGCCGAGATAGTTGCTTCCGACCCCGTAAAGCCATGGAACATACTTGCAATCACCTTTACAAACAAGGCTGCGGGTGAGCTTAAAGAAAGACTTGCAAAGATGCTGGGCGAGGAACAGGGCGGTCAGGTAAACGCCTCCACATTCCACTCTGCCTGCGTGCGCATACTCAGAAGAGAGATCGACAAGCTGGGCTATGCTTCGGGCTTCACAATCTACGACAGCGATGACAGCCAGAGACTTATCAAGACCTGCATGGAAGCTCTTGACATTTCCGATAAGGCATTCCCTCCAAAGGCAGTGGCTGCGGCAATATCCTCCGCAAAGGATAAGCTCATCACTCCCGCCGCTTTTGAAGAAGAGTCCGCCGGAGACTACAGAAAGGTCACTCTCGCAAAGATATACAAGGAATATCAGACCCGTCTTAAAGAGGCAAATGCTCTTGATTTTGACGATATCATCATGCTGACCGTTCAGCTGTTCGAGTCTCAGCCAGATGTGCTGGATCATTACAGAAATCTGTACAAGTACATCATGGTCGATGAGTATCAGGACACCAACACCGCTCAGTACCGCCTTGTTTCCCTGCTTTCGGAGAAGAGCGGAAACCTCTGCGTTGTAGGTGATGATGACCAGTCCATCTACCGTTTCAGAGGCGCTACGATCGAAAATATCCTGTCATTTGAGCAGCAGTTCGAGGGCTGCCACGTTATCAGACTGGAGCAGAACTACCGTTCCACCCAGAATATACTTAACGCCGCAAACTCCGTTATCGCAAACAATATGAGCAGAAAGCCCAAGTCCCTGTGGACAGATCTGGGCGAGGGCGAAAAGATAACAGTTTACAAGGCTTCCGACGAGGCTGCCGAGTCCAAATTCGTTGCAACTACTATAATGAACGGCGTAAAGGACGGCAGAAAATACAGCGACTTTGCAGTTCTCTACAGAATGAACGCACAGTCAAACTCACTTGAAAAAGCATTTTCCGCACAGTCTATCCCCTACCGTGTTATCGGCGGTATGAGGTTCTATGACCGCAAGGAAATAAAGGATATCGTTGCATATCTCTCCGTTATCAACAACCCCGATGATATGCTCCGCTTCAAAAGAATAGTAAACGAGCCGAAGAGAGGCATCGGCGACAGCACGCTTTCAATGATAGAGCAGATCTCCATTGACCTGAAGCTGTCACCCATTGATGTAATGAAGAACTCCGAGAGCTATGCTCCCCTGAGCAAAAAGTCCGCTTCCCTTGTAAAGGCTTCCGAGATATTCACCCACCTGAAAGAAGCTGCCGACAAGCTCCCTCTTGACAAGCTGTTTGACGCAGTTATCGAGAAAACAGGCTATGCTACCATGCTCAAGGGTCAGGGCGATGAGGGTCTCACCCGTCTCGAAAACATCGAGGAACTTAAATCCAACATTGCCACATATATGCAGGCAAAGTCCGAAGCAGGCGAAGAGGCTACACTTTCCGGATTCCTGGAGGAAATTTCCCTCTACACCGATATCGACAAGCTTTCCGCAGATGATGACGCAGTTTGCCTTATGACCATGCACTCCGCAAAGGGACTGGAGTTCCCCATAGTGTTCATCGTAGGCATGGAGGACGGCATATTCCCTCCTATCCGCACCATGGACAATCCCGAGGAGCTTGAAGAAGAGCGCAGACTGGCATACGTGGGCATCACCCGTGCAAAGGAAAAGCTGTACATCACCCACGCTCAGCAGAGAATGCTGTTCGGTTCCACCCAGCGCAACTTCCAGTCCAAGTTCATCAAGGAGATAGACAAGGACTGCATCGACAGAGTTGACGGAACCGTAAAGACCACAAAGAAAAAGGACGATGACATCATCACCGCTCCCGTTTACACATACACTCTCCAGAGCCAGCTGGCAAACAAGAAAATGGAGTCCGCCAAGAAGGCAGCCGCCGTTGACTACACCGCAGGCGAGAGAGTAAAGCACAACGTTTTCGGCGAGGGAACCGTTATCTCCTCCAAACCCATGGGCAACGACCATATGCTTGAAATTGCATTTGATTCAGTCGGAACCAAGAAGATCATGGCAAACTTTGCTAAGATAGTAAAGATATCATAAGCGAATATAACAAAAGAGGGCTGCTGCGGTTTAACACTGCGGCAGCCCTCTTTTCGTTCTATACCGCAAATTCCTTGACTTTTAAAGCAAACCATGCTATGATAAAATCAGAATAATGCGGCAGATGTCATGGGGATCTGCCGCAAATATCAAGGAGTGAGGTCAATGTTTGAAAAGCTATTCAAACTGAAGCAAAACAACACCACAGTCAAGACAGAAATTGCGGCAGGCATTACGACTTTCGTTACAATGGCATATATACTTGCGGTCAATCCGAACATTCTCTCCGCAGCGGGCATGGACAGCACGGCGGTGCTTCTTGCCACCTGCCTGGCATCATTCTTCGGAACGCTCATTATGGCGTTTGCGGCAAATCTGCCGTTTGCGCTTTCGGCAGGAATGGGACTGAATGCGTACTTCGCTTACACCGTATGCGGCATTATGGGCTATTCCTGGCAGACCGCACTGCTGGCGGTATTTACAGAGGGAATAATTTTTATCGTTCTCTCGCTGACAAAGGTTCGTGAAAGCATCTTCAACTGTATCCCCTTGGAGCTGAAACGTGCCGTATCGGTGGGAATAGGTCTGTTTATCGCATTTATCGGACTTCAGAATGCAGGACTTGCAGTTGATTCGGCAACGCTTGTATCGCTGGTTGATTTCCGTGAGAACTTCCCGACCTCGGGCATCTGCGCACTGCTTGCAATCATCGGACTGATGATAACAGCTGTCCTTTATATCAAAAAGGTAAAGGGTTCAATACTCATCGGCGTGTTCGGCACATGGATACTGGGCATAATATGCCAGCTGACAGGTATATACGTTCCTGACGGCGAAAGCTATTTCTCGCTGTTCCCCACATTTGCAATGACCGATTTTTCCAAGCTGGGCGAGACCTTCGGTCAGTGCTTCAATGCCAACCTCGGTTCAGTGGGAATATTCAATTTCATTGCCGTTATTTTCTCGTTCCTTTTTGTTGACCTTTTCGATACTCTGGGCACAATCATCGGAGTAAGCACAAAGGCAAATATGCTTGATAAGGACGGCAGACTGCCTGCCATCAAGCCCGCACTTATGGCAGATGCAGTTGCAACATCGGCAGGTGCGGTACTGGGAACATCTACCACCACAACCTTTGTTGAATCCTCGGCAGGCGTTGCGGCAGGAGGAAGAACAGGCCTTACAGCTCTGACAACAGCGGTGCTGTTCCTGCTGTCAATGTTCCTGGCGCCCATCTTTATCGCCATTCCCTCATTTGCCACAGCTCCTGCGCTGATAATCGTGGGCTTCCTTATGTTCTCCACCATCGCCGAACTTAAAGTAGATGAGACAAATTACACCTCTGCTATCCCCGCATATCTTTGCATACTTGCAATGCCCCTTTTCTACAGCATTTCTGAGGGTATCGCCATCGGCATCATTTCCTACGTTGTAATAAACCTCGTATGCGGCAAGGCAAAGCAGATAAATCCGCTTATGTACGTGCTTGCGGTGATGTTCGTGCTGAAATATGTATTTCTTTGATAAAACACGGCACTATACTGATGTATGGGAGGGTCTTACTTGAAAGAGCTTAAAGATTATATAACAAATATTCCCGATTTTCCTCAAAAGGGCATAATTTTCCGTGATGTTACATCGCTGCTGCAGAGCGGCAAGGGCTTTTCGACGGCAGTTGATGAAATGCTCGGTCAGCTTGATGACGTTGAGTTTGATGCTGTGCTGGGACTTGAAGCCAGAGGCTTTCTGTTCGGTGCGCCCATAGCTTACGCACGTAAAAAGAGCTTTGTCCCCGTCCGCAAAAAGGGCAAGCTCCCCAGAGCCACAGTCTCTGCGGAATATGATCTTGAGTACGGCAAGGCAGAGATCGAGATACACACCGATTCCCTGAAAAAAGGCGACAAGGTAGTGATAATAGACGACCTTATCGCCACAGGAGGAACTCTTGAAGCGGCAGCAAGGCTTGTTGAGCAGCTGGGCGGAGAGGTGGTAAGGATCGTGTGCCTTATTGAGCTTACCGACCTTAAAGGCAGGGAAAAGCTGAAAAATTACGATGTCCGCTCGATAATTACCTACGAGGGAGAATGAGTTTATAAAAATAGGAGCTGTCACAGTATTATACTAATCTTTAATCGTTCTATAGACAATGCCGACAGATGAAATAAGACCAGTCTAGGAAAGCGACTGCAGG
>UMFK01067709.1_pt1 | contig 19082 bp, 19 predicted proteins | sample 1964981 | NCBI WGS metagenome assembly UMFK01 (sample SAMEA4836043, study PRJEB28245) | human gut metagenome | biome: gut microbiome; material: fecal sample | place: Denmark | collected 2008
TTCTATCCGTTTCGCACGTCCGTCACTTACGCTGTGCAAGGGTGATATGATCTTAAGCGTGTGTGAGCATTTCTTTGAGGTCATCTACGGAGAAATGGTATTTTTTGTTGCAGAAGTGACATCCAACTTCAATCGGTTCATTATCAGCAATCATTTCTTCAATGTCCTTGCGGCTGATACTTGCAATTGCTTTATAGCTTCGTTCGCGGGAGCAGTCGCAGCGGTAATGAGGTGTGTTTGTCTGTGCAAATTCAATATCATAACCTGCAAACAATTTGTTCATCATATCTTCCGGGGACATTCCCTGATCCATAAAGGATGTAATGGAAGAGAAGTCTTTGAGACGCTGTTCCAGATCGGAAATTAATTCTTCGGAGGCATATGGCATCATTTGAATAATAAAACCGCCGGCATGTTTTACCGTGATATCGGTATCGACTAATACTCCCAATGCAACAGAGGTTGGAATCTGTTCACTGGTTGCAAAATAGTAAGTCAAATCTTCGGCAATCTCTCCGGTTACGAGGTTTGTCTGACCGACATAAGGTTCTTTTAATCCAATGTCTTTTATGACACTTAATACACCGAGATCCAATGCTTTGCCGACATCGAGCTTTCCGGCAGGACTTAAAGGAAGATCCACATTTGGATTGTTCACATAACCTTTTACGTCGGAATGTGCATTTGCAGTAACAGTCAGTCCTTTGATCGGGCCGGAACACTGAATCTGCAAGGTTAATACATCGGATTCATTTTTACACATATTTCCCATGAGGGCACCTGCGGTTAAAAGTCTGCCTAATGCAGCAGTAGCGACAGGGGATGTATTGTGGATGGAACGGGCTGTTTCCACTAATTCTTTCGTATAACCGCAAAAGAAACGAACCTGGTTATTGGCAGCCATTCCACGAATAATTGTATCATTCATTTTAGTTATCTCCATTTCTTGCTATGATATAAATGCGTTCACTATCTGAATGTGGTGGCATTTTCGTAAAGGCATCATATGCCGTCACATATTCTAACCCGCTATGGTGTAATAAGTCAATCATTTCTGATAAGGAATAGTCTTTTTGGTGATGCGTTTCGCAGAATTTTCGATACAATCCATTTTCTTCTTTTGCAAAAAACGTAAGTTCGTATTGGTTGATATGGTCATCTTCAAAATAGGAATTTTCCCATATGTAACTTCCCTGTTCCTGATGGTCGCAGAAGATCTGATCGCCGAGGATTTCTTTGTAGAAATATTCGGTTTTTAGGTCGAAGATAAATATTCCGTTATGATCTAATGCTGTCCGGACACAATGAAAAGTGTCGGAAACATCTTCAGGCGTTAACAAATAATTCAGACTGTCACATAGACAATAGATTGCAGGGTAAGAATTATCACCCGGATCGAATTGCCGCATGTCCTGTTGCAATAGTTGAATGTGTGGATTGCCGGCAGTTTTGTCGGCGGCGATGGTCAGCATATCAATGGAATTGTCGATTCCAATGACATCGTAGCCGGCAAGTGACATATAATTAGCAAGCGTTGCAGTTCCGCAGCCCAATTCTACAAGCCGGCCGCAGTTTATTCCATAATCCCGGAGAAGAGAGCAGAGATAATCGCTCCATTCAGCGTATGGAATGTTATCCATAAACTGGTCGTATAAATATGCAAATCCGTTATAACTGGTTGACATAATACAAAATCCTTTCTTCAACGAAAATAGTAGCATGGCAGAAAATGAGCTGCTATATAAAGTACAATCATTACCTGATATAGCAGCTCATTCAATGCTCATGCTTAAAAATCTAACTTATCCTGTTCTTCTAACACATCTGGATCTTCTGAAACATCAGATAATCCTTCATTTTCATATCCAAGAACCTCCGGCTCTTCGGATACAGATTCTTCTGTGGAAGCAGAAGCGGTATCTGGTGTGCTGAGATGAATGATCGGAATGACAGAATCTGTGTCATTGCCTGATTCGGAAGCATCGTCTTGTGCTGGAACAGTTGGTTCTGCTGCAGGTTCTTCTGTAGAAGTGGCATCCTGTGCAGGAGAAACCGGTTCTTCTGCAGTGAAAGAGTTATCTGCTGTTTCTGTATCGGAATCTGTATTCTCGTCAGAAATGGAATCTGATGTGTTCTCTTCCTGATCAGAAGTGTCATCTTCTTTTGCATTGATCGTAATAGATGTGTATTCACGGGAACCTTTATCCTCATCGGAGAATACATCGTCAAAGGAATCATCATCATCGAAAGCAAAATCTTCAAATCCGTCCTCGTCGTCATCAAAATCACGATATTTCCATTTGTCATACAGGTCACAGGCTTTATCTAATGTTGCTTTATAAAGCGGACTGTTCTTGATCTTGTCACGGAATACATAGCAGGCTCCGCCAACCGCAGCGGCAGTAGCAGTAAAGGCAAGAAATTTGCCAAAGAAATGTTTGTTTTTTGCCATAGCGAATCTCCTTTATTATTATATTATAGAATGTTTTTATTTTAATACGGAATATCGGAAAAAGCAATTCTTTATTTGCTATTTTTCCTAGTATGTGTGATAATATTTGGTACTATACAGGATATGTTTTGTGAATGCTTAACACGATGGAAAAGAGGTAGTAATATGGACAAGATCAAAGAAGTAACAAAGAATTTTTTTGTATGTGGAATACTGATGTTAATTGCAGGTATTGCTTTGGTGGCAGTTGGAAAAAGGACATTTGGTGTACTGGCAGTTGTCTGTGCGGTTGTGTTTGTTGTACTTGGTATCGTATATCTATATAAGGATTTAAAAGACAATTCGGAAGAATAAAAAGGTGTTGTACAAAATATACAATAATTATTTGTAATAATCACTGAAAACGAAAGAAAATCTAGTTGTAAATCCGTCATATTTGTGATAATATTAAAATTAGTTAGGTGAAATTTATTTATTTCACACAATTGAAGCAGAAGGAGGAGTTACAATGCAGAATTTACCGGCTAATGTTACCCGGGGTAACGATACGAATATTATATCTATTGCAGCATCCAGTAATAAAGGAATGTTGATCAGATTCCTGAATGAACAAGTGGAAGAAGGCTTTTATGCACTGGTTATCGACTATTTGAAGGATCATAACTTTGACCTTTCGACTATGCTTGTGGATGATGATGTCAAAGCACAGTGTACAAAATTATACGAGTTGGCGGAATTTGTTGATGAGAATATTAAGAAACCGGGCAAATATGAGATTGAAGAATGGATTGAACCGTTATTTAAGTTTGTATATGGGGATATTGATCCGGCAGATACCGATGCGATCATCAACACAACCGGTATTTATCGGTACAGCATCTGGCTGATCTATTTATATCAGCTTGATATGTTTGGAGAGGCAATGCGGCTGATTGGAGAGAGAGTGGCACCATTGTTGATCAACACCTGTTATCAGATTGCAGATGCAGATGATAGACCTTCTACATATGATAAGGCTGTTATGGGTTATATGGACTTGATCAATGTGGTAATGGAGATGGATCTTCCACCTTCTGCATCGAATTCAGAGGCATATTTGAATAATCTTGAAGTATTATATGATTATTTTGTTGAGGATTCTCATGTAGGCAATGATTATAAGATTCAGTTCAGTATGGGATTGTTTAATTCTTATATTCGTAAGAAAGATTACAACAAAGCATTTGAATTTTATGGATTGAATGCAGAATATATTCCGGTTGATAATATGCAGGTATATGAGAATTTCAAAGAGCTGATCCGCAACTGTAATAGTACGCAGTATACGAATGTTTTGAGCAGAACCGTTATTTCAGCTATTTCCAAACAGGACATTTATAACAAGAGAATTGATAGTCTTTTAGTTGAAGTATCTGCATTTGTGAAGAAGGTTTACAAGTACATTGAAGATGAACCGGTTATGAAGAAGAACTTACAGATTCTTGGTGCAGGTTCCTCTTTGAGCGATAAGAGTAATGTGTTTGAAGGATTATACGAATATAATCTTGTATTCTATGAATGTGGAATCAAACAGTTAGTGAATCAGGATCTGTCAACCAGATCATGGGAAGAGAAGTATGAGATTTTAGATCTGCTCTATACTACTTTGAATGTCGTGTTTGATGGATATAATGTATATGAGATTTCCAACCGGATTGAGCATCAGTATGTAGAGCTTACCTGGATTGGTAACTATGTAAATGCTAATCCATCCTTGTTGAAATTGTTCTTCAGCGTGAAAGAGAAGATCAAAGCATTTAAGGTACGTAAGAATTCTATTTTAGAGAAGAGTAAGACCAATTACGAGATTAAGAAATTGTTAGAGGATCGCCAGAAGCATCTTGTATTCTTAGCAGCAGATGATATGATTCGTCATGGTTTAGAGAATAAGGATAAGATTGTTTTAAGCTCTGATTATGATGAAGAACGTGCAAAGAAGATGTTTACCGAGACATATAATCGTATCAATTTGCCTGCCAAATATGAGAAACCAAAGACAGAACAGGCTACGACATCAAAGTTCGGTTTTGGCAAATCCGCTGCACCTGCAGTGAATACGGATGTTCACAAATTATTTGACAATCCGCGGACAAAGGATTTGGTTTGCAAGTCAGAATGGTTGTGGAATCAATATTTGGACAAAGGTAATGATAAACAGACAGAAGAAGAAGTTACTTATAGTGTAGCATGCCTGGTTAAAGTAGTTGAGTTGTTGATTGTACGAAAGGATAAGCAGGCAGCACCGGAAGTTACTCCGAATAAAAGGGTTATTATTACTAAGACTGGTAAAGTCATTGAGTTATCAGATGAATCAGATGATAAACCGGTGAATAATAAGAACAGTGAGCCGACGGTTATTGAACATATTCACAATATTGGTGAGTATCTTAAGAATCGAGGAGAAGAGAATGTTCAATATGTTAAGACTTATATTGAAGATTGGGTTGAATTCCTGATGCAGAATAAGTTTGACAAAGATAGTCTGTTATCATTATTTGATGCGGAAGAAGTCAGAGCAAAGACGTTACAGACGATTAAAAAATTGAATTATGATCTGAGTGATTATTAATCAACAAATAAGAATTTCGGGGGACTATTATACTTGGATTGGTTATTTTTAAGTATAACAGTCCTCTTGTATTGTAGGGAGAATCAGACATGAAGAATAAAGGATTTTCAATGGTTGAATTGATTGTGGTAATTGCAATTATGGCAATTCTTGTCGGGGCTTTGTCTCCGTTGCTGATGCAATATATTCATAAGGCGAGACTGAGTGCAGATGTTGATACAGGAGCAGAGATTTCGAGAGCAATCATGGCATGTGTGGTGAATGATTCCGTAAAGGATAGTGCCAAAGAGCATAATTCGCCGGTACCTGTGAATAGTATGGACGGTCAGGAATTTAAGGATGCTGTGTTTGCAATGTTAGGACAGGAGGATTCAATTACCGGTCGTTCTACCAAAGATGCAGATGGCAATAAGATTGCAGATGATAAGAGACAGTTCTATTATACTTTGGATGCGGAAAAGAATAAGGTCGAAGTGTATTATGGTGGAGAAACAGCGGATTATCAAGTATATCCGGTGGTTGGATCAAAGCTTGTTCAATAGAAAATAAAAAATAATCAAAAAAATAAAAAAAGTTGTTGACAAAGATGGAATCGTTTGGTATATTAATACCTGTCGTTAAGACATGCGCGAGTGGCTCAGCGGTGGAGCACCTCCTTGCCAAGGAGGGGGTCGCGGGTTCGATCCCCGTCTCGCGCTTTTTTCATGCAAAGGGATATCCGAGAGGATATCCCTTTTTGCATGAAACGAGCACAATCCTGTGCTCGAAGTTCGATCGTCTCGTCTCCGACTCGGTCGGTGCAAAAAACGGTGTCCACAGGACACCATGCACCGTCTCGCGCTTTTTTGCATGAAACGAGCGAGGTCCTGTGCTCGAAGTTCGATCGTCTCGTCTCCGACTCGGTCGGTGCAAAAAACGGTGTCCGCAGGACACCATGCACCGTCTCGCGCTTTTTTTGCATAATATTATTATATAAAAACATAAAATAGACACAAAAGTGGTATATATTTGATAATTATCAAATATAAGGATGTGGTTGATTATGAGACAAACAATGAAACAACGTATGTTACAATTTATGCAGGGAAGATATGGAGTAGACCAGTTATCAAGTTTTTTAATTTGGACGGCGGTAGTGTTAGCGATAATTAGCATGTTTGTAAGAATTCCGGTATTGCCAATTGTGACATGGGTGCTTATTATATATGCATATGTCCGGATTCTTTCCAGAAATACAACAAAACGGTATGCACAGAACCAGAAGTTTTTAGATGCTACATGGGGAATCCGTAAATGGTTTGCAGATATTCGTTACCGGATCAAATATGGGAAACAGACCGCAGAGCCATATCGGATATATAAATGTAGAAAATGTGGACAGAAGATCCGGATACCGAAAGGAAAAGGAAAGATCATGATCACCTGTCCGAAATGTAAATATCAATTTAAGAAAAAGAGTTGAACAGATAGGAGCAATATATGTACGGTTATGTAGTGATGAATAAGCCGGAATTAAAGATCAGAGAATATGATGAGTATCGTGCGTATTATTGCGGACTGTGCAAAGCTTTGAAACATGCAGCAGGAAAGCGTGGACAGATTGCATTGAGCTATGATATGACATTTCTTGCTTTGCTGTTGTCTGCGTTATATGAACCGGAAACGGAAAAGATACAGGAACGTTGTATGATTCATCCGGTGGGCAAACAGAATACCCGCAAAAATGAATATATAGATTATGCGGCTGACATGAGCTTGTTGCTTGCGTGGTATAAATGCAAAGATGATTATCAGGATGATAAGAATTATGTAAAGGCAGCATATGGAAGCACACTGAATAAACAGGTACGGAAACTAGAGCAGAAATATCACAGGCAGTCGTGTGTGATAAAGGAGCAATTAGAGAAACTGGCAGTTTTAGAAAATGAGAACACAGAGAATATTGATGTTCTTTCTGCCTGTTTTGGAAATGTGCTTGCGGAGATTTTTGCAGCAAGGCAGGATGAGTGGGAAAAAGAGCTGCGGACATTCGGATTTTACCTTGGAAAATTTGTCTATATAATGGATGCATATGATGATGTGGAAAAGGACGAAAAAAAGAACCAGTTCAATCCGTTTATGAAAAAATATAAAGAAGATCATTTTGATGACTGGGTGAGACAACTGCTCGTCCTATGTGCATCAGAATTTGCAAAGGCTTTTGAGAGAATGCCGATCTTGGAAAATGCGGGAATATTAAGGAATATCATTTATTCCGGCGTATTTTGCAGATATGAAGTGATTCACAAAAAAAGAGCAGAGAGCATGGAGGAGCAGTATGAAAAATCCATATGATATATTAGGCGTGCCAACGAACGCCTCTGAGGATGAGATAAAAAAGGCATATCGGAATCTGAGCCGGAAATATCATCCAGATGCCAATGTGAATAATCCGAATAAGGCACAGGCAGAAGAACGATTCAAAGAAGTGCAGCAAGCGTATCAGGCGATCATGGACGAAAAAGAAGGAAAAACGAATGGGTATGCAGGCAACCCATTTGGTGGCTTTTCGGGAAATGGTGGTGCAAGGGGCGCAAATTATTCGGAAGACAAAGAAGATTCTTATCTTGGGGCGGCTATGAATTATATCCGTGGCGGGGATTATGCGGCGGCGATCCGTGTGCTTTCGGATATTGATAACCGGACAGGAAGATGGTATTATATTTCTGCAATCGCAAATCAGGGTATTGGAAATCAGGCGACTGCGTTGGAGCATATTCAGATTGCAATGCGCATGGAGCCGGGGAATATGGAGTATCAGCAATTCTATCAGGTGATGCAAAATGGTGGCAGTTGGTATCAGACACGCGGCAACATGTATGGTATGCCGGATGTAGGTGGCGGAGATTATTGTCTGAAGCTTTGTCTGGCAAATCTGCTATGTAATCTTTGCTGTACACCGGGTTGCTAGAAACAGGAGAATGTATGGAAGAGAGAAATCAACAGTTATATGGGAATGAGAATGCCGGAAGTTCGTTTTTTGCAATGATGTCCCGGATGAAATATATTAACAGGTGGGCACTTATGCGGAATTCTTATCCGGAGAATATCAGTGAACATTCATTGGAAGTAGGAATGCTGGCACATGTATTGACGCTGATCGGCAATAAGAAATGCGGAAAGAATCTGAATGCAGAGCGTGCAGCACTGATCGGAATGTATCATGATTGTACGGAGATCATTACCGGAGACATGCCGACACCGATCAAATATTATAATCTGGATACACAGGATGCATATAAAAATGTAGAAAAACAGGCGGCAGAAGAATTATTGGGAATGTTGCCGGATTATTTACAGGAAGAATATCGTTCCTTATTGTTTGTACAGCAGGACGAGGAATATCTGTGGAAACTGGTAAAGGCTGCCGATCGGTTATCCGCATATATCAAATGCATTGAGGAAGAGAAAACGGGGAACCGGGAGTTCTCAAGTGCGAAAGCGGCAACATATGAAAAGCTGACAGCGATGGATCTGCCGGAGGTACGCATCTTCTTGAGAGCGTTTGGAGAGGCATATAAGAAAACACTTGATGAATTGAAAAAGTAGAGTTCAAAGATAGACAGAATCTGGTAAAAAGGGTATAATATTAGAATGAGAAGTAAACGATACGATGGAGGGTTATGGTATGAAGAATATTCTTTTTGTTGCGTCAGAATGCGTTCCGTTTATTAAGACGGGTGGTTTGGCAGATGTTGTGGGTGCACTGCCGAAGATGTTCCCAAAAGATGAGTATGATGTGAGAGTGGTAATTCCGAATTATACTTGTATTCCGTGGGAATATCGTGAGAAGTTTCAGTATGTTCATCATTTTTATATGGATTTGGGTCAACGGTTTGAGAATGTCCATGTAGGCATTATGACATATGAGTTAGATGGCATTACATATTATTTTATTGATAATGAGTATTATTTTTCCGGATGGGCACCATACGGAACGATTCGATTTGATATTGAGAAATTCACATTTTTCAGTAAAGCAGCACTTGCAATCTTACCGGTTATCAATTTCAAACCGGATGTAATTCACTGTCATGACTGGCAGGCAGGACTGGTTCCGGTGTATCTCCATACGTTGTATGAGAATAATGATTTCTTCCGGGGAACCAAGACGATTATGACAATCCATAATTTAAAATTCCAGGGTGTGTGGGATGTGAAGACATTTAAGTATATTTCCGGATTGCCGGATTATGTATTTACACCGGATCGGATGGAATTTTACAAGGATGGTAATATGCTGAAAGCAGGAATGGTATATTCCGATTATATTACAACCGTAAGTGATACTTATGCAGGAGAGATTCAGACGCCGGAATATGGTGAGAATTTAGATGATCTGCTTCGGTTCCACAATCAGAAGTTGTGCGGTATTGTGAATGGTATTGATTATGATGTATACGATCCGAATAAAGATGATAAGATATTCCGGAAATATAACGTAAGAAGTTATAAAAAAGGAAAAGCAGCAAACAAGACAGAGTTGCAGAAGGAATTAGGGTTACCGGTAGATGAGAACAAATATATGATTGCCATCATTTCCAGACTGACAGATCAAAAAGGACTGGATCTGATCGACTGGGTGATGGAAGGAATTGTAGATCCGTTTGTTCAGTTTGTTGTAATTGGAACTGGTGAGACCAAATATGAGAACATGTTTAAGCATTATCAATGGGTATATTCTGACCGCGTTTCTGCTAACATTTTCTATTCGGAAGAGAGGGCACATAAGTTGTACGCTGCAGCAGATGCCATGTTGATGCCATCCCGCTTTGAACCATGCGGATTGACACAGTTGATCTCATTACGGTATGGAACTGTTCCAATTGTAAGAGAGACCGGCGGATTAAAAGATACAGTTGTACCGTATAATGAGTATGAAGGAACCGGAACCGGTTTTTCATTTAAGAATTATAATGCGGATGAGATGTTGAAGATCATTAACTACTCAAAAGAGGTGTATTATGATCATAGAGATGAGTGGAACCGTATGGTAGTACGCGATATGAAAGAAGATTTTTCATGGGACAAATCAGCACTTAAATATATGCAGCTATATGATAAAGTATTAGGGTGCTAGGAGATTTTCGGATAAGATAATATGTTCCCTATGGAAAAACATAGGAGAGTGTGCTATACTCATGGACGAGATAATCGCATAATAACACGGTCTGTTACCAATACTAGCAAATATAAGACCGGTAAGAGGAGAGAAGACATGATAGACATCAGATTTTTACGAGAGAATCCAGATATTGTAAAGCAGAATATCAAGAACAAGTTTCAGGATGAGAAGCTTCCACTTGTAGATGAAGTGATTGAATTAGATACGAAGAGCCGTGATGCAAAAGGAAAGGCAGATGCACTTCGTGCAGAGAGAAATAAGATTTCAAAGCAGATTGGTGCATTGATGGCGCAAGGTAAGAAAGAAGAAGCAGAGAACACGAAGAAACTTGTTACAGAGCGTTCAGAAGAACTTGCTGCATTAGAGGCTCAGGAGAAAGACCTTCAGGAACGTATCACGAAGATTATGATGGTGATTCCTAATATTATTGATCCGTCTGTTCCAATCGGTAAGGATGATAGTGAGAATGTTGAGATTGAGAAATTTGGTGAACCTGTAGTACCGGACTTTGAGATTCCGTATCATACAGAGATTATGGAGCGTTTCAACGGAATTGATCTGGATGCGGCTGGAAAGGTTGCAGGTAATGGATTCTATTATTTGATGGGTGATATTGCCAGATTACATTCGGCTGTAATCTCATATGCAAGAGATTTTATGATTGACAGAGGCTTCACATATTGTGTTCCCCCGTTTATGATTCGTTCCAATGTTGTGACTGGTGTTATGAGTTTTGCAGAGATGGACGCAATGATGTATAAGATCGAGGGTGAAGATCTGTATCTGATCGGAACCAGTGAACATTCCATGATCGGTAAATTCATTGATACGATTGTAAAGGAAGAGGAGCTTCCAAAGACATTGACCAGTTATTCTCCTTGTTTCCGTAAAGAGAAGGGTGCACATGGTATTGAAGAGCGTGGTGTATACCGTATCCATCAGTTTGAGAAACAGGAAATGATCGTTGTATGTAAGCCGGAAGACAGTAAGATGTGGTTTGATAAATTATGGCAGAATACAGTTGATCTGTTTAGAAGTCTGGATATTCCGGTTCGTACGTTGGAGTGTTGTTCCGGTGATCTGGCTGACTTGAAAGTGAAGTCTATTGATGTAGAGGCATGGTCTCCAAGACAGAAGAAGTATTTCGAAGTAGGAAGCTGCTCTAATTTAGGAGATGCACAGGCAAGAAGATTGAAGATCCGTGTAGACGGTCCGGATGGAAAATATTTTGCACATACATTGAATAATACCGTAGTGGCACCGCCTCGTATGTTGATCGCATTCTTAGAGAACAACCTGAATGCAGATGGAACTGTGAATATTCCAAAAGTATTACAGCCATATATGGGTGGTAAAACCAAAATTGAGTAAATGGTAATTAAATTAACAAAAGGGTATCGAATGAATCGTGAGGGATTCCATTCAATACCCTTTTTCATTTTTATTTTTGAAAATATTTCAGAATGTGTTTGTACATTGATTTTACAGCAGGAGCCATCAGATCCGGATTTAGGGAACAGATACCGATGATTCGCTGTTCAGCAGGTTTTAATGGGTACATATCTACCTCATATGGAATATTTTGCATAACCAAACGTGGCATGATACAGACACCTAAACCGGCAGCGACCATGGCGATGGTACTCAAATCATCCACAACATGACAGGATGAATGAATGGTGAGCGGGTACTTTTGAAATAATTTTTGAATATCCGCATCTGTGCTCTCACTTTGGGAAACGAAATTCTGACCGTCTAACTCTGTTAATTCGATGTAATTCTTGTGCTTTGTTTTAAAATGTTTTGGAACAATACATAACAGATCATCCTCGTATAGGGCGGTGATCGGAAGGTCTTTGCAACTTGACTCTGAAAGGAATCCAAGATCGACAACTCCGGTTTTGATCCAATTATATACATCGTCATATGTTCCCTGGTAGATTTTGATCTCAATATTAGGATGCAGTTTTGAAAATGTAGTTACGATATCCGGAATAAAGTTATTGCAGGCAGATGAAAATGTTCCTATCTTCACGGAACCATGCGTTAATCCATTGAACTCCAGAATTGCCTGTTGTAATTTTGCATCACTGTTTAGAACAGTCAATATGTATGGCTGAAGATTTTCTCCATAGCTCGTTAAGGTAACACCATTTTTATTACGGTTAAATAAAGGAAAACCTAATTCTTTTTCTGCGGTAGAGATGGCATGGCTGATGGCAGAGGGGGTCAGGTTTAATAGTTCTGCTGCCCGTTGAAAGCTTCCCTGTTCTACGACTGTCTGGAATATCTGGTAAGCTAATAATGTCATGCGTTCTCCTCCTTATTCTCAAAAATTGTTGCAAGGTCAATAGGTTGCAATGTGACCAGATCTTCTTTGGAAGTGGTGTTCTCTGTAAGAAGGCGATTGGCCTGTTCACTGATGGCGATATTTAAGAAATTACGGATCGTTCTGGCATTTCCAAAATAACGATCGGTGTGCTGGCTGAAATCAGCAAGTTTTTCTTTTAAGTAGATACAACTTTCGTCACTCAGCATATAATCACTTTCTTTACAGAATTTCTCGAATATGCGGAAGAGATCCTCTGCGTTATAATCCGGAAAGAAAATGGTTTTCTGGAATCTGGATTTCAGTCCGGGATTTGTCTGGATAAAGGTATCCATCTCTTTTGGATATCCGGCGACGATTACGATCAGGTCGTCGCGATTATCTTCCATTGCTTTTACTAATGTATCAATGGCTTCCTGACCGAAATCTCCCTCACGGGATTCGTTTGCAAGTGCGTAGGCTTCATCGATAAACAAAACGCCACCCTTTGCACGGTCAACAACTTCTTTTACTTTGATAGCGGTTTGCCCCATATAAGCAGCCACCAGTCCGGAACGATCTACCTCTACCAGATGTCCTTTTGAAAGGATGCCAAGTGAACAATATATCTGGGATAACAGACGTGCAACAGTCGTTTTACCGGTTCCGGGATTGCCTGTGAATACAAAATGCTTCGTAACAGAAGGTGCCTTTAATCCGTTTCTTTGACGGAGTTCAACAATCTTTAGCAGATTGATGAGATCGGTAACTTCTTCTTTTACGGAATCCAGACCAATCAGATCATTTAACTGTTTTAATAAGGAATCAAGATCATCTTTTGTGGCAGAAGCCTCTGTGACGGTTCCGATAAATGGAATGTCAACTTCGGATTCGCTTTCATTTTCCTTTTGTTTGTTGCGGGAAACGAATGGAATGCTATCCGGTTGTGAGGTGGACATTTTGCCGCTTTTTGAATAAGTACGGATCTTACTTTCTAACATAAAACGATATCGGGTCAGCTGATTCACTTCTGTCAGATCCATATGCCTGCAGGTTGCTAAAAAGTCCTCGCCCATCGTCTGGAATGTTAAGATATATAATTTGTTAATGTCGTAATATTTTGATTCATGGACGATAAATTCATCCTTTGCGTAGTCGAGAAAATACTGTAATGACGCAGGAGGATCGTTCAAAAAATTATCACTGGCAATGTCACTTTTAGCTATAAAATTACGCAAAGTCTCCTGATCGAAAGTGTATCCGAGAGATTTGTTGATGTATCGTAGTTCATCTTTTTCTATGACGTGATCCGCAATGGTAAGAAAGATGAGAAAATTGCGGAGATCCATTCGCAGCATTTCGTGTACTGTTTCGAGTGTTGTATGTTGTTTGGCAATATGCCGGTCTATTTTGTCTGCAATCTCTAATGCAGATTCGTAAATTGTTTTGGTTTCTGAATCCATATGCTCCTCCTAATGGCGATATCTTTTTGGGGATACCCGTATATCAATATATTATCAAAAATATTATGTTGTATCAATACATAGATGAATAAAATTCATGTCAAATGCATAGAGGGGTGTAAAGCAAATCGATTGCATAAAACCCTTGAAAAATAAGGCATTGTGTGTTAAAGTTTTGTTTGTGTGTCTATAAGGTAAAAGTAAAAGATAGGAGTTGTTAATATGTCAGGACATTCAAAATTTGCGAACATTAAGCATAAAAAAGAAAAAAATGATGCAGCAAGAGGTAAGATATTTACAATTATTGGTAGAGAGATTGCGGTTGCTGTAAAAGAAGGCGGAGCGGATCCGAATAATAACTCAAAGCTTCGTGATGTCATTGCAAAAGCAAAAGCAAACAATATGCCAAATGATACGATTGAACGTGGAATTAAGAAAGCAGCCGGTGATGCCAATTCTGTGAATTATGTATCCATTACATATGAAGGATACGGACCAAATGGAACAGCCATTATCGTTGATGCATTGACTGATAATAAGAACCGTACCGCTTCCAACGTAAGAAATGCATTTACAAAGGGTGGTGGTAATGTAGGAACAACAGGATGTGTATCTTTCATGTTTGATCAGAAAGGACAGATTATCGTTGCGAAAGAAGATTGCGATATGGATGCGGATGATCTGATGATGATTGCGCTTGATGCAGGAGCAGAAGATTTTGCCGACGAAGAGGATAGTTATGAAATTTTAACAGCTCCGGATGATTTTTCGGCAGTGCGTGAAGCATTAGAGAATGAAAAGATTATAATGGCATCTGCAGAAGTGACCATGGTTCCGCAGACTTATGTAGAACTGACTAATGAAGAAGATATTAAGAAGATGAATCGTATTCTTGATCTTCTTGACGAAGATGATGATGTGCAGGCTGTTTATCACAATTGGGATGAATAAGATAGGATCGAATCGTTAAATGTGACGAATGGAACAATATATGCCGACCACGGAGGTTAGAAATCTAGCAGAGTGGTCGGTATTTTTATTGCGATTGAAATAAATTTCCGTTGTGAAAATGTTGACTTGTAGTGAAAGTTTTATTGCAGAAAAGAGTTTCGGATTATTTGTAGTTGCAAAAATAGAAAAGCAATAGTATAAATAAAGTATAATTATAGAACTAGAAAGTAACTGGGCAAAGGGCAGAGGACATTTATCATATCTGTAAGGGAAAGAAAACTACACTTGAAAGAGGTAAACGGAATGATACGAATAGCGGTTTGTGATGATGAAGAATCGATAACGCAGAATATGGAAGACGTACTTGAAAAGTGTGCCAGAGAGTTAAAGGCAAAGATTGAGGTTGAAGTGTTCTATGATGGAGCAACCCTGCTTGATTATATGGGGAAGACGAATTCTGTATATGACGTTGTGTTTTTAGATATAGAGATGCAAAGGATGAATGGGTTAGAAACTGCAGAAAAACTCCGCGAAGTCGATCGTAATCTGTTGATTGTGTATGTTACCAGTCATGAAAATTATGCATTAAGGGCATATAAAGTACATCCGTATGACTTTTTAGTAAAACCAATTGATGAAGATGCAGTTCGAAAATGTTTCAAGCAGATATATGAGATCCTGAAAAGTGGCGAACAGTATTATGACTATAATTACAAAAGAAAAGCATATCGCATACGAATCAATGATATTCTGTATTTGATGAGTGATAAGAGAATGATAAAAATATATATGAAGGATGGTTCGACCAGAGTACATTACGGAAAGTTAGATGAAGTTGAGGAAAGATTATCCTCAATAGATATTGATTTTTGGAGAATACATAAATCTGCTCTTGTTAATTCGAGATATATATACGAAAAAGGTTTTGATCATGTGGTTCTTGCGGATGGGCAAAGACTAAGTATTAGCAGGGAATACGAAAGGAAACTGAATGCAAAATATATCCAAAAGCTGACAAATAGAATGGAGGATTAGAAAATGCCGGATACGATGGTGGGGGTTGTGATGATTTTAATAATGGAGGCATTGTTTGCATATGTAACTCATGAATATTATAAAATATTTTTTGAAAAGAAAAATATGAGAGGGGTTTTTCTGTATATATATGTAATATGTATTGTTACACAATTTTTGCAATCTTATATTCCGAGTAATCATGTGTATTACAGAATTATTTTATCTATTTTTGTATTGCTGATATCCAGTATGTTTTATATTGGTGGATTGGGTGAAAAGGTTGTATTTACACTTTTATTTGTTGCTATGATTATGTTTGAGGAGGCTTTAATAGGATGTGCTGTGTTGGCATTCGGAATGGGGGAAGAAAAGCAAGGTGATATATGGGGAATAGTAACATATTTAATTTTATTAATAATTGTTGAGATTTTACAGTGGTTTTTTAAAAGTGAATTATTATATAAGTTACCTTGGAAAACGAATTTAAAGATGATGATATTGCCAATTGGAAGTATGTTTCTGGCACATCGCATTTTTTATGCACAGTATGAAATGGGAATTAAAGGATTTTATCCGAATACCATTTTTAGCATAGTTATTTTATTTGGGCTGAATGTGGTAGTGTTTAATATTTATATTCAACTTTCAGAAAATCTGGAATTGCAAAGAAAAAATGCAATTTATGAAAAAGAATTTCAATTATTAGAACGTCATATGCATGAAAAAGAAAGTATGATGCAGGAAATCCGTGTCAAACGGCACGATCTGAAACATCAGATGCTGAATCTTCTTGCATTATTACAAAAAGGGGAATACGGAAAATTAGAATCGGATATGAAACAAATGGCAGAGCTGGAGTCACTTAATGGTTTGTTTGTTGTGAATACACAGAATTCCATTATTGATTCATTTGTGAATAATCAATACGCAGTTGCTAAGGGAAAGGGGATTGATTTTCGTGTTAAGACTGATGTACCTGCTGAACTGCCATTTGCAGGAGAAGATTTGTGTGTCATACTTGGCAATGCATTGGATAATGCGATAGAAGCGTGTGAACGGGGGCAGGTTTCAAAGCCGTGGATATCCATAAAACTAATATATGACGGTGCCAATCTTCTTATGACACTTGAAAATTCATTTGATGGAATGATCAGAAAGAATAAAAAAGGGATGCAGATCTCACGGAAAGCAAACAGTCAGCAACATGGAATCGGTACATATTCGATTCAACGCGTTGTTCAGAAATACCATGGTTATTATCATGTAGAGGTAACAGAAAAAGAATATCATTTGGAGATTATCCTGTATTCACAAGATGAGAAAAAAGAATAAAAACGTTCATTTATGACAGATAAACTTCCAATTATTACAAGTTACGGCACAGAACTTCCTGGTATGATAGGATACAGATTAAGGAGGGGCTGTGAGCAGAAGTCTTTATATTCTCCGCCCATTATATAGAGAACTTTTTTGCATATGCAAAAAAGTTCTGCTTACAGAGATAGGGACTTCCTGAATAATCAGAAGGAGGAATACGAATATGAAGAAACTTGTAGAGAAGATGAAGTCAATGAAGGTTGCAGATTACTTAGCTGCATTTGCTATGATCTTTGCTGTTACGGGTGCAAGTTCATTTTGTGTGTACATTTTTCATGATGTAGAGAAACCGGATTTGACGAAGTTCCGTACATTCTAATGGAATGGGTTGCAAAGCGTTTAACGAATTACATATTGGCAAAGCAGGTCATTGGGGAAGAAGACAGACTAGCGTATGAATATGGTTTTCAGACGGGTCTGGAGAAGATGATTTGCATTTTGGTAAGTCTGCTGATAGCTACATGCATGGACAAGATGTGGGAAACGATACTGCTTCTTGTGATATTCTTTTCGCAACGTGCCTTCGTGAAGGGAATTCATATGAAGCAGTATTGGTCCTGCTTTCTGTTATCGTGCAGTGTGATTGCGTTAGGCGGGTATTGGTGTGACCGGATAACGATTTCCCAAAGTATTATGTTTCCGGTCACATTAATATGCTTAACAGGTGTGCAGTTGCTGTCTGGTCGATTTGAACCGGAGAAAGATGAGAAGGCTGCGAATTACTATAACAAACAGAGAAAAAGGATTGCAATGGCGGTTGCGATCGTTACTGTTGTTATGTTTGCATTGCATATACAGAAGGGATTATTTCTTGTTTGTTATGCAGAAGTAATTATGCTGATATCAACAACTGCGGAATGGATCAAAGAGAACTGGAAGAATCAGGAACGTAGGCATGCGACAGATAAGCGTGATATGGACAGATGAGTTGAATAGGGGGTATATTATAGAAAGAGTATAATATGCCACTATTTTTATGTTGAAAAAATCAATTTATTGATTGACAAATGGATTATATGGGCATAATATAATAGTAGAAAGCATTGGACATCCGCACAAAGGATGTAAAATATTTGTGGATTTGCTATAGTGATACATTATAGCGACCTGCCAGTGGTTATTCAGAGGGAAGCGTTTTCGCTTCCCTTTTTTATTTAGAGAGGAGTACAAATGGGAAAATCTGCAATTTTGAAGAAGATACATAATGCTGCGAAGAATTATCAGAGATATTTGGCTGGAAAAACTTTTGGTCAGAGAGTAATTCAACTTCCAGCTTTTTAACTTAATATACTATGAAATATAGTATGTAGTTATCATATTATGATGTTTTTTTTAATTGACAAACCATTCAATGAATGGTATGCCTGTGTGTTTTTGGAAGAACAACTTACTTGTTCTGAAGATCAAGAAGTTTCAAACTGAATGGAAATAGCCATGTACAGGAGGTGAATGGACCATGAAAGCACATAAATATTGGTCAATAGGTGCAGTGATCACAATGGCTGGAACTTTTTATACTGGATACAAAGGGTTAAAAATAGGACATAAATACTTTGCGTTCGGTTCCCTGATATGTATGATTATGGCAGTTTTTACAGGGCACAAAATGATTTCTGGCAATAAGAGGACAAGAAAACAGATGGAAGATAAAGAAGTGGAGGAATAACATATGTTAGAAGCAGGAACAAAAGCACCGGATTTTGAATTGCCGGATCAGAATGGAGAAATGCATAAATTAAGCG
>UMFK01053194.1_pt1 | contig 18896 bp, 15 predicted proteins | sample 1964981 | NCBI WGS metagenome assembly UMFK01 (sample SAMEA4836043, study PRJEB28245) | human gut metagenome | biome: gut microbiome; material: fecal sample | place: Denmark | collected 2008
TCTTATCTCTTCTAATAGTTTAATTTGAGTTTCTGTTATTTTACAAGTATTGTGACCTTTATATGTTTGGCATTGATTTGTTATCCACCTTCCCAAAGCTATTCCTTCTTCTGTATATTCATATCCATTCAATGTTTTATAATCTATTGGAATTTCCAAATTTCCATGATGTTCAAAATAAGCTTTAGCTAATTTGTATTTTTTGTTCCATTCTTCATTATTATCACGTGTTTCAAACCGCATTCCTATTTCTTCTAATAATTTGATTTGTTCTTCTGTTATTTTATTGGAACCTTGACCTTTATATGCTTGACGTTGAGTATTTAGCCATGCACCTAAAGCTATTCCTTCTTCTACGTACTCATATCCATTAAGTGTTTTATAACTGCATGGAATTTCTAAATTTCCATTATGTTCAAAATAAGCTTTAGCTAGTTCATACTTTTTATTCCATTCTTCTTCTTTATAATTAGTTTCAAAACGCATTCCTATTTCTTCTAATAATTTGATTTGATCCTCTGATATTTTACAAGTACCCTGACCTTTATATGCTTGACGTTGAGTAGTTATCCATATACCTAAAGTTATTCCATTTTCTGCATATTCATATCCATTCAATGTTTTATAATTATATGGAATTTCTAAATTTCTATTATGTTCAAAATAGATTTTAGCTAATTCATACTTTTTATTCCATTCTTCATTATTATCACGTGCTTCAAAGCGCATTCCTATTTTTTCTAGTAATTGGATTTGGTTTTCTGTTATTTTCTGAGTATTGTGACCTTTATATGCTTGACGTTGATTTGTTATCCATATTCCCAAAGCTATGCCCTCTTCTGTATATTCATATCCGTTTAATGTTTTATAATGGTATGGAATTTCTAAATTTCCATGATGTTCAAAATAGGTTTTAGCTAACTCATATTTTTTATTCCATTCTTCATTATTGTCACGTGTTTCAAAACGCATTCCTATTTCTTCTAGTAATTGGATTTGGTTTTCTGTTATTTTATTGGAAACTTGACCTTTTTTATACGCTTGACGTTGAGTATGTAGCCATTTTCCTAAAGCTATTCCACTTTCTGCATATTCATATCCATTCAACGTTTTATAACCTTGTGGAATTTCTAAATTTCCATGATGTTCAAAATAAACTTTAGCCAAACTATATTTATACATCCAACTTTCTTTTGTATTATTCTTCATAATATCCTCCTTTGAATGTTATGTATTATATCACGATTTAGGTAATTGTCAAAATAAATTACTTTCCGATAGCGTAAAATGGTTTGGGGAGAAGTATACAAAAAGGAAGACCCTTGATAAAATGTAATTAACGAAAACATTCAAGGAGGTCTTCCATATGACTAGTATATCACATAATTATAATGAAATGATTAAAAATTTAATAATTAATGAAATTTCTAAAGCTACTGTTAACCTCGCGATTAATTCTATAGATAATGTTAATAATTATATTAATTTGATTAAATTCTTCGATGAAGTTATTAATAAAAGCATTATTTTAGCTATTCAATCATACATTGAAAATCTAGACAAAGAGTATACTAATTCCTATGAAAGAAAGCGAAAATATGATATTAAAGATTATTGTGAAAGAACTATACTTACTATATTTGTTGAAATCACACTTAAAAGACACTTCTTTAAAAGTAAATTAAATAACAAATCATTTTGTTATGTTGATAGAAAATTAGGTCTTAAAAAATATCAGTATTTTGATCCTTATATTCAAGCTTTAGTAATTGAAAAAGCTTCTGAGGATTCTATTTCTAAAGCTTGCCGTGATATTAATGAATTAATTGGTAATCGTGTTTCTTTAAATAAAAAAATTAAATACTTGTCACGTCAATCAGCTAGAAATATAATTCTTAATTCACTCCTTTTCAAAGAAATAAATGCCGAACTTGATACTCCTGAGAAACTATATATAATAGCTAATGAAAAATGGATTTCTACTCAAAGAAAAAAAGATGGTTCTAAACATAAAAAGAACGATCGTGATAAAAAAGTTATGACTAAAAGCATTGTAATATTTGATGATTACAATAAAGATGGCAAAAGAAGATACTTAAAAAATAAAAAAGTATTTGTTTCTTCTACTAAAAACATTATTGATAAATCTTTAGATTATATTAATAATGTTTATGATACAGATAAAATTAAACGTATTTTTGTTATGGGTGATGGTGCCAAATGGATTAAAGATCTTCCTCAGCACTATAAATTTAATAAAGATATTGATGTGATATTTTGTTTAGATAAATTTCATTTTAAACAAGCTCTTCACCATTTAGCTATGTCACAAAGTTATGAAGCATATTTATTAAAATTTATATTAGAAAATAATAAAAAGTCTTTTAATACTCTTGTTGACTTTATTAGAAATAATAATCCTAAACGTAAAGATACAATTAATAAAAAATATGAATATATTATATCCAATTGGAAAGTAATTCAAAACTTATATAAATATAAAATGAGTTGCCCTATGGAATCTCAAATATCACATAATATTGCTTGTTTAACTTCTTCCAGACCTAAAGGTTATTTCCATATAATGATAGAAAAAATATTAGATTTAAGAGTAAATAATATAAATGGTCAAAATATTAAAAAATTATTTTTTAATAACTTTAATTCAACAAAAATTAAAAGTATTTCTATTGAGCATTTAAACTATGATATCTTTGATAAATATAAACAATTTATACCTTATTATAAAGATAAATTATTTACTCCAAATACAATTAAATATATATAATAATATAATTACATAATAAAAGAGTCTTAAGAATTAATTGAAAATCCCCAAAACTCTTTACACTAACACTAAAAAAAAGCAAGCTTTTAAAGCTTGCTATTCATTATTTTTTTATTTTTAGACGTTTTATTTTATGATTTAATACATCCATCATTCCTTGATTAATTTCTTCTTTTGATAATACTTCGCTTTCATCTAGTGTATTTAAATATGATCTTACTCTATTTAACATTTCTATTTTTTTTCTTTTACTATTTTTTTCTGTTATTATTTCTTCTTGGCTTTTTTTATCAGTTCCAACTTTTAAGAACCATTTCATTCTTATTTTTTCTAATAATTTAATTTGAGTTTCTGTTATTTTCTGAGTATTGTGACCTTTATATGTTTGGCGCTGATTTGCTATCCAACTTCCCAAAGCTATTCCTTCTGCTGTATATTCATATCCATTAAGTGTTTTATAATCTCTTGGAATTTCCAAATTTCTATTATATTCAAAATAAGCTTTAGCTAACTCATATTTTTTATTCCATTCTTCATTATTATCACGTGTTTCAAAACGCATTCCTATTTCTTCTAATAATTTGATTTGTTCTTCTGTTATTTTGCAATTACTCATTCCTTTATATGCTTTACGTTGAGTATTTAGCCATGTTCCTAAAGCTATTCCTTCTTCTGTATATTCATATCCGTTTAATGTTTTATAACTACATGGAATTTCTAGATTTCCATGATGTTCAAAATAAACTTTAGCCAAACTATATTTATACATCCAACTTTCTTTTGTATTATTCTTCATAATATCACCCTTTTAGTATTGTGTATTATATCACGATTTAGGTAATTGTCAAAATAACTATTTTCCTAAATATTCTTTTGATATTTCAATATATTTTTTAAATACTTTAAGTGAGGTTTTGATATTGTTTTTTACATAATCAATATCGTTTTCTTTTATTGCTTTTTCAAGGTTTGAAAAAATACTATTTAATTCTATAAAACCTAAATATCTTGTATCTGTCTTAATTGTTCTAAAAATATTATAACATTTTTCTAATTTATCTATTTTCATATAACCCTGTAATAAATTATATTTACTATCAGCTTCTTTTATAAAATCAGTTAAAGCATCATCATATGTACTCATTTCACCAAGTAATTTTTCTGCTGCGTCTACATCTATATTATTTTCTATTAAAAATTTTTTATTTTTATAATTTAGTTGTTTTTTCTCTTCTATTTTTTCTTCTATTTGTTCTATATCGTTATCTATTTCTATATCATTTACTAATTCGACTTCTTCAAGTAATTCCTTAGATAATGGTTCAAATTTTGAGTTTGGTGAAAATAATATTGTATCCTCTATATCTGATTTTCTATCTATCAAAAACTTATTCAAGATTTTTTTTAATTCTTCTTTGTTTATTGGTTTAGCTAAATAATCATCGAAACCTTCTTCTATATATTTTTCTTTCATTCCTTCTAAAACATTTGCTGTTAATACAATGACTGGTATATCAAATCCTTTGATTTTTTTTAATTCATTTAAGGTTTCTTTTCCATTTTTTTTGGGCATTATATCATCTAAAAATATAAGATCATATTTTTCATTATTCTTAATTTTATTAATAGCTTCATAACCATTTAATACTTCAGTAGTTATTATATTATAGTTTTTTAGTAATCTTGTTGCCACTTTTAAATTCATTTTGTTATCATCAACTATTAATACTTTTTTATCTGAATAATCTTCTTGTTGTGGTTTTATGCTCTCTTCTAATTTTGAAATTTCAGCTATTAATGGAACACCTTGCATTTTAATTTTTTGATTAAGATATATAGTAACTTTTGTTTTGTTTATGTTTTTTTCATCTAAAACTATTTTGCCACCTAACATATCTACAAATTTCTTTGCAATCAAAAATTCTAGTTCTGATTGCTCTACTATATTTTTATTAAATTCTTTTAAATTATTAGATGATTTATTTTCTTTTTTTATTGTTTTACCTGTATTTTCTATAGATATAACCAGATTGCATTTACCTTTCTCACTAGTACAGTTAACTTCAAAATTGATGCTTCCATCTTCTGTATGTTTTATAGAGTTCATTAATATATTAGTAATTATTCGCTTTACTTTATTTGAATCCCCAAATAACATGTATGGAATATTCTCATTAAAATTAGTTTTAATTTCAATTTCTTTTTCACTTAATTTTGGTTTTAATAAAGAAATTACATTTTCAAATATCTCAAGCGGTTTATAATCTTCTTCTGTTATTTTCATATTATTTGTTTCTAATTTTGATATATCAAGTACATCATTTATTATTTCAAGTAAGTTTTGACTTGATGTTATTATATCATCAGCATCATTTTTGCAAGCATCTATAGAATCTTCTTGTTTTATGCATTCGCTAAATCCTACAATTGTATTTAATGATGTTCTAAATTCATAATTCATATTTGTTAAAAAATCTATTTTAATATTATTTAATTTTTCTGTTTTTTCTTTTTCTTTTTGTAATTCTAAAAGCAATCTTGAGTCTGGATCTTCTGTTGAATTTATAATTAAATTTATATATGTAAATATAGAAGAAATAATTAATAATTCAGGATTTATTTTTTTTATTATTAGTGCTGTTAACATTAGCAATAAAGAAATTGTAAATACTATTATATTTTTTTTATTACTCATATTTTTTATATTTTTTATTGTCAAAATTATTATAACTAATAAATATACAAAATATATAATATATGAAAATGTTTCAGATAATCCATTTAAATATATATTATTATAAAAACTAGTTGGAAGTATAAAAATAAGTATTCCTAGTAATATATTGATAATTACAGTAATGATTTTTATGAGATTATATTTTTTTCCTTTATTATTACATAACATATATAACATATAAAGAAATAAAAGCCATATCCATCCTAACTGTATAACATTATTTAATTTATTAAGTATCTTTAAAAATATTATATTTATAATGTTTGTTTTTTCTATAAATACAATACTTAGTGTGAATATAGTATTTATAAAATTAAATATAAGCATATATGAAAATATTTTCGTTTCCTTATTATCATATCTTTTTTTAGAAAAAAAGTTGATTAGCAAGAAAAACGAAATTAAAAGTGCACATATTGAAACATATAAATTTATATACATATTACCACCTACCATACAACTTGAGTATAGCATTTTATATATTAAAAATCAATAAAAACGCTATTCATTGAATAACGTTTTATTAAATATTTACTTTGTTTTTTTTAATACAAATTGATTATCAACAGATATAGGTTCTAATAATTTCTTTATATATTCTAAATATCTTTTTTCATAAGTAATTTTATCCTGAACTACTTCAAAATGTTTTGATTCATAAATTTGTTCTAGTGCTTCCCATCTTAATGTTGAAAAACATTCTTTCAATAAAAATTCATCATCTATATTAAAATCACTATAAATTGGTTTTCCTACATTAAGAATATTTTTTGTTTTATCTTTAACAATTGATATTGGTATGATTGATGTATTATGATGCTCAGAAATAGTAACTATTCTTTCAATAAATTCACGTAACTTTTCTTTATTTTTAATACTCATAAAATCATCTATAAAGATTGCTACATTTCTCTTATAAAGCAAGCAATTAATTATTTTATAAGTTTTATTTAAGTCTTTGTTGTCATCTAAATCATAATATATATATTTATTAAATTCATATTCATCAGGTGCGATTTGTAAATCATTAAATTCTGGTGTCAATATCACACAATCGTTTTTATATAGTTCATTTATAACATCTTTATCGCAACCATTAACGTCATCAATTATAAAAATTGATGTTTTTTTATCAATTTTATAATTATTCATAACCTGCATTTTTTCGTTATCTATGTTGTTTTTTGCATTATAAACACTATATAACATATAATTTATACCTTTAGTTATTTTTGATTTTGAAATACTATAATTAGCATCTATTATACTTTCTTTTAATTTTTTATATTGCCGAGTCAGCCCGTCTTTATCCATTAATTTTTAACCTCACAAACTAAATTTATATTAACAAAGAAATTGTTATTTGTCAAATTTGGTTCTCACATTATAACTTATATTCAAATTCAAAATCTAATATTCTTACAGTATCTCCTTCTTCAGCCCCTAACTCTCTTAGTTGATCATCTATTCCCATTTTTCTTAGTTTATTAGAAAATCTTAATGCTGCTTCATCAGAAGAAAATTTTGTCATTCTAAGCAATTTTTCTACTTCGTCTCCACGTACTACCCAAGTTCTATTATCCCTTGTAATAGTAAATGGTTTTTCAACTTTAAATTTATATAAAACATGACTTTCAAATTTTTGTTCATCGTATAATGGTTCTTTTTTTATATTATCTAACATATCAGCTAATTTATTTATTATTTTATCTATTCCCTCTCCATTCATAGCTGACATCTCAAATACTTCAACATTAACTTTTTCTTTAAATTTTTTTAAATTTTCTTTTGATGTAGGCATATCCATTTTATTTGCAATTATTATTTGAGGCTTATCTATTATTTTTTTATTAAAATCTTCTAGCTCTTTATTTATGGTTAAATAATCTTCATATGGATCTCTACCTTCAAAAGCACTCATATCTATAATGTGAGCAATTACTCTTGTTCTTTCAATATGTTTTAAGAACTTATCTCCAAGTCCCTCACCAAGTGAAGCACCTTTAATCAATCCTGGAAGATCTGCAACTACAAATGATCTGTTATTGCTTGCTCTTACAACACCCAAATTTGGTTTTAATGTAGTAAAATGGTATGCGGCAATCTTAGGTTTCACTGCTGATATTTTTGAAATAAATGTCGATTTCCCAACGCTTGGTAAACCTACTAAACCAACATCTGCAAGAAGTTTTAATTCAACTTTTACTCTTTTTACTTCGCCTGGTTCTCCATTTTCAGCAAAATTAGGAGCAGGGTTTGATCTTGTAGCAAAAGCAATATTACCTCTTCCACCACGACCACCATGCGCTACTACAGCTTCTTCTCCATTTTTAACTAAATCAGCTATTATTAACCCAGTATCTATATCAGTTATTACAGTACCTTCTGGTACTTTTATAATAACGTTTTCTGCTGCTGCACCATGCATTCCTTTTCCAAGGCCATTTTCACCCTTATCACCACGAATTAATTTTTTATATCTTAAATCAAGTAAAGTATTTAAACCTTCATCAACTTTAAATATTATATCTGCGCCTTTTCCACCATTTCCACCATATGGTCCACCCATCTCTACGTATTTTTCTCTTCTAAATGCCATACATCCATTTCCACCACTACCAGCTTCTAAATCTATTATGACTTCATCTATAAACATAATATCGCCTCATTTCAATTCGTATTATACATTATTTTTTTATAAATTAAAAGTTAATTAAATTCAAATTCAATTTTGCCATTATTGTTTTTTAAATATGCATCAAAACTTTTCCCGTTTTTAGATGTGAATCCAACTATTTTTGATGTTTTCCCTGTTTTTAATAATAGTTCTGCATTTTTTTTAGAAATTATTCTATTACATATAGTAAAATTTATTTTAAAGTTGCATCCATCTTTATATCCAATGCATCCATATCCATATTTACTTTTTAATACATCTTTACCACAGATTGGACATATGCCTATTTTATCTTTATAAAAGCCTGTATCTATATCATTTTCTATTGCTTCTTTTTTTATACTAAATACTTTGCTTATTTCTTTTTTAGCAATATCTACAGAATCATCAACAGTTATTTTATTATGATATACACTTTTTAATGCTTTTCCAAGTTCTACAGTTTTATATTTATCCATTTCTATTTGCATTTGTTTTAATGAATTAATTAAATATTCTCCATTTGGAAGTATTGTATAAACATCTTTTTTTAATTCTATATATCCGCTTTTTATAGCGTTATCTATTATTCCAGTTCTAGTTGCTTCAGTACCAAGTTCTAATCCTTCAAATATTGCTTTATAGTCATCTGTATCATCATTTTCATCTATGTTTTTTTTATCTTCTTTAAAAGGATTTTTTAAGTAATTATTAAGTGTTTCTATTGTATAGTGTTTAGGAGCTGTTGTCTTTTTTTCAATTGTTTTAAAATTTATATTTATGATGTCTCCTTTTTCCAAATTTGGAAGTATTTTATCTTTTGAGTTATAATCATCATATTTTGTCCAACCTTGCTCTAATATAACTGTTCCTTTTAGAGTAAATTCCTCTAAATCACTCAACTTTATTTTTATTTCTGTTTTGCTTATTTTACATTCTTCTTTACAAAACACTGCTACAAAACGCTTAAATACTGTTTTATAAACAATTTTTTCATCATCACTTAACGTAGATAATTTAGGAATTTTATATGTTGGTGTAAGTGCTGAATGTGATTCTATTTTTGAATCATCAAATATTGTTTTTTTATCTTTAAATTCTATTGGATATTTTAATTCAATTAAATTATTAATTATTTTTTTTATTTTATCTTTTTCATTGGTAGCAAGATATTCAGAATTTGTACGCGGATATGTTAAGTAACCTTCTTCATAAAGTTTTTGAACTATTGATAGTGATTTATCCATAGACATTTTATATTTTTTTCCTAAAACATTTTGAAGTTTAGATAATGAATAAAGTTTTCCTGGATCTAGTTTATCTTTTTTTACTTTTTTTTCTACTACAATAGCTTTTTCTTTATTATATTCATCACATAATTTATTAGCTGAATCAATTTCATTTTTATCGAATTTTTTTTTGCTATTTAATTCTATTTCTTCTCCGTTTGTTATTTCTTTGCTATTTATTCCATAATATATATCTGGCATAAAGTTTCTGATTTGTAAATCTCTATCATATATAGCTTTAACAATTGGAATAATTACTCTTCCAACTCTAAGAAGTGTTCCTGTTTTAAGAGTTGCATATCTAGTTAAGTTAACTCCATATAACCAATCTATATAAGTACGCGCAAATCCTTCATTTGCAAGTGAATCATATTCTTTTTCATCCTTCATATTTTTTAATGCTTCTTTTACAGTTTCTTCTGTTTGATCTGGAAGCCAAAGTCTTACAAATTTTTTATTTGTTTGTAATGCATTTTCAACGCAAAGTCTAACTATTATTTCTCCTTCTCTATCAGCATCTCCTGCATTTACTATTGTATCTACATCGTTTCTGTTAATTAAATTTTTTATTATATTGAATTGTTTTTCTATTCCTTTATCTGTTCCTAAACCTTTAAGTTTAAATTTAAATTTTTCTGGAAAGCAAGGTAAATTTTCTATAGTCCATTTTTTATCTTCTCTCTTTGTATAATCTTCTATATCACATAATCCAAATAAATGTCCAAATGCCCAACTAACTATATATGTTTCATTTTCAAAATATCCGTCATGTCGTTGCATTTTTCCTATACCTGATACTATATTACGAGCAAGTGAAGGTTTTTCTGCAATTATTACTATCATTTTACCACCTAATTAATTGTAACAAATTTTAGAGTTAAAAAAAAGATATAAAATTTTATATCTATTCATATTTACTTGTTATTCCATAATAATCTTCTAATGTAATCCAATCCCCATTGTTATATAGTTTTTCAGCTAGTGATGTTCCAACATATCTATAATGCCATGGTTCAAAACTATATCCCGTTTCTTCTGTTTTTGACTCTGGATATCTAAGAATAAAACCATATTTATATGCATTATTGTTTAACCATATGCCTTCTTTTGTATCTTTAAAACTTGTATATAATGAATTTATATCTGCTGCAAGGCCAAGTTGGTGTTCTGAATGTCCTGGACGAGCTGATATTTTATCTGCTTCTGCCTTTCCATACTTACTTGTCCAATAATTATAAGTAGATACCTGTGTATTATACGATCTATATCCACTTATTATTTTTATATCTATATTATCTTCTTTAGCTGCGACTTGCATTTTATTAAAAGCCTCTGTAAATTCTTTTGTTAATCCATTTCCATATGATTGTGGTATTGAATATGTTTTATTTGTAATTATTATACCATCTATAGAATAAACTCCATCATTTTCTTCTAATATATATCCTTTTTTTGTTAAGCTTTGATTTTCTTTCAATTCAATTTTTTCTTCTTTTTTTTCAGTTTCAGTTTTGTCTGGTTCTTGACTATTTACTTTTTCTTCACTATTTGTTGATGGTTTTAAAACATTTTTATATATTATAAAACTAATAGATAATATTAATAAAAATATAAGTATTATTAATTTATTATTTTTTTTCATTTTATTCCTACCTTTATTTTATGAAGCATTATTTTTATATAAATTAGGAGTTAGAACATATTGTCTTCCACCTAATTTATGGTTTTTTGTTGCATTTTTTCTTTTTAATCTGATGTTTGAAATTATGATTGAAAGCGCTAAAGCTAAATTTATATTCTCAAATTTTCTATTTTTCTTTATTAAATTCTTTTCTGCAATATTTGATATTGTTTCATCATTTAAATTATTATCTAGACCTTCATTTATCATATTTTCAAGTTCTATATCATTTTCAAGTTCTAACATAATTTCATTTGGTATTTCAAAATTATTGGATTCTTCTTTTTTACTACTTTCTACATCAATTTTACTTCCATATGTTTTTTGACTAATTTGTTTAAGCGTTACTTTTCCATTTTCATATACAGGTGATAATAAAATATCTTTTTCTGTTTCATTTCCTTTAACAATATAAAAATTCTCTTCTATTGATGTAATAATTTCTCTTTCTGGAAATTGTTTTTCTAATGATTTAATAACAGAAACTTGATGTAAATTTTTATTTTCTATTTCTGCTTCTTTTTTCATTTTTATTTCTATAAATTTTTTCTCATTTAATTTTTTAAATATTTCACTTGCATTCTTTTTTCCATCACCATAATTTATACTTGATTCATTTAAAATGTTAGTGAATAATTCTTTAGAATCTTCACCTAAATTTCTTACAACGTATATTTGATTATTACTATCTTTAAATTTAAAATAATCTTTATTATCATGATTAAATTCTGTTACATTTGATAAATTAAGTTGTTTTTTTATTTTGTCAGTTAAATTATTTACACTATCTTTTACTTTAACACCTAGATTCGTTAAATAACTAATAGCTGTTTCTTTGTTTCTGACAAGATTTGATAATGTTTCATATATTTTATCACCTGGAATTTTACTAAAAGCTGTTTTGTAGTCAGAATATTTGAAAGAAAGTCCTAGAGCTTTTAATCTAAACGCATATGATTCAATAATGCCTTTTTTTATATTATTTTCCATTTTTCCCATTAAGATCGCCTCTTTATTATATATTAACATTTTTTATATAAAATATATATAATTATATTAATTTTATACTTTTCATTTTACAATAATTAACGTTATTTTTGTATTTAAAAAGAAACAAATTAAAGTTTCTTTTAATCATATTTATTTAATTAGGCTTTCTAAAGTTATTTTTTCTTCTTCTAATTTTTTTCTTTCCTCATCAACTATTTTAGCTGGAGCTTTATTTATGTATCCCTCATTTGAAAGTAATTTTTCGCGTCTTGAAATACTATTTTTTAATGTTTCTATTTGTTTTTGTTTTTCTATTAAATCTGCTTCTGTTTCTTCTTTTTCAAAATATATATCTACATTATATTTTGTGTTTGCGACGTTATATTTATTAATTTTTAAGTTTTCTTTTGATATATTTAGTTTAAGAATTTTTACTATCAATGAATAATCTTCATCATTATTCAATTTTACTACAGCAGTTTTATCTATATTATTTTCTGCTTTAATATTTCTATATTGTCTAATAAAATCTAACATTAATTCTACATTTGAAGTTTCGCATTTAAATTCAAAATCATTATTATATACAGGATATGAACTTAATATAATGTTTTCTTCATGTATTGGTAGCATAGAATATATTTCATCTGTAACAAAAGGCATAAATGGATGTAATAATTTTAATATATTTTCTATAACATAATGAAGTGTTGATAAAGTTGCATTATCATCTAAACTAAATTTAGAAAGTTCTATATAAGAATCACAAAAGTCATTCCAAATAAATGAATAAAGTGAAGAACCAACGTTATTAAATTCATATTTTTCCATACTATTTGTTACTTCTTTAATTGTTGTATTTAGTTTTGATATTATCCATTTATCAATATCTTTTAAATTTTCTAATTTATAATCTTCTTTCGTAAAATTTTCCATATTCATTAAACAAAATCTTGATGCATTCCATAATTTATTGATAAAATTCCATGTTGATTTTACTTTTTCAGTATCATATCTAAGATCCATACCAGGTGCTGTTGAAGTAGCAAGAAAATATCTTAATGAGTCACATCCATAATCGTCAATAACATCCATAGGATCTACTCCATTTCCTAGAGATTTTGACATTTTTCTTCCTTCTTTATCTCTTATTAATCCATGTATTAAGCAATCTTTAAATGGTCTTTTATTTGTAAATTTAAGTCCTTGGAATGTCATTCTATTTACCCAAAAAGGAATAATATCATACCCAGTAACTAAAACATTATTAGGATAGTATCTTTTATAATCTTCTGTTTCATTTGGCCAACCTAATGTAGCAAAAGGCCATAATGCGCTACTAAACCAAGTATCTAACACATCATTATCTTGTACCCAACCTTCTTCAAGTGGTTCATCTTCTCCAACATAAATTTGATCATCTTTATACCAAGCTGGAATTCTATGTCCCCACCAAAGCTGTCTAGATATACACCAATCATAAGTTATTTCCATCCAGTGATTCATTGTTTTTTCATATCTAGGAGGTACAAAGTTAACTTTTGTATCTTTATTTTTTTGATTTTCTAAAACTTTATCTGCAAGTCCACGCATTTTTACAAACCATTGTTTTGACAAGTATGGTTCAACTACTGCATCTGTTCTTTCACTATGTCCAACACTATGAATCATTTTCTCTATTTTAACTATTAAATCTTTTTCTTTTAAATCATTTACTAATTGTTTTCTACATTCTTCACGAGTTAATCCTTTATAAATTCCCGCATTTTCATTCATAGTGGCATCAGGATTCATAACAACTATTCTTTCTAAGTTATGTCTATTTCCTACTTCAAAATCATTAGGATCGTGTGCTGGTGTTATTTTAACTACACCTGTTCCAAATGTTGGATCAGCATGTTCATCAGCTACTATAGGTATTAATTTATTAACAATTGGAAGTATAACATTCTTACCTATTAATTTTTTGTATCTTTCATCTTCAGGATTTACTGCAACAGCAGTATCTCCAAATAATGTTTCTGGTCTTGTTGTAGCTACTTCTAAATAATCATTACTATTTTCAATAAAATATTTTAAATGATAAAATGCACCTTCATCATCTTTATAAATAACTTCTTCATTAGAAAGGGCTGTTTTTGCTACTGGATCCCAGTTTATTATTTTTTCTCCCCTATAAATTAACCCTTCATTATATAAACTTACAAACACATGTTTAACTGCTTTGGTTAGATTTTCATCTAGTGTAAAGGCTTCTTTCTTATAATCTAATGATAATCCAAGTTTTGCCCATTGCTTTCTAATGTTTCCAGAAAATTCTTTAGTCCATTTCCAACATTCTTCTAGGAATTTTTCTCTTCCTAGTTCATACTTATTTATGCCATTTGATTTTAATCTTTGTACTACTTTTGCTTCTGTTGCTATTGCGGCATGATCCATACCTGGTAACCATAATGCATCATATCCACACATTTTTTTATAACGAATCATTATATCTTGAATTGTTGTATCCCATGCGTGTCCTAAGTGTAATTTACCTGTTACATTTGGTGGCGGTATAACAATCGCATATGGTTTCTTACTTAAATCACCGCTTGTAAAATATCCTTTTTCAAGCCAGTTTTCATATTTTCCTTCTTCTACTTTTAAATGATCATATTTTTTATCTAACATTTTATCCCTTCTTTCATAAAAATAAAACGAGTAATCATTCCGTAAAGGACGAATTACTCGTGGTACCACCTTAATTTATAGCAAAAGCTACCTTAATACTTTAACGCAGTTATACGTAATTTCCTACTATTATTTCAGAAAAAATGCTCCCAAGCTACCTTCAATTACTAATTCATGCAAATTCTCACCTATCATTTGCTCTCTTTAATAAATTAGTAATTTACTCCTCTTGTTCATCACAGTTAATTATATAATATCAAAAACAAAATATTAATTCAATATCATATTTTAAATTATTTCATCATTTCTTTTATTTCATTTGTTGTTTCTTCTACATCAAGTCTTTGAAATAATGGTATTCCTTTTTCAATAACTTTAGTACTATTACAAGCACCATACATAGCAGATTCTAGTGTTCTATATTGTTCTTCTATTCCTAATTGATCTAATATATTTTTAGATGTGTCTGGTATAAATGGATTTATGTAAATAGCAAATATTCTTAAATTTTCAACTAAATGATACATTACCGATTTTAGTTTTTCATGATTTTCTTCTGATTTAGCTAAAATCCATGGTTCTGTTTGATCAATATATTTATTTGCTTTTGTAATTAAATTAAATAAATTTGATAACGAATTACTTATATATATTTTTTCAAAATCATTTTTAAAATTATTTATTGAATCTTTAACTACATTTTCTATTTCTTCATCGTAATCAGTTTTTTCTTTAAATGAATTATCTATTTCACCATTAAAATATTTATTAATCATTGCTATTGTCCTATTAAGTAAATTACCTAAATCATTGCACAAATCTGAATTATATCTTTCTACAAATGTTTCTGGGGTAAATTCACTATCTGTCCCATAATTCATTAATTTAAGTAAAAAGTATCTAACCGCATCTACACCAAATTTATCAGCAAGTACATCAGGGTAAATCATGTTTCCTTTTGACTTACTCATTTTTCCATCTTTCATTACAATAAATCCATGTGAATATAGTTTTTTAGGTGTATCTATACCTAAAGACATTAGAAATATTGGCCAATATATTGCATGGAATCTTACTATATCTTTTCCTATTATTTGTATATCAGCTGGCCAGAAAGATTTGAATTCGCTATCATTTTCAGTTAAATAGCCAAGCGAAGTAATATAGTTTGTAAGTGCATCAAGCCATACATACATAACATGTTTTGGATCATTAGGAAGTTTTATTCCCCAACTAAATGTTGTTCTTGAAATACATAAATCTTCTAAACCGGGTTTAATAAAATTATTCATTATTTCTTCTTTTCTAAATACAGGTTCTAAAAAGTTCGGATTTTTTTCATAGAATTCTTCTATTTTAGATTGATATTTTTTAATATTAAAGAAATAGCACTCTTCTTCAGTTAAATTAACTTCTCTACCACAATCTGGACATTTTCCATCTACCAATTGAGTTTTTGTAAAAAATGTTTCACATGGTACACAATACCAACCGCTATAATGACCTTTATATATATCGCCATTATTACACATTTTTTCATATATTTTTAAAACAATTTCTTCATGCTTTTGATTTGTAGTTCTTATAAAATCATGTTGACTAATATTTAATTTTTCCCAAAGATTTATAGCATTTTTTGCCATTTCATCCACATATTCTTGTGGTGTTTTCCCTGCTTCAATAGCTTTGGTTTCTATTTTTAATCCATGTTCGTCAAGTCCTGTTGTAAATTTAACATTATATCCTTCCATTCTCTTATAACGAGCTATGACATCTGCAAGTATTGTAGTATATGCAGTTCCTATATGAAATTTACCACTTGGATAATAAATAGGTGTTGTTACATAAAAGTTTTTCATAGTTTTGCCTCCTTTAGTAATTATACAATAAATTCAAAAAAATACCAAGTTGTTATTGGTATTTTACAATAATTACTTTAAATTTAAAATTTCATCTTTTGTTAAGCCAGTTATTTTTATAATGTCTTCAATTTGAAAATTATTTTCAATCATTGTCTTAGCGACTTTCTTAATTCCTTGACCAAGGCCTCGTTCAATACCTTGTTCAATACCTTCCTTTATACCTTCTTTTACCCCTTGTTTTATTCCTTGTTCTAAACCTGTTTTTTTGCCTTCTTCAATTCCTTCTAATATAGCTTTTTCTTTTTCCTCGGCTAATAAAGCTTTATATATTCCTTCTCTATCATCTTCATCCGTCATATGCTGTATAAATACAGGGTCACTATTTATTACATTCAAATCTTCCATATATCTTTCTACCACCTTATCTTTTTTTGATAGTTCTTTTAATTCATCATGTTCTAAATTAAGTATTATAAAATATTTGTATTTTTCTATCTGTTCTTGGTTTTTATTATACCAAGTTTTCATAAAATATTCCCATATTTATTTCATATATTTCAAAATTATATACAAATCTTTCATCTTCCTCATTTTTAATTTATATTTATATATTGCCTTTTTCTTATTTAATCCATAACTAAAATTTATTTGAATTATTTTTGTATTTTGATCATACTCTTTTCCTATCAATGTATGATTTTGATATATATTACATATATATGCTAAATTCCTTGGATGTACATAGTTTTTATTTTCTGCGTTCATTTCCACGTTTATTTTTCCAGCATTTGTTTCTAAATATAAATCTAATCTTTTACCTCTTGTATTTAAGTTCCCATTTATTAACTCTACATTATTTATTTTTATTTGTTTGATTTCTACATTTAATATATATTCTAAATAATATTTTAATAATTCAATATTATCTTTTTTTAACATTATTTCTTTGAAAGCTCTATCATATTTACATGTATAAAATTTTTTCATTTTCTACATCCATTTATATCTTACCTTGGTAGATTTAAAATTCCTTTTTATAAAAAAAAATATATCCATAAATTAATGAATATATTTAAAAATTATTATATTGTTGGATAAACACTAACCTGTTTTCTATCTTTTCCAACACGTTCAAATTTTACATAACCGTCTATTTTAGCATATACTGTATCATCTGATCCTATACCAACATTAGTACCTGGATAAATTTTAGTACCACGTTGACGATATAGAATAGATCCACCTGTTACAAATTCACCATCGCTAGCTTTAGCTCCTAGTCTTTTAGATATTGAATCACGACCATTTTTTGTTGAACCTTGTCCTTTTTTATGTGCGAATAATTGAATATCTAATCTCATTAAATCAAACATCGGTGACACCTCCTTATTTATTTATTTTTATATTGTTTTTATATTGTTTTTCTAAATTTTCTAACAATTCAAGCATATTGTTTATTAATATATCAGTATTCTTAGTATGTTTAATGACATTTATAATAACATTACCAGACTCCTGCTTAAACTTAATTGAATTATCTAGTTTAATAATTGCATTAACTGATGTTATTACTATACTTGATACTGAAGCACAAACAATATCTTTTCCAAACTCATCATATTCTGAATGACCAGAAATATGTATATTTGTTATCTCATTATTTACTTTTTTTACATCAACTTTAATCATAATTATTTAACTGATTTAATTTCAATTTTAGTATATGGTTGACGATGACCTTGAGTTCTGTGGTAATTTTTCTTTTGATTGTATTTAAATACTTTTATTTTTTTTGCTTTACCATGTTTTACAACAGTACCAGTTACAGTAGCACCTTTTACATATGGTTTTCCAACTACTCCGTTTGCCATTAATACCTTGTCAAAAACAACATCTTTTCCAGATTCAACATCTAGTTTTTCTACATATAATATTGTTCCTGGTTCAACATAATATTGTTTTCCACCTGTTTCAATAACTGCTTTCATTTTTTACCTCCTTTATAATCTAAGACTCGCCTTTGTGGTACAAGTTATTACTTGTTTTATTAACCTACTTTCGTGCGGTTGTAGAGGAGCTCTACACAATATAGAATTTTACCATAATTACTAATAGAAGTCAAACTTTTTATTTAAAACTTCTTTTTCTGTATAATATATTTTATCTATATAAAATAAATTTTTATAGTATTTGAAAATTTTATTTAAATTTTCACCCTTT
>UMFK01035397.1_pt1 | contig 18841 bp, 10 predicted proteins | sample 1964981 | NCBI WGS metagenome assembly UMFK01 (sample SAMEA4836043, study PRJEB28245) | human gut metagenome | biome: gut microbiome; material: fecal sample | place: Denmark | collected 2008
GATTTAAGAATCGTAAATCAAACATTTAAAAATCGTAAAAATTTTCATTGGAAGCGTCTTTTTACAAGTTTTTCGGAAAAAATTTGCATATTATTGTAGCCTTGATTGACACGGATATCGTAGCGGATGCCGTTATTCAAGAGATGTTGATATATCATTTCGAATGATTCAGACATCCCCTCTTTCGGGAGATAAAGAGTCATTTTTCGAGAGACAATCAACCTCGGAGTAGCACCACTATTGAAAATACCGATGCGGTATCAGTGTCCAGAATTTTTGATATGTTAAATTTAAACTTTACCTTTATGGATGAAAAGATCAAGGCGAGGTACATCGATCCGATGGTGGATTGGTCCTTCAAACGGCTCTTCGGCAGCGAAGTGAACAAAGACATTCTCATTGAATTTCTGAAAGTTATCTTTCCGGAGCATGAGATTGAAGACATCACTTATATTCTGGCCGAGCAGTTGGGAATAATGGAAGATGACCGGAAGGCAGTGTTCGATGTGATTTGCAGAACGAAGGAGGGGAAGGATTTCCTTGTTGAAATGCAGTACGCGCCGCAGGAACACTTTTTCGAGAGGGCATTGTACTACACTTCCTTCCCGATTATGAAGCAGGGCAAGAAGGCACAGCGGGATGAGGAAACCGGCATCAGGAACGAGTGGAACTACGAACTGGACGGAGTGTATTTTCTCGGCGTCCTGAACTTCAGGTACGAGGATGACGACCTTATCGAGCACAGGTATCTGCTGCGTGAGGCGACCACCGGCAAGATTATGACGGACAAACTGAAGTTCATCTTCGTAGAGGTCGAGAAGTTCAACAAGAGTGCGGATGAGTTGGCCACCGACTTTGACAAGTGGCTTTTCATCTTGAAGAACCTGTCGAAGCTGTTAGAGAGGCCAGCGGCGCTGCGGGACAAAATCTTCAGCCGCCTCTTCGACGTAGCCGAGTACGCGAGCCTTGACAACATTGACAAACAAAATTATGTAAAGGCCATGACAACAGCACGTGACACCCACAATCAAATCGAGTACGCCAAGAAGACAAGTCTTGAAGAAGGACTCGCGAAAGGACGTGCGGAAGGACGCGAAGAAGGTCGTGAAGAAGGACGCGAGGAAGGTAGAGCAGATGCAAAACAACAAATCGCGATCAACCTGCTTCAGTTGGGAACGCCATGCGAAATTGTGGCGAAGGCTACCGGACTATCTTTGGAGGAAGTTACTAAATTAAAAGAAAATAGCTGAACTCGCATTTCCTCTATGAACAATATTGTCGAGTTTATTGAGAGGCGGAAAAACGAAAGAAGGAAGAAAATGCTTCATTTTTCTTCCTACTCGATTTAGGATCTGATGTCCTTTGTTTATTTTACGATAATTTCCTTCACTTCAATTTCCCCATTCTTAACCTCAATGAATGGTTTCCCATTTTTTAACCTACAGTTGCGTATCCGCTTGCGGTAGAAAGGAACGAACGGAAATTTTTGCCTACCTTTGATTCAATGTGCAGAGTCTTGGTTACAGCATCGTATCTTACACCTGTAAGTGCCTGAATCAAACTGTAACTTGCCAGAGCTCGAGCATACCACGAACCGCATTCGAATTGGTTGAAAGGATTCCTCTTTATTAAAAATATCACCATAAGTTGGTATTTCTAAAGTCTGTGAATATGGTTACATTTGTGGTTGTCGGATAAACCGAACTGACAAATGACGTTATAGAACAGAATTCAGAAGATGGAAACAGAACACAAGATAACATTGGCCCGGATTGCAGGCAGTATAGTGCTGCTGGCGGTAGCGCATTTCGAACCGGGACTCACAGAAACATGTCAGATAATTCTTTATGCCGCGGCATATCTGGTCATCGGCGGCGATATCGTGTGGAATGCATTGAGAAATGTGGTCCGGGGAGAAGTATTTGACGAGAACTTTCTTATGGCAGTCGCTACGGCGGGAGCATTCGCTACGGGTCAATATCCTGAAGCAGTGGCGGTTATGCTGTTTTACCAGATCGGCGAGATGTTTCAGGACATCGCCGTGGACAAAAGCCGCAAATCCATAACATCGCTTATGGACATCCGTCCGGACTATGCCAATCTCGAAACCCGCGACGGAGAATTTACACGTGTGGCTCCGGATGCCGTGCCGAAAGGAAGCATAATTGTCGTGAAACCCGGTGAGAAAATCCCGCTGGACGGTGTCGTGATTTCAGGGAATTCATCATTGGATACCGCTGCATTGACAGGAGAAAGCCTGCCGCGCGAAGCTGGAGAGGGGAGTCAGGTGATAAGCGGGTCAATGAATATGACAGGACTGTTGAGGGTGCGGACAAGCGGCACTTACGGCGAATCTACTGTGGCGAGGATTCTGGACCTTGTAGAAAATGCTGAAAACGGCAAAGCGAAAACCGAGAAGTTCATCACCCGTTTCGCAAAGTATTATACCCCTGCCGTCACAGGCGCTGCCGTACTTTTGGCCGTAATTCCTCCGCTAGTGGACGGGCAATGGCTGCTCTGGCTTCACAGGGCATTGATCTTCCTGGTCATTTCCTGTCCTTGTGCGCTGGTCATCTCCATTCCTCTGACATTTTTTGCCGGAGTCGGAGGCGCATCCAGGCGCGGCATCCTCATAAAAGGCTCAAACTATCTTGAATCATTGGCCCGCCTCGGGACGGTGGTGTTCGACAAGACAGGAACATTGACAGAGGGCAAATTCAGCGTTACGGCAGTATGTACGGCAGGAAATCACGATGAGAAAGAGCTCTTGTCGATGGCGGCAGCGGCCGAGAAATACTCTGACCATCCGGTCGCCACGGCATTGAAAACGGCAGCGGAGTCCGGTGCTTCCGAAGTGACCGGTGTGGAGAACTTTGCCGGTGAAGGGCTGAGGGCAGACGTTGGAGGCCATACGGTCTATGTGGGCAATGCCAAGCTGATGCTTCGCGCCGGTGTCCGTGCCTCTGAACCTCAGAAGCCAGGCACGGTAGTCCATGTGTCCGTGGACGGGGAGTATGCCGGATACATCATTATTTCTGACTCCGTGAAACCTCAGTCCGCTGCGGCCGTGGCTGCTCTCAAGGCCGAGGGCGTGATGAAAACTGTGATGCTTACAGGCGACAGAAAGGCTGTGGCTGAGGAAGTTGCCTCTGCACTTGGACTCGATGAAGTGCATTCGGAACTGCTCCCTGCCGACAAAGTGGAATATGTAAAGTCAATGATGACCGCATTGCCGGAAAACAAGAGCCTTGCATTTGTCGGGGACGGTATCAATGACGCTCCTGTCCTGAAAACCGCTGATGTGGGAATCGCGATGGGCGCTGCAGGAAGTGATGCGGCGATCGAGGCCGCTGATGTCGTGTTGATGGATGACAATCCAGGAAAAGTCGCGGCTGCAGTTACGCTTTCACGCAGAACAGTACGCATTGTGCATCAGAACATTGCATTCGCTCTCGGGGTGAAACTGCTGTTTCTGATTCTGGCGGCTTTCGGTGTCGCCACCATGTGGGAGGCTGTTTTTGCTGACGTGGGAGTGACGGTAATCGCTGTCCTCAATGCTCTTCGTGCGATGAAGTAGATTTCATGCCGCGAAGAAGGTTTCCTCATATTCCAAAAAATCGCTATATTGTCGTGCAATGTACAGATGATTCCGGCATTTTATCCGACGTCCGGCGCGTGTCGGGCGTGAATCATTGAAAACCAATGTAACATTATGAAAAAGAACACATTGATTTTGGCCCTGACGGCAGTAACTATAACTTTAACCATATTGACAATGAGCGCTTTTTGGAATTCAAAGAAAAAATCGGCGGAAACTGACAGCGAGGGACACGTCCTGGTCGCCTTATGGGCTGATTATCAGCAGGCTGTATCGCTTGACCGCCCGGTAAAACAGTTAGAAATCCTGTCAAAAATCAAGTCGGAAGCTTCCGAAAAGCGTCTTGCTTGGGACTATTATGACGCGGCTAAGAAATATGCCTCCGATGCAGCATCGCGTAACTGGAAACTTCAGGATTCATTGAAACTGAAACTTGGAGAGGAAATAGCGAAGTACGATGAGCCGGTGATGTCGTTCGTCTGGAAATTGTCCAAAGGCGATGAAACTGCCGAGGCCATTTTTGAATATGTCCGTGCCAATGCGAAGAGACTGGAAGCCTCCTGCAATCAGCCGTTCTGGACTTCCTACGATGGCAGGTCCTCTGTTCCGGGTATCCCGGGAAGCGGATTCGTGACGGAGTTCTATGCCAATGATTATCAGTACGCATTGTGGACACTTCTTGCGAAAAACTTCTATACGGGCAAGTTGTTTGCCGATATTGCCGATGCCTTGGCCGAATATCAGGGTGACAGTTACCCTCTCGGGGCGTTTCTCGAATATGTTCAGCTGGAGAGGTCCTGGCGCAATGCGGAAGGGAATACTCCCGCATCCGTAAAGAAATCCGCTCTGGAGGCGTTTGCTGGCAAATATGCCGGCAAGGCTGTGTCAATGTTTGCCAAAGCTACCCTGTTGGAGATGGAGTTTTCTTCACTGGGAGAGAAAAAGGCTGGCTCAGATGAGTATAAGGCACTGTATGACGAGTGCGCGGCATTTGAAAAGGAGAGGACTGCATTTTCTGGTGTCGAAAGCAAAGTGGTCGGAGACCTGACCACTGTCGAAAACTTGTGCAGTCATTTGACTGCCAAGTCGGTAGAGGTGAGACTTGAAGACGGGAAAATACTCGTTCTGCTTCAGAATCTCAAGTCGGCAAAGCTGTCTATGTCCCCTGATGAGGCCGGTTCTAAAACGGTGCTGTCCGAGAGTCTGGCCAATCCAAAATGCAGTTTCTATGTAAAGGATACGGTCTCGGTGGATTTGCCTGTGGTAGATGACGGGGATTATGTCATTGTCGCGAAAAACGGGATTAACGTCTCATCGAGGAGGTTCGGCTCTCACCGTATTTCCGTTGCATCAAGGACTGACAGCCGGGGGAAATGCATTTATGCGGCTGGGTGGAAAAGCGGAAAGCCGTTGGAATGTGCTGATTTGCAGCTGTATAAGAACGGAAAGGTCATAGCGTCTTGTGCTGGTTTCAAGTTTGACGGATTCACTCCGCTGCCACAGGAGTTCGTGTCCGTGATGAAGGACAATGTCTATTATACATTGACCTGCTCCTACAAGGGCGAAGATGGTTTCATGAGAAAATCCGAGCAGCTGTCACTTAACAGCTGGTATAGTACGGTGGAATCCGGAGATGACGCCAAGGTGCGTCTGTGTGGTGAGATTTTCACGGACAAGTCGGCCTACAATCCTGGCGAAACGCTTGAGTTCAAGGTGCTCCTATATAATATAGAAGGTAGAAACAATGCGCGTGTGGCACCTCAAGGCACGGAATGCAAAGTGGTCCTGAAGGACGCGCAGGACAATGAAGTGTCGTATCAGCTGCTGACTACCAATGAATTCGGTTCATTGGCAGGAAAATTCGCGCTCCCGAAGGGACTCAGGAACGGATACTGGTATGTCAATGTCCTGACCGGCGGAAAAAAGCTGCTTGCGGTCAAACCTGTACGTGTGGACGAGTTCGTCCTTCCGACTTTCGACCTTGAGTTCGACAAGACCGAAACACTGTTCTTCCCTGGTGACGAGGTAGCAGTTTCGGGTCGTGTGCGCAGTCTGTCCGGTCATCCTATATCTTCTGCCAATGCTGTTTACGAGGTGACTTCATACGGAGACAAGATCGATTCGGGCAAACTGAAAATGTCCTCGGACGGCAGTTTTGTCGTAAGTTTCAAGGCTCTTCCCTCTCAGTGGAGCCGATACTATAATGTGGAAGTGAGAATTTCTGACGACACTGGAGAAACTCATGAATACAGTCGTGCAATATGGGTGGCGGATGAGCTGACTCTGGAACTGGAGCTTGCGAATGGCGCTGAAGGCCAGGCATTTGCAACCGATGAGAAGTCAGAAATCACTCCTCGCAGAGGGCAGAGAAAAGAAAGTGTGAGCATACTTCGCGGCAATGTCGCTTCCGTCAAGATGGATGTCCTGTCCGATGATGGGGAAGCCGTGCCTGTAAAAGTGAAATACACTCTTCTGAATGAACGGGGAACAACTCTTCTGAGCGGCGAAGCGGCTTCCGGAGAGGCAGAAAACATTGACCTTAAATCTTGTCCGCCAGGACTTTATACTATCAAGGCTGAAACTCAGGCCCGAAGTCAGAGCGGAAAGGAATATACTGATTCGTCGAGTCTGAGGATTCTTCTGGTCAATGATTCCATGACGGTTCTGGACGCGCCTGTGAAGGATTTCATAATGCCGTTCGCTCAGCAGGTGACGGAGGGCGAAAATGCTTCCATCTGGTTAGGAATGGCCGATGACGCTCCAGTCTGGGCGATTGCAGAGATTTTTGGAGAAAAAGCCAATGTGTTGGATATCAGGTTTGTACAGCTGAGTGGAATGCGCGGCAAGGATGGCTCTCTTGTGAAACTGGAGTTCCCGTACAAGAAGGAGTATCCTGATGCTGTACTGGCAAAAGTGTTCTATTTCAGGAACGGCGATTCCGTGTCTTATTCATATGAGTTCCATAAGGTCCGCAAGTCTGACATCCTGCCGCTGGAGTTCTCTTCATTTGAAGACAGGACATTGCCTGATACGGAATATACATTCTCGGTGAAGACCGCCCCTGAAACGGAATGTCTGGCCGCGGTGTTTGACAAGAGCTCGGAACTTATTGAGCCGAATCATTGGCAGGTCTATTCTCCTGTCGAGTACAATGTCTGCACTATTAGTTACAACACTTCACCTGGTTCAGTGGATGCGGACGGCCGTGATGACGTAATCGCCTATGGCTCAGTACGCAAGTCCAAGTCTCCGGTGTTCTATGCTATGAATGCGAGGGCTGGCGTGGAGATGGAATGTGCAGAAGACGCTGCTCCTGTCATGGAGTCCAAGTCATTGGAATGCGGATCCGGAGCAGAACCGGCCGTAAGAGACAATTTTGCCAGCACATTGACCTTCCAGCCTTTCCTGCGCCCGGACAAGAACGGCAACCTTTCGTTCTCTTTCCGCACGGGCGGCACGCTGTCCACTTTCATCGTGTCTCTGTATGCCCACGACCGGAGCATGCGCAATTCCGCGCTTCGTAGGGAAATGACGGTCTCGCTGCCTGTAAAGGTCAATGTCGTGGCTCCTGAATATCTCTATTGTTCTGATAATTACCGACTTGCGGTCGCGCTTTCTTCGGTTGCGGAAAACGACGTCGAAGGAACATTGACCCTTAATATATATAAGGGTGGGGATTACAAGGCTCTCGAGTCATCGGGCGCGAAGCCTGTTTCTGTGCAGTCCCTGCGGGTGAAGGTCCCTGCGGGAGAATCGCTGCGCTCGCTTTTCGATGTCAATGAACTGATTCCCGAGTGCGGCACTCTCGGATTCAAGGTTGTGTTCAAGGCGGAAAACGGCGGCAATGCATTCTCTGATGCGATGTTTGTACCTGTTTCTGTATATCCTGATACTCAGCGTCTTACAGAGGCTCATTCGGCTGTGCTGCTTGCAGGTGCGGACCAGGATGCCCTGATTTTACGCCTGAGGAAGATGTTTGTCAATGCTGACGGGGACAATGCCGAGGTGAAGGTGCTCAGCATTCTGGATATGGTCCGTGATGCCGTGCCGTCAAAGGTGGAACCTGCCGGCAATGATGTGCTCACACTTTCTGAGGCTCTGTACGTGAGACGGCTGGCCGATGCGCTAAGAGCTGCCGGCAGAATGCCTGCTAGGGACAGTGTAGTGCTTTCCGATGAGGAATTGATGAAGAAGATGCTGGCCTGCCACAATGCGGATGGCGGTTTCGGATGGTTCGAGGGGATGTCTTCGTCTCCTGTCATAACGGCTGTGCTGCTGGAGCGGTGCGCGAAGATGCTGAAGGCAGGGTTGCTTGACGGCACAGAGGCGGTGTCCGGAGATGCCGCGTCCGCGAAGAATGTGGAAGAGGTGCTCGCTTCTGCCGTGAAGTATATTGACAAGAGTCAATTCGCTTATCTTCAGACGATTCCGTTCTGGTGCGGCGGCCTTTCGGACAGCCAATATATGTATGTGCGGTCAATGTATGCTTCGGTGAAGTTTACAGAATGGAATTCCGTTTCCGGTATCTTGGGCAGGCTGTTTGGCAAGAGGGCGAAACAGTTCCGCTCTGATGCTAAAGCGTACCTCGTTCCTTCCAAGGAGCGCGGGCTGAATGGCAGCATACTGGATAAGGCACGAAGACTATCGACATTGATCAGTCTGAGTTCTTCCTCCGACGGAATCGCCTTGGCGAAGTCGTGGGGCGTGAGGGTCAATGCTGGTGCACGTCTCGAAAAGTCGGTCGAGGCGGATGTGGCGTCGCTTCTCGAATATGCCGTGATGCACAAAGATGGCGGGATGTATTATCCGAATGCCGTGATGCCGTTCCGCGGACTGCTTGAGAGTGAGGCTTACGCGCATTCTATGCTTTGCGATCTGCTTTCGGGCTATGCTTTCAGGATCCAGAGTGCCGGCAAGGGCTCTGTCAATGCTTCTGAGGCCAAGCGTGTCGCTGACGGTATCCGTCTATGGCTTATGCTGCAGAAGGAGACGCAGCACTGGGAGGCGACTCCGGATTTTGTGGATGCGATAAATTCCGTTATGGAAGGGGATGCGGCCGTGAAATCCACGAAGGTGGTGGTGCTTTCAGCGGTTACGGATTTGCCTTTTGCGGAGGTGAAGGCTTCCGGAAACGGATTCACTGTCGAGAGGAAGTTCTACAGAATAGGAGCTGGCCCGAGTGCGTCCGGGGAGGATCCTGCCGGAATGTCTGAAGCGTCCTCTGTCAGCGTGCCTGCTGAAGCGTCTATGGGCTCGTCTGGAGTAGGGTCCGGCACGACAGCTGATAAGGCAGGACGTCAGGAGATCAGGCCGGGGGACCGTGTCAATGTCGGTGACAAGATTGTGGCCGAATATGTTATCCACAATGATGAGAACCGTAGTTTCGTGAGGCTCAATGCACCTCGCGAGGCTGCATTCAGGCCGGCAAACCAGTTTTCCGGAAGGTACGGATGGTGGCTCTCGCCGCTGAGAATCGCGGATTGGTATTCTTTCACGCCTCAAGGCTATCGCAATGTCAAATCTGCTCTCACGGAGTATTATTTCGATTCGTACCCGGAAGAGAATACGGTAATCAGTGAAGAGTTCTTCGTGACTCAGACAGGCACGTTCTCGGCTCCTGTCGTGACGATCGAATCCCTCTACGCCCCTCACTATCGCGCCAATGCCCCGGTACTTCCGCCTTTAGTAAGTCGCTGATCACCAGCAGAAGTGATTTTGTCCGGAAAATGGTGGGTGTTTACGGATAAGTTGTTCAAAATCAACAATTTGTCCGTAGAAAGGGCCGTTTTCCCGGACAAAACCTGATAAAAATATAATTATGAAACAGAACAAACAGGAATATTTCAAGAAGAACGCCGAGTGGCTTGAGGCCAAATCCAAGGAGGACGGTGTCAATGCCCTCGAAAAGGGAGTTCTCTACAAAGTCCTTCAGTCAGGCCCTGAGTCGGGGAGGCAGCCGGGGATGACGAACGTTGTCATCTGCCATTACCTGGGCAGGACGATAGACGGCAAGTGCTTTGACACCAGCCTGGGCGGCTGCCCGCTTGCGATACGTATGCGAGAGCTGATAGAAGGCTGGGTCATAGCATTGAAACAGATGCGCATAGGCGACAAATGGGAAATATATATCCCGTCGGAACTCGGCTACGGTAAAATCTCCCAGCCCGGCATCCCGGCCGGCTCCACATTGATCTTCGAGGTCGAACTGATCGGCATCCAATAGGACAGTTTGAGGTTATCGGGTAGGACACTCTGAGCTTACTTGATTTATTGCTTCTCTCGACGAGGTGTCGCGGGGAGGGGTTTGTGTGCTTCTAATTGTGTTCATTTTTTATGGAATCCGGGAAAAAAGATATAATTTTGCAGTTTGTTCCGAAATCCCGTGGCGATGGCGGAACGGAGCGTGTCCTGTGAACGCGGAATGAGCCGCTGACATATGGACAATTGTAAAACGGAAAAAATAAAACAACGTCATATTATGATGACCTCTAACGAGATACGACAGAAATTTCTGGACTTTTTTGCATCAAAGGGCCACACCATTGTCCCTTCTGCACCGATGGTCGTAAAGAACGACCCTACACTTATGTTTACCAATGCCGGAATGAACCAGTTCAAGGACATTTTCCTCGGCAATGTTACACCTAAGACACACAGAGCCACCGACTCGCAGAAATGCCTTCGCGTGAGCGGAAAGCACAATGACCTCGAGGAAGTAGGACACGATTCCTATCACCATACGATGTTCGAGATGCTCGGAAACTGGAGCTTCGGCGACTATTTCAAGACTGAGGCCATCTCCTGGGCTTGGGAACTTCTCACGGAAGTATATAAAATCGACAAGACCAAGCTTTACGCCACTGTGTTCGAGGGTTCTGCAGAAGACGGCACATCTCTCGATGAAGAGGCTCACCAGACTTGGCTGAAATTTCTTCCGGAAGACCATATTCTTCTAGGAGATAAACACGACAACTTCTGGGAAATGGGTGACACAGGCCCATGCGGCCCATGCAGTGAAATCCACATTGACCTTAGAAGCGATGAGGAAATCGCAGCTGTTCCGGGACGTGAGCTTGTCAACAAGAGCAATCCTCTCGTCATTGAAATCTGGAACCTCGTGTTCATGCAGTACAACAGGAAGGCAAACGGCGAGCTTGAACTCCTGCCGAACCACAACATTGATACGGGTATGGGCTTCGAGAGGCTCTGCATGGTACTTCAGGGCAAGAAGAGCAACTACGATACGGACGTGTTCACGGGAATGATCAGCAAGATCGAGGAACTTTCCGGTCACGATTATCACGAGTCTGAGGATACTGAGGTGGCAATGAGGGTGATTGCTGACCATATCAGGGCCATCAGTTTCTCAATCGCTGACGGTCAGCTTCCTTCAAACGTGAAGGCCGGCTATGTGATCCGCCGAATCCTCAGAAGGGCAGTCCGTTACGGTTATACGTTCCTCGGATTCAATGAGCCGTTCCTCTGCCGTCTCGTGCATCAGCTTGCCGATGACATGGGCGGTGCATATCCGGAACTCAGAACTCAGCAGAAACTCATTGAAAGCGTCATAAGAGAAGAGGAGTTCGCATTCCTCAGGACATTGGACCGCGGCATCAGACTCATGGATGACTATCTTGCGAAAGCAGCTGATACCAAGGTGATTGACGGTAAGGATGCATTTGTGCTCTACGATACATACGGCTTCCCGATAGACCTTACGGAGCTGATCGCTTCCGAGAAGGGCTATAAGGTGGACCTCGAGGCGTTCAATGTGGAACTTCAGAAACAGAAGGATCGTGCGCGTCAGGCCACGTCCAACGAATTCGGTGACTGGATCCAGTATCACAACGGCGAGGAGGAAGAGTTCCTCGGCTACGATTACACCGACATTGACGGGGCAAGCCTCATCAAGCAGCGTACCGTGAAGCAGAAGAACAAGGTCATGTTCCAGCTTGTCTTCGACCGCACTCCGTTCTATGCGGAAATGGGCGGCCAGGTAGGCGACACCGGATATATAGAGTCTGAAAGCGGTGAGAGGATCAAGATTCTGGACACCGTGAAGGAGAACAACCTCACGATCCATATAGCAGAGCGTATTCCTTCAGACTGCTCAGAGTCATTCTCGCTTCATGTCGATGCCGCGAGAAGGCTGAAAATCACGAACAACCATACTGCAACTCATCTTCTCGACAGGGCGTTGAGAGAGGTGCTCGGCACACACGTTGAGCAGAAAGGTTCGTATGTATGCCCTGACTATCTCCGTTTCGACTTCTCGCATTTCTCCAAAATGACCGACGAGGAACTCGAAAAAGTGGAGAAGAGGGTCAATGAACTGATCCGCGCCAATTATCCTCTCGTGGAAAAGAGGGACGCGACAATGGAAGAGGCCAATGCAATGGGCGCAATCGCATTGTTCGGTGAAAAATACGGAGACAAGGTCAGAGTCGTGAAATTCGGCGACGCTGTGGAGCTTTGCGGCGGAACACATGCGCAGGCGACCGGACAGATCGGTACATTCATCATCCTGTCTGAAGGCGCTGTGGCTGCAGGCGTAAGACGTATTGAGGCAGTTACAGGCGAGGCGGCATGGATGCATACCCGTGCCCTCTTGGAGACATTGAAAAATGCAAAAGCGTTCTTCAACAATACCCCGGACCTCGGTGAGGCTATCCGTAAGGTCCTCGACGAGAATACAGGCTACAAGAAGGAGATTGAAGGATTCGTTCAGGAAAAGACCGCGCGTCTTGCTGAGAAGCTTTCCAAGGAGGCTTCCGAAATCAATGGACTGAAAGTGGTCAAGTTCACCAACAGCGTGGACCCTGCATTGATAAAAGGCGTGGCAGGACTTCTCCAGAAGCAGTCTGAGAACTTCGTGTTCGCCGCTGCATTTGAATATGCGGAGAAGCCGAACCTCGTGCTCATGTACTCTCCTGACCTCGTTGCCAAAGGAAAGAACGCAGGCAAGGATATCCGCGAGGCTGCCAAATTCATCCTCGGCGGCGGTGGCGGACAACCTGGACTCGCAACCGCGGGCGGCAAGAATGTTGCAGGGCTGAAGGACGCTCTCGACAAGCTTGTAGAAATAGCGACAGCTTAGAATCAGCCGTAACACAGACAAAGGAGTAAGGAATGAAGAAACTCGACCAGTTCATCATCAAATCATTTTTGGGACCGTTCTTCGGTATCCTGATGGTGGTCGTGTTCATTCTCATGCTCCAATTCCTGTGGCTATATATAGATGAGCTCGTAGGTAAAGGCTTGGGACTCAGGATTATACTTGAGTTCCTCGGATGGGGAAGCGCCACTATGCTGCCGCTTTCCCTTCCGCTCGCCACGCTTCTCGCTTCTGTGATGACAGTGGGGCAGATGGCCGAGAACAACGAGCTTATCGCCATGAAATCCGCCGGCATATCATTGACAAGAGTGCTTACGCCTCTTATAATATGTGCCGGCATAATCAGTATCCTTGCTTTTTTTGCGGTCAACAACCTCGTCCCGGTCGCCTACAACAAGATTTTCACGCTTCGTGATGACATCGGAAAGACAAAGGAGGAAATCAATATCCCTACCGGAACTTTCTACGACGGCATTGACGGATATGTGCTGAGAATCGACTCGAAGGACGACAAGACGAATATGATGCACGGAATTCTGGTCTATGACCATACCGCGGGCAAGGGCAATGTCAGCCTTACGATCGCGGATTCCGCAATGCTCAAGATGTCCAAGAGCAAGGATTACCTCACGTTCCAGATGTTCAGCGGAATAAATTATTCCGAGACGAACAAGATGAATTACAGGGATACCTCGCTGCAGCTGCAGAAGACCAATTTCCGCAACCAGAAGATGATAATCCCGTTGCAGAACTACGCCTTCCAGAAGTCTGAGAAGTCCAAGTTCGGCGACCAGGTAAGGGCAATGAACCTTACACAGCTCGGTCACGGAAAGGATTCCCTTACGCATCTGAACGATTCCACATGGACTGTGAATACGGCATCATTCTTCTCCAGACGCATACTCAGGTTTGCGAACCAGCTGGATACTGCAAGCCATTTCCAAGGTACGACATTGTTCGACAGAAGCAAACTGAAAAAATGGGGCAGCAAGGAGGAGGAACTCAGCGCGTACCGCAATGCCGAGAACATGGCAATCGAGTATTGCACCGCTGTAAGCAGCTATGAGAATGACGTTTACGGTTATATCTACATCCTCAGACGTACTGACGTGGAACTGCTCAAGAAGTTCGCGGAGGCATTGGCCTGTTTCATCCTTTTCTTCATCGGAGCGCCTCTCGGGGCATTTATCCGGAAAGGCGGACTGGGCGTCTCTGCCATCATCGCCGTCCTGTTCTTCGTCCTGTACTGGGTAGTCGATATTACCGGAACAAAACTGGCACGCGACGGAGCTATTACAGCAGCTGCCGGAGTATTCATATCCACCATTGTCCTGGCACCGCTCGGAGCGTATTTCACTTGGAAGGCAGCGCACGATTCTGCAATCTTCAATACGGAGAATTTCGGTTCGTGGTGGAGAAAAATCAAGAGCAAGTTTATGAGCATATTCAGAAAGACAAGAATTGTCTATATGGGAACGCCGGAGTTCGCGGTTGCCCCTCTCAAGGCCCTCATTGAGGCCAAATACAATGTAGTAGGTGTAGTGACCGTGGCAGACAAGCCGAGCGGAAGAGGATTGAAGGTCAATGAAAGTGCGTTGAAGAAGTTCGCAGTGGAGAACAATATCCCTGTCCTCCAGCCGCTCAAGCTCAAGGATCCTGAATTCCTGAAGCAGCTCGCGGCATTCAATGCAGACCTTTTCGTGGTCGTCGCATTCCGCATGCTGCCGCAGGAAGTCTGGACAATGCCGAAGCTCGGCACATTCAATCTCCATGCTGCCCTTCTGCCTCAGTACCGTGGCGCTGCTCCTATCAACTGGGCAGTGATCAACGGCGAGAAGATGACAGGTGTGACTACCTTCATGATAGACAAGGATATTGACACAGGTGGAATTATGCTCAGGCAGGAATGCCGTATAACTCCGGAAGATACGGCAGGTACGCTTCACGACAAACTGATGCCGATCGGAGCGGAACTCGTGGTGCAGACCGTTGAGGGTATCATTGAGAAGAATATAGAAACGCGTGTCCAGAGGAGTTTCATCCAGGGTTCGGAAGTCCTGAAACCGGCGCCGAAACTCACTCGGGAGCTGTGTGACATTGACTGGAACAAGAAAACATCCGCTGTTTACAATCTGATCCGCGGTCTGAGCCCGTACCCGGCTGCATTTACCATGCTGAAGTCGGAAGCGCATCCGGAACCGGTCCAGTTGAAGATTTATTTCGGAGAGAAGGTGGAAGGAGAGGATTTCAGGTCAATGCTTGAGAAAGCCGGCAAGTCTGAGGCTGTTCCGGGCGAGATTCTGAGTGACGGCAAATCATTCTTCGCTGTCACTACGGCTGACGGAGCGGTTTCTCTGACTGATGTCCAGCTTTCGGGCAAGAAGCGGATGGATGTGAAGGCATTCCTCGCAGGCTTCCGCAATCCGGAATCATGGAAAATAGTAAATGACACTAAATAACGTTTATAAATGAAAACAGCAGTTCAATTCGGGGCCGGCAATATCGGCCGAGGATTTATCGGAGCCGTACTTTCGCAGTCAGGCTACAAGGTAGTGTTCGCAGATGTGAACAAAGAAATCGTGGACAGGATCAATGCTGACAGGCAGTACACTGTCCATATCAAGGACGTTGACAGTGAGGATATTCTGATTTCCGGCGTCAGTGCGGTGGATTCATCTACCGATGCGGTAGTGGATGTGATAAAGGAAGCTGAACTTCTGACTACAGCAGTAGGACTGAGGATACTTCCGTTCATTGCGCCGGCTATTGCCAAAGGCATTGTCGCGAGAAAAGAAGCCGGAATCGAGGCTCCTCTGAACATTATCGCTTGCGAAAACGGACTTATGGCATCGTCACGTCTTAAGGAAGCTGTGCTTTCTCATCTCGACGAGGCTCAGGCAGAGTGGTGCCTCGCGCACACAGGTTTTCCAAACTGCTCTGTTGACCGCATTGTCCCTCCGGTAAGAAGCGAGAATCCTATCGACGTGGCTGTGGAGAAATACTACGAATGGAATGTCGAGGAAAAGGCGTTCGTCGGAAAAGCTCCTGAAATTGCAGGTATGAATATGGCCGACAACCTCCTCGCATACATTGAGAGGAAACTGTTTACGCTCAACACCGGTCATGCGATTACAGCATATCTCGGCAAGATGAAGGGCTGCCAGACCATTCTCGCGAGCATTGAAACTCCTGAAATCTACGCTGTCGTGCACGCTGCGATGCAGCAGAGCGGCGAGGCTCTGGTAAAGCAGTTCGGCTTCGACCATGAGGCTCATTTCAAATATATCGAGAAGATTATCAAGCGTTTCCACAATCCATATCTCAAGGACGACGTTACCCGTGTGGGCCGTGAGCCGATAAGAAAGCTTTCTCCGGACGACAGACTCATAAAGCCGGTAATGACAGCCAAGAGTTTCGGACTGCCTTATGACAAGATTCTGCTCGGAGTAGGTGCTGCATTGCACTTCAACAATCCTGAAGATCCTCAGAGCGTACAGCTGATGGAAAAGATTGCTACAGAGGGACTTGTCCCTGCCATTTCGGACGTTACCGGCATCAAGTCCGGAGATCCGATGCTTCAGGAGATTGTCAATGCCTATAAAGAGGTGGAAAAGATATGATGCTTCACAGACTTACAATCGCGGCTGCAGCATTGTTCGCTATGGCCGTGACTGCGGCTAATGCTCAGAATCCCGAAGCCGGATACCAGGAAGGCATTGACCGTAACAAGGTGGAAATCAATTCTTTTGAAGACCTTCAGAATTATTTCAGATATTCTCCGAAGAGAGATGTCATCATCAGCGCTCATCGTGGCGGTATGATGGCAGGTTATCCGGAAAACTGCGTCGAGTCGTGCGAAAAGACATTGTCAATGATGCCGACGTTCTTCGAAATCGACTTCAGTTTCACGAAGGACAGTGTCATGGTACTGATGCATGATCTTACGCTGGACAGGACCACGACGGGCAAAGGCAAGGTCTGTGATTATACCTATGAGCAGATCCGCCAGTTCAATCTCGTGGACAGAAAGGGTAAGGAGACCTCTTACAAGATACCGACATTGAAGGAGATGCTGGAGTGGGGCAAGGATAAGGTCGTCTTCAACTTCGACAACAAGTACATCAATACCAAGGGCGTGAGCGATGCAGAGAAGAAGGGTGCTTTGGACTACTATATCAAGCAGCTGCTTCCGGGAGGGGACTGGTCAATGTACCACAACATCATGTTGAGCGTGCGTTCCATCGACGAGGCTCTGTACTACTGGAATCACGGCGTGCAGAATGTGATGTTCTGCGTGGAAATCAGCAAGCCTGAACATTTTAAGGCTTACGATGAGTGCCCTATTCCATGGGACCACATCATGGCTTATATACGTCTGGCCGTGAACCCTGAACTTCATGACATTTACCGCGAACTGCATAAGAAGGGCGTGATGATAATGACCTCTATCACAGGCTCTTCCGACAAGGTGAAGAAAGATGTGGACCGCCGCATCGCCTATGAGCGCGAACTTCTGGCCGAACCGGACATCATCGAGACCGACTACCCGTCCGAGTTCATCGGACTTCCTTGGAGCAGGAAAGAAATCCATTCTCTCCAGGACAAGGCCATCAAGTCAATGAGAACAGCGAGACCAAGAAAATAACACCATGAAACCGATAAGAATTTTCGTTGCTGCAGCGGCTTCCCTCTTTGTCTGTGTCAATGCCTCTGCACAGGTAACTCGTGAAAAACTGGCGGCGGATCCTTATGCAGGAGTCGGCATCTACCATGTATATAAGCCTGGCAATATGCAGGACACGGCAGCGCCGGAAGGATACAATCCGTTCTATATCAGTCATATAGGCCGTCATGGCTCACGCTATCACGATTCGTCCAAGAAGTTTGACAAGGCGCCGGAAAAAATCCGTAAGGCTGCGGAAACCGGAATGCTTACTGAGCGTGGAATGGCATTGTACCGCGAATTGATGAAAGTCGATTCTGCTACAGTGGGAAACTTGGGCAAACTCTCCGAACTCGGAGTGGAGGAGCATCAGATGATAGCGAAACGTATGTATCGCCGTTTTCCGGAGGTGTTCTCAAGTGAGGAAAGAATCTATGTGGACGCAGCTTCAAGCACTGTCAGAAGATGCCAGGAGAGTATGATGGCGTTTACAAAAAGGCTTAAGAAGGAACGCAAGAGCCTCAAGGTCAATGTCCATAGCGGGGATTCCTATATGGCATACCTTCTCTACAAGCCTGCGGATTATTTCGATATCGTACACCTCGGCAGTGATGTTACGGACTCATTGGCCAAGGCGTTGTTGGATACTACAGCATTCCTTTCTTCCATTTTCAAGGATCCGGAAGAAGGTGCCAAGCTGGTTTCTCCGTCCTGGAAGTTCATGAGGGAGGTGCTCATCTGGGGCAGTATCGCGCCGGATATCAGGCTGGACGATGTGTGTGTGCCTGCGTATTATACTGAGGATATGAGGTATCAGCTGGCTAAGGTCAATGCCTGCAGAATCTATTCTGAGATGTGCAATTCAGTGGAGTCCGGCGGACGCAGGATGTCATTGACAGAAACTCTGCTCTCTGATTTTATCGCGAAGGCGGATGCGGCGCTTACATCCGGGAGTCAGCGTGCTGCGGACCTCAGATTTGCCCACGACGTGTCTGTGGCGCCGCTTTCTGCATTGATCGGCATCGAGGGCTGCGACAAGAGGCTTCCGGCAAAGGATGTCTGGAAGTACTGGATGACGTCAGAATATGTCCCGATGGCAATGAACCTGCAGATGGTGTTCTATCGTAAGGATGGTGACACCAAGTGCAAGGATGTTCTTGTCAAGTTTCTCTTGAATGAACAGGAACGTCTCGTGCCGGCTTTGACACCGGTTGAAGGTCCATACTATAGATGGAAGGACGTGCGCAAATTCCTTCTCGAGAAGGTGAAGTATGCGCATGAAATCAATGTCCGTTGGGGTGTGGCGCAGTAAATTCTTGATTCCGGGGCAAAAATGTCAAATTATTTTTGTCGAATGGAAAAATAGTCATATATTTGCATTCCCGATTTGGAAATAGAGACCAAGTCGGAATGCAAATAAGCTTGGGAGCATAGCTCAGTTGGTTCAGAGCGTCTGCCTTACAAG
>UMFK01053128.1_pt1 | contig 18687 bp, 22 predicted proteins | sample 1964981 | NCBI WGS metagenome assembly UMFK01 (sample SAMEA4836043, study PRJEB28245) | human gut metagenome | biome: gut microbiome; material: fecal sample | place: Denmark | collected 2008
GCGCTACCAAAAGGTGGGTGGTGGTTGGTGAAACAGTGGAATAAGAGAAAAGGGAGCTCATCCGCAAAGAATATGCGCTTGAACTCCCATAGGTTCCCCATAAAAGATTGTTGGGGTCATAAAGCAAGTTATGCGAATGTAGCCGTAATCAACGACATCCGCAAGGCTTATGGACTCAATTTTATGAACTTTTCTTCAGGGTTTTCTGGTATCTTTCCTCTCTCCCTCTGTGTTATCAGAGCAGCTTGTGGTTGCTGGAAAAACGAGTAATCCTTCAAATCATCCTCAATCTTGTCAGCAAGTTCCCCTATCAACTTGTCCTTGTCGATTCCGTTGGCTTCAGGGGTCACTGCCAGATAGTTCAGAGCATAGTTCCTTACCTTCTCGCGGAGATTGTCTTTCGTGGTCGTATGGTCTTGAAGAATCTGCTCCTTTACTTTTAACAAGCAGTCATACCAGCCAGATGAGTGAGGGGCTTTCTTCCCCTCACCCATCAAAGCGGTAAATTGGTCAATGTCTAGTATGTACTCTAGAGGTCTCATCTCTATATTTATGCTGCCACAGGGGGTGTAGGAGGGATATACACAATGGTATGTCCTGTGGCTGTTTCTGTAGGAATAATCCCCCCGGCGTGGCTGATCCTGTAGTGCTGACGATAGGGTGCGCCTTTGGGTTTAAAATTTCCCAGACTAATAATCTGATTGACGGGTTTCCCAGAGAGGAGATCTTCCATAGCGGGGAGTCTCCTGGTCTTATTCTCCGGGGTCTTTGGGGTATAGAGGTTCTTGTATTCAGGTATGTCAGAGAGAAGTTCTTCCATAGTGGGGAGCTCCTTATCTGTCTCCGCCACAGGGGTCTGTTCAAGAGCAGGCTTACCCACACTCTCTTTGATAGTCAGAGGGTTATAAGGAGCCTGGAGAGAGGGATGTTTCCAAATATCAGTCTCTTCCACAGCCTCGTTCTCTTCCTTGTGTTCAGGGAGAGCAAAGGTCTCTTTCCCATTGCCCTGGGTGATCTCTTCAGTAGGGGTGGTAGGGGTTGAGAATGCCCTATCAAAGATGTTCTTCATCTCTTCCTGGGTGGGAGAGAAGGTCTTCAGAAGTTCATCAAACGCACGCTTCATCTCCTCTTCCCTCTTGGTCTTGAGAGCATCCTGGAGAGCGTAGGCCTCCTCCATCATTTTCTTGATGTTCTCCTGGAGGGCGATGTTCTTCGCTACAAGTTCAGTGTAGCTCATTTCAGTAGTGTTGTTCTTTTTCATATTATTGATTTTTAAATAGTTATATTTAAGCTGTAATACCATATTTGGTGATGTCCATCTGACAGTAGAGGGCTTCCATACACTGAACCACAATTGAGTTTCCACTCTGTTTGCTGAGCTGACTGTCGCTTACAACCTGTTTGAAGGTATCAGGAAATCCCATCAGGCGAACCCTCTCCCTAGCGGTGAGTATGTGGATTCCGGGAGTCTTTTCATCCAGATAGTCAGATACGGTCTTCTCCAACTCGATAGGAGCAGGGAAGAGGAAATCGGTCTTCTTGAGGAAACCAATGCAGAACAGGCGTTCACGGTGCTGGGGGATACCATAATCTGAAGCGTCCAGAATGTGCCAGTGGAGGTCATAGTCAAGACCGGCAGCCTTGAACATATCTGTCATCTGATTCAGGAGGAAAGGCCAACTACGCTGTTCTTCACCATCAATCGTGTTCGTGCAGCGCACAATGTTATCAACATTTTCGAAGATCCACACCTTGGGCTGGCATTCACAAATGACCCTCACAAACTCCTTGAAGAGCTTACCACGAGGATCTTCCCATCCCTCCAGCTTTCCAGATTTTGACCAAGGCTGACAGCATACACCTGCCACAAAAAGATCCACCATCCCCCTATACTTTGTGGCATCCAGAGTCCTGATGTCATTGTACCACTTATCTTTAGTAATAGGATAATTGGCCATATAGGACTTTGTAGCGGGCTTGTCAATGTCACAAGCAAAGACAATCTCGTGCTTGACTCCCAGCTGCTGAAGAGCCATCTCGGGGGAACCGATACCAGAGAATGCGGTGGCGATGCGAACCGTTCTTTCAGGGTGGCTGAACACCCTATCTTTCCAGGACTGACCCTCCCAGTCAATCTCTGTGTTGCTGCTCAGAATAGGAGCTTCAAGTGATGTGGAATACTTCTTCATATTATCTTAATTTGTTGGTTTTTAACTTGTTTCACAGTGCAAATTTACAACCTATATATAGGGGAATGAAGTGAGTCAATATTGACAGGGCCTCCCTATCCTTGTGTTAGTGATGAAGTGTGTCCCGAGTCTGTATGCTACTGTAATCTTCATTGTTTCCTTGTTTCTATTACAAAGGTCGGGGTTCTGTCTATCAATAACACTTGAGTCAATATTGACAGGTCAGGTCGGAAATTGATAAATAGAATAGAGGGATGTTGATGAAGGATTGCCACAGTTTATTTGCTGAGCCCAGACATTTTTCGTACTTTTATACCCAATAAAGCAAGTAATATGGAACTATATAGATTAGCGAACAACCTTCGTTTCGCCATTCCACAGGAGCTCTATCAACTAGAGCCGAATAAGGTTTATCTGTTTATACCCAAATATGGTGCTGATGGTGCCATCATTCTGAATATGACGATTTTGCGAGACTCCCTCTCAATGATCCTCCAGAGCAATATTCGGCTAAATATTCTTCCTGTGGATAATGAGGCTTTGATAGAAAAGATTGCCGCAAGAATCCCTGGGGATATGGGCAAACCTGATAAAGTTGTCATTGGGACATTGGACACACTTCCAGGATTCGCTAAAGTATTCTCTGGAGTCGAGGTGGAGAAAGAACAGGATTCTCCATCCCCGATTATTATAGACCTTGCTCCCGAGGATAATTCCTTTAACGAACCAGCATCTATTGATAGTGACTCCTATGATGACCCTGGTATGGGGATGCTGCAAAAGCGTCCAGAGACAGATAAGGAAAGGAAAGAGCTGGTGGCCAAATATGAGCAGAAGTTCAGGAAGATGCTCTGGGAGTGCGCTTATCTTGGGATAGACCTTAATATAAATGGCATCGTTGAAGAGGTTGAACTTAACAAGACCAAAACTGAAGGTTATGGGCTTTCTCTCCAGATGGAAAAGAATACGACTTCAGGTAGTATAGACTGCAAAGTGTTTGTCGGTGACGGTCTAGAGATGAAAGTCACCGCTGTCAGGAAGGCCGTGTATCTGGCATTCTTGACCCTTGAAGATGGTCTGGTGATAGAGGAAGCCACACCGACATTTACGAAGAGAATCCAGAACATATATAGACAACTGCCTGATAGAGAAGAGAAAGAAGAAAAGGAAGGTGGCCTGCTATATGTGGATTACATTCAATCAAAGACACTCCGTGGCTATATGTCCGACATCAATTCAGCGATCGCAAAACTGGTTCCTAACGGTCTGATTGCCATTGAGCTTAGTATTGAAGGTCTAAAGGAGGAAGCATTCAAGGTAATGAGGAGCACACCTGAAATCAGGGAACAGATCATCAAGGCCTTCAATCTTTAGCACATAAGACTATATCATATGAGTGCCCTGCCGCTTTGCGGTGGGGCTTTTCTGTTTATGGGTGTCAATATTGACTCGCCTGCTATTCTGGGTGAGAACCCCGAACTTTGCATCAGAAACAAGAAACAAAGATGGAAAGAGCAAAAAGATACAGCACCAAAACAGATCCCTCGCCGGTTATGTGGATAGGGAGTTCCTGTCAATATTGACTCCTTTAGAGCCCCCCTGATTTAGGTGTAATTTTGCAGTAGAAATCAATCAAATAAAGTAAAGATATGGAAACTTTTAACTCAAACAATTTCATTAAGTCTCTCAAGAAGAGCTATGGAGAAATCCCCTATCTTCAGGGTGATCGTGGTGCCAAGATTCTGGTATCAGACTCTATCAAGTCCAATGGGTTCAACCCGGAGGATGTACTTGCCTTCATCTACAGCACAGTGAAGGCTTCCCCCAAACTCTCGGATGCAGAGTGGAAGGCAGTCCTTGATGCTGCTATCAAAAGGGGTGGTGTCCTGGGAAAGAGCCTGGAGGTGTATAAAAGCAGTCTCAAGGGCAAAATCTCCAATGAGGAGATGTTCAATCTGGCCGCCAAGTGCTGTGGCATCAATCCTATTCTTCTCCAGCAGGAACTCTGTCTGAATAAGATGAATTGGGCAAAGGTGCTGGAAACCCTCATCAAGACCTCTGTGGATGGTGAGAAGGAAGTTGCTATGGAAATCCCCACCCCTATTGTGAGCAAGGAGGAGAAGAAGGAGGAGACCAAGGTCAAGAAGACCAGAAAGCACTCTATCAAGACCCCAAAGGTGGATCCTCGCAGTAAGTCCATTACCCTTTTCAATGAGGTCACCAAGGAGTTGAGGACTTGGCCCTCCTACCGTGCTGTTGAGAAAGAACTCTATGGGGAGAAGGGTGGTCGTGGAATGGTCAGTCAGCTCTTCGACCCCAAGAAGGGACTCAAGCGCCTGAAGGGTGGATGGGTTCTCCCCAAGGAAGAGGAGAAGACCCCGGAAAAGGAGAGGGCGCACAAACGCGCTGTCATCCAGATGAAGAAGGACAAGAGGGGGCACCTGAAGGATGTGAATACCTTCAACTCCATCACAGAGGCCTCCCAGGTTACTGGAATCTCCCACTCTGGTATCAGTAAGGTCTGCTCTGGGACCTATCAGAGCACAGGAGGATTTGTGTGGAAGTATGCTGAAGGGGCAGTATAGTCAAAAAAAATAAACCTACACCTCTGGGCATATTGATAGGATGCTGGAAGTGCCCAGAGGTTGTTTCAAAACAGCATCCATAACAAATACGATCGGGTGAGGCGTTACAAAACAAAGGAACCCACATTTAGCTATGAGCAAGATTTGCTCTATTACTGGAAAGCCCTATGAAGGCTATGGAAACAATGCCTATCCTTTCCCTGGAAGGTGTAGTGATGAGGCCAACAGGAACTATGTGATTCCTGCAAGGCTGATGGGAGTCACCCCAGAACTTGTTCAGAAATGGGGAATGTCTGTTGTCTGCAGGGCGATTGATGATAGACTCAACGCTGCATAAGCAAGTAGTTTTATCAACAGAAAAGGGGATGAATCAATGTTCGTCCCCTTTCTTATGTCTATATATGCTTTACAATGTAAAGAAATGCTTGGTTGAGAATTGATTCTGTTTTGCGGATCTTTGCAGAAAAACGTTTATGAAGAAGGAAGTTACCAATCACATTCAGCACCTTACAGTGACTTTTGACCGCCTGATAGGCGCTCTATTTACAGATTATGAGATAGATTTGATGAGCAAAGATAGGGAGAATTTCGCCGAGCACATCTCCACCAGATCAAAATGGGTAATGATAAATAAGTTGGTGATGCCAGGCGTTACTACGGAGCGGATGGTGCTGATTCATCTATTATGGTTTCAATCTATTGGTCGGGTAGTAATTGAAGACATTGACCCACTCTCTGGAGCGTTAAGACTCCATCTGTTCATCCAAAAGAATAGCACCCCTATCCTGACATAAGTTGTTCGTGCGATGTTCAAGTATGGATGGGCTCTTTTGTAAGCTGTACCCTGAAACACCCAGACATCTTCCAGTATCACTGCCTAAAGTGTGGAAGCACCATTTGTGACGTAGCCTTGAAACCGAAGTAGTTCTGAAGTATGGTCACGATAAGTTCTAGTAGTCTTGAGTTTCCAGCGTAGGTGGTATATTCAAAGTCGTCCTGCCCTTTGTCCATATGGTTAGTCGCCCCCTCGGGTGACAGCATAAACCTCCTTGCTTCTGAAATCGTGTCAAAATAGATAACCGTTATTGTCTGGAGCATCTGTCCCGAAGATTCATAAAACCGGATACGGTGATGCGAATATGATCGTCATCGTCACTCTCTCCTATTTCAGTTGATACACTTCAAATGGCTATCTGTTGTTTTTTTGTTTAGCTCGTGCTTTTTTGCGAACTTTGTAAAATAGACTGATTAGTTTCATTTTTACGATGAGAGTTTTATCACTATTCTCCGGATGTGGAGGTATGGATCTTGGTTTTGAAGGTGGTTTTGAGTGCCTGAAAAAATCAATTAACATAGAAATCCACCCCGATTGGATTGCTAAAGATAGAGGGAAATGGGTGCAACTTAAGGGCACTGATTTCCATACCGTATTTGCCAATGATATAAGACCAGATGCTAAAGTTGCCTGGGTGAATTTCTTCAAGAAAAGAATACCCAATGCAGACAGTATCTATAAGATTGATAGTATCGTAAATCTTGTTAAAGCTGCTAAAGAAGGAAACAAGGTTTTTCCTGACAATATTGATCTTGTTACGGGCGGGTTTCCCTGTCAAGATTTCTCGCTCTCTGGAAAAAGGCTTGGTTTTGACTCCCAAATAAGTCATCTTGGAACTTTGCTGGAGAAAGATAAACCATCAGAAGAAAGTCGCGGAAAACTATATATGTGGATGCGTGAGGTTATAACCCTTACCGCACCCAAGATGTTCATCGCAGAAAACGTCAAGGGACTTACGAATCTCAATGATGTAAAAACAATTATTGAGCACGATTTCGCACAGGCAGGAGATGGTGGATATTTGGTTGTCCCCGCTAAAGTCTTATATGCTCCCGATTTTGGTGTTCCACAATCTCGAGAACGTGTTATTTTCTTTGGCTTCAATAAGGGGGCCCTAAAAAAGGAGGCGCTCAAAGCACTTAAAAAGAAGTCTATTCCTGCCGAATATGACCCCTATCCACCGAAGACTCACGGAGATGGGTTGAAACCTTATGTAACTTGCAGAGATGCTTTTGACGGATTATTAGAGCCCGATCTTGCCACAGATCCAGCACAAAAGATATATTCAAAAGCTCATTTTATGGGGGCAAGACTTCAAGGCCAAAACGAAGTAAAATTAGATGGTGTTGGTCCGACTATTAGATCAGAGCATCACGGCAATATTGAGTTCCGGCGCCTATCATTACAAAATGGGGGAACCCATTCGCAAGAGTTGGCCGCTGGGCTTCAAGAAAGAAGATTAACTGTTAGAGAGTGCGCTAGAATACAAACTTTCCCGGACTCCTATGAGTTTATAATCAAGAAAACAAAAGAGCAAAAAGGGTTGAGCTCTAGTGACGCATACAAGATTATTGGTAACGCTGTGCCCTGCGTTCTCGCTTACAATATTGCCAAAAATATTGAGCAGAAATGGAATAATTATTTCGAGTTATGATAGTTGCAGCTGATTCAAAACCTCTATTATCTGAATTCAAAGCTTTGATGAGTTCGGTGGATGCTTTCCTAAACAGGGAGGCTAAGACCAGTAAAGCTATTAAATCTTCAAAGGGGGCACAATCACTTGAGCCTATTGTAAAGGATGCTGCGGCAGAATGTGCAAAGGGAACTCCCTTTGAGGGGAAAATAGACCTTTGGTCTGGCGCTCATTTCCCTGATATTGTGGCCGCAAAGTACTATGGAATTGAGGTTAAAAGCACGATTAAAGACCAGTGGACATCTATCGGTAGCAGCATATTAGAATCCACGAGAATCGCAGACGTGGAACGCATATACCTGACTTTCGGCAAGCTTGGAGAACCAATAGAGTTTCTATCTAGGCCATATGAAGCTTGCTTATCTGATATTGCTGTCACACATTACCCTAGATATAAGATCGATATGCAGTTAAGGGCAGGTGAAACGATCTTTGATAAAATGGGTATTGATTATGATACTCTACGGGCAATGAAGGATCCTGTTACACCTGTAGCTGATTACTATAAAAAACAGCTCAAACCAGGAGAGAGTCTATGGTGGGCTAACAATAAGGTCGATACTGTCGCACCAATGACTATCAGGCTTATGTCTTCTTTGTCTGCTGATGAAAAGAGAGTATATGAGGCAAAAGGGTATGTTTTTTTTACAGAGTGTATTCTATCAACAAGCAACACCAAATATGCTAGGTTTGCTTTCTGGCTCACAACTCAAGAAGGAATTATATATACAAGTATTCGAGACTCGTTCTCTGCTGGCGGAAGAGTAAGGATGGTTGACGATAATGGTCACTATTATAATATGCCCCAAATATTTCAAAAAATACGCGAGCGGGCAGGATTGATGAAGGACATATTGAACAATACCCCTACAGAAGAATTGCGTGATTACTGGGGAGTGCCCATACGAGCAAACAGAGCTCAACAATGGATTGATTTGGTGATAAGAGAGGAGTATGACCTCAATAGAAGAGAAATAGCAAAAGGCGTTCTTACTAAAATATTCCAGGATAACGGATTTATATAGATGATTACTTTCGAGAACAAGAAGCTGAAAGATCTGACCTTCATAGATTTGTTTGCTGGAATCGGAGGGTTTAGGATGGCGCTAGAATCTCTTGGTGCCACCTGTGTTTTTTCTTCAGAAATCAATCTGAAGTCAGCAGAGACCTATGAAAAGAATTTTGGAGAAAAACCGTTTGGTGACATCACTATAATAAACGAGCAAGATATCCCCTATCACGATATTTTGTGTGCCGGCTTTCCTTGTCAAGCGTTTTCGGCCAGTGGAAAAAAATGGGGTTCGCCGACACCAGGGGCACTCTTTTCTTCGAAGTTGCAAGAATTGTTAAGGCTAAGCAGCCAAAAGTCGTCTTCCTTGAGAATGTACAGTTTTTTATGGCACACGATGGAGGAAAGACTATCAATGTAGTACGATCTTCGATGGAGGAGCTCGGATATACCTTCAACGTCAAGGTGCTAAATGCGGTTGATTATGGTGTCCCCCAGTTCCGTCGACGCACATATATGGTTTGTTTTAGGAAGGACCTCCATATAGACAGCTTTCAGTTTCCATACCCGAGGCCATTGTTTTCAAGCGTAAACGATATCCTACTTGAGGATAATGAGGAGATTGAAAAGCTCTATTTCCACCGCAACGATTTATATTCTCCCAACCTTAAAACCAGCACTGACCCCAAAAATGTACACTTGGTATATTTCTACAACAAGGCTGGTCAGGGTGAAAGGATTTATAACCCTGATGGGGTATGTATTACTCTAGCAACAATGCCTCACGAAAAATTCCTTTTCCCAAAAGGAATACGTCGATTGCATCAAAGGGAGTGTGCTAGACTGATGGGGTTCCCAGATTCCTTCTGGATTCCAAAATCGTTCACTGAAGCCCATCGACAACTCGGTAATTCAGTGGTGATTGACGTTATTCAATATATAGCAAATGATATTGGCGGAGCATTGATTGGAGAAGATGCAGAATTTTCTCTTTTCTAAACGTTTCTTCTATGACACCTGAACAACGATATAAATTTATGTCAAGTGTCCATTCTGCTAACACTGGGCCAGAAATGCGGCTCAGAAAAGCTATATGGAGACTAGGTTTTCGCTATCGTGTAAATGATAGACACCTACCTGGCTCCCCTGATATTGTCCTTCCCAAACACCACACAATCATCTTTGTTCACGGATGCTTCTAGCACGGTCATAAGGGTTGTAGGCACTATACTGTCCCCAAGACCAATATTGATTTCTGGACAGCAAAAATAGCTAGGAACTAGGAACGTGACCAAGAGGTGTGGCGCAAGCTTGAAGAAAAAGGATGGGCTGTCATTATTGTATGGGAGTGCGAGCTCAAATAGAATCAGTTTGAAGGAACCACATATCGAGTTGAGAGGGAGATTCTAGCGAACGGCTAAGCCTATCGCAGACAAAAGGAAGATCGACATCATCTGCGGGAACATAGGCGGATAGAACTCCGAGAAAAGCGAGAAAGATATTCAGCTTTAATGGCTGAAATCAAAGAGAACCACAAGGGTTAGTCCTTATGGCTCTTTTTTTAGGATAGATGGTCTGTGCTTTTACTGCAGCTTGGTGTCTATCAACTTCTTGAGTTCATCTTCCAGGCCAATAGCGCCCACGACATAATAATCGTTCCTGAATAATCCATCATACCATTGACAGGTAAGCACCAACAAGTTTTTAATCTCATCAGTATCAAAGAGAAACAGATATAGAGGTGCTGAATATTCATCACTGTGGGTGTCGTGTGCCAGGTCTTCAAATCTAGCCTTGATAGGATATACCATAGAACGTCCTTGCACATTAGCTTTATAGAGTTCATCTCGGAGCCAATCCTGCAACTCCTCATCGTGATCTGTCCCAAGGGTGGCGCTGATAGACTGACCATAGAAATGATGAGTGAAGGTATCTATCTCCGAGGAATGGATAACCTTTCCCGGATCCAGAACCTTATCAAAGAGAACAACAACAGGTCTAGATGTGCTTGTCTCCACCGACGAATTCTCTTTCGTCATCATCAATTCGCTTAACTTCTTCATTTATTTGATAGGTTTTCTTTGCTTATCATTTCCAGGACATCCTTTGCTATCTGGTGAGCGAACAGTTTTCTGGCTTCTTTGAGCACATTCTTATCTACCATATCGGAACCGTTGAGCTTAATCTTGTAGTCTTGCATATGCTCCTCTGCAATGCTGGTGACATAATCAGTAATGCTCTTATATACATCTTCCTGAATCACATTATGAATGTCATCCAGTTTAAGGCTGCCGGCATCTTTCTCTATCTTGTTCAGGACATAGTCCAGAGTATTCCCATCATCCTGGGTGGTGATTCGGTCAACGCTCTCTTTGAGGAGTTTCGAGAACCTATCAAAACCAGCGACACGCGCTTCCCCGCAGTAGTCATCAAACTCATAAGGGTCTGTCAAATAGACCTTTGATACTGTTCTAGTAGGTTCTGGTTCAAGTTGGGGTTCTTGACCGGCTTCCTGTTTGATCTGATGAAAAATCTCATCTGCCAGGGTTGATAGAACAAGTGCTTTGCCACCAAGTTCCGCTGTGGAGTAATTGTATAGCACATCACCGTCCAGCCAGGACTCACCATATTCCTGAAATAGTGCATCTGATATATGTGCTAATACCAATTTATCTTCATCCTCTATCAAGTCCCTTCCGGTGATGATGAACTTGTTTTTGACATAATTGACAAGTTTCTCCCAGGAGATAGGTTCTCCTGCTATTCCGTGTATCCTATCCAAGAGCAACTGGATAGCGGAATCCCAGAACGGGACCTCAATAGAGACCTCACTGTTTTCCTTAATAGATTTCTTTTGCTTTGTTTTGCAGAACTCAGCGAATGTGCCTATCTGCTTTGAAGTGCTGTATTTTCCCATACCACGCTAATGTTATTTTATATATCGAGGAGCATTTTCCCCTCACATTATTTATGGGATTTGAAGGGTTGATGACCACCCAATATTGGTTCCCTGTTAAGCCTCCTATAACCATTGTATCTTTGTTTAAGCGATTGGAATACTGGGAGTTTCCCCCTGGAAAGATGAATCGCAGAAAAAACGGTTATATTTATAAATAAAGAGACAATGAGATACGATGTAATTGCAGGGAATCCCCCCTTTGGAAACCTGCACCTAAAAATAATTGATAATATCCTTCCCCATATTGATGAAGGCGGAACAGGTTGTTTTATCCACCCCGCTAGATGGTATGAGGATCCACAGGCGAAATACAAGAGAAACTCTGACCAGGTTAAGTTCAAGGGGATAGTTGATAGACTGGATGATGCTGAGATTCTGGACACAATAACGGTGGAGAAGACCTTTGGAATCACGCGGAATGGAGACCTGATGATTTCCACAGTGAAGTCAAGACCTACTGGGAAGAAGATAGAGATATATGATGATAGAGTCAAGGAAGCCCTTGATATCATATTGCCCTACTCCAAGGAGCACAATCTTGATGAGCACATAGATGAGAACAAGGTTGATGGATGGAGAGTCCAGATTAAGGAAATGACAGCGATAGACCCCCATATCCACAGTATAAGTGAAGTTGATAGGAAAGGACAGTGCAACGTATTTGGGATGAACCAGCACAATGTGTTTTACAATGGTTATGAAGGAGATGTGGAGTGGATGAACACTAGGAGGCAGACAACAGGAAAGAAGACTCCTGGATCGCCAATCCCTTACTCTATCAAGTTCAGGACAGAAAAGGAGGCAAGGAACTTTGAGAAGAGTTGCTGCACCAATTTCTACCAGAACATAATGTATCTGCTGAAATGTGATATGCACTCTCCGTTAAAGTTTTTGCCCTGGATGGGAGACTATACCCACCCCTGGACAGATGAGGATTATTGCAGATTCTTTGCTGCACTAGGGATGAGCAAGGAGTGCCAGAGATGGATGTGCAGGGAGGTCTATGATTACCGGGTCAAGGATTTCATCAGGGATAATCATAAATATAATAGTTGATAGTACATACAGGTTGTTGAGATGTCTCGCCCAGAAGTCGAAAACAGCCACAGCATAAGAAAGATACATAGAAGCATAGTAACCGAAAGGAAGGGCGAGTCCAAGTAGGTTGCCGTGCTTCGTTTTTTATGGTTATGGATAGAAGAAAAGCGTTAGCGCTGGTAGGAAAAAGCGTTAAAGAGAGCAGTAAGTTTGGAAAGATGATACCGAATCTGGATGGTGAATATTCGCCTCAGTTGATGGTGAAATCAGGGATGTTTGACGATATTGAGTATCTGGTCAGGCCAGAGTTTGACGTCCTAAAAATGTATGTTTTTATGGACATTGATGGGTGGAAAGCTATACCTGTCTCCTCCTTTGATAGAATACTATATCAAGGTTTCCCCGAGGAATATAATGAGTTGGCTGATATAGTGAAAAGTGTCAACGATGAAATAAAAAAGGTGGTAGAGTGAAATGGAACTGGATAGGAAGGTAAGGTGGAAATGTTTTAGGGATGATCTATATGATAGGATTATAGATGGACGTTTTTCCACCGATGATATGATAGAGAGGGTCAAGGCTTATAAAGATGGACTGTATGAGACTCCAAAGGTGTATGAAGATGGTTATGCTGTCAATGATGGCTCCTGGGTCAAGTATTACTATAATGGCAGGTTCAGGTGTAAGAACAAGGAAGAGATAGGAAGGTATATATATGGTTATGTATGCTTCTTGATAAAGGCAGGGATAGATGACCTGGATGAGTTTTGGTATTACAGCCTCTGTTTCTTGATTGATAGATTGGAGTATAGGGAAGGGCTGTTTGGATGCTCTTTTGAGAATAAAGACAGAATAGAATCAACGATTAGGAAAGCTCGTGAGAAGAGACCGCAGGAAGTCTGGACGGCGAAGATAGATGAGAGAAAGTACTGTTTAGACCCATCGGTGAAAAAGGGGAAGACGGTGGGTGAAAAGACTCATCTTCAAAAAAAGAAAGATAAAGAGATAACGGATGCGAGAATCGCGGAGAGGTATGACCCAAGTTTGAAGAGCATAAGGAAGAATGCTGCTATATGTGAGGTTAGTCCAAGTAGGTTGCACCAGTGGTTAAAAGAGAATGGTTTTGTATAAAGGTGTTCGGTATGGATTTTATAGCTAAAAATGAGAACTATGGTTAAAACATTTGATTATCAATCATATAAGGTGTTCGGTATGGATTTTATGGATAGCAGAAAAAGAGAAAATGCCATATTTTGTAAAATATTGTTTATCAGCACTTTGTGATTTTTGTGGGTGTTCGGTTTGGAACCCAATATTATTACCAATTACTGACCTTTTCTTTTCCTTTCTCTTATAACAGAACAAAGATAGAATGACTTGTATTGCTACCCTTACCTCTATTGAATATGATACATTGTTCTTTCCTGGAAAGAACAATGTTCATTCAACCTTGGTTGATAACAAAGAGTGATAGGGCTTATGTTCCCGAGCTACGCTCGTTAGGTCAATCTTCTCTCCGTTAAGCGTCAAGAAGATTGATTTATACATATTCAGGATAAGGGAGAGGTGGCCTTTCTTTTGTCTTATGTCTTTCTGGGATAAGGTTATTGGATGACACCCTTACCTTGATAGAGAACAACCCTAGGTGGCGGTCACGTTGTTCCCTCCACCATCCTTATCTGGAATGACCTATCTGTCCTGCCAGGTCTCTTTCTCTACCTTATCTCCTTACCCTACCTTATACCACCCAGGTTATCTCCGCTGAACTCCCATATCCCATAAATACCATATACAAATAAACTAATGTGAAAATGAAAACTTACGTTATTAAGCTCAACCACCCTGTGCTGGTGAATAACAGCACAAAGGAAACAACCCACTATGATACAGTCTATGGTTTTATCTATTCGCCGGCAGGAAATGATAGAGTAAAGTTCTTTTTAAGTGAAGGATTAAAGTCTTATCTAGGCTACCTCTCTGCGATCCACGAATGGAGTAGCGGTGAAATTACTGATTATTCCGTGGATGAAGACCAAAACTGGATAACTAATTCAGGTGAAAAGCACGATACTAATGACTTTTGGTCGTATCTGACAGGAGAAAAATGCAGGGAAAGAATAGATTTGCGGTGCTCTATCTATGCTCTGGACGTTGATGTAGTAGAACTACTTAAAGACAAAGGGATGGATGAATCATTTATCATAAGCGAGTCCTTGATGAACAAACTGGTTTATCTGGCAAAGGAACAGAACAAAAGAGAGAGAGTTATCTTCTTGTTTAACCGACCTATATGGCTCCCAAATAACGTCCTCTGGGATAATGATAAAGGATTCACTCACATATACGGAGTCATCACTGATAGGCCATTTACAAGTCGACTTGAATATGATATAAAAGGATATGCTGGTTATCTAGCGATGTGTGAAGAACATTATCTCACAGGTAGAACGCCATCTGGATACACCACAACTGACTATACAACGTGGTATAGAGATGAGGTGGCTTACAATGCAAAGGATGAGGAAATAGAAGAGGAGAGTTTCGCCTGCAAGAACAAATACAACTTGAAGATAACAGCGTTTGAAGCACGCAATCCTTCATATACAGTGGCGATTGGGATTAGGGATGACTTGATAATCGACCAAGAACTGTATGAATACTTGATAGGATTGATAGAGCAAGAGAAAAGTGGATGTCCAAAATCTGGTGCTGGATGTCCAAAAACAGATAGCAAACCACCATATAGGGTGCTTTAACACCCTTCATTTTCACATTACCACCACTGGACTGGGAGAAATAGTAATTCTATCTCCCGGTCCATTTTCTTTCCCTGAACGTCCTATCTGACCACGATAGATGACATAAACCCCGGGGGTTGATAGAGAGCTCGTGGAAAATGATTAAATTAGCACCATCAACTGGAAAACATATGGACAAGAAACAAATTGAAGCTTATGTAAAGCAGATTGCGGACGCCTTGACGGAAGAAGCAATGGACTATATTGTTGAGAATGGAAATGAAACCCTCATCTCCGATGAAGGTCTGGCTAAACTGTTCAGTAAGAAGTTCATTTCTTTTGATGCTTATCCTCAGGGTGGGATGGGGATGTCCCTGGAATATGATGATGTCAATGCTGAAATGGGGCTGTTTTCAAGTTTGGGATACTGTATATGGAGTGTAAAGTGCAATGTCAAAGACCCCCAGTCAATTATAGAGTGTGCTATTGAATGTCTGAACAATAGCCCAAAAGAGTATGATGTTGAGTTCGAGAAGTATAAGAACAAAGATGAAAACAAATCACAGAAAGTGTTTGATAGACTCATCAAGGCTTTGGATAAGGAATATCAGAAGTTCCTGAAAAGGAAGGCCAAAGAGAATGAAGAGATAGAAGACCCGGAGGAAGATGGAAACTGGACTGATTTCTATGAGAAGGCCGAAGAGATGGGTATGGATGCTGTGATCGAAATGGGGGTACAGGAAGATAGTGCAGAAATGATGTTTGAGGAGTTTTGGGATGAGGCTAACAGCGCAGAAGATGATGCGGAAATAGATAAAAACTATCAAGCACTTGTTAAGAAATTCACAAAGCACTATAACAAGGTCATTGCAGAGACAGTAAATGCCATTTGCAGGATAAGGTTTCAGATGAGTGACAAGTATGTCTATGAAATAGAATAGCGTACGTGACCGGATGAATAATTAAAGGGCACAACCCCTTTTAAAAGGCCAGGAGAAAGAACAATCTTCTCCTGGCCTTTTTCTTTTATCTATTCCTCCGTTATGGATAGAAGAATTGAATACAGTTATTTGTCCGCGATTTCTGCGAACGATGACGATTATTATCGTGGGAACACATTTCTGCTATCTCCACCCTGTTTTTCGCTGCGAAAAATAATCGTGGATATCTGGTGTCCTGAATACGCTTTAACCCCCTATCATAGCTCCCAATATTGGCTCAATGGACTTCCTGGGATATGCCCCATACCTTTGTATTAGCATCCTGGGAGAAAAGGATGAGACCTTGATAGAGAACAGATTATAACTATTTAATATTCAGCATTATGATTAAAATAACAATGACCCCGAGAGAAGTGCTTGACGAGCTCAAAACAGTTGATGATTATGTCCAGGAAAGGATGTATGGCCTTACCTGCAAAAACAGCAAAAAGATGAAGAGCAGGTTTGTCAAGCACAATGAGATTATGTCTAAATCCACCTATGTTGTCCCTGGAATCTCCGACACGGTGGTGGTGTATGCTGTCAAGGAGAACCAGACTTTGAAGGGGAAAGCGTGTGCTTCAATGTATCTGGCCTATTATCTCAAAACACAGTATGGCACCTATATCATTCCCTGCATTGATTTTATTAGCAATAGGGTTATCCGCTATGTTGAGTTCTCCTCTCACTCTATTGAAAGGATGAGAGAACGGCTCGGTAAAGATTTCGACACATTCTTTCGTGAAGATTATATCAAGAAGAACACCGGTCTCTTTCATCCTGTGAAGTATAAGTTTAACGGGAAAAAGAATGAGTATGTTGCTCATATTGGGGAGGCGTTTATCATCTTGGCGATTGATAGCTCAGGATTGATGCATATTGTAAAAACACTCCTCTCTATTGAAGACCTGTATTCCAACCAGTTAAGACTCAAACTTGACAGCAAGGTGATAGGGGAATCTGTGATGGAGGAGTATAATAACTACAAAGTCCTCTTGGGAGAATCCTGCTACAAGGGACTCAAAAAGTCTGGAATGATCAAAGAAGTTGCATAGGTTGATAGGGGGATGGAGCTCCCAATATTGGCTGAATGGCCATCCCCCTATGTCTTGTGTAATTTTGCATTAGAGAAAAACAACAGAACAATACAATAATAGTTATTACCCTTAAAATCAAAACATTATGTCAATTTGGAGTGATATACAGGACAGGAGCGCTGGCATCTCTGTTCGCAAGGAAGACATTAGAAGAGCCAACTGGACCGTTAGGATTACTAGCACAGAGTCATTTGCCTACTATGATCGCATCAGCCTTACCCCTGACCAGAAAAAGAGTTTTAGATGGCACGGCTTTCACCTGGAATTGCGGGATGATAGGTTCAAGCAGTATGTATGGTGGGGTGGTGGAATCATCACCAGGCTTGGAGACACAGGAAAGAAAATGATAGAGGGATTTGTGGATGATGTGCTGAAAGAGTATAAGTATTTCGATGGTTTTGATTGTGATGAAATCCCCAAAAGAGGTGATTGGCACAGGATCGTATGCACAAAGAAGAACAACGAGATGATAAAACTCATCAGGAAGAAAGTGAATGAGCACAATGAGCAGATGATGAAAGAAGATTGCTAAGCTATTTAATATTAGAACATTATGAAAACATTTGGAAAGGAAAAGAACTATGCTGTCTGGGATGACAGAATTACGGAGACCCTGCTGTGGGAGAGAACAACTGGGACAAAGTTCCCAATCAACCCTAATGAAGTGATGCCCCGCTATCTCAAAGCACAGGAAGAACAGAAGTCCAGGACTGCAAAGAAAGCAGAGGTTTTCACCCCCTATGAGATTGTCGATAAGATGAATGATATGGTGGAGGAAGACTATGCTGCGAGGGCACTGTATATCAAAAGAAAGGTGTTGGAGGTCACTTGTGGTGAAGCACCTTACTTGACCACCAGGTATGATGTTGCAACAGGAGAGGAGATTCCTATTGAGAAAAGGGTGGGACTCCTTGATAGGAAACTGAAATGCATCCCCAAGGCGATAGGGGTTGAACTGTATAGCCTCTGTGTTGGTGAAGCTCTTAAAGCAACCTATGGTTATGAGTGGCAGTTTGATTCTCTGTTCCTTGCAAGGAGGAACCTCCTGATGACCACTATTGAGCACTTTGAGAGTGTGTGGGGAACAGAACCAAACTATCTTGATGTGATGAGCTGGGCACATATCATCTCCTATAACATTTTTAGAATGGATGGTGTTTCTCTGTGCCTCCCTGAAACAGAAACCCCTGCACTGGTTATGAATTGGGAAGAGGGAAAGATGGAGAGATTTGATGGGAAGGAGTAAGTGCCCTATCACCAAACCAGAATCCCCTGCTTGCTATCAAGTGGGGGATTTTTGTGTGCTGTATTCAATTTCCACCCGACAAATCGACAAATTATACTGACGTGCTGCACATCGGCGCAATATCGGTAGATAGAAAGGTGTATTCAATTCCAATGACGGAACGACAGTTTAACGAAAAAAACACCATTATGGAAGAAAAGACCACCATCACCCTGGACAAAGAGCAGTTATTGATTCTTTGCTCTGCTATCATCATTGCAGGTATAGCCTCAAACTATTCCACTGTTTCACCAACCACCACCCACCTTTTGGTAGCGC
>UMFK01064067.1_pt1 | contig 18617 bp, 16 predicted proteins | sample 1964981 | NCBI WGS metagenome assembly UMFK01 (sample SAMEA4836043, study PRJEB28245) | human gut metagenome | biome: gut microbiome; material: fecal sample | place: Denmark | collected 2008
AAACATCAGGTTCAAGTCCTATCTCCTAAACACATTTAGTAGTTGCTTGCAAAGCAAAGAAATTCTATTTGTACAACAGCGATTTCGGTATTCTTTTGCTGCTGAACGCAAAAATCGGGCTCCGTAGCAGCCGATCGACCGCTCCGAAGCCCGATTTTTCAATATTACCCCTGTATTTTGCCCAGAAAGCAAGAAAAAACCTCTCTTGTCTTGGTAGACAAAAGAGGTTTCTTTTATGGCAGGGTCAGCCAATTTTGAGGACACAACAAAACCGAATCAAAGCCCAGCCGCAGGCGGGTTTGATTCGGAGAGGAGGAGCAGCGGAGTGAGCGCGAGATGGCTTTTGATGCAAAGCATAAAAAAGCCGTCGCAAGCGATACAAAGCTTGCGACGACGATGGCAGGGTCAGCCAATTTTGAGGACAGGGAATATTAGTTGTATAATTCCGCTTAAATGCAATTCTATATTTCCATTTCACATTTTGCTGTAAGTGCATTCTCCACTATATCCGCGGGAACTCCCGTTTGAGTCAGACAAAAGTAATTAAGGACAATCGCTAACTTGTCAGATAACTTTGCAATTTCCAAAGGGGTTTCAATCAAAAGCGGATACTTTTCTTTATTATCTCTGTGTGTATAGTAATTTCTTGTCTGTACTATTTGGGTAATCAGTCTTTTTTGCTCTGCATTTGTCAGTTCTCCAAAGACGGTGTTTTTTAGACCGGTCGGCATAGAAGTTATGAGTTGTTTAATGCGTTTGCCAAAAGATTCTTCAGCTTCATAGTTTATTCTTGATAAAATGCGTTCCCTATCCGCAGTTGGAATACTACTGTTAACAAAAGCTATTACACGTTCTTTTGATAGATCTACTGTAGTTGTATCATCCTGCTTCGTTACATATAATCTGTGATACGCTTCCAGACCTCTCGCTATATTCAGAAATGCTGTTTGAATATATGCCGGTAGGTATAAATCCCCTATATAACTATCCGTAACTTCTGCTATCTTTTTGTGTTCTGAAAACCACAGATTTACTATGCTGTCCCAGCATTCTAAAATGGATTCCTTTTTTATCAGACAGCTGTTGTTTCTCTTTGGTGATAGGTGTTTTGCCCCAGCAATATCACCAATTTGTGTATAGAACATTCTACAACTGTGTTTTCTCTTAAGCCTTTCCCCCTCAGGGGATACATATTCTTCATCAGGCAATGAGAAATCAATATACGTAAAAAACATAGGCTGTCCAACAAGAAGGGTCAGAAGATTTTTGAGATATGAGGCATACTTAAACATAGTATGTACTGTTTGGAATGCCCCTGACAATGACTCCATAATGAACCAACGATTAATTGTCAGCTCGGTATTTTCATTTAAGAAGAAGTCTTTCGGAAAAGAAAGATTATATGTCAATTCTTCTTTCAGACATACATCTATTGCTCTAATCTTGATTGTTTGTTTCCCTCTGAGATTATTGGGGTTTATCTTGCATTGCCATACTCCGGTATCATCTGGGCAAGAGTATTCTAAGATATTATAACACAACCATGCATTTAAATTTGTGAAGGAAAATGTTGCGGCTTGCACCAAATCACTACTTGCATCTGTCAGCAGCTTCGTCCCCATATAAAATCGATTAACTGTATATGATATAGTACCAAATCCAAGTGAGCTATGATTAGCATGAGACGGAATACAGTCTACCAATGTAAAACACTTACCATCGTCCGATATGCCATATATTATCGATTTAGACGGGTCATCAAGATGAAGAAGCGAGAGCCCGTCTTCAAACATACCAATTAATTTCAGTTCAATTTGCTGCGGGCTATAACAAAGAGTGCCTGGTACTTGATTATTTTTATTGCAATCATTATTAGGGAGAAACCACTTTCCTTTTATCTCAAAACAGTCTGTCATTATCAAATCCTTTGTCAATTTTACACCCCCAATTCTATAAAAACTTAATGCCACCAATATTGAAAACGACTTACATGTTTGATATATCCTTTTCTGCCCAACCGCATATGACCTCGGTGAAATTATCCAAAAATATTATTTCGACAGAACAAGAATTGTTATGCTCGAAACAGTATCTCCATGAGGTAAATACTTTGCTTCCCTCAGCCAATTTTTTGTCAAAGTCTTCATCACCTTTAAAATATGGGTGATTCTTTATTGCTTCTTGTTTTTCCGCAGGCAATGAATAGAACAACTTACTCCATGAATGACCTTGTACTTCATTACTTCCATCTGATAATAGGGACTTCAAAAACAATTCACATGCAAATGCGCGGTTAACAATATACGGTACGAACCAATTCCAGTCCTGTGACTCGGCGGCATCATCAGTTTCGGTATCGAATATGTCTTCGGGTAATAACATCGAAGACGCTAATTCAAAGGCTTTCCCGAGTTGAAATGCTTCTTTTTTATACATATGGCTTTCGCTATCGGCATAGCTTGTCCTTTCTTATGTTATTCGCAAATATCTACGTCTGCGCTCATTGATTAAAATCTGGTAGTCTATCTAAAATTTCACCTAGGTCTTCATCAAAAGAGCTGATTTGCAATTTTTGGATTTTATCATATTTTTCGAATCCCTTAAGAGAAGATACTTTTGTACGTAACTGTTCTATATATGGTCTGTCTTCAGCAAAAAAATCTGTGATGTTACTGACACTATAAACAGTTTGAAAAACGAGCCTAAAAGTATTAATTTCCATAGCCGTGCATTGCTCAAGCATACAAGAAACTCTGTCTATATCCATGTACTTTGCAAAAGATCCATTTTGAAGTATAAAACATTCGTTATTGACGACTTGTTTATACAAAGTATTAATACTCTGGGGCTTATAGTCGAAATCAAAACTGTGGTTACCCACTGCGTTTAGTGATTCTCTCATCTGTTCTCTTATTTCATTTACTTCTCTGATTACTGCTTCGGACTCTTTTTGAGGGTCTAATTGTCCGATGAACAAATACTCTTCCTGAATTTCTGATGCTCTGTTGCGAAGATTGCTCACTAATAATTCTTTTGCACTTGAAATATCACATTGTATAAGATTGTGAATCCTAATTAGATATACAGCCAACTTGCCATATTCGTGAAATGCGATATTATATTGATTTTTGAGCTTTTTTGTGATATTCTCCACAGCTTGACAAATCGCAGATTCCGGTTGAATCTGATAATTATATAGCATTTGCAAATCTGAATCATTAATTGACTTGTATCTATCATACTTCCTCAGCTTTTCGAGTTCTTCTTTTGTCTCAAGCAATAGATCAGTATTTAACTGTTGCATACAAATGTAGTCGTAACAAAAGCGAAACAACGGATAGCGCGAATTTCCCAAATCGAAAGAGAGAAGCCTGCTGCCTGTCCACGGCATATTTATGCCTTGCTTGAATTTGAGGGAAAAACACAGCACCCCTTCAAATAGCGTTTTTGAAAAATCGTCACCAGCATCAGCTATTAGTCCAGTCATTTGGAAGATATCTGAACTTTTTTGACATGCGAAAATAAGTGATCTAAGATTAAAGGACGAATCTTTTGATAATATTGAGTATATTTCTTCAACGACATCGTCATCCGCAAACTGTTTCAGAGTGCTATCAAATGTTTTTATAATTTGTTTTATTGCGGATTTAATATCGCCCACAAAATTTATTGTGTCGCATATCGTTTTTTCTTTTACAGATAAATATAACTTTGTTGTATTTGTATAGTTTTTATTGCGTTTTACGTCAAACGTATTTGTTTTATTCCAGTCATATTTAGGGGGAGTTTCACCAATTATAGGTTCAAATTTAATGAGTTCATCCTCATTTGCAACTAGGAGGACTTTTACTCCATCCTGTTCAACAAGGCTGTTTACGTATCCCAAAACCTCTATTGTGTTAATTTGAGTACGTTCAATATCTTCCAATATAATTAACTTATTTGAGAGATCAGCTGATTCGTATAGTCGGCTTAAATCTGCGTCTGTTGCAATAACATCTATACCAACGTGATTGGTAATCCCTTTTATGATGGTTCTTGCAGCTATCCTAGCTAATGCCGCGCTTTCTGTATTGGCATTTAAGCATTTAAGGCGGGTCTCCATATATAAACTCTTACTTATATCAGATAATCTGGTCATGCCATATAACGACACAATTATGCTTTGAATTTCTCCGTTTTCTTTTTGAGCAAGAAATGGGCATAGATTATTTTGAATATAGTAGCTTTTCCCCGAACCCCATGCGCCAGTTAGCATAATGGCACTGTGTGTCTTGTCTGCCTTTAAATAATGAAGAATATACTTGTTCATCTCATCTATAGTCATTATCTATACCCCCGTAAATTCCAAATAGCCAGACTTTCCTAATGGCTACCTATTTACCTTCCAGTACCCGCTGCGATCTGAACCAACTCTTTCAATGGCACCTTTTTCTTTGAGCTTTTTCAAACGACTTGCGATGGACTTTCTGCTCAAGCTCAATCTTTCCGCCAACTGCTGCATGGTATATCCGGGGTCTTCTTCCAACAAGAGAAGAACTGCTCGTTCATTTTCAGTCACCCTATCAGTCACCCTATCAGTCACCCTGCCAGCAACCTTGACGATCCTATCTCCTGGCGCAGTGAACTTGACCATGATGTCTCCGGGATTGATGGTATACTCAGGTTGAGGTACACCGTCATTTTTACAAGCCGAGCATATCTTCTCTATTCCACGTCCCCAGCTTTCTATAAATCCGGCCAGATAAAAGACATGGGCAATATTGGGGTTATATGGGCTGGATGCGTGCTTGCGCATCAGGTTCTCAAGAGTCCAGTTCTCTGGGAGACGTCCACAATTTGCAATATACAACTTGTCCGCGTACACGCTGATCTGAATGGGAATACCCGACTGGTATTCCTTATGGCACAGTGCGTTAAGCAAAGCCTCGCGTAGAGCGGCTTCCGGCACAAAGTATCGTTCTATGCGCTGCATACCGTCGTAGGTTATCTTTGCACGCATATATTTCAGATAGACGAGCTCAACGATTTTATCGATTTGCTCCAAAATGGAGCCATGCACCTCATCCTGATATAACAGATCAGCGTCATTTTCAAAGTAGCCTATTTTTACGTAGGCACCGAGCTGCCAGCGTTCGGGGTCTTTGCTGAACAGCAACATAGCGGCATTAGTCAGGTAAGCACCATTTGTAAGATGGAGCTTTTCCATAAGAGCATCTTTCGGCTCATTAAGCACACTGCTATCTATACGGCCCTTCTTAGACGCCCACTGCTTGAAATGCTCAACGATATTGTCGTCAACATCATCAAGGGAGAATGCCGGGAGCGGAAGATTGTCCCACGTAGCACCGCGCTTACGCATCAAAAACGCTTCGAGCGCCGGACCTGTCAACACCTGTTTTGTACTTCCGCTGCGGTAATAGTATACACCCTTACAGGATATGCCTATGGGATATGTCGGAACATCAATTTCAATGTAGTCCTTACCGCTTTCAGTCAAGAGATTGACGCCAACGATAATGCCCATCGCATCCCGCACTTTGTTCGGAATATCTTCGAGGAGCTTACGGGCGTTGCTCACACCAATTACATTTCCCTCGTCATCACAACCGATATATATTTTCCCGCCCTGAGCATTTGCATAGCCGCAAATCCACTCAAGGTATTCGTCTTTCCATTTGCTTTTCCATTCGATATTCTGGCTTTCAGGCATATATATCAACCTTTCTGAGATGCGATTAATTCTAATTATATTATAACAGACAGAACTGTAAAATCAACCAATATAGTTTTGCAAAATGTGTTTGGCAATTCCACGCCAGCACATTTAAAGAATAATTGAATGCAAGTTTTGGTTTAAAGCACTTTCTTCCTCCTAAAACTCTACGCTTTCTGAATGATCATACCAACCCTCCAATCTCCATGCTGTTACCCTGATAGTTCTCAATGACTTCCTCCAGACTGATGTGACCCTTGTAGGCGATATAACCCCGGTCGGTAAACATACCGTCCTCGTCATTTATGCGCTGCTGGGCATAGCCTTCGTAGTCATAGAAATCATCTAAATTCTCGTCGAACTCGTAATGACCGGACTGCTGGATCATGTACTTCCCATACTCTGCCGGGGAATGTGCGTCGGGAGCAAAATCAAACAGGTCAAGATTCTCCGCGAGATTCTTGACCTGTTCCGCATTCAGAGGCTTTGCCAGAGTTACAGCAGCGCCCAGTTTCTTGATGTTGTCCGTGGAAAGCGTACCTGTTGCCTGTGCCAGCGCGTTGAGATCCTCAAGACTTTCATGCTCCATATCCAGCAGCACATTCACTTCATCTGGCAGTTGACTGTGTTCCAGCCGGAGCCGGGCATCCGCAGAATCCGCGATTCCCGACCGCTGGAGAACACGGTCAATTTCCTCCTGCGCCATCGGGAGATATAGCCATGTGATGTGCTCGGTATCCTCCGGCTCGGATTTGGGAGTCACCGCGACCGTAGTGGCATGCGGCTTATAGTAGTAGCAGGGGAAGAATTGACCGTCATATACCTGATCCAGCTTCATGCCGTTATCATAGACCACACCATAGGGCGTGACCGTGCCGCTACCGCTCTCGATAAGCCGCCGCGCCGTTTCTTCACCGTCCAGTGCCTCTAACTCAGCAAAAGTTGCACAGCCTCCGTGCAGGTTCATGTAGTGGTCACGGCCAACAGCGGCGAGGTCAGAGAAATCTGTGATGACTGTGGCCTCCTGACAACAGAAGGTCAGGTTGATAAGATCCTTCAGTTCGGAAAGCTCCAACTTGTGTGCCATTGCCTGAAACTGAGCAGCTTCTCCGACATCGAAACTATCCAACCGCTTGGCAAGATAGTTTAGTTCCTCCACATTAACCGTTAGAATCTCTGTGCGCTTGAGCACAGAGTAAAAGCTATTGATCTCTTGCACTTGGCAGTCTGATATGACTGCATCACCAATTTCCAATGCCTCCAGCAGCTCCATGCAGTGTGCGTACTGGTCATGTGGGATGGGGAACGGAATTGTTGCAACACCGTATTCCGGGTGGTTTGGATTGCCGAGTACTGCCTGTATCATCATATTTCACCAGCTCCATTTTCCAAATTCAAAACTACATCCCCGTACTTGGCCATCAGCAATGCGCAGATAATCAGTTGGAACGCCTCATCTGTGACCAATTCCGGAGACGCAAGGTCCGCAAGAGTAATGTTGCAGCTACCTACCGCAATGGCCTTTGCAGCCTGATAAACGCTGTAAAGCTCTGGCTTGATTCCTCTGAGATGGACTGCTTGAAAGTCGAAGCCGTCGTTGCCGCACTTCCAGACCATCCTTCGCCAAAGACTCTCATAAGCTGTGAGTAAATAGAGGGCGGTTTTATTTCGGTCAGACAGACGCCAGCATAGTGCTCTCCAGTGTGTCCATCTTCTACGGTGAGTTTCGGATAGGAAAAAACGAGATTTTCTATCTACGAACTGCTGATACATCCGTTCTTGAAGCTGTGGTTCCATAGAGGGTGCGAAGCAGTCCTGCACGAACTCGCTCAAATCCAGAACACCCGCCTCAATGCGTTCATCCAAACAGGTGCATTCACACAGGAGGCACGGATTTTTACGGTCATAGCTCTGACAGTATTCACACTCCACATCTTTGGGCGTGTAATAAAATGGGCTTCGGTCCATTCCGCCGCCTCTGGGCTTATGACCGGGCTGAGACATCATCAACCGCTCCATTGCCTGCAGCGGTGTGTCTCGCATAAAATAGCGTGACATAAGTTGCTCCTTTCAGAAAACAAAAAGAGCCTGAATCTTTTTACTAAGACTCAGGCCCGTGCTGTTTGATATTACATTAATTCCTGATGTATTGACGCTCCGGATTTCAAGGCTACAATTATCTCGTTGCCGGTTTCTACCGTCACGCTCTCAACTACCTGACGGATCAGCGCATCGTCCCACTCAGTTATGGCTGATGGTGTTGTTTCTGCTGCTTGCCTACATTGCTCTATATGAGCTGCGGCTTTGCCGCTCTCGGCTAACATCCGTTGTATCTCGTCACGCTGGGCTTTCAGCACCGTTTGCTTCTGCATGATCTCGCGGAATCTATCGCTATACGCCGCTTGGTCACCGCTTTCGGATGCCTCGGCAAGCACTTTACTGAACTCGGTATTTAACTGTTCGAGCCGGTTATCTATCTCAGACAGGCTGAGCTGCTGCCCCGCGGCCGGGGCAAGTTCCTTTTCCATTGCAGCTTTAAGATTGTAGACTATATTGTCTTTATCCTTGACTGCACTGTTTATTGCGGCAAGGATGGCTCTGTGCAGTGGCTCCTCATCCAGCGTCGGAGAGTCGTGGCAGTACTTGTTGCCATAGTCCACCCGGCTGACACAGCGCCAGACGATGCGCTTGCTGCCATCGCGGTTGCGCCATGTACATCTCTGATACCGCGTACCGCACTCACCGCAGTACAGCCTATCCGACAGCGCATATTTGCTGCTGTACCTGCTCCGACCTGTCGGGGCATTTTTCTTTGACGGGCTTCTTCCGGCGTTACGCCGGGAGAGTTCTGCTTGAGCCGCATCGAAGGTCTCTCGGCTTATTATCCCCTCATGATGATTCTGCACCAGATACATCGGGAGCTGACCGGTGTTTTTCTTGACCTTCTTGTTAATACAATCATCTATGTATGTTTTCTGGAGCAGTACATCGCCGCAGTATTTCTCATTTGTAAGTATGCTGTCTATGGCGCTCCGCGCCCATTTTGACTCACCATTTATGTTCGGAACGGCGCTCGCATTCAGATACTCCTGTATCCCGCGGACCGGTGTTCCGCTGAGAAACAGGTCGTATATCTTGCGAACGACTTCAGCTTGATCCGGTATTATCTCAGGCTTGCCATCATCACCCTTGCGATAGCCGTACAGATATTTGTACTGTATGGTGGCTTTGCCCTCTTTCATGGCCTGCCGAATACCCCAGCGGACATTGGCGGAGATAGATTCACTTTCGGACTGAGCGAATGCGCCGAGCATGGTTATGAGTATTTCGCTGTCAATTTCGAGGGTGTTCATATTCTCCTTCTCGAAGATGACCGCTATACCAAGCTCTTTCAGCGCACGTACATAGTTCAGACAATCGACTGTGTTGCGGGCAAATCTGGATATGGACTTGGTGAGCACAATGTCAATTTTGCCCTGCTTACACTGACGGATCATACGCAGAAACTCCGGGCGCTTACGGGCGGATGTGCCAGTTATACCCTCATCAGCAAAGATACCCGCCATTGTCCACTCTTTATTAGTCATGATCTTGTCTGTGTAGTAATTTTTCTGCGCCTCGTAGCTGGTGAGCTGCTCTTCGTCATCGGTCGACACGCGACAGTAAGCCGCCACCCGTAGCTGGCGCTTTGATGCCCGAACGGCTTCTGGCTTGGCTGGGATACATATAACTGTCGGCGTTGTATTGCTCATTTGAAGTCGTCCTTTCCAATATATTGTCCGTTCCATAGCAGGAGCTTGACTGACAAGGACTCAACGTATATGCCAGCAACGCTCGATTTGAGCAATTGAGAGTCAAGAGCAGTGGAGTGGGCAGCTTTTTCGAATAGTCTCTGGAGCCGTTCTGACTCATAGTCGCTTGTGTTTACCTGATCATATAGAGCGGCAGCCTCTTGAAATATGTGCCCTCTGGCAGCAGCCTCATCCACAGGCTGGACTAACATAATCGAATCCAAGTTCCTTTGAAACTCGCTGTCGTCATGATTTGCTATGGAGCTGAGCTGTGGTCGAATCTTCTCAGGATGCATGGACAGCAGATTCAGGATGGATAAAACCTGCTGCTCAAGCTGCGCAGACAGTTGGACTGAGCACAGTTTTGACAGTGCTTTTTGAACTTCGGTTTTCGCACAAATCTTGGTCCTGGACTCCCTTTGCCGCTGGACTATCGAGAAATCTGCGGCAGATACGATTTTAGGATAGACATCATTTTCAATGTAACGTCTATCCCCAAGAATTCTCGCTATCATGTTTTTGTTCCAAGGCTTGCCTTCGTCATACGAAACAGCCTGCCCGCGGAGCATATCCGTTATAGTGCTGTACGATGCGCCGCTGAGATATGCTTTGAAAATTTTCCGGACTATATCTGCTTCGGTTTCATAAATGACCGGTTTGCCACGGCGTATTTTATATCCAAATGGCTGCTTTCGGTTTGTCATGGCAGTGTCCTTCCTATATGCTCGTCTAATTCGAGCCCGTTTTTGAGCCTAAACCGTACATCTGTGCGGCTTTTTACGATCACATTTTCAATGAGCTCGCTGAACAGTTCCTCGTCATAGTGTTCGAGAAAATCCGGGCTATCTCGAAGCAACTCGATGATATGCCGTGTCTGAGACAATGGATCGTCTGTTTCTGAATCAAGCAGATGTGCCTTTTCAAGCCTTAGCTTGCGAAGCTGTTCAGCCAGCTCATTGGTTTTGGATATAAAAATGTCAGGATCAACGAGCCCCTGCTGCTTCAGTACGGCTAACATTTGATTCTGACTTAATATATCGGATATTTTCTTGTTCAGCTCTATTATATCCGGACTCCAGAGCATTCGCCGGTTACGAAGCTCAGTTAGAGAAGCGGCTGTCTTAGCCAGAATTTCCGGATGTTTTTTCAACTTGAAGTGGAGAATACGAAAGGCTTCTTTCACAGTTGCGTCGGCAATAGGGGGCAGGGGGCAAAGCTCTTTGCTGCGGTTATGCCGTCTGCATACCCAATATATTTGAACGTTCACGGTTTTAGGCTGCATTTGCGTACCGCACTCGCGGCAGATAAGCTTTCCGCGCATATCATCGCATACGGGATGCTTGCCATTAGACTTACTCCGAGAGTTTCGCAATTCCTGAGCTGCGTCAAACAGCTCCTGACTTATGATGGCGGGGTGCGTATCCAGCACGCGATACATCGGCAGCTCACCGGCGTTTTTCACCTGCTTTGCGGGAAGCGTATTTGTGGCATAGGTCTTTTGCCATAGGGAATTGCCGGTGTAACTCTCGTTTGAGAGTATGTACAGAATGGTTGTGCTGTACCAGTATGGCCGCATCTGCTCAGACGAGGTGTTATTAAGTGTGTTCAGCTTTGCGGCGATAGCGTCCATACCGTTGCCGGAGACGTAGCTTTCAAATATGTATCTGACGATCTCGGCTTCATTAGGAACAATGATGTATTCTCCGTCTTGTATCTTATACCCGAATGGAGTTGACGGTGCAAGATATGTACCAGCCTGCATTCGCTTGCGCAGCCCCCAGCGCATATTGCCGGAGATGGATTGACTCTCGGCCTGTGCGAGCGAGGCAAACACGGCGGTGAGCATCTCACCGGAGACCTTGCCGGTGTCGATGCCTTCTTTCTCAAAGTACACGCTTACGCCGCGAGCTTTCAGAGAGCGCACCGTTTTGAGACACTCTGTTGTGTTTCTGGCGAATCTGGATATGGACTTTACGAATATCCTGTCTATGAGCCCGCGCTCACAGTCACGGAGCATACGCTTGAAGTCATCGCGCTTTTCTATTGATGTGCCCGTGATGCCCTCATCGGCGTAGATATCTACAAGCTGCCAGTTGTCCTTGCTGGATATGAGTTCTGTGTAGTATCGGTTCTGAGCGGCGAAGGAATTGAGCTGCTCGTCAGATGATGAACTGACGCGGGCATAGGCTGCAACTCTCAGCCGTATATCCTGCGGCTGTTCTGTTGCCGCTATCGTTATGACTCTTGCGGTGTTTTCCTGTGCCATGCGCCTCACCTCCCTCTGCAGCAACACACAATACCACAACACCTTTCACAAAGCTACTGAAATATGAGCATTTTCAGACAGAAATAATAAGCGTCGCGCCGGTCTGTTTGGCAACGCGGGAAAGGATCTTTTCAGCCTCTTTCTGTGTAATCAGTCCGTTGTTTCGCAGCTCTCTGAGGATCGTCGCCGTCACCCACAGGTCTATATCTACTGTCATATTAAACCTCCATATGATTCGAGCCGGGCGGATACCCGGCTCTTTGTCTATTCACTTACCCTCTCGCAGAAAACGAGAAGCCTTTGCCGCCCGCCGGTATTCGGCGGATGGCAGGTCAGAAGAGTCACGAGGTCGCGCCCATCCTGTATCTTTATCGCGTCAACATCGTCCGGGGATATAACCTGTATATCCGACACCTCGTACTTCATCAGCGTCCATACATTATCTATGTACACAAGGTCGCCGATCTGAAGCTCGTCAAGGTTCAGAAAATACGGGTATCCGTTCCAGCCGCGATGACCCGCGATCACGGAGTTCGTGTTGACGCCGCCAATGGGGACGCTCGTCTGTCCAAGAACTGCCGCGCCATTTGCCATGTTCTCATCGTTCGCGCCGAGATACAGCGGCAAGATCACCTCAAGCTTTGGGATATAGATTATCCCGAAGGTCTCATCCTGCAAGCCGTACTGCGTGAGGATAAATGCGGGCTGCTCGTATGCTGCCGCATTTGTGAGAGCTATCTGCTTGCCTTCGTACAGCCAAGTGTTGTACTGCTCTATCTGCTCACGGAGCTGCGCATACGGCGTTGCTTCCGGCTCCGCATCTTTTATAGACTGTATCTGCTCCAACTGCTGAATGAAGCTGTCATTGGCCTCGTCCACCTGCTTTTGTCGGGAAGCACGCTCCATGAGTGGCTTGAAGGTAACAACAAGTCCTGCAATTGCGAGGAGCGCCATAAAAATAAGAAGAATCATTTTAGCCTTTTTCATGCAGCCCTCGCTTTCTCCGCCGTGGACGTATGCGGTTTATCTCATAGACTATACCTATGGCAGCTATACAGATAACGCCGAGCCCGATGCCCTTGAAATATTCCTGCTGCCATGTGGACTGTGTGACGCCTTCGCGTTCATTCCTCTCAGCCTTGAGATTTTCTACATACTCAGCTTGGTCGTTTCGTATTCTCGTGCCGCGTACCATGAGCCGGTGAGTGTTGACACCGTATGGTGTGCAGGTCACCAGCGTACACACATCGTGCTCCGGCAGGATTACGAGCTTTGACGTGTCCTCCGGGAGCACGGTGTTTATCTCCAGCACCATGTATGCCATAGTCTCGTCAAGCGTGTGAACGTAGAACGTATCGCCGCACTCCAGCTTGTCTAAATCCGAAAACAGCCGCTGCCCGGCAAGCCCGGAGTGTGCCGTCAGCACTGCATGAGAAGTTTCCCCGCCGACTGGCAGGGAGCTGCCGAGCAGATGCCCGACGCCCCGATCAAGGCTGTCGTCCCCTGTGCCGTGGTAGATGGGCAGATTTACGTCTATCTTCGGAATCTCGACGTACCCCATTATCCCGTCACCGCGGATATTCAGCAGGTTCTCATAGTTCTCCGCGGCAGATTTGAGCGCCTCTTCCGAGAATGAAAGGTTATCTGCAACACCTGGGATCAGCGTGCGATTGTATGCCAGAGCCTCTTCTTTTGCTTTCTGCAATTCGGTGTCGTCCATATTGCTGACAGCCTTCTCATATCTGGTCTGGACTATGGACTGGTATTTGACTGCTGTGAAATTGCTTATGACCGGGTACAGGCAGACGAGCAGAGCAATTGAGAGAAGTATAATGCCAAGAATCATTTTCTTTTTTCTGCTCATACGCGAAAACGGGAGGCAGGTTTTAACGCCTGCCTCCCTGACCTTTATTTATTTGTCTCTTTCTTTTTGTCCCTGAACGCGAAGTATATGACCACAACAGCAACAGCGACAAGGCTCAGCCCAACAGCAGGGAACATCCAGTTGCCGTAACCGCCGGTCTTGGGGAGGTCAAAGCCCTTGGTGTTCACGACAGTCAGAGGTACGAATGCATTCGCCGAGCCGTTGTCCGAACCGAGCGTGACCTGCTTGTTGTCCACCTTCGCCGACGCAGTCAGGAGCTTGTGCTCAAGATGCTTCTGCGGCATATTGTGGAACAGTCCCTCTTCAACATCAGCGTAGCGGGGATCGTTCTGGATAAGGCCGAGGACATCGGAGCTGTAAACATCACATACCGTGCTGCTTTCGCCGACGCTTATTACAAGACCTATGCCGTTCTTGAGCAGAGTATATGCCCCATCCGTCTTGAGTTCGGTTATGGTGTATGCGTCATCTTCAAGACCGTAGATGAGGAGTTTGCCATCAGAACGAGGAGTGAAGCGTGTGGCTTTCGCTTTGTCATCAGTGCTGCCGGTCACATAGTAAGCTTTCGCGGCCTCGTCATATTTTGCGACTACATAGTAATCATCCGCATCATTCTGGAGACAAAACTCAACCTTGCTGAAGTCTCCCTTGCTATCTGAGAACTTCTTCGTGAGGTCAAGGCCGAACACATAGACATGACAGTCATCAACGAGCGTATCATAATAGCTGCTGTTCGTGCGTTTCCACGTGAGGACGACGTCGTTGGTATTGCCCTTGTCGCCGTAGTTTGCGGACTTGTCCAGCTGGGCAGAGTATGTGATGCGGAGAGTGCAGTCGGAATAGCCGGAGTTGACCATTGAAGCATCGGCATACACGGCCTTGCTCGTGTTGATCTCGGAAAGGCCGGTGTCTGTCATGGTGATGCTCATAACGTACCCTGTATCATTGGTCGTGTAGCTGACATTGAACTTACCGTCTGCTTCTGCCCACGTAGCTATCTTGTCCGTGCAGTTTGCATCCTTGAAAAACTCAAGCGTGACGCCGTCCTGGAGATACGGGATGCCTTTCTCCGCGGTATCTATGAAGCTGTAATCCGTGAGATACGAAGCTGCCGAGGTGATGGACGGGAGCGTAGATATGATCTGGTACTCAAGTGTATCGCCGACAGAGGCAGTCGCGGTATGTGCAAAGCCGTCCGTGATGTCCGCGCTGCCGTTATTCTTGCCGCTGCTGGACTTTGCTTCACGCACAGTCTTTTCAAGCGTCGGAATTCCGGTGAGGTTTTTGGGGTAAAGCGTCACATTATAGAGCCAGCTTGCTTTATCTGCGGTGCTGGTCATGGGCAGAGAGACGAGGAAGGGCGCGGTGGTCTCAGTGACCATTTCGGGGACGCGGGTCTCAACGAAGAGATACAGGCCAAGAGGCAGGTCTGAAACTGCACTGTGACCGTAGCCGTCAGTCTCCGTCATGGCAGTGCCGCCATTCTCACGGACGTAAGCTTCAAGCGCGTTCTTGACCGAGGTCGCATTATTCGTGAGCGCGTTCTTCAGCGCATCGATGAGCACATCCGACTGATACGCATATACATTGCCGTTGTCTGCGGCGGAATATCTATTTTCGGTTGTCAGCCCCAGCGCGGCGAGGAACTTATCTGTGGTGTCGTTGTGCTCAATGCCGTAGAGTGCCTGTGTATTACTTGTGTTGTTGTCCACATCGGTGTATGTGCAGATGTCCGCAATTTTCAGATAGCTGAACTCAACACCTTTGATGGCGTAGCCGTAGGATTCGCCGTTACCGGCGAGCTGGTTCACTATCTGAGTGTTGCCGAGGATGGACTCAACTCCGGCTTCATCACGGACACCGGTTGAAACGTATGAGCTGTTCCATACGCCGTCTTTCTCTGCCGAGGTGAGGTCATATTTATATATGTCCACCGAGCCTGTGCGGGCATAGTCTATGGTGGGCAGCGCCTCGTCCGACAGCGCGCTTGCCGAGATGGGGAAGCAGAGAATCGCCGCAAGGGAAAGTACAAGTGCGAGGGCTTTTCTGAGTTTATTCATGCGTGTTTTTCTCCTTTTTTTTCATCAGATTTTGTGTCATGTGTAATTGTGAACGCGTAGAGCACCGCGCCGAGGATGCAGAGCACGATGGGGATATACGCGAAGCCGCTGCCGCCTGTGTTCGGCAGACGGTACATTGCACCGTTGACTGCTGTGACGTAGAGGACGTAGCAGTAATTCTCACCGTCTATGACCTCGCAGTCATCAGAGATGAATGACTTGTCCACCTTTACGGGAAGTGTGCCGGTGTACAAAGGTTCGGCAAGCAAAGTGCAGCCTTCAGGCGCTTTTGTCTCTGTCAGCCTGTATATAATGGAACGGTCTGCTTTTAGACCGGAGAATGTAGCCGTACCCGCACTGTTCACAGTGAGGCGGCCGTTATTCAGCACGGAGCTTGTGCAGCCTCCAGTCTCTATGCTGTCGCCCGTTCTGGTGAACACCGGCTGCCACAAAACGCCGTTGTCTGTGGAGTATTCGAGCAGGTATTCTGCACCGGTCAGAATACTCCCATCGGTGCTTTTCTTCGTGACGGTTATGCTGCCGTCACGCTCCGGTTGGACAGCCGTGTTGTCCACCGTGACCTTGACGGTCTTGCCGTGCTCGGTAATGTTCAAGGGATAAACGGTGTCGTCCAAAGCATATCCCGGAGGCGCTTCGTACTCCTGATACGTGTAGCTGCCTTTCTTGAGGTTTTCAAAGGCTATCTGTCCGTTCTCATCGGTGTAACCCTCGCCAATCACATTTCCGGCACTGTCATAAAGTCTGAATCCGGCGCCGGAGAGCGGTGTTTTTGTCTCGCCGTCCTGTTTGACGATAACAAGCTTTGCACGGAAGCGGCTGTTTGTCATCGTGACCTCGACCGTCTGACCGCTGGATACCAGAGAGGCCGAATACCTTGTGTTGTCCAGAACGTATCCATCGAGGGTATTTATCTCTTCATAGTAGTAATCTCCAAGAGGCATGTTCGTGAAGTATACATACCCGTCATCACCTGTAGTACCGTAGGCAGCAGTCACTCCTGAAGAGTTGTACAAAGCAAAGGTCACGCCGGGCATGGCTGCACCGGTGTCGGCATCGACCTTGCGGATGGCAAGTCCGGCAGTCTTGGGCAGCTCCGGCTCAGGTGTCACGACTTCAACGCTCGCATTCGCAACGTCTTTTTCAATGTCGTAAGTATAGGCGAGTATTCTCTGCTCGCCCCAGTTGTCCGGATTGAAAAAGATGAGCGAGGCGTCCGTCTGATTGTCTATGCCGGTGGCATTCAATGTGAACGCAGCGCCACCGTAGATTTTGGGAATGCGTATCGTGAGAATGTCGCCGTCGTTGCCTGTCCAGCCATATACCTCGGCATCGGACGGCAGCCCGCTGCGGTCGAGCGTGTAGCCTCCGGTGCAGTTTATGAGAGTCACCGTGGTCGTGCCGACATAGTAGTCTCCGTCCTCTGTGAGTGTGATAGGCGAGAAGCTGACCGAGTGGCTGTATGTCACCTGATACCTTGCGTTCTCAAGGAGATACATGCACCACTGGAACAGATACTCATAGCCGGATGCACCGCGGAAGAACTGCGAATATAACTGGAGATTCATCCACGCGGGGACACCTTCAGCGCCGCGTTCGGCGAGCCAGAAGCGTATGGCATTGGCAGTGGCATACCGAGCCTCATCTGCCGAGAAGCCGCCGTCATCGTTTGGGTAGCCGTGCTCAAGGATGGATTGCAGACCGCGGATGGTAGTCTCATCGTAATACTGCCAGCCGCTCGTTGAGGAGTATCCGCTGTTGTTGGGTGAGTTGTAATTTGTCTGGAGACAGTAGGCGACCTGTCCGGTCTCGTTTATGTAGTGTGCGGGAGTGCCTATTGCAGTCCAAACTCCCTTGCTGCTGAAGGTCTGGAAGTACGATGCGGAATTCACCGTACTGACCGTGACCCAGTCCGCAAAGGCTGAGATGGGCAAGATCGCGATAAAGATAAGGAGTACACAGAGCAGAGAGAATATGCGTCTGTGTACATAAGCGCTTTTTGTAACGGTGATGATCATGACCTCCTTCTTTTTCTCTGCCGCTCATCTGCGGCGGCTTTCATGAGCTTCTTCTGGTACTTGCCGCACTGCGGCGGCGCGCGGTACGGTGCTTTGCATTTGTGGCGATTTTTCTTTCCCATGATGACCTCCTTCACATACTCATATTCGGTTCTTCGGATTTCTGCTGTTCAAAGGATGTATCCGGCAAAACTTCAAGTCTGCCGTTTGTAATGTTGAGGATTTCGGGCTGAGCAAAGAGCTGAGAATACTTCTCTATGTACTCCGGCGGCAGGGATGTGAAATCTTCTTCTCCGAGACCGACGATCATAAAGTTACCGGCAATATAGTCATAGAGATTGCCTGACTCATCACGCAGCCCACGGTTGAATGGGAGCTGTTCGAGCTTGCCTTCTTCGTTGCAGATGTTATGCGGTGAACCACATAAGGTTTGTAATGCGTAGTTACTTATTATGTGTAGCAAAAAGCCAGAGTGCATGAAACAATCAGCACTCTGGCTCATATAACTACACATAATCAGAAAGTCTTTTTCCCAAAATGTGTTAGCCATTCTAATAGGTCTTCATCCTCCTCCCATGGCATAACAGCCTCTGGAATATAATTGGGTACGGTTTCCTCAAATACTTTTCGTTTCATTTCTGCGTCAATTCTTGCATACACCTCCGTTGTAGTAATCTCCACATGACCAAGAAAATCGCGAATATATATCATATTCACTCCAGCTCGCAGTAAATGCATTGCTTTCGTATGCCTCAGAACATGTGGAGAGATAATTTTTGAATCAAGTGCTGTATCCGCATTTTTGGCATATTTTTTCAAGATATAGGTTACGCCATAACGAGTCAAAGGCTTCTTGTCCCTGT
>UMFK01052283.1_pt1 | contig 18563 bp, 18 predicted proteins | sample 1964981 | NCBI WGS metagenome assembly UMFK01 (sample SAMEA4836043, study PRJEB28245) | human gut metagenome | biome: gut microbiome; material: fecal sample | place: Denmark | collected 2008
AACAAAATTTCCGACAATCATGAGACAAGACATTGACATGCGCACCATACTCAATGAAGCAGCGAAATCAGGCCTGCTTCTCGGCCTCTTCACTGGGGTATTCATCTACATCGCGATGCTGATCGGAATGATCAATTCGGACAGTTTCGGTGCCAAACTTATGATTACCGTTGTCAATGCCCTGCTGTGGATGCTCAAGTTAGTGGGTTGCCTGTGGCTTCTGAGATTCTTCATGCTCAGGTTCGCCGTGGCAAATCCGACGCTTACGCCACGTTCGTCATTCAGGTTCGGAATGTTTACGGCATTGTTCTCCGCCATCATCGTGGCCGGCATCGGACTTGTCAACATCACATTGATCGCGCCCGAAAGCATGCAGAGCGCAATTGAAGCAGCCATGCAGTCCTACTCGTCGGCCCTGAGCGCCAGCGAACAGGTCACATTGGAAAGAACGCTAAGCCGTCTGCCCCTGATATCATTCTTTTCATCATTGGTATATTGCTTCCTGTTCGGGACGGTAGCCGCGAAGATTTTCTCCGCATCGATACCCCCGCGGGACATTTTCGGCGAACCTACTGACTCAAACGAAGAATAAGATCAAACCCTCCGGAATATGGAAAATTCTATTGACTTGACTATCATCATTCCTTTTTACAATGAAGAAGAATCATTGCCGGAACTTGTGGCCTGGATCCACAGGGTCCTCGACAAGGAGGGATGGAAATATGAACTGATAATGGTGGATGACGGAAGCAGGGACGGTTCCTGGGAAGTCGTCAGGAAGCTGTCGGAGACAGACCCGACCATACACGGCATCCGTTTCAGAAGGAACTACGGGAAGTCGGCCGCCCTGTACCACGGATTCAAAGCGGCCAAGGGCAATGTAGTATTCACCATGGACGCCGACTTGCAGGACTCGCCGGAAGAGATTCCTGAAATGTACCGGATGGTGGCAGTTGACGGATGGGACGTGGTTTCTGGATGGAAGCAGCACCGTCAGGACAACAAGCTGACCAAGAATCTGCCTTCCAAACTGTACAATGCCACAGCCCGTTGGATAACAGGCATCAAGCTGCACGACATGAACTGCGGACTGAAAGCGTACAAGAACGAGGTCGTCAAAAATATAGAGGTATATGGGGAAATGCACCGCTACATTCCGTATCTGGCCAAAAATGCCGGTTTCGAGCGTATTACCGAGAAGCCGGTCCACCACCAGAAGAGAAAATACGGAAAGAGCAAGTTCGGAATGGAAAGATTCGTGAACGGATTTCTCGACCTGCTGTCGTTGTGGTTCCTAAGCACATTCGGAAAGAAGCCGATGCACTTCTTCGGATTCACGGGAATCCTGATGTTCCTTGCGGGTTTCATCCTCACCATCATACTGATTGCAGCGAAACTGATACACCAGAGCGGCGGAATGCATTTCCGCCCTGTGACGGACCAGCCCCTGTTCTACCTGGCGCTCCTCGCCGTAATTCTGGGCGTCATGCTGTTCCTGGCCGGCTTCATCTGCGAGATGGTCTCACGGAACTCGACGGAACGCAACAAGTACAATGTCAAAGAAGAGTTCTGAACTCTATCACATGGCAGTGAAAAAAAGGATGACTCAATCGGGCCATCCTTTATTGATTTACTGACTAACTGACTAGTACCTGTTCAAAGGTCTTCCGCTGGTCATCATGTGAACCTTTCTCTTGACCTCTTCAAGCACTGCATTGTGCTCTTCGAGAGAAGCAAGCTGCTCCGGAGTCCTTTCTCCCTTGGCCGTGATGGCGTCGAGATGCTCGGAAGCGGAAGCCAAAACGCTGTCGACAAGTTCCACTATATCTTCCATATCCTTCTCCACGAAACCTCTTGAAGTCACAGCAGGAGTACCGATTCTGATTCCTGAAGTCTGGAATGGGGAACGGCTGTCGAACGGAACCATATTCTTGTTTACGGTAATGTCAGCCTTTACCAGCTCTGTCTCAGCCACTCTTCCGTTCACCTCAGGGAAACGGGTACGGAGGTCGATAAGCATCAGATGATTGTCCGTGCCGCCTGAAACCACCTTATAACCCTTGGAAATGAATCTCGCGCACATGGCCTGGGCATTTGCGACAACCTGTTTCTGGTATTCCACGTATTCAGGCTGCATCGCCTCATAGAATGCAACAGCCTTGGCAGCAATCACATGCTCGAGAGGTCCGCCCTGGATACCAGGGAACACGCTTGAGTTCAGGATCTGGGACATCTTCTTCACCTCGCCCTTAGGAGTCTTGCGGCCCTGAGGATCATCGAAATCCTTGCCCATGAGAATAACGCCTCCACGAGGTCCGCGCAATGTCTTGTGGGTAGTGGATGTCACGATATGAGCGTACTTCACAGGATTCTTGAGAAGGCCTGCAGCGATAAGTCCCGCAGTATGAGCCATATCCACCCAGAGCAATGCGCCTACTTCATCAGCTATCTTTCTCATCCTCTCATAATCCCACTCCCTGGAATATGCGGAAGCGCCGCCGATGATAAGTTTAGGGCGATGCTCTTTAGCCAACTCCTCCATACGGTCGTAATCGATGCATCCCGTTTCAGGATCAAGACCATAGGCCACTGCCTTGTAAAGGATTCCTGAAGCATTCACCGGTGAACCGTGAGTAAGATGACCGCCCTGGGACAAGTCGAGTCCCATGAAGGTATCTCCCGGATTCAGGACCGCCATCTCCACTGCGAGATTTGCCTGGGCTCCGGAATGAGGCTGTACATTTGCATATTCAGCATCAAACAGTTCGCAGAGTCTGTCAATCGCTGTCTGTTCGATCTGGTCAACTACCTCACAACCCCCGTAATATCTTTTTCCCGGATAACCCTCCGCATATTTGTTCGTGCAAACCGAACCCATTGCTTCCATCACCTGGTCAGTGACATAGTTTTCCGAGGCTATCAGTTCAAGGCCCTGAGACTGTCTCTCTCTTTCTTTCTTGATTAATTCAAAAATCTGTAGATCCTGTTTCATATAAGAAGCTGTTAAAATCAATGATGTACTACAAATATAGCATTTTTCGGATGAAACAATTTAGAAACTGTTCAAGATTTGCATAAATTTGCAGAAAATCGAAATAAACGGATGAAAAACAGGAAACTGCTGAACATAGAACTTGGAAGAGTAACTGCGGAACAGTATAAGGAACTCCCTGACTCCGGAGTCTGTGTAGTACTGGACAATATCAGAAGCGCACACAATGTCGGCTCCGTATTCAGGAGCGCCGACTCCTTCAAAGTGGACAAGATATGGCTTTGCGGCATCTGCGCCACACCACCGTCAGCAGAAATCCACAAATCCGCACTCGGCGCCGAATTCAGCGTCGAATGGGAGCACTCCCCTTCCACAATGGATGTAATAGGCAGGCTCAAAGAAGAAGGCTACACCATTCTGAGCGTGGAACAGGCCGAAGACTCCATCAGTCTGGACAAGTTCATCCCCGAAAAGGGAAAGAAATACGCCCTGGTCTTCGGAAATGAAGTCGAGGGCGTACAGCAAGAGGTCGTAAGCAGTTCAGACGGCGTCCTGGAAATCCCACAGTACGGGACCAAGCACTCGCTGAACATCTCAGTCACAGCCGGCATTGTCCTCTGGCACTTCCGCCTCACCGCCGGCATATAGCACAACCGTTATTTCTCGATCGTAAGCAGCGTCACGGTGCCGTCCATTGTTGACGCAAGGACAGTCATCCGTTTCTTGTCGGAAGACACCTTCAGCGGATTCAGCAATGCCACCGAGACCTTATGCGCCCACAGGAATTCGCCCGTCGCGGCGTCCAGAGCCACGATATTGCCCTTGTCCGACGGAATCAGCAGCACCCCGTCTTTTTCCGTCAATGCAGAGGTCCCGATATCGTATCCGAGACTGTCCGCCACCTCCCAGAGCTTGTTGCCGGACGAAATTTCGCCGCCGTCTGCAGGGGCCGGAACATCGGAACGGAACGCATAGGCCTTGCCGAACATCACTTTGGAGAACACGGTCTTTCCGTCCTCACTTCCACAGAGCGCATCCCTGCCGCCATCCACATTGAAAAGACATTTGCCGGTAGCGGCATCTATAGCATAGATCTTCCTGTCAGGCACGGCTACGAATATGCGTCCCGAACCATAGACAGGCACACAATGCGCAGGAGAATACATCCTGGAAGGCTTTTTCACCGTCCATTTCCACTGTTCCCTGCCGGTACGCGGATCCAGAGAATAAAGCGTCCTTCCCCAAGTGCCGAAAACCACCCTCTCACCATCACAATAAGGCGTGGAAATGGCATGCCCCTCAACCGGAGAATAAGTCCACACCGCACTTCCGTCTTTCAGGGACAATGCCCTGAACTTGTGGTCAGAGCCGCCGATGTACACCAGACCATCCATGATGACAGGAGAAGCCAGCACTGATTTCTCAGTATGATATTTCCATTTCACAGAGCCGTCTGAGGCTTTCAGAGCATAGACATTGCCGTCGGTACATCCGAAGACCAATGTCTTTCCGCTTATCGCGGGAGTCGAATATATCTTTCCGTCGAACTGCCTTGACCAGATTTCAGAGCCGTCCTTCAGGGATACGCACTTGACTACACCACAGGCAAGCGGGAAATATGCCCGGCCTCCACGCACAGCAAAACCTGCCACTATATTGGCCTCGAACGAACGCTTCCAGTTCTCCTTGACCTGAGGATAGCGCACGTTCACGTCATAGCGCATCCACGGATAATCTTCCGGCAGACCGTCATTGTCATACTTCACACTGTCCTGAGGGGCATTTTCCGGAAAATGATACCTGTACCACGGAGCAAATTCCACCGCAGTATCGCCATAGATCCGCCTTTCGGAAAAACTGATATTGTCCCCGTTGATCCGGACAATGTTATATCCCGGCACAGCCCCTGCTGACAATGACGAGCGGCACAGCACCGCAGGAATTCCCTGATAGTTCTTCACCACATTCCTGTGCCAATGTCCTCCGACACAGAACTGCACCCCGAGTCGCTTTAGCTGCTTGGTGACATCGAAATAATTCAGGACCGACGAATCCATCGGATAATGATTTATGAAAATGCTCCTGCCCTCATTTTCAAGAGAGCCAAGCCACTCCATAGTCTCCTTCGGCACAAGTCCCGGAGCCATACGCATATCCGGGCCGCTGTTGCAGCCTATAAAACGCCATCCCTTCTTGGCGAACGAAAAGTGCTCATAGCCAAACACTTTCAAGAAAGTATTGCAGCCGCTTTCAGACCAGTTGGCATCGTGATTGCCCTGCACCACATAATAAGGCACACGCAGCGTATCCATCATACTCTTGGCTATACCGATTTCCTCATCTGTTCCGAAATCCGTGATATCGCCTCCGAAAAGCACGAAGTCCAGAGAGTCCGACTTGTTAATATCTCTCAGGCACGCGCTGAGGTCCTCTATCGCACTGGTATGTGTCGCAAGATGAGTGTCAGTGACAAATGCGAATCTGAGGACACTGTCCCTGTCAGAAAAAGCAGATGCCCGCGCAACGCCGGAAAGCGCAGCCACGGACATCAGTAGAGTGACAAAAAGTTTTCTCATATTATTTCCATTTCATTGTTTCTGATCCAGCCCTGCCTGCCGTCAGACAGTTCCACATTATTCCAGTCTCCCACAGAATCCAGCACCTTCACCTCCGTTCCCTCATGCAGCACGAACAGGTCCTTGGACGCGTTCTCAGAAGGTGAACTCTTCACGGACGATACCGGAGTCATGATCACGGCATTGCTCTGCTTCAGGAACATGCTGCGCTGCCACAGTGCGAAACTGAACGAGGACACCGCCAGAAGGAACACCACAATGGCTCCGTAGAATCCGCATCTGCGTCCTGCCGCCGAATGGCTCATGAGGAAAATTAGGGCCAATGCCAATGAAACTGCAAAAAACAGCAGCGACAGCACAGCCCACACATTGGAACTGAGCGTATAGCAGAGCTTCCTCGCCCAACTCTTCAAAATGAACTCCGGGACGACATTGATCTTGTCCTTGATTCTGCTTCTGACTATATCCAAGTTATATCTCGCATCGGCGAATGAGGGATTTGCCTTCAGTGTCCTTTCATAATAAAGGACCGCGCGGGCATTGTCACCTGACTTGAAATAAGCATTTCCAAGATTGTAATACAGCTCCGGAGAGACCACACCGGCCTTCTCAAGTGTACCCCAAGCCTCTGTACTCTCCCTCCAATTTCCTGAAGCATAAGCATTTGCGCCCTTAGTCCAGAGAGAATCGAGATAAGCCGTCTCACCAGCCTGCAGACCTGTCTGCAACAAGAGCAGGGACGCTATGGCCAATGCAGCGGACTTGGCAGCCGACCCGCCTGATGTTCTACGTTTCATGACATAATCGATGGATGAAATGACATCCACAGCTTCTTTATAGTGTGTATTCATGGCTTCGTTTCCGCCATCCGGAGAATACCTCGCAAACTCACAGGCATCAAGCAGAGCCACGAAACGGTCCGCAAGTTCAGCGGAAACGCTGCCTGCGACAAGCTGGGACTTGATATTGTCCTTGTTCAGTTCCTCAGCACCCATGTTCAGTTTGTCTGAGATGAAACCGAGCAGCGCCTTGTGCAGTTCCTCGTAGAATGCGGAATACAGATTCTTGCTGAGGAAGCCTTCGGCTGTCTTGAGACGGGACAATGCCATCTTGGTGGCACGCCTGTTACGGCTGCCCACGACGTCTGCCCTTCTCGAGGCTATCTTTCTGAGAGCCAGCCAGATGACCACAGCACAGAAAATAATCAACACCAATGCGAACCAATATCCTGCACTGCCCACGAAGAACACGGTCCTGAACTTGTACGAAGGCTCTTTCGTGCGGATATATCTGACATCTTCACCGAGATTCTTCACATCCTTTCTGTCCGGAACCGCCACCTGCATTGACGAACCGGTAGTTTCCGGAGTATCACCCTTCTCGACATTGAAAGGAATAGGGGCGGTAGTCAATGTCTCATATTTGCCGGTCGTCACATTGTAATACGAATATTCTATCGGCTCTATGATGAAGTCACCGTGACTTCTCGGAATGAACGGATATTCAAATGTCTTGCTTCCTGAAGTTCCGCCGCTGTTCGGGGTTGTATTTTCAGAAGACTTGGTATCATAGACCTCCATATCCGGAGGGAAGTTCACCTTAGGCGCCTCGAGGAGCGACACATTGCCACGTCCTGACACTGTGATTATCAATGAATTGGCTTCGTGTGCCTTAAGTTGAGACTGATTAAGCTTGGCATTTATGGTGAAGTTGCCGACGCCTCCGCAGAATGAAGCCGGGGCCCCGCCAGGGAGATTCTTGACATTGACCCTGACGGACGAAGTCGCTATGCGCTTCCTTATGGTCGCGGTTCCCGTATCGAAGAAACTGTCGAAAATGCTGCGGGCCGAACTCGATGAAGAGCGCACGTTCACAAGGCAGACAAGTTCGGCCGGGTCAATGACGAGAGTTCCGGTCTGCTGCGGTACGAGTACATATCTGCGGAGTGTCGCGGCATTGTAAAGACGGCCGTCCACATCTTCTCTCTGGAAGTTCACATTGTTCGGAGCATACGTCTCCTTGCTCCAGAAACCGTTGAATGTAGGGAACTTGGGGCTTTCATAGCCTGCAACGTCCACTCTCTGATAGAGCTTGAGTTCAGCATTGATCGGCTCCCCTACCACCACATTGGTCTTGCTCAGGGAAAGTCTCAGGAAAATGTCGGATGATGACACATCAGAGGACGAAGAACGCTGCGAAGTGCTTGGATGTGAAGCAGATGCAGCCTGATTCGACGAAGATCCGCCGGAAAGCACCTCTATCTGCAGAGGGGCGGATGAAATCATCTCACCTTTTACCTTTGCAGTCGCCTGCGGCAATGTGAACTTGCCGGTCTTCTTCGGCGCGATTATATATGTGTAAGTGAACTGGGATGACGATGTCCTCTTTCCATTGATTATGCTTACGCTGGACGAAGAGCCGCTCTGAGGGCCCCACACCAAGGTAAAGTCATCTCCCGGGGCCCAACTGAAATTCCCCGGGCGGCTGCTGCCTTCGATTATGAACGTGACATTGAACTGCTCGTCCGACTCAACGATGTTCGGAGCATCCACCTTGATTTCCGTCTGGGCGAAAGCTGTCAGTGTGATGAGCGCCAACAGCATCGTCAATCCTGTTTTTCTTACGATATCCAACATATTCTTCTCCTGTTACCAGTTCTTCTCTTTTTGTCTCGACTTGAGAGCCTCTGCCTTTTCTTTGTTCACCTTGTCCTGAGTCTCTTTTTCCTTAGCCTGAATAGCCCTCAACATCTGCTGGGCCTGCTGCGGTGAAATCTTCATCTGCTGACCGTCCTGCTGATTGTTCTGATTGTTCTGATTGTTCTGATTGTTCTGCTGAGGCTGATTGTTCTGGTCATTCTGATTCTGGTCCTGATTTTTGTCCTTGTTCTGATCCTGGTTCTGGTCACCCTGGCCATTCTGGTCATCCTTGTTCTGCTGATTGTCCTGATTATCCTGGTTGTCCTGACCATTTCCGCCGCCACCGTTCTGCTGATTTTCAAGCATCTTCTTGGCGTAGATATAGTTCTCCTTCGCCTCCAGGTCGCCAGGATTGCGCAGAAGCGACTCCTTGAACGCGGTCACGGCGCCCTGCCAATCCTTCTTGGCAATCGCTATATCCCCGACATTGTAGAAATAATCAGCGGCATTGGCCGAAGACGGAGCCGAATCCTTGATCTTTTCCATCGTCTTGGCCGCCTCATCATAGTTCTCGGTACGGTAGAGCGTATTGGCAAGATTGAAATTTGCAGGAACCGATGTGGAATCTTTCACAAGTGCCTTCCTGTAAGATATATCTGCGGCCTTCCAGTCCCCCTTGCGGAACTTGCGGTTTCCCGCACGCACATCGTGCCTGTCCACCTGGGCGGACACGGTCAATGACAGTGCACACAGCATTGTCATCACCGCAACAATATTTCTAAACCACCTCATAAACAACCTCAATTTTTAGCGAACAGATTTCCGAACACCTTGCGTTCCCCTATCAGCATCTGGACAACCAGCAGCACGAGCGCAATCGCAAAGAAATACATATACTGTTCGTCATATTCTTCGAAAACGATGGAATTGAATTCCTCGTCATTAAGTTTCCTGATATTGTCGATAATCGGATTCAGTCCGAATTCATCATTCCCCGCATGCACATAGGCGCCCTTTCCTGCCTGGGCAACCTGCTTGAGCGTAGCTTCGTCAAGCTTCGTCACCACGATATTTCCCTGTGAGTCCTTCAGCAGACCGTCCTTCATCGGGATAGGCTGTCCCTGAGAAGAACCGACACCTATCGTATATACGGATATGCCCATCTCAGCCGCCTGCTTCGCTGCCGACAGAGGGTCGTCCTCATGGTTTTCACCGTCAGTGATGACCACTATGGCACGGCTGTTCTCACTCTGGGCACTGAAACTTCTTATGCAAGTGTTGATGGCGTCACCCATGGCAGTTCCCTGGACAGGAACCGACTCCGTGGAGATGTTTCCCAAGAACATTTTCGCCGACACGTAGTCGGTCGTGATAGGAAGCTGGACAAATGATGTCCCGGCGAACAGTACAAGACCGATGCGGTCTCCGTTGAGTTTGTCCACCAGGCGGGATATCGCCAGTTTGGCCCGCTCCAGACGATTCGGAGAGTAGTCCTTGGCCAGCATTGAGTTGGACACGTCCAGGGCAATCATCACCTCGGCGCCCTTGCTTTTGTGCTCCTTGAGTTTGGCACCTATCTGAGGACGGGCAAGGCCAATGCTGAAGAACAGAAAAGCAAGCGAGAACAAGATTATCCTCGTCCAGCCTTTCGCTCCGGAGTAGGACGGCATAAGGTCCTTCACCAGCTTCTCGTCACCGAACTTTCTTATATTGCGGACACGCCTGTATCTCACCACCCCGTACAACACCAGGAAAACCGGCACCAACAGGAGGAGAAACAGATACTGTGCTTGTGCAAAATATATCATAACAAATCCTTTCTTTCCGCCCTTTTAAGGCAATCTCTTGATGGCAAAGCACATACAAACCTCAAGCAGCAGGCATAGCAACGCTGCGAGAGCAAACGGCGTGAACATTTCCTTATATACAGGGAAGCTGTCCACCGTAGTTTTTGCCTTCTCCATCTTATTGATTTCACTGTATATTTCGGAGAGCTTGGTATTGTCCGTAGCCCTGAAATACTTTCCGCCGGTAGTCTCCGCAATGTTCCTGAGCAGGTCCTCGTCGATTTCCACCTGCACATCCTGCACCTGCACGCCCCACGGCGTAATCACCGGATACGGAGCCGTACCGTTGGCTCCAACACCTATAGTATATACTCTCACGCCATAGGTCTTGGCTATGTCTGCGGCCATCTGCGGAGTGATTTCTCCGCTGTTGTTCACACCGTCGGTCAGAAGAATCACCACGCGGCTCTTCGCATCTGACGACTGCATCCTCGCCACAGCGGTAGCAAGACCGTTGCCAATGGCAGTACCGTCCTCGATGAGGCCGGTTTCTATCTCTTTCATCAGGTTTATCAATGTCGCCCTGTCGGTAGTGAGAGGACACTGCGTATAGCTCTCGCCGGCAAAGACCACGATTCCCATCCTGTCGGACGGCCTCTGCGAGATGAACTCGATGGCAATGTCTTTCGCCGCGCTGATTCTGTCAGGCGTGAAATCCCTGGCCAACATACTGGTAGAAACGTCCATAGCAAGGACTATGTCAATGCCTTCCGTGTCGATCTTGTCCATCTTGGTAGAAGAACGCGGTCTGGCAATGGCTATGATTATCATCACAAGAGCCGCAGTACGCAATATGAACGGCACATGCCTGAGCACCGACATTGCTGAACGGCCTCCCGCTTTCCAGAATTTCACGTCCGGAACTCTCAGATGAGGGCGGCGTCCTGCAAGCTCCAGGTAAATGTAATGGGCTATAAGCAATACCGGAACGAGCAGCAGCCACAGAAGATGAGGATATTCGAAAAACATCACTTGGCCTCCTTTTTGTCTTCGGCACCGGACTCGGAGGACTCTTCTTCCTCATATTTCCAGGTCGAGGTTACGAAACGCACGGCAGTAGGGACAGCCTTGACATTGTCATCGTCTGTAACGGTCATCTTGGCAAACTTGACAAGGTCTGACATAAGGAACAGTCCGCGCGTCTCCTCCATCAGAGGCTGCGGTATATCCTTGTCCTTCAGTCCTTCAAAAATTTCCGCAGTGGTCATTTCCATCGCGCCTATACCGAATCTTGCCACTATGTATTCTCTCAGCACGTCTGTTATTCCGCTGTAGAACTGCTTCTGCTTTTCAGGCGCCCAGAGTTTGTTGCCTCTGAACTTGTCCAGTTTCTTGAGCGCCACGATATATGCAGGCTCGCTGGACCCTGCTTCTTCCGCACCTTTCTTCTTGTGTATCATATAAAGCGCCACCGCCAATATTATGAGCACTGCAAGCAACTGTCCGCCAAGCAGATACGGCAGGATTTCCCTGAACGTGACAGGATAGCGCATCTGGGCCTTGATATCGTGAGGCTTGTAGGTCGCCGTGTCCACCGGCATTGTCGTTACATCCAGATGAAGGCCCTTGAAGAAAAGCGTATCAGTCTGACCGTCTGGCAATGTTCTCATGACCGCAATCGGAGGAAGGTCGTACGAGCCTTCGTCAAACGATGTGATGACAATACTGCCTTCAATGTCCATCTCCACCTTCTTCTTCCTGAATTTCAGAGTATCGAGGCTCCAGCCTTCCACCACTTCCACGCTGTCACGGATGATACCCTGTGACAGATCAGGAAGCGCCAGGGCGGTACCTGCCTTGACATTGTCCAGACGGAAACCATATTTCATCTGGTCCGCAATCAGCACGCTGTCCCGTTTCTGCAGAGGCTTCAGGAAAGCGTCTCCGGCAAACACGACACGAGTGCTGTCAGCATCCGCCTTCGCTAAGAAAGAAGGCAAAGCCAAGAGCACCGCCGCCAATAGATATATGTATAATCGCTTCAACATAAATTATCGTTTATCAAAGAACGCCATAAGCCCTCTTACATAATCAGAGCCCGTGGATATGTCCACGCTGTCTATCTGATAACGCCTGAGGAGTTTCAGCGCCTTGTCATCCGCATTTCGGGTCGCCTGCGCATAAGCCTCGCGCATCTTGCGGCTGGATGTGTTCACCCTGGCGCTTTCCCCGGTCTCCGAGTCCTTGACATTGACAAGTCCCACATCCGGCACCACCCGCTCACGGGGATCATATATCTTGATGACTGACAGGTCGTGCCTGTTCACCGCAACCTTTATGGCATCCTCATAATTAGGATTGCCATCTGCATCGGTATCCATCATGTCCGACAAGAGAAAAGCCGTGCATTTCTGCTTTATGGCATTGGTCAGAAACCTCAACGCCGCGCTGATGTCCGTACCTGAGGAACTCGGCTCAAACTCGATGATTTCCCTTATTATATGGAGAAGATGGCTGCGTCCTTTTTTCGGCGGGATGAATTTCTCCACCTTGTCGCTGAAGAACAGGGCGCCGACCTTGTCATTGTTCAGAATCGCCGAAAATGACAGCACGGCGGCAATCTCGGCAATCAAGTCACGCTTGGTGCCTCCGACTGTCCCGAAGAAACCTGAACGGCTTATGTCAATGAGCAGCATCACCGTCATCTCACGCTCCTCCTCAAACACTTTCACGTAAGGGGAACGCAAGCGGGCAGTGACATTCCAGTCCATGTTCCTCACATCGTCACCATACTGATACTCACGCACTTCGCTGAATGCCATACCGCGTCCTTTGAACGCAGAATGGTACTCGCCCGCAAATATCTGATGCGACAGAGCCCTCGTTCTGATTTCTATTTTCCTGACCTTCTTGAGCAGGTCGCTTGCTTTAGAGTCCATTTCTTTCCTCTCCTAAGGAACAATTACTGCATTGAGAACCTGTGATATGATATTCTCAGTGGTAACATTCTCAGCTTCAGCTTCATAAGTCAGACCTATACGATGACGGAGCACCTCGTTGCAGACCGCGCGCACATCCTCAGGAATCACATAGCCTCTTCTCTTTATGAACGCATATGCCTTCGCCGCCATTGACAATGAAATGCTGGCACGCGGAGACGCACCGTATGAAATGAGTCCTGACAGGGCCTTGAGGTTATAGTCCTCAGGTGTTCTGGTGGCATAGACGATATCCACGATGTACTTCTCGATTTTCTCGTCCATATACACGTCACGTACCACCTGCCTTGCCCTTACGATATCCTCCGGCGAAACCACAGGCTGCGCTTTAGGGAACTCTCCGGTATTGTTCATACGGATAATCTGCCTCTCCTCTTCCTTCTTAGGATAGGACACGACCACTTTCAGCATGAATCGGTCCACCTGGGCTTCAGGAAGCGGATATGTACCTTCCTGCTCGATAGGGTTCTGGGTAGCCATGACAAGGAACGGCTCAGGGAGCTTGTAGGTCTCCTCGCCTATCGTGACCTGCCTCTCCTGCATCGCTTCGAGCAATGCTGACTGCACCTTGGCCGGAGAACGGTTGATTTCATCCGCAAGTACGAAATTGGCGAAAACAGGGCCTTTGTGAACTTCGAAACGCTCATTCTTCTGAGAGTAGATAAGAGTACCTATCACGTCCGCAGGAAGAAGGTCAGGGGTAAACTGAATTCGGCTGAACTTGGCGCTGACCGCCTGAGCCAAAGTGTTTATAGCCAATGTCTTGGCCAGACCAGGCACACCTTCAAGAAGGATATGGCCGTTCGCGAGCAGACCTATCAGCAGGTTCTCCACCAGCTGTTTCTGCCCGACAATGACCTTGCCCATTTCCATTGACAACAAATCGACAAAAGAACTTTCACGCTGAATCCTGTCGTTAAGTTCCTTGATATTCACACTATCCATTATATTATTGTTTAATTTTCAACATACCACTATCTTTGTACCATATAAAGAGCACAAAATGAGATACCGCATACGCCTGTCCTACAATGGTTCAGCCTTCTCCGGCTGGCAGATTCAGCCAAACGCCCCTTCCGTTCAGGAATGCCTGCAAAGAGCATTGAAAACGCTCCTGAACGAAAGCATCACGATAACCGGAGCCGGAAGGACTGACACCAAAGTCAATGCAATAAACTATATCGCGCACTTCGACGCGGAATCCTCCCACGATATCGACACGGACTTCCTGCGCTACAAATTAAATGCCATCTTACCCGCTGAAATCGCCGTGCACGAAGTCTCGGAGGTCAGAGATGACTTCCATTCGAGGTACGATGCCACGAGCAGGGAATACAAGTACTTCATACATCGGAAGAAGGACCCGTTCATGTCGGACAGGTCATACCTCTTCACATTGCCCCTGGACCTTGAGGCGATGAACCGCGGAGCGGCGCTGCTTCTGGGCGAACACGATTTCAGCTGCTTCGAAAAAGTCGGCGGAAACAACAAGACGTCCGTCTGCAACATCACCGATGCCAGATGGGAGACCTGGACACCGGACCATGTCAGGATGATGGGTTATCCCTGCATTGACGGAGATTATATCGTCTTTACGGTCCGCGCCGACAGGTTCCTGCGGAATATGGTCAGGGCGATTGTCGGGTCAATGATAGAAATCGGACGCGGGAAACGCTCTCCGGAATGGATAGGAGAACTCGTGGACCACGGAACCCGCTCTGATGCAGGCCAATCCGTTCCGGGCCATGCATTGTTTCTCACAGAGTGTGCCTATCTTGAAAACGACTGAAAAAAAGTTCGGAGATGGCTGATTCCCTTTAGGAAAATCAATGAAAATTCGTAAATTTGCACTCCTTTAGGCCAAGTCATCAGACTTTAGGCCAAATGACGGAATAATTGACAAAATAAAAAAGTAACAAAATATGTTGTTCAATCTCTTACAGACCGCAGGCTTGGATTCTACAGATTTCTCAGCCGCAGCACAGGCAGCAGCGGAAGCTGTTCCTCATGAAGAAGAAATGCACCTTCTGGAAATGGCCACAAAAGGCGGCTGGCTCATGCTGGTCCTCTTGGCATTGTCCATAATCGCCATCTACATTTTCGGCAAGAAATGGTGGATGATCCATCAGGCAAGCACCATCGACGCGAACTTCATGCGCGATATCCGCGACTATATCCGCGAAGGCAAAATCAAATCAGCGCAGTCCCTTTGTGAGAGGTTCGACTCTCCAGTTGCGAGACTTGTGGAAAAAGGCCTGTCCCGTATCGGACGTCCTCTCTCTGACATCCAGACCGCCATCGAGAACACCGGCAACACAGAAGTGGCAAGACTCGAAAAAGGTCTTCCTATCCTCGCCACGATATCCGGCGGCGCGCCTATGATCGGATTCCTCGGAACCGTACTCGGTATGGTCCAGGCATTCTTCAATATGGCCAATGCAGGAAACAACATCGACATAACGCTGCTTTCCAGCGGTATCTATACGGCGATGATCACCACAGTGGGCGGTCTTATCGTCGGCATTCTCGCATACTTCGGATACAACTACCTGACTTCCAACATCTCAGACGTAGTATTCAAGATGGAGAACGCGACCATTGATTTCATGGACCTTCTGCAGGAACCTGAAGGCAACAAAGAATCTTAGAAACATTTACTGATGGCATTCAAAAGACAAACGAAGAGTCTGCATGAAACGGCGATGTCGTCAATGACCGACCTCGTCTTCCTGCTGCTCATCTTCTTTCTCATAACATCCACGCTCGTGAATCCGAACGCGCTCAAGCTCCTCCTGCCGAAAAGCACGGGGCAAGTGTCCGCGAAGGCTACCGTGAGCGTATCCGTAAAGGACTGGAACAACGGCCAGTTCACCTACCACATCAATGGTGACGAGCAGCCTGTTCCGTTCAATGAAGTGGAGGATGATCTCGTAAACCTTCTTCAGAGCGATGAGGATCCGACTTTCTCCATCTACGCTGACGAAAGCGTGCCGGTGAAGGAAATCGTGGCATTGATGAACATAGCCAAGCGTAACCACTACAAAGTCATACTGGCGACGCAGCCTGAATAGTCATGAAAGAATATCGGGAAATACAGAAACGGAGGGAACGTACAGGGACGGTTATTGCAGTAGTCGCCACTGTGCTGTTTCATACCGGCCTGATTGCTTTCGGCAGTTTCAGCGGACTCACATACATTTATCCGCCGCCACCTGAGCAGGTTTTCCTGGTGGACTTCACCGAAGAAGCAGAAAAAGTACCGGTAAGGCAGCACCTGAGAGGGTCAATGCCGCAGTCAGAGACTCCTGACAGGACCAGGCCGGTGGAGCTTGCACAGAAATCCGAGGCGATGGAGAAAGGCACGAAGAACAATCTTGCCGAAGAATCGACGGTGGATGATTTCGGAGACGTGGAGAAATACGAGCCTGAAAGAGAAAAGCCGATAAACAAGAAAGCCCTGTTCAGCGCAGCGAAGAACAAGAATGCGAAGGACACATTGGCAGCGCAGACAGCAGCGAAGGTAAGCGACGCGCTGAAAGCCGGACATGCCCAGGGAAACACCCACACGTCCATAAATTCCAATACGCCGAATGCCGTACTGAAAGGCAGAAAGACAGTTGGAGTCATAGCCAAACCAGAATACAGTGTTCAGGAAGAAGGCATAGTAGTTGTAGATATATGGGTGGACAATTACGGCAAAGTCACCAAAGCTCTTCCGGGAGCACAGGGAACTACCGTAAACAATGCCGACCTCTGGCAGGCAGCCAGAAAAGCGGCGCTGAGCACGCATTTCAATATGGATGCCGATGCTCCGGCCCTGCAGAAAGGCAAGATCACTTACATATTCAGATTGAAATAAACGAAAACACGGCGTAAGCCGACAATATATTTTTATACCAATGGCGTGAGCCATATAACAATTAAACGCCCGCAGAGGGCAAAATCCAAATGGAAGAAAACAACAAGAGCGGTTTTACCGCAGAGGGAAGAAAGCTGAGACCGAGACGGCCTCGCATTTCCGGAAAGGTCTATTCATCATCAGAAGGACCTGCAGAAAGAAGATCTTACAGTTCTGAGGGAAGAAATTCATCAGGAGAAGAAAGGACCTATGGAAGACGGTCCTACGGCAGCTCCGAAGGACACGGAAGTTACGGCAGAAGCCAGGACAGAAGAAGCAGCTATGGCAGCTCTGACAGAAGGAGCAGTTACGGTCGTCCGTCTGAAGGCCGCAGTTACGGTGATTCTTCAGAGAGAAGAAGCAGCTATGGCAATTCTGACAGAAGAAGTTACGGCAGCCAGGACAGGAGAAGCAGTTACGGACGCCCGTCTGAGGGTCGCGGTTACGGCGATTCTTCAGAGAGAAGAAGCAGCTACGGCCATTCTGACAGAAGCAGCTACGGCAACTCTGACAGAAGAAGTTACGGCAGCCAGGACAGAAGGAGCAGCTACGGACGCCCGTCTGAGGGCCACGGTTATGGCGATTCTTCAGAGAGAAGAAGCAGCTACGGCTCATCCGAGAGAAGTTTCGGCCCGTCAGGCAGAAGTTTCGCTCCATCAGGCAGAAGGGCATTCGGCCCTCGCGACAGCCGTGACAACGGCGCAGGTAGAGGCGGATTCAACAAAGGCGCAAAATTCGGCGGCAGAGGAGATGCTGCACGCACCCCTGCAAGAGGCAATGCCAAGAGAAGCCAGGCCAAACCAAATCCGTACAAATTCAATGACGCTGACGAGAAGAGCATCAATATGATGCTGAGCAGAAAGCCGCAGCTCGACCAGATACAGCTTTCAGACAATGACTACGTAGAGACACCTATCAAGGAAGTGATCCGTCTGAACAAGTTCATTGCAAACTCAGGCATCTGCTCACGTCGTGAAGCAGACCAGTACATACAGGCCGGCGTGGTCACTGTGAACGGAGAAGTCATCTCTGAACTCGGTACCAAGGTCAATGTCCTCACAGACGATATCCGTTTCAACGGTGAAAGAATCCGCGGTGAAGAGAAGGTATATATCGTCATGAACAAACCTAAGGGATATGTCACCACTGCAAGCGATCCTCATGCGGACAAGACCGTCATGGACCTGCTCAAGAACTGCAGCGCAAGAGTATTCCCTGTAGGCCGTCTGGACAAGAGCACGACAGGTGTACTCATGTTCACCAATGACGGAGAAATCGCTGAAAGGCTCACACATCCGTCATACGACAAGAAGAAGATCTATCAGGTCATCCTGGACAAGCCGCTTGAGCAGGAAGACTTCGACAAGATAGTAAACGGCATCACCCTTTCAGATGGAGACATCAAGGCTGACGAGCTCGAATACATTGATGCTGAAGACCATAGAAAGCTCGGCATCGAGATTCACTCGGGAAAGAACCGCATTGTCAGAAGGATTTTCGAATCCTTGGGCTATGACGTGAAGGCTCTCGACCGCGTATATTTCGCAGGCCTTACCAAGAAGGGACTGAAGAAAGGCGAGTGGAGATATCTTTCTGAAGGTGAAGCCAATGTCCTGAAAATGGGCTCATACGTATAAGGTATGAACAAGATTCAGGAACCGGAAGAGCACAG
>UMFK01030763.1_pt1 | contig 17933 bp, 16 predicted proteins | sample 1964981 | NCBI WGS metagenome assembly UMFK01 (sample SAMEA4836043, study PRJEB28245) | human gut metagenome | biome: gut microbiome; material: fecal sample | place: Denmark | collected 2008
TTATTAAATTTCCTAAAATATGTGAAATATCAACTGCAATTTGTTAAAATCCACCATAATGAGACAGAGTCTCTGTTGCTAATTCTGTCCCAACTCTCATAGCCTCATAAATATCCCCATTTATCAAATGTGAACATACAAATCCTGCATGGTAGCTATCTCCACAACCTGTAGTATCAATTACTTCTTTAACTTCATTAGCTTGAACAAAATACTTTTCACCATTATGATATGTAACACTTCCTTTATCAGCTAAAGACACATTAAATAGTCCTTTATACTTCTTTGAAAACGCCTCAAATATTGGGAGAATTGATTTCTCTCCACTAATCATGAAATAATCTATATATGGTGCATATTTTTCCATCTCTTTAAAATTACGATATTCTACAAAATCCACTGCCAATCTGAAGTTATTATTCTTTTTTAAATCTATAATTTGTCCAAAACAGCCTGCCCAAAAATGTACAAATACAACATCTGATTTTTTGATAAACTCCAATTCATCATGGTCCAATATCATTTTATCAACAATATCACCCGTCCACGAATCATCTTTGTAATATCTGTCACCGCCAGCTGTAAGATATGTACGATTATTCGCTGTTACTTTATCCTTTTCTACTCTTACGTGGCTTACATCTATTCTCTTATCAGAAATAGAATCCATAATAAATTTTGCGTAAGAATCCTGTCCAACCGCACCCAATATTGAAACATTGAACTCCTCAAATTTTGATGCATGGGCTGCAAAATTAAGGGCTTCACCGCCAGCATATAGTTCATCAGTTCCATCAAAAACATCTACACATAAACACGGAAGTGCTACTAGATTTATCATTCTCTGTACCTCCAAAACTTGAGATTTACTAATTCAACAAATTCCGATTTGTTACTCACATGATATCATATTTTTTCTTCAATTACATCCACCTAATTTTAATAAACTGTCATTCGTCTTGCTTCTGTAACCAGCATTCGGTTAATCTTCTCCTGCACTGTTTCCTTTGCATCTTCATTGAAATTGTTTTTTGCTACACCAGTAATAATGAAATCCGTTTTAAGGGCATTGTGTGTCTAATATGAAAAAAGTCATGAAATCGTAAGAATTTAATAAGGATTTGAGAATATATGAATCCTCTTGTTCTGATAGGATAGATACAATGTAAGTTGTATCGGCATGATCGGAATAGGAGGATTTTTTATGGATATGGGATTACAATTAGATGATAGAGAAGAAGTTCAGGTATGGGATGGTATATATAAGGAACTATCCGGGCCGGAAGAACTCCATGGGGAAAATACATCGGAGACAGCAAGGAAAGTAAGCCGGCGGCAACAGATCCGGATGCAGAAAAGAAGGAAGAAGATTGCCAGACGACGCAGGAGAAGAAAGGTTCTTGGTATGGCACTGTTATGTGTTGGTGCATATATTTTATTACAGATAGCAGGAAGTGTGATTGGAAATTTTGCGGGTGCGTTTTCTTTCCGGCTAGGAAAGAAAGCAACCGTGGTTCCAGACTCTAAGTATGCATCGAATACACCACAGGTGTTAGACGAGAATGAAGTGCAGCAGAAGCTACAGGCATTAGCACAGGAATATCCGGAGTTTGAAGAAGTTTATGATAATGCAGATGCGTATCCACAGAAACTGTTAGTAGCACTTTGTAATAATCCGGAAATGATTGATTTTGTAAAAGGGTATCCCGACGCAGATGGTTCTGGTGAGGGCTGGCTGACAAAGAATGAATTGTCACAGAGATTTCCACTTTTGCTGCAATGGGACAAGCGATGGGGTTATATTCCTTATGGGGATAATGTGATCGGATTGTCAGGATGTGCACCGACTTGTCTATCCATGGTGATCGTGGGATTGACAGGAAATAAGGATGCTACACCGGATGCAATCGCACAGTATGCTACGGATAATGGTTATTATGTAGATGGAGTAGGAACGGCATGGAGTCTGATGACCGAAGTAGGCGGTTATGGGGTAGTAGGGCAGGAGACAACGTTAAGTGAAGATAATATCTATAATGAATTGGAGAGCGGTCATCCGATCATATGCAGCATGCGACCGGGCGATTTCACAAGTGTAGGACATTTTATTGTATTAACCGGAACGGAGGACGGTAAGATCCGGGTGAATGATCCGAATAGCCTGACCAGAAGCAGGCAGTTGTGGGATTATGATACGTTAGCAGATCAGATTAGTAACTTGTGGGTGTTTGTAAAGGGATGATGATGTGTCATTACGCATAAAAATGAATGGGTTAAAGACAGGTCTATTTCCCGGCTTGCAGGATGACGGCAACTGTTGTAAAATATATATATCTATGGAATCAAGCAGACCACATGGCAGAGGATGATTGCTATGTGGTCTTAACGTGTTTTCGGTAAGAATAGGAATTAAGAGATGAATAAGCGAACATTAAGAGTATTAGAATATTATAAGATCATTGAGCGGTTGACAAGCTTCGCAACATGTCCGGCAGGAAAACGGATGTGTGAACGGTTAAAACCATCCACTGATCTGGTGGAGATCACAAAAAGTCAGGAAGAGACTGCGGATGCATTGAAGAGAGTATATCAGCAGGGAAGTCTTTCTTTTTCCGGGGTGTATCCGATCGGTGAGGCGATGAAGCGGGTAGCGGTAGGCGCAAGCCTTTCTATTCCGGAATTGCTAGATATTGCAAAATTGTTGCAGGTTGCAGGACATGCCAGACAATATGGGGAACAATCGCAGGACAAAGACGAGGAAGGCGTGAATACCAGACAGGATTCCCTGACCGGATATTTTGAGAGCCTGATGCCGTTAGAGCATTTATCAAGAGAGATCAATCGTTGTATTTTATCTGAGGATGAAATTGCGGATGATGCATCCGCAGCATTGAAAGACATTCGGAGAAACATGAAAGCAACCAACGGTAAAGTGCATGATGTATTGAATGGTATTGTGTCCAGACAGACGAATCAGAGCATGTTGCAGGATACAATTGTTACGATGCGTAACGGACGGTATTGTATTCCGGTTAAATCAGAGTACAAGGGACAGTTTCCGGGTATGGTGCACGATCAGTCATCAACCGGTTCTACATTTTTTATCGAACCTATGGCGGTTGTGAATCTGAATAATGAACTGAAAGAATTAGCTGCAAAAGAGGCAATGGAGATCGAGAAGATCCTGGCTCGTTTAAGTGAACAGGTGGCACTGTCAAAGGATGCGTTAGAAAGTAACGTGGAAGTGCTGACAAAGCTGGATTTCATTTTTGCCAAAGCATCCTATGCCAAATCGTATGATGGTACGGAACCGGAACTGAATACGGAAGGCAGAACCAATCTGAAACAGGCAAGGCATCCGTTGCTGGAACGTCATTCGGTTGTTCCGGTAGATATCCGGTTAGGGGATGAATATACGATGCTGATCATTACCGGACCGAATACAGGTGGTAAAACGGTATCGCTGAAAACATTGGGACTGCTTACATTGATGGGACAGTCCGGATTGCACATTCCGGCATTTCAGGGTTCGACACTTGCGATTTTTGAGGATGTATTTGCGGATATTGGGGATGAGCAGAGTATTGAACAGAATTTGAGTACATTTTCTTCCCATATGACAAATGTGGTATATATTATGAAACATGCAACACCGCACGCATTAGTCTTGTTTGATGAGTTAGGCGGTGGGACGGATCCGGTTGAGGGTTCCGCACTTGCCATATCCATATTGAATGATCTGCATAACCGGGATATCCGGTGCATGGCAACGACGCATTACAGTGAGTTGAAGACATTTGCCATGACCACACCGGGTATTGAAAATGCATGTTGTGAATTTGATGTGGAAACCTTAAGTCCGACTTACCATTTATTGATCGGAATTCCAGGTAAATCCAATGCGTTTGCGATTGCAAAGAAATTAGGGATGGCAGATTGTGTGATTGAAAGTGCAAAGTCACAGATTGACAGCAGCACTGTTGATATGGAGGCGTTGCTTGCGGATCTGGAACAATCCAAAAGAACGATTGAACAGGAGCAGGCAGAGATTGCAGCCAATAAAGAGGAAATACAAAAATTAAAAGACCGGTTAGCTTCTAAGAATGAGCATATCGAACAGAGAAAACAGGATATTCTCCGTAATGCAAGAGAAGAAGCAAGAGAGATCTTAGAGGAAGCGAAGGCGTTTGCAGATGAATCCATCCGGAAGTATAACAACTGGGAGAAGAAACCACAGACAGCCAGTAATAAAGAGATGGAGAAGGCGCGTGGCGAATTGCGGGATAAATTAAAATCCGTGAATAGCAAGTTAGAATATAAGACTTCAAACCGGAAGTCAAAAGCAAAAGCAAGTGATTTTCATTTAGGTGATTCCGTGCATGTGATCAGTCTGAATCTGGATGGAACCGTTCGATCCCTTCCAAATCAAAAAGGGGAACTTACCGTACAGATGGGAATATTACAGAGTACGGTGAAGATCAGTGATGTAGAGATTGTCAAAGAAGAGAAGCAGACCAAACAGCAAAAGACTGCACAGTATCGTGCATCGGTGAACAAGGCAAAGAATATCAAGCCGGAGATCAATCTTTTGGGAATGACGGTGGATGAGGCGATCATGGAGTTGGATAAGTATTTGGATGATGCCTGTCTGTCACATTTGAATCAGGTCCGCATTGTACATGGAAAGGGAACCGGTGCACTCCGGAAAGGTGTACATGAATATTTGAAACGTCAGAAGTATGTAAAGTCTTTCCGGTTAGGTGAATTCGGGGAAGGCGATGCGGGTGTGACAATTGTAGAATTATAGAGCATATATGGTATAGAATAGAAACCGGATTGGGCGTGTAAGCGAATCGATCAGTATGACCTGTAAGGAAAGAAGGAGGTTTGTATGGAGAAGAAACGAATCTTGATCGTAGATGATGATGAGAATATTGCAGAGCTGATCTCACTGTATCTGTTGAAAGAATGTTTTGATACAGAGATTGTAGGAGATGGCGAACAGGCGTTAGTGAAATTTAAGGAATATAAACCGCAGTTAATATTGCTGGATATTATGCTGCCGGGAATAGATGGATATGATGTCTGCCGGGAGATACGAAAGAGCAGTAATGTGCCGATCATAATGCTTTCCGCCAAAGGGGAAGTATTTGATAAAGTATTAGGGCTTAAGATCGGGGCAGATGATTATATGATCAAACCTTTTGATTCCAATGAACTGGTAGCACGGGTGCAGGCGGTACTCCGGCGAGTGTCCCAGAATGAGGCGGCTGATGAGACTGCTTCGGAAGAGGAAAAGGACTGTGTGAAGTACGACGGATTGACGGTCGATCTTACCGGTTATTCCGTTATATATAACGGTAAGGCGATCGATATGCCGCCGAAGGAGATGGAATTGTTATATTTTCTGGCAAGCAGTCCGAATCAGGTGTTTACAAGAGAACAGTTGTTAGATCAGATCTGGGGATATGACTATATCGGGGATACACGAACGGTGGATGTCCACGTAAAACGAATTCGGGAGAAGATTAAAGATGGAAAGAACTGGTCGATTGCTACTGTGTGGGGCATCGGATATAAGTTTGAAGTGAAGTAGCCGGAGGGTTAGGATTGAAACGTACATTTTTTGATAATGTTATAATTGTGATCGTGCTTTTACTGATTGGTATATTTATTGCACTGGGTAGTTACACAACGTATGCAACACAGAAGGCACTGGTATCGGAGAAGCAGAACAATCTGATCAATGAAGCAAATTTGTTATCGGAGCAGACGATTACTTCTTATGTACAGGGTATTACCTCAATGGAATATCTACAGGTGCGGTTTAATGAATTTGAAGATGCTCTTAAGACAAATGTCTGGTATTTTGATTCGAACGGAAAAATGATCGTGGTTTCGAATCCTGCCAATTATGAAAAATTGCCGTATAATCTGAAAGCGATCGATCAGGATATTAACCTGAAGAAAACATTTACGATGACAGGTGATTTTTATGGGATGTTCTCCGGAACGGTGATCAGTATTGGTCTGCCGATCTATACAGATAGCGGGCAAAACGGCTATTTGGTGTTGCATACATCTATGACGGAATTAGAAAGTTTGCAGGATGATATGTTGAGCATTATGTATATGCCTTTTCTTGTTTTGATACTGGTTGTTGGTGTTGTATTAGCTTATCTTTCCGGAACGGTAATACGACCGATTACGAAACTTAATAATGCAGCAAGAGAATATGCGAAGGGTAATTTTGATACAAGAACCGGAGTAAAGAGAAAAGATGAGATTGGAGAACTTTCTGATTCGTTGGAATATATGGCAAGCGAACTGAGTAAATTAGATGAATATAGAAAGAATTTTATTGCCAATATATCACATGATTTCCGATCACCGCTTACTTCGATCAAAGGATATTTAGAGGCAATGTTAGACGGAACAATTCCCGTGGAAAAATACGACCGTTATTTGAACATTGTGTTGACTGAATCAAAACGTCTTTCAAAGTTGACGACCGGATTATTGGAACTAAATGATTTTGATACATATGGTCCGATCCTGAAGAAACAAAACTTTGATGTGGTGGACATTATAAGGGAAGTACGGAATACGGTGGAAGGTGTATGTGATAATAAACAAATTGATCTGCGGTTAAATTGTCCGGCGGAGCATACCTTTGTGTATGCGGATAAGATGAAGATTGGTCAGGTTATCTATAATCTTGTGGATAATGCAATCAAATTCAGTCACAAAGGTGGACAAATTCAAATTACAGTATATGATAAGAATGATAAAGTATTTGTCTCTGTGAAGGACGACGGACCGGGAATTGAAAAAGACAAACAGAATAAGGTGTTTGACAGGTTTTATAAGACGGATCCATCAAGAGGAAAGGATAAACAGGGAACCGGATTAGGTCTGTCTATTACAAAAGAGATCATTAAGGCACATGGAGAACATATTGATCTGATCAGTACACCGGGAGTGGGAAGCGAGTTTGTATTCTCGCTGCCCAAGGCAAATGAACGCAAATAAGAATAATATAGTAGGAGGACAAGAATATGCGATATATTAAAGAATTAAGAGAAGGAGATATGATCTCATCTATTTATTTATGTAAGGATAAGAAGACGTTACAGACGAAGGCCGGAAAGAATTATTATTCCATGCAGTTGCATGATAAGACCGGATCTGTCGATGGTAAGGTGTGGGATCTGTCGAATGGAATCGGACATTTTGAATCCATGGATTATATTCAGGTGGATGCACAGGTGGTAAGTTTTCAGGGCTCTTTACAGTTGAATATCCGAAGAGTCAGAAAGGCAGAAGAAGGGGAGTATGATCCGGTTGACTATATGCCTTGTTCAAAACGTAATATAGATGAAATGTATCAGGAACTGGTTGAACTGATACATACGGTAAGAGAAGAACATCTTCACAAACTGTTGGAAATGGTGTTTGTGGACGATCCGGATTTTATAAAAGCATTTAAGATCCATTCTGCGGCAAAGACGATGCACCACAATTTTGCAGGTGGATTGTTAGAGCATAGCCTTTCAGTTGCAAGACTTTGTGAGTTCTATGTAAAGAGATATCCGGTGCTGAATCATGACTTGCTGATTACGGCAGCTCTTTGTCATGATATTGGCAAGATGAGCGAAATCTCTTCTTTCCCGGAAAATGATTACACAGATGAGGGACAGTTGATCGGTCATATTGTTACCGGTACGATCATGTTAGATGAGAAGATGAAGCAGATAGAGGGATTCCCTGTCAAACTGGGCAATGAGTTGAAGCACTGTATACTGGCGCATCATGGCGAGTTGGAATTTGGTTCGCCGAAGAAACCTGCTTTGATCGAGGCGGTTGCACTCGCATTTGCAGACAATACAGATGCCAAACTAGAAGGATTTATTGAATTATTAGATGGTGGGAATAATAACGGAAACAGCGAGTGGCTTGGATATAGCAGAATGTTTGAGTCGAATGTAAGACCAACGTCAAAACAGTAAAGGAAAGAAAGTTATGGAATGTTTAAGAGCACCCTTTCGTTTATCGGATATAGGGGAGCAGTATCGTGTGGCGAAAGAAAAAGGGAAAATGCCGGTTGAAGTCACAGGTACAGATGGATATGCAAGATATTATACGATGGATTGCCTGGGAACTGACCGGGTGAAACTGATCGTTACTTATAACGAAGACCGTGCAAAGGAAATCGTGGATGCATATGCATTTTTTGATCGAAATGTAATGTATTATCCCGCAAAAGACGTGTTGTTTTATAATGCAGATATACATGGACATACGATCTTACGACAAAGAATGGAAGTTGTAAAAGGGATTCTTGAGCAGACGGTGTCAACCGTCGTAGTGTCGGTTGATGCATTGTTGAATAAACTGGTTCCGCTTGAGGAAATACAAAAGAATATCGTAACGTTCCGATCAGGAGAACCTCTCGATTTAGAGAAGATGAAGAAGAAGCTCGTTTCGCTCGGCTATGAGAGAAATGACTGGGTAGACGGAGTCGGACAGTTTGCAATCAGGGGAGGTATCTTGGATATCTTCCCTATGAGTAGTGAGTGCCCATACCGGATTGAGTTATGGGGAGAAGACATTGACAGTATTCGCAGTTTTGATGTAGAGAGTCAGCGAAGTATTGAAAATGTAGAAGAACTTTCGGTTTATCCGGCGGCAGAAATGATCCTTGATGAGGATCGGGTTCAGGCGGGACTTAAGAAGATTCAAAAGGAACATAAAGCATACTCCAAACAGTTAAAGGCACAATTCAAAACTGAGGAATATGCAAGGATTAACCGTGCCGTTGAAGCGCTGAAAGAAGAATTATCTTATTTTCATAGTGCAATGGGTGTAGATGGATATATCGGTTCCTTTTATGAGACATTAGACAGTTTCCTGTCCTATATGCCGCAATCGGTGCAGATATTTATCGATGAACCGGAACGGGTATTAAGTCGTGCAGAGGCGTGTCAGATTGAATTCCGTGAGAGTATGGTCAGCCGGTTAGAAGGCGGTTATATGTTGCCGAGTCAGGCGGACATTTTGTTTGATTACAAAGAAATTGCCGGAAAAATTGCGGGAAAAGATACGGTTCTGTTCAGTATTTTAGCGAAAGAGGAATCCATCTTTGAACCCAAAACCAAAGTTGCATTTGAGACCAAAATGGTTCCAACCTATCGCCACAACTTTGAAATGTTATTAAAAGATATCCGCCGATGGAAGCAGGAGGAATACCGGATCGTATTGTTCTGTCCGTCGGCGACAAGAGGAGAACGGTTTGCCGATAATCTGCGAAATCAGGACGTGAACTGTTTCTTTTCTGATGATAAAGACCGCATTTTGGCAGCGTCTGAAATGATGATCACAAGTGGAAGATTAAAGAGTGGATTTTCGGTTCCGCAGATCAAGCTGGTAGTTCTGACCGAGGGAGATATTTTTGGGCAGAAGAAGACAAAGAAACGGATCAAACGGAAACCATTGTATTCCGGTGAGAAGATCAATAGTTTTGATGATCTGAATATCGGAGATTATGTCGTACATGAGAAGCATGGATTGGGTATTTACCGTGGTATTGAAAAAATAGAGGTCGATCAGGTTACAAAGGATTACATTTCCATTGAATACAGTGGTGGTTCTAAGTTATTTATATTAGCATCCCAGCTTGACCTGATACAGAAGTATGCTTCAAAGGATAGCAGACGGCCCAAATTAAATAAATTAGGCGGAAATGAATGGGAAAAGACGAAATCAAAGGTGCGGGGACAGGTCAATGTGATCGCAAAAGAGCTTGTCGAGTTGTATGCGATCCGGCAGTCCAAACAGGGATATGCATTTTCGGAGGACACGATCTGGCAGAAGGAATTTGAGGAAATGTTTCCTTATGAGGAAACGGATGACCAGTTGCGTGCGATCAGCGAGACGAAAAAGGATATGCAAAGCACAAAGATCATGGATCGCCTGATCTGTGGGGACGTTGGATACGGAAAGACGGAGGTTGCGATACGTGCAGCATTTAAGGCGGTACAGGATGGCAAGCAGGTGGCATATCTTGTTCCGACCACCATTTTGGCACAGCAGCATTACAATACGTTCAAAGAAAGAATGCAGGATTATCCGATAGAGATCGGAGTGTTATCCCGTTTTCTAAGTGCAAAAGAGCAACGGCAGACATTGGATAAACTGAAAAAGGGACAGGTCGATATTATCATTGGAACACACAGACTGCTTTCCAAAGATCTGGATTACAGTAATCTGGGACTGCTGATTATAGATGAAGAGCAGCGTTTTGGCGTAACACATAAGGAAAAGATCAAACAGATCAAAAAAGATGTGGATGTGCTGACACTTACCGCTACCCCGATTCCGCGGACTTTGCACATGAGCCTGATCGGTATTCGGGATATGAGTCTGCTAGAGGAACCGCCGGTTGACCGGAAAGCAATTCAGACTTATGTATTGGAATACAATCCGGAACTGATCAAGGAAGCCGTGTCAAGAGAACTTGCACGTGGAGGACAGGTGTATTATGTATATAACCGTGTCAATACAATTGCAGATGTGGCGGCAGATCTTGCAAAGATGATGCCGGATGTGCGGGTATCCTATGCACATGGTCAGATGAAGGAAAAAGAATTAGAGGATGTCATGATGGCATTTATCAATAAAGAAATTGATGTGCTGGTGACGACAACGATCATTGAAACCGGACTGGACATCAGTAATGCAAACACGATGATCATTCATGATGCAGAAAATTATGGCTTGTCGCAGTTGTATCAGTTGAGAGGAAGAGTGGGACGTTCAAATAAGACCGCATATGCTTTTCTGATGTACCGGCGGGATAAAATGCTGAAAGAAACAGCAGAGAAGCGTTTGAAAGCTATCCGGGAATTTACTGATCTTGGCTCCGGCTTTAAGATTGCAATGCGGGATCTGGAAATCCGTGGAGCAGGTAATCTGCTTGGCGAGGATCAGTCGGGTCACATGGCAGCGGTTGGATATGATCTGTATTGCAAGATGTTAAATGATGCAATCTTAAGACAGAAGGGTGAGAAGAAAGAGGAAACATTTACCACATCCATTGAGATTCCGGTGGATGCATATATTCCTGCAACCTATGTGAAAAATGAGATGACTAAACTGGAATTGTATAAACGAATCTCCGGTATATGGACACAGGAAGATTACGAGGATATGTTAGATGAACTGACCGACCGTTTTGGGGAACCTCCGACAGAAGTGCTTCATTTAATGACAATTGCGAAATTAAAAGCACAGGCACATGATGCGTATATCGCTTCAATCACATACAAGGATGACAAAGTGCATATCGAGATGGCACAGGGCGTCCGGGTGAAAATGGAAAATCTGGATGGCTTTATCACCAAATACCAGAATAATATCCGGGTCGTAAATGGAGAAAATCCGGGTTTTGTGATCGACCTTGAAAAGAAGAGCCTGAAGAAATTCATAGATCAATTAAGCAGTATTATTCAGGATATTGATGCCCTCATTGAAAAATAGAGATTCTTTCAATTTGTTTTTTGACGCATATATAAAAATATACTATAATATGTTTGTTAGCGGTCATAAGCAGCGGGAATGATAAGAAAAGGAATAAACATATGTCAGATAGAAGATCAAAGTCTTTGGAAAAGGAACAATTTAAGAACAATCAGAAAAATAGAAAAGAATGGATCATTACGATTGTACTTGCTGTTTTGATACTGGTTGTATTTGCATTTATTTTATGGAGAATGGCAAAGGGTGGCAGATCATCAGCAGATAAAGTTGTATTTCGTGTAGCAGGACAAGATGTATGCTTAGACGAGGTGAATCTGTGCATTCTACAGAATACGGTTGATCTTGGAATTGGAGAATCGGCGTTGGATACGACTGCCGAGGATGGAACAGATGCAGATTCCTATTACAAACAGGAGATCCTGCAATTGATCATGGATTATAAGGTGGAAGCTTATATTGCCGGAAAACAGGGCATGAAACTTACGGATGAGGAAAAGAAGTCGGTTCAGAAGGATGTTACGGAATATCTTGGTAAGATAGATGCACGGATATTGAATGATTTTTCCATTACACAGGAGCGTGTAGTAGAGATTTATCAGGAACGCTATCTGGCACACAAATTAGAAGATACGGCAACCAAAGATGTTAAGGTTGAGGATCAGAAATATTGTACGATGTATATGTTATTGTTCCCAAAGATTCAGATGGGAACAGATGGCAAATATCTGACAGAAGAAGATGGAGAGACACCACTTATGTTGTCAGAAGAAGAGATTGCGCAGCGGAAAACAGAAGCAGATGAGGCATATCAGAAATTAAAAGACGGCGCGGATATTGAAGATCTGGCAAAAGAATATGGTATAGAATCGGTATCCGGGGAACAGAGTAATGTTGAAGAAGGATTTGGAGACGATTTCAAACAGTATGCAGCCAGTCTGAAAGAAGGAGAATTCAGTCCGGTGATCGATCTGGCAAGCTGTTATGCCATTGTGGAGATGGTCAAAGAAAATGACGAAGAGGTTGCGAAACAGGTGATGGAACGGTATCAGTCGGACGCGGAGAAGGAAACACTTCAGAATAAACGCAAAGAATGGTACAAGGAAGCCGGTGTAGAAGAGGCTGAATTTGTAGGAAATACATGGAATCAGATATCGTTACATGATTTTGCAAAATATGTGGAGGAATAAGGTATGAAATATACGAAACGTATAGCAGCTATTTGTATGGGGCTTGTTTTTGTGATAAGTCTGGCGGGATGTGGCAAGAAGAAAGTGGAAGATGCCGCAAATGTAGTGTATGAATTTGGAGATGATTCCATCACATACGGAGAATATTTCATTTATGGAAAGACGATAGAAGAAGACTACCAGAAGACATATGGAAGTGGCGTGTGGAATCTGGAAATGAAGACGGATGCGGGTACGCAGACGGTAAAAGATGTTACAATTGATGATATTATCAATAATATTAACCGGGTGAAGGTGTTGGCACATCAGGCACAGGAAATGAATATTTCTTTGAGTGACAGTGAGAAGGCGGAGATAGAGAATCTTGCAGAGACATTTTACAGTGGACTGACGGAACGGGATCTGAAGAATACGGAAATCACCAAAGATCTGGTCAAAAAAGTGATGGAAGAGAACGCGGTTGCGAAGAAGGTGTATAGCCAGAAGATTGCAGAATATGATTTTGAGATATCAGAAGAAGAAGCTCGGATGACGACATTTTATGATCTGGTATTTGAATGTTACAGTTTAGATAAAGACGGCACGGTCAAAGAATTTTCAGATGAGAAAAAGGCAACACAGTTGGAAAAAGCAAATGAAGCGTTATCCTCTCTGGCACAGGACGAGAATGTAACATATCAGGATATTGTGGATAAATACAAACTGAAATATTCTAATTCTTACACCATGGCGAAGGCGGAACTGATCGAAGAGTATGGAGAATCCGTTGCGGATAAGATTCTTGCAATGTCGGATGGTGAGGTCAGTACGGTTATTCAGACACAGTATGGGTATCACATATTTAAGATGATCAAGTCGAATGATGAAGAGTTGACGAAGAAGAATAAGGAAGAGATTATCGCTCAGAAACAAAAGGAATATTTTAGTGGTGTGTATGAGGAATGGCTCAAAGATTATGATTCCAAATTCGACAAAACGAAAGATGTGAATATGGATCTTGCTAACAAATTTCCTTTTGCAGAACAAAAATAAAAATATGTCTTGATTTTCTGAGTAAAATCGTATAAAATAAGATAGTTGTTTGCAAGAGCAGAAGTGGCGGAATGGCAGACGCGCTAGATTCAGGTTCTAGTGGGGTAACACCCGTGTGGGTTCAAGTCCCATCTTCTGCAGTAATATGAAAAAGTCCGAAAACCTTTATTTTATAATGTTTTTGGACTTTTTTTGTTTAATAAAAACATGAAAATTGTTGTCATTTGGAAAATATTTCCAAATTATATATAGAGGAAAGGAAAAGCAGTGTTTTTTATATTCATTATTAATGTTTTATCACAGTCTTCGGACTGTTTTTTTATAGGGAGGATTAACGATGAATTTTTTTCGTAAGCAACTAAAGTTTGACCGGATCAGACAACAATTCGGATGTGGTTATTATGCAGTATGTTGTCAAACACATTGTCCATGTTCTTTAAAGATAGAAGAACAATATGATCAAGAAAAATACGAACAGATGATGATTCAATTTCAGGAAGAAGGAGAAAAGCTATTTGGAGCATAACAATATATAGAATAGGATGATCAAAGGATATTGGTTAGATATATTATCTTTTCAATATCCTTTTTTCATAGATGTGCGTAAGCACGCATACCTCACCGGCGTAGTAGTGTTGCAACCTGCTACGCCTTTTTTGCGTGGTGAGGTAAAAAATAATAAAAAATGGAGGTATGCATTATGGCAAAAACAATCGCAATTGTAAATCAGAAAGGTGGGGTCGGCAAGACTACCACTACATTTAATTTGGGAGCCAGTCTTGTGAGACAGGGCAAGAAGGTATTACTGGTAGATCTGGATCAGCAGGGGAATCTGACTTTCTGCATGGGACATGACAGTCCGGAAGAACTACAGAATAATATCGCACAGGTAATGTTAGATGTAATCAGTGATGAAGATTACAATATCAAAGATTATATCTTTACAGCACATGGAATGGATTATATTGGCTGCAATATATATATGTCAGCAGTAGAGATCAATCTTGTTAATGCAATCAGTCGGGAAATGATATTAAAAAGTATTCTGAATGAAGTACAACAGGCTTATGATTACATTTTGTTAGACTGTGCTCCATCCTTGGGTATGATTACAATTAATGCTTTATCTGCAGCAGATTCCGTGATTATCCCTTTACAGGCAGAGAAACTCGCAGAATTAGGTTTGGAGCTGCTTATTAAGAATATACTGCGGGTGAAGAAAAAAATTAATCCGGACCTGGAGATTGAGGGAATATTATTTGTATCCGTACCAACTAATCAAAAGGATCCTAAAGAAACGATTCAAACTGTAAGAGACCGCTTCGGGGAAGTAGTTAATGTGTATGACTATATTATTCCGAGATTAACAGAGGTTGCAAAGGCAACCAGAAAACAGCAGGCGATGTTGGAAGCAAATCAGAATAGCGTAGTGTCCGATCTGTATGGAAGACTGGCGCAGGAGGTGATGAATAATGGCAGATAAAAAGTTGATTACATTAAATGATATGTTTGGAATTACACCATCCAATGGTGAGATTGTAGATATACCCGTAGGAGATCTTGTGGCATATAAGAGACATGAATTTAAACCGTCTCCGCAGGCCAAAAGGCAGGCAACATTAGAGTCTATCAAGGAATTTGGAATCTTAGAACCGATTATCGTACGTCCTAAAAAAGATGTACCGTATGATCTGGCAGCTCCATATGAGATTCTTGCCGGACATCAGAGAACAGAACTTGGTAAGCTTGCCGGATTATCAACTATTCCGGCATTTGTCAAGGAAGGTTTAAGCGAAGATGAAGCGTATCAGATTCATTCAGAAACTAACTGGCCAAGATGGGAGGAAATGGCTCATTCAGACAGAGCTTCCATGCTGGCATCCCACTATGAAGCTCTGCAAAACCGGAATGTAAGAAAGGAAGTTTTGAGCGAAATTAATTCGTATTTACAAACCCTCTCAAACCCAGTAAATACAAGGGCGGAAGAGGGTTTGTCCCCAATGGGGACAGAAGGCATTCGGGGGGTTGCAGAAGAGTGTGATTTGTCTAAAAATACGATTGCCAGATATCTTCGTGTTAATACTTTGCAGGAGGATATAAAGGTCTTATTAGATGATGGCAAAGTTCCAATGAGAGCGGCAGTTGAATTATCCTACATTAGTCAGGAGAATCAAAAGATATTTGTAGACTTGATGCAGACAAATGAATATAAATGCGATATCAAGAAAGCGAAGTTGATCCGGGAGCTGCAGATGAAAGCAAAGCTTACGATTGCAACAATGACAGAGGTGTTATCCGGAAGTAAGGCGAAGAAGAATCCGGGCAAGCCGAAGGCATTTTCTATATCCGGCAAAATAATGAAAAAATACGAACAGTATTTTTCTCCGGAGCAGGATAAAAAAGAGATTGAGAATGTGATCGATAAAGCATTGGAGTTATACTTCAGCAGCAGGAATGAATGAGAAATAATAAGGTGAGAGTTGATAGGAGATAAGGCAATGAACATCATCAATAAGAAACCATATAGATTAAAAGAATTTCCTAATTATATGTTCTGTTATGACAGAGACAATGGCACTGTTCTTCTTGTTGCTGATCTGGACGAAGAAACCAAGAAAGAAAATGAGGAATGGAAAAATAAATTTGGAAAAAAGCTATACGACACAGTAACGATTGGAAATAAGAAATATATGAAATTAAAGTCAGTCGGACTTATGCATGAGAATTGGAAGAACAAAGAATCACGAGACGAATATTTATTTGAATGGAGTTTAAAAATTATGGAAGAATCAACGATTCTTGCTAAAGAACTTATAGGGAATCAGACAACAATGAGGTTATTTTTGCAGAGGATGCAAATTGCTATTGAGGAAACAGAAGTAGGTATGCAAGAGTATTTAGACAAACAGGAAATAGCGGAGCAGTAATTGTTTTGATTTCGTAGTTACAAAAAGTGTCTCAAATTGAGACAGTAGAGAGAAAGAAAGGATTTTTAATGAGTGTAAAAATAAAGAAAAAACAAAAACTGAACGCGGTGGTCAAGTTATGCTTAGAAATTGTAAAAGTTGTTATAAGATGTTCATTTGCATGTTATGGTGCAGTTTGTATTGTTGCATCTACTTGTTATTATGGATGGCTTGATCCGTTTATTCCTAAAACAACTATATCGGAATCAGGATTTATGCTTCTGTTTAAAATGACAGCATTTATATATATATTGTATTGGATTATAGTAAGGATTTATCAAAGATTTATAATGAATAAACCTATTTCCGTTACAGTTACAATTAGCATTTATGAAACAAAAATCGGGAATGCAATAAAATATAAAAGTAACAATAATTGCAGTTCAAATGAAATTTTTTAGAGGTGGAAATAAACAAGAGGTGAGGTAAAATGTACAAAAAAAATAAGACAAGCGGTTTTGTGAAGTCACCACTTATGCAAATGAATACAAGTAATATAGTCATAGACCAAAAAGGGACTTTACTTGGTGAGGTTGAAAAGATAATTCGTAATGGTTATGAGATTCAGGTTTTAGAGATAGAAAAACAAGAGGTGAGGAAATACGAAAGTAAAAAAGCTAATTGAAGATCTAGAAACAATATGTAGATTAAATGGATGTGATATGGAGGATATTGAAATATGTGTTGTTGATTCTGATGAATATTATTATCCATGCATGACAGTTGGTTGCGATAAATCAGATATAGAACGTCCAATGATAACAGTTAAAATTTAACGTGATAATGTTAAAAAAATATGTATTTACAAACCCTCTCAAACCCAGTAAATACAAGGGCGGAGGAGGGTTTGTCCCAAATTGGGACAAGCGGTATTCGAGGTGTAGCTTCGGAGTGTGAATGGAATTGGAATTGAGGTGACATGAAATGAAGGATTATGAAGTGCCAAAACGTATGATTAAAACAAATTATAACCTACTGAACGGTTCACAAGCAGTCAGAGATATGTCTGATAAAGCACAGGAGTATTTCTTTGGTACAGATACCGTAGCAGTGTATGAATATAAGGCATATGACGAAGAGACAGAGCAGTACGTTAAATTGTATGCCGTTGATTATGGAGACGGCTTGAACACGAATCTGACCTTCGAAGAAGTGCAGCAGGATTTTGAAGAACTTAATTATGATGAAGAAATTGATCAGGTAATGAGCC
>UMFK01073572.1_pt1 | contig 17503 bp, 10 predicted proteins | sample 1964981 | NCBI WGS metagenome assembly UMFK01 (sample SAMEA4836043, study PRJEB28245) | human gut metagenome | biome: gut microbiome; material: fecal sample | place: Denmark | collected 2008
GAAGGTAGAGACCGATGGTTTCGGCATCTGTACCTCCTAATGGCTTTATTATCATAAGCTCGTCCTCTCCTGATTGCTGAACAACCCAAGGACGATTCCTAAATTCTATCAATGTACCAGTCTTGTAATCCATATCATTTATTTTACTGGGGTGAATATATCTGAATATTGATTGATGAAGTCTACCAGTGGCGTAGCATAATGCCAAGCTAGGACAACGAAACCTGCATCTTCGAGTACTTCCCGTTTCTCTCTGTCATCCTCTTGTATTTCAGGACGATCGTGTGGGGTGCCGTCGCAGAATACTACGATACGCTCGCCATACATGAAGTCGGGCTGTACGTAATATTCTTCCGGGAACATCGGCTGTGCCTTGTCTGGCAAGCGCAAGTGATGGTCGTGCAGATATTTCAGAAACTCATATTCCGTAGAGCTGTTGTGGTCTCTTGCCGCCTCTAATGCTGCATATTGCTCATCGTAGCTGAGCGTTTGTCCTGCTCTATGAAGTTCGACTTTTGCCTCTTGCATCAACTTGAGCGTTCTGTATATCAGACGGATGTCTATCTGCTGATGATAGGGCTGATTATAGTAGTTGAGCAGATTGGAGTAATCGGCAGGAGTCAATTCGTTGAGCTCGTCTTGCGTCAACTCAGGCTTGTTGTAACAAATATCGTATGCTCTTTGCACAACTTCCCGATAAGCATCAGGCTCATGGACGAGACGACTTAATACACCGAGAGAGCCTTCTGCATTCTCGTAGATGAGAATATTAGGCGTAGTACCTTCTCCCATGACCTCAGCACCCATTTCGCTGCCTTCTATTTGGAACACATCTTCGATAGCCTGTTTGAAAGCATAAAGGAAGGTGCGAACTGCTTCCTTCTTGTCTAATAGCAGAGCTTTTAGGGGTTGTATGTATATAGCGTTGGCTGTTGTCTCCGTAAAGAGCTTGACAAACTTAATGCGATCAGCCTCTTCTGGATTTTTATCTGCTTCTTCTTGTATACGTGCAAGGCGTTCATTGCTTATCCAGTCGCCAGTCTTTGTGTCGAACGCAAAGCCATTGGCATTGTTGTCGTTGCGAGATTCCAAGATGTATGTCAGACGACAAGACGGAATATAACGGATGTTTGCCAAATGCTCACCATGCGGGGAGAGTAGCTCACACTCGCTTATGGAACGTGGATCGTCACTTGAGAAGAATGTCTTGGTCTGATAGTACTTACGGGAACGCTCCTCCTCTTGGCATGTTATCTTCTCGGTTTCTGTAGCAACCATATCTTGTGCCTCGATACACATACCTTTTATCAATTCGACATTGTTGTCAAGAGATTCTCCTGTAATGATGTCTGTATGATGTTCGGCATTCTCCTCGTCCTTATATACAACACCTGTCTTAGGATTGTAGAAGAACTTATGAGGAAGAACTTCCGATAACATCTGCATTCGGGTGATACGGAATTTACCACCATTATTATATATAATGTTCTGTGGTCCGAACTCGCTCAGAGCAAGACGCTTTGGACGACTAAGGTATTCCACCTTATCAGACTTGTATTGCAGCAATGCTCGCTGTGGCAACTTGGTGAAGTTATAACCTGGTAAGAAGCCCTCACTTGCGAGATAGCGGTAAGGATAGAACTCACTTTCTTCCTTGTTCTTGAGTTGTTTCCCTCCAAGTAATAAGTCACGAAGGTTTTCTCCACGCTGTTGTTTCATATGTGCATCACGCTTCTCTTTAGAGTTCTCACCATAGATACGATTCTTGATGACAAGGTTTGCTTCCTCAATCTGAGTTTGCGCTTGCTTGTAGAGAGAACGCCAACGGTCAAGAGCTCTGTCGAAGTCGTACTCATAATTCGTAAGAATATTGTCTAACCAATGTTCGGTAAACCAAATAGGTTGTTCATCTTTCATACGTTCTTTCAAGAACGTATCGCTCATGATTTGTTTGAATGCCTGCTTGATTTGCTCCTTTCGCTCTGGTGTGAGTTGTAGGGCTATACGAACCTCATCTTTTAATGTGATATTGTTGATATCATCATAATCCACCAAGTCCTTAATGCCATCAGACAGCTCTTTGATAGGGCACAATGCGAGAATGGTAGAGTGAAGGTGCGTGCGGAACAGTTCTTCATTAACCAATTCCATTCTTGGAGCCTTCACTTCACCTTTGACCATCTTTTCAGGATGGTTCAAGTAATAATTCTCATGTGAGTTGCGTGGACGGCAATAGGTGTAAACCAGTGCAGCTTGTCCACTTCGACCTGCTCGACCTGCTCGCTGGGTATAATTGGCAGGAGTAGGTGGTACATTGCGCATACCTACAACAGATAAATCCTTGATATCGATACCTAACTCCATCGTAGGAGAGCAGTAGAGAATCGGGAACTTTCCTTCGCGGAATTCCTGTTCTCTATTTTCGCGATCTTCCTTGGAAACCTGTCCTGTATGGTCTTTAGCCTCCAGGCATACATCTTTGAGAGGTATGTTTTGATAGAATTGCTGGAAGTAATGGTTGGGTTCTTTATCAAGCCAATTGCCTCCCTCTAAGATGCGATAGCGTACCAGGTCACGGCGTATATGTTTCTTATCGCCAGCTTGCCATAGGATACTGCCATAATCGAGCTGGTAGGTTCCGTTTTCGTGTATGATGAAGTTTGACAAAGCTTCGAATAAGCCTGTCATATAATACGTGTACTCTTCCTCATTCTTGATGGTACGTCCTGTATTCTTCTCAATGTAGTCACGAATAAAGAAACCAAGCTTGCTTCTATAGCCTCCACTTTCCAGATTATATGCATTGCGTCTGTGAGGATTGGTGATAAACAACTCGTTTGCTTCGTCAATAGTGTCGCTTTCATCAAGTGTCCATGGGGCTTTCAGATTCTCTCTTACTGCCTTGCTGGTATCTTTTACGGCTTGAATCGTCCTTTCGCTGCTATAGATGCAAAGTTTGTGGCGAAGGTAGTCGAGGATTTGAGTAATGAACTCTTCTTTTTGCTCATCATCCAATCCTTCCAGTTCAGGTATATCATATAGACGTTCTGAATTGTTTTCACCTGTAATCTCATCATGAAGATATTTGTAGCCGATGGTCAGCAATGCGCAATCTTCAAGATTTGGCATAATCACAGTCCAGTTTCCAGCAAGGTCATCATAGATGATGGTGGAGAGATAACGTTCCATGATATTCTTCATATCATTGGCACGGCCACCACGGAGCCCTTGTCGTATAGAATAATCATTTACTTCCAGATGAAGATTATCCAGCACCATTCTGGCAATCCTTGTATTGTCTATAGGCTCAGCGGAATCTTTGATAGCATTCCAGATGGCAGAGCGTATTTTACCAATGCGGATAAAGTCATTGAAATGACCTGCTTGCAATGCGGCATCCTGGCGAGCATCGACAAAGGTTAATACCTTTCTGTCGTTTTGCTCAATACCCATTTTCTGCATGAGGATAATATCCTCGTATGACAATACTGTTGTGGCAGTGCTTCTACCTTCACCACCGATTCTTGACAATTTTGAATATTCTGATTGCTTACCTTTGTAAACCACACGAGCTGTTGGGTCGTACATGAGTGGAGATGGTACGAAAATAGCCTCGATGAAACCCATGTTATCGAGTGGTTCGGCAGGACTGTAGGTGCCTGATTGAGTTACATAAACCTTTTGTGGAATACGTGACTCGTATGTTTTCTTCAGCTTTCGTACTCCCTTTTTGTTTGTGGTGTACCAATCTGATGGAATTTCCTCAGAATTTACGTCAAGGATATAATCATTTATATTTTCTCCTTTATGAGGAAGGACGATGTAGCCATCATTGATATCGCTATCGCCATCACCTGATGCATAACCATCAAAGTTTCTTGGCATAATCAGACTGCCATTGATTTTGACGACATAGAATTCGTGACCACTTAGACGGCTGAACACGACGGGATAAAACATGACTTTTGTGTCGCCATGTGATAGCTCTTCACAATAGAGCTTTTCTTCTACTGTGATTTGGCGGTTGTCTTGTTCGCCTATAGTAAGATACACGTTTCCTGTTTGGGGAATGAACTGATGAACTTTATACGGAAGTACAGATACGCCTTTCTGTTGGTTCAGAAAATTGCACCAGTTAAGCACTTCTATGATATGCTTCTGGCACTTTCCTTCTTCTTCTCCAGTTTTTATACTCAGTTGTTTAGCCATATCCTCTATAGAGATAGGCTTCCCTCTGAAATATTTGTTTTCTTTTCTGTTGTAAGCAAGTGCAATACTTTGTTCTATCCAAATGGCTGTAGGATATTTTATTGCATCATGTATGTCTGCTGAATGTGGAACCGGGTTGTTGATGCAAATGCGCAATTCACCATCAGAAGGTTCATCGTCAGATAGTCCTATTGCAAGAGTTTCGTCTATAACCTGTTCTTTTGTGTATGAACTTCCGAATATGCATGATGCAACTTCGGCAACTTTTTCTCTTTGCTGACTATAAGTCATACTGTCATCTGCAACCATTGTGGCTGATGTACCGAAGCAAAGTACTTGACCTGTTGCCAAAGATTTGATTCTGCGTATCAGGAACGAAACATCGCTTCCTTGCATTCCACGATAAGTATGCAACTCATCGAATACGAGGAAGTGAAGGTTTCCCAAGAAACATTTGCGCAAGTCTTCTTCTTTGCCAGCACGAGTCATGAGTAATTCCAACATCATATAGTTGGTTAATATGATGTTAGGAGGTGTTTGCTGCATCATTCTGCGTGCTTCATCGTTTTCCTGTCCGGTGTATTTACCGAAAGTGAAAGGACAAGAACGGCCTGTTCTTTCTTCGAACTCAGCTTTATATCGGCTTAATTCTTCAGCTTGTGAGTTGATGAGGGCATTCATCGGATAAACGATAATAGCTATAGTCTTATCCTTGCATGCCTCTTCGTGAAGTAGAACGTAATTGAATATAGTAGCCATGAAGGTACGTGATTTTCCTGAACCTGTGCCGGAAGTCACGATGAATTCTTTGTCTTGACAGCCTAACTCTATAGCTTCTTGCTGATGCATGTAAAATGGCTTGTCGAAGAAAAATTCCAAATCTTTATGGATAGGGAGCCCCTTGGCAACAAGTTCCTGTACACCTATTCCCTTCTTGAAGTTTGGATTGAATTGAATCAAAGCCTTTGGCCACAGCTTTTCATTTTTGATGGAGTCGCTGACCTTTTCCTTGATTCGTTCATCCTTTATGGCAACAAAACTTTCTAGGTAACTTTTGTAGCTGCCTTTCAAGCTTTCGTATAATTCAATTATATTCATACTTGTTAATCTTTAAACAGGTACAAAGATAATATTTTTCTTTGGAAATAGGGATATCTTCAGGAGGAAAATGTATTTTATTTGTGATTTTTTCCAGTTTTGGGTGAAAAATACTCAGCCCGTAATGCTTTAAATATTGATTCACCAACTGGACGCAACTGCGCAGGATTGCCTACAAAAATCACTTTACCTCCAAAGTTAGGTCGTACAAACGTAAGGAGATTTACTATCGGATTGTCTGTGCCGAACATAACGATACAATTCGCTATAGTTAGTTGCTTTCGCTATAAACCTCGTCATGTTTTGACGGGTTCAAAATGAATTTCCGTTATAATCAATGACGAATTTGCTATAATTTCGCTAAAAACCATTATAATATGTTCTCTATAATTGAGGCATAATATATCAAGTTCATCCATCCGCTTGCGATATGATAGGCAACCCCATCTTCTGTTATGCCACATGCAGATGCCATCTCTTTTGTCGTGACCTTAGGATTATTGCAGATTATGTTTAGAATAGTTTCCGTAGTAATCGTAGTTGTTTCCGTAGTTACAGAGGAAGTTTTCGTAGTTGTTTCCGTAGTGTCCTTGATGTTTCTTTCCTGTTTAAGGCAAGTGTACGAAGTTTATACTAATAAAGGTCGCCAGCATTTTGGCGACCTTTTTTTAGTATCCTTTATTTTCTGAATTTCTTTTTGAACCATTGGTTGAATGCCACGTAGGCACTGATTTCCTCCTGGTGCTGAGGCTCGGCAAATGTCAGTACATTGCCCGATGAATCTCCGTGCTGGTCAGGGAAGATAATCATCAGGTTGGTGCCCGAGAAAAAGCGGGTAAGCTCTTCCGGCAATCGCTCCAATGCAGACTTGTGGGAAACGGTTCCCTTTCGGGCTGTCACCACCACAAAGAGATGGTCCTTGCTTATGTGTGAGGCAAGCTGCGGCATCTCGTTCCAATGGTGCATCAGGGTGTAGTCGGCTCTCACTTCATGATGGCGGTTGGTGATGTACTCGTTGATGAGTGCCATCGTCTCCTCCCTGCCATGAAATTGGATGCGGCAATCCAGGTTGCCGGCAAGTCGGGTGAGTCGTTCTACCCATCGGTAGAAGCCCGGTTCAAACTCGGCTCTCGATGGTATCGCCACCTGTATTCGGCGGATGGTATTGAGCGGCTGCTTGATGCGAGCCATGATAATCTGGCGGCTCAGTCCGTTGAAGAGACTCTGGTGGAACTCTCCCCAGAACTTAGGCGAAATCTCCGGGTGCATGTGCATGCCGATGATGATTTCTGAACACTGGAACTCGTTGAAGGCATGCTTGATGCCGTTGGCAATGTTGGCAGCAATGCGAACCTGCGTCTGCGTCATCACATCCGTGGCTGCGGCAAGCTGACTGCAATGGTCCAGCAGCTGGCGGCCCTGTTCCTGCTTGTATCGCATGTCCTTATCATCATATACCACGTTCAGGCAGACCAGTCCTCTGTTCAGTTTCTGGTTTCTCACCAGGAAGGCGAGACTCATCAGATTATCGGCATATTCCGGATATTTCACAGGTATGAGAATCTTCTCATCGCTAACCTTCTTGGTATCCTCGGCATCTGGAAGCTCCTTGTCGCGGAGGATAATCTTTCTGGAACTCCAGTCGGTGAGCATCGAAGAGATGACGCAGGTGCAGAGAATCATCATCACCACACCATTCAGCATGTCATCGTTCACCAGATAGGTGTTCGGACCCACCAGGATGTTCATACCCACCATCACCATGGCGATACTGCCGGCGGCATGGGCAGAAGTCAAACCGAACATCATGTGACCCGATGACAGCGGCAACCGGAATCCGAAGCAGGCGGCATAGGCTGCAATGGCTTTTCCCAAGGTTCCGAAGAACACGATGCAGAAGATGACCCACAGGATATGACCGCCCTGGAAGAGCAGTCCCACGTTGATGAGCATGCCCACACCTATCAGGAAGTAAGGGATGAAGAGTGCATTGCCCGTAAACTCCAGTCGGTTCATCAGCGGAGAAACGTGCGGGATATACCTATTTAATATAAGACCTGCGAAGAAGGCACCGAACACGCCCTCGATGCCCACCATCTGCGAGAGAGCCGCACTCATGAAGAGCATCGCCATCACGAAGATAAACTGCATCACGGAATCGCTGTACCGGCGCAGGAACCATCTCGTTAATCTAGGAATCAGGAATATCATGATTCCGCAGTAAGCTGCAAACTTGGCGGCGAAGAAAAGCCAGAAGAGAACGCCGTCGTGCTTGGAGAACGAGGCGACGAGACCCGCCAGCATGATGAGCGCTATCAGCAGCGAAAGCATACTAGACCCCACACTCAGCGTGACGCTCGGCTTCTGCTGCAATCCGAATCGGGAAACGATAGGGTAGGCTATCAGGGTGTTGGAAGCCATGATGCAACTCAGCAGGAAGGAAGCCTTGACGGAATAATGCAGCAGCCAGATGCTCATGCCGAAGGTGAGGAAGAAGGGGATGAAGCAGGTGAGCAGACCATAGATGATGAGCCGCGACTTGTTTTTCTTCATGCCTTCCATGTCCATCTCCAGGGCTGCGAGGAACATGATGTAATAAAGTCCCACCTTTCCGAAGAGTTCGAACGAGGCATCTCGTTCCAGGATGTTCAGTCCGTATTTGCCCACGAGGATACCCGCCAGCACCATTCCGATGATGTGGGGAATTCTGAGTTTACCCATGATGATGGGGGCAAAGAGGATGATGAGGAGCACTACGAAGAAAATCAACGTAGGGTCGGTAATCGGGAAGTATTGGGCAATATTTATCATCGGCTTTCTTCTTTATCAGTTATGTAGAAAGAGGGATTCCGGCATCCGCCATCACCCCTCTCCTTTTGTTTTTTGAGTGCAAAATTACTAATAATTCTTGAAAGAGCAAAGTTTTTGCGCTCTTATCCTTTCATTGTGGAGATATTTTTGTAATTTTGCACCCTTGAAACAAATTATTATTAAGATAATAAGATAAAAAGAATTAGGATAGCACGTATGAAAAAAGGATTGTTTGCACTTGCCCTGGGCACATTCACCCTGGGTATTGCAGAGTTTATTATCGAGGGAATCCTTACCGATGTGGCGCACGATATGAACGTGTCCATCCCTCAGGCTGGTCATCTCATCTCCATCTATGCGCTGGGCGTTTGCGCCGGTGCCTTCTCTCTTATCTTGATGCATAAGTACCGCCCCAAGAAGATTCTCCTGTTTCTCACTTCGCTGGTTACACTGGGTGCCGTCATTGCAACGATTGCCCCAAGCTACTGGCTTTTGCTCTGTGCCCGATTTGTTCAAGGGCTTCCTCATGGCGCCTACTTCGGAACGGGTACCATCGTGGCTGTGAAGATGGCGAAGGAAGGCAAGGGAACCAAGGCGGTGGCGATGATGTGTGCCGGTATGCCTTTCGCCAACCTGATGGGTGTTCCGCTGGGCACCTTTCTGAGTCATGCCTTCTCCTGGCGAGTACCTTTCCTGATGTCGGTGGCGTTGGGAGTCATTACGCTTTACATGATTTACAAGTGGGTTCCTGATGTAGAGGCTTTGCCTAACAAGGGCATGAAGGCGCAGTTCAGATTCATGCGCAATCTGGCTCCGTGGCTTATCATCGCCGCCACCTTCCTGGGCAATGGCGGTATTCTCTGCTGGTTCAGTTATATCTCACCGCTTTTGCAGATAGATGGCGGATTCCATGCGGCATCAATCTCTGTACTGATGATACTTGCCGGTTTGGGAATGGTGGTAGGAAACCAGGTGAGTGCCTTGCTGGCAGATAGGTTCAAGCCGGGTCGCTTTACCTGTTGTCTTCAGTTTCTGGCTGCAGCAGCCTTGCTTGCCACCTTCTTCTTCTCGCACAATGGCTGGGTATCGGCAGCGATGATGTTCATCAGTTGTGCCTGCCTTTTCGGTATCGGTTCGCCAGAGCAGTTTCTCATCGTGAAGCACAGCGAGGGAGGCGAGATGCTGGGCGGTTGCTGCATCCAGGCAGCGTTCAATCTGGGCAATGCCCTGGGTGCCTTCTTGGGTGGAATCCCTGTGGCGATGGGATTGGGATATAATTATCCTGCGCTCATCGGTGTGCCGATGGCATTGGCTGGAGCCGTTTGTCTTCTGGTGTTTCATCGTAAATACGAGTAAACTTCCCCTTGAGATATACTTATTCCTCCTTCCTTTATTGGTAGAAACTCCTCGTCCAAGCCGGGAATTCCTGCATCACTTTGTGGCATTACGGAAGATGAATTGTATTCTACCTTTGATGAGCAAATTAAGGCGATGGCCGTGAGATATAAAACCACAGAGGAAGGAATGAAATACAAGCTGAAGAGGAAGTTTGATGGTTATCATTTCAGTCCTGACATGCTTGATATCTATAATCCTTTCAGCATCTTGAATGCTTTGAGCAAGAAGATTCTGGCGGATTATTGGTTCCGCACCGGTTCGCCAACCTATCTTGTTCGCTTGTTGTCTCATTTTGATGAGAACATCAACGAGATGGTGAACAGGTTTTATCCTACGAGTAGTTTTATCGACTACAAGGCAGATGTGGAATCACCGTTGCCTATGATTTATCAGAGCGGTTATCTCACCATTAAAGATTGGAATATGGATACCGATTCCTATCTCCTGGATTTCCCAAATGATGAAGTGAGGAGCGGGTTTCTGACGTTGGTAGCTTCCTGTTATCTGAAGCCATCGAAGTCAACGGATGCCTGGGTCATTCAGGTAGTAGATGTGATGTCGAAGGGAGATTGCCATCAGTTGGAGAATCTGATGACTTCCTTCTTTGCCAGCATTCCTTATAACCAGCGTCGTAAGGACGATGAGCGTGAGAAGGAACGTTACTTTCAATATACCTTCTATCTTGTATTGAGAATGATCAGCTGTTTCACGGTGTTCATCGAAAAACAGCAAAGCGAAGGTAGGGTAGATTGCGTGGTTGAGACCCAGAATTATATCTACATCTTCGAGTTCAAGCGTGATGGTTCGGCAGAGGAAGCCCTGAAGCAGATAGAGGATATGGGCTATGCCAGGGAATATGCAGCAGATGGCAGAAAGATTTATCAGATAGGCTGCAACTTCTCGTCGAAGACGGGAACCATTGATGGGTGGAAGGTGAAGTAGGTGATTTATAAGAATATCCCGAAAATTAAGTCATATAGCTTAATTTTGCGGGATATTCCTTTGCTTGTATCATTATTTTTTGTAACTTTGCCGAAAAATAGTGTTTTAAATCAATTGTGTCATGGAGCAGAATCAGATAAAAGAAGTACCATATGGCGTATCGGATTTCGATGTAGTAAGAAGAGACAATCTATACTATGTCGATAAGACCATGTATTTGCCAAAATTGGAAAGTCAGGCTCGCAACCTCTTTTTCATCCGCCCTCGCCGTTTTGGTAAGAGCTTGTTCATCAGTATGCTTCGTGCTTACTATGATGTGAGACACAAGGATGAATTCCAGGAAAAGTTTGGTGGCTTATGGATAAGTCAGCATCCTACTTCCTTACAGGGAAAGTTTCAGGTGATGTATCTTGATTTCTCACAGGTAGGAGGAAACATTGAAAAACTGGAAGAGCGATTCAATTTCTATCTGGGAGTTGAAATGGATGGTTTTGTGCGTGATTATCATGAATACTATCAGGAGGAAACCATCAGGAAGGTTCGGGAGACCGAAGATGCTGCAGGAAAGTTTTCCATTATCATCAATGAAGCTAAGTCAAAATCGTACCTCCTCTATCTTGTTATAGATGAGTATGATAACTTTACGAATACCGTGCTTAACGAGCATGGAGAGGATGTATATAGGGCTATCACTCACGCTGCAGGATTCTATCGTGACATCTTTAAGAAGTTTAAAGGCTCGTTTGACCGTATATTCATTACGGGTGTCAGTCCTGTTACATTGGATGATGTAACCAGTGGTTTCAATATCGGCTGGCATATTTCTACCAATGAGGAATTCAACCAGATGTTGGGCTTCTCTACGGAGGATGTGCGAGAGATGTTCACCTATTATAAGGAAAAAGGGATGATTCGTCCTGATAGCAACGTAGAGGAAATTATTGAAGAAATGAAGCCTTGGTATGATAACTATTGTTTTTCCATGGGTGCTTTGGAAACTCAAAGTAGGATGTTCAACTGCGATATGGTGCTCTATTACCTTCGCAATTTTATAAATCGAGGGCAAGGTCCAAAGGAAATGATAGATCCGAATACAAAGACGGATTACAACAAAATGCGCAAGTTGATTCAGCTTGACAGGCTGGATGGTAATCGTAAGGGAATTATTCGGAAGATAGCAGAGACTGGACAGATTATCACTCGACTGGAAGAGACATTCCCAGCCAGAATGATAACCAATCCTCAGATATTCCCGAGTTTGCTATTCTATTATGGCATGCTTACCATCAAGGGCACCTTTGGCAGCCAGTTGGTTTTGGGGATTCCTAATAATAATGTTCGCAAGCAATATTACGGCTATTTGCTGGAAGAGTATCAGGATGATAGGTATGTCAATCTGTCTGACTTGGAATATAAGTTTACGTTGATGGCTTTCGAAGGAAAGTGGAAGGATACTTTGGAATATATGGCTTCGGCATACGCAGCAGTTTCATCCGTTCGGGATTCCATAGAGGGCGAGCGTAATCTGCAGGGCTTCTTCATGGCGTATTTGAGTCTTAATAGCTATTATTATACGGCTCCCGAGTTGGAATTGAATCATGGTTATTGTGATTTCTTTCTCTTGCCTGATTTGACGCATTATCCAACGAAGCATAGTTATATCTTGGAATTAAAATTAATTCCAAAGAAAGAAAAGGGAATGTCTGGAAAGGTGCATGAGGAGCAGATAGCCAAGCAATGGGAGGAAGCAGAACTTCAAATCAGAAAATATGCCGAGGCTCCGAGAGTTGAGGCTTTGCGTCAGGGAACCCATTTGCATAGAATCATCATGCAGTTTGATGGTTGGAAATTGCATAGAATAGATGAGGTGTAGGTTGAAAAAGAATGGGCTAAGGCGTTATAAAGAAAGACTTTTCTTTACATTAACTTGCCTGAGATTCTCGTATTTTCAGACGCTTATTATTTCTTTGAGAATATCGTAAATATGAAGAAAATTGGAAAGGAGTTGGTAATCAGACACTTGTGATTTTATGACAAGATGGTGGCGTTGAGGAAAATCTATAGTTGTACAACTATAACCCCTATAGTTGTACAACCATAACTTTACAGTTGTACAACCATAGCATGTATAGTCGTACAACTGTAACTTTATAGTCGTACAACTATAGGTCTTATTCTTAATAGAGAGCAGAAAACAGGGATTTCCAGCCTCTCAAACCCCCTAATTTTTGTCGCTAGATTCCAAACTTGTAAGTATATGAATTTGGTTATAAATTTTGACGGGAGGTATCTTTGCAGTTCTTGAACGTACAGGTAAAGAACTTATTGAAATAGTCTTCACTCTTCACCCATCCCTCGCAAACCCCGATAAACAGGGCGTTTGGCGAGGTGAAGAGGTCCCGCAACTCTTCACCACTCTTCACCTCTCTTCACCCATAATGGAACATCTTAAAAAATAATGATAGCATGAGGAATTGTAAAAAACGTTTCATCTGAGATGCTGACAGAAAATGGTTCAGATATCTCCAGGTCAAGAAGGGACAGGCTTATCTGCTCATCGAACTCAAGCAGAAATAGGAGGCTTGGTAATTGGAATTGCCGGATGCCTCCTTTATGGGTAGTCACTGAGACTTGGGTGAAGAGTGGTGAAGAGTGGTGAAGAGTGGTGAAGAGTTGAGCCTACTCTTCACCTCGTCATACGCCCTGTTTATCGAGGTTTGCGAGGGATGGGTGAAGAGTGAAGAGTATTTCATGACTCCATTGTTTATTCAAATCTCGAAATCAAGAATCCATGGTGTTGGTCTTTGTTTTCTATCTCTTATTGCAGGTTTTACTATGCCGTGTGGACAGCCAACTGGCAGATATGGTGACAGTTGGCTGTTCTAGGTAAGACAGTGAACTGTTCCGGTTCCGCCAGTTAACTGTTCTACGTAAACAGTTAACTAGCCAGACCTACCTATATCATCAATAAAAGAATGATGAGGTAAATATGGAAGTGACTATTTCGACAGAGCGTCTTTTGGATATTCGTATTTCATTTCAAAAAAATGAGTTAAGGCATTATTAAGGTTGGTTGAACTTTGCAAAGTTTGCTGCAAATCTTGCAAACTTTGCAGAGACTAAGAGTTGGTACGGAGAGGGTACGGAGTTGGTACGGAGCGGGTCTAACAATGATATATTGTGGGATGATTTGCAAAAACATGGCAAAAAGTTTGGAAGATACCGGATATTTTCTTATATTTGCACTGTTTAAAGATAAGTGTTATGAGAACAGTTCAAGATTATATAGCAATAATAAGGCAAAATAGTTCCAAAATTACGAAAGATTTTGGAATCAAGACCTTGCGCATTTTTGGTTCCGTTTCACGAAACGAGCAAACAGAACAAAGCGATTTGGATGTTTGTGTAGAAACAGAAACTCCTAATCCATTTTTATTGGCCGACTTGAAAGAATTCTTAGAGGACTTGTTCAAGTGCTCAGTTGATGTAGTGCGTATTCACAAAAACATGAATCCTTTCTTTAAATCTAGAATAGAACGTGATGGAATTTATGCAATATAATAGCTCTTCATTATTTTGAGGTTGACGAGTGATAATTTTAAAGTTGCATATTATGGAGAAGATTATTGTTAATGTTGCGTGGTGCGACAAGAATTTTGGCGGTTCTCTTGGTAGTAATGTTCCAGGAGCGGTGGTTTTTACAGCGCCAACTTTTGAAGCTTTGCAAAAAGAAGCAAAGGAAAGTCTGGAGTTTCATGTTGAAGGCCTTATGGAAAATGGAGAAGATGTTCCTGCATGGCTGAAGAATAGAGATTATGAGTTAGTGTATAATTTTATAGAGTAAGATCAGAAGTGAAATCAGTATTGCGTGTCTGATTTTAGCAAAACGGATGCTTGATAAATAATGTCAAGCATCCGTTTTGTCATTTGGTACATTGAGAACGGCATTTCATACAAGACAAGTTTGGATATTTGGCGGATTGAAATGATCTTTTTACTTTTGCACTCGTAATCGGAAGCGATGGAAAAGAAAGAATCGTGGAACGAGGAACATGAAGTATAATCCTTTAATATATAATAAGGTATGAAGAAGATTATGATTTCGTTGATGATGGTAGTAGCTGCCACCGCAACCAGTTTTGCAAAGAGTAACAACACCGATGTGGCAAATGCCGTAAAGAGTGTAGCCGAGCAGGTAAAGCAGGCTCCATCCGGCACAGTGTATGGTGTGGTTGAGAACACCAAGCACCACATCATCGTAGCTACTCCTTTTGGAAAGTACACTATCGAGAAGAAGGATGGCGGCATCAGCTTTATGGGAATGTCGGCAATGCTGGTATCATCGAAGAATGGCGTTTATAAAGTCAAAACATTCCTTGGTAATTTTACGGTGAATGCCAGAAAGGGGACGGTGGTGAAGAACTAAACGGAAAAGGTAGATAGGAAAGTTTTAGGTATTATATAGACATCGGAGCTGTCATGGAATAGGAATGTGGAAGTTTTAGCTTTTCGGCAGTGGCGGCATCCGATGCCTTTTTCTTATCCTTTTTAGAAAAATAGAGCATTTTAGAAAAAAAGTGGCTAAAAGTTTGGCAGTATCAAGAATATTGCTTACTTTTGCGGGCAGAGTTGGAGCAGACGGAAAAGAACGGCTGCGATGAAGACTCAAATGAATGAGCGTATTGAACGTTATCCTAGAATAGAAATGTGGAAGTTTCGAAATCTGCTTGGATAGTGAACAGTATTCTCACGCCTTTAGGATTATTGTATCCTTTTCAAAATGGAAAAGGAATAATATACCCTTTTGGCGTGAGCTATTGTTTGATGCTAGCAGATAGGTCCTTCCACAACCTCTATTCTGGCGTAAAGACAATAGTCCCACGCTTTTTCATTAAAACTTGACAACAAACAATGCTCATCTTTGGGATTGGATTTGCAAATTGATAGAGAAAACTATGGTTAAAAATGACAAACAGTGGAGTTCTGCTACTCCTGGCTTATTAATTATCTTAGTAGATAAATCGGGCTCAATGATGCTTAAATATAAGAATGAGCCTGTTTCTAGAACCGAGTTTGCAACTCGTGCAATTAATCGTGTAATTAATGATATTATTAAGAAAAACTTCAATGGAACAGAACCTAAAAATCGTTGTTTCATTTCTGTGATTAGCTATTGCGCTGAGGTTAAAGAAGAATGCTCTGGATATTTGAAAGACCTCTATAAAGCACCTAAAAGAGTAGAAACTGTGACTAAAAAGGTAACTGATGGCGCAGGTGGATTGGTTGATACGCAGGTAAAAATGCCGATTTGGGTAGAGCCTACAAATACTGATACTTGGACAGATATGAGAGGTGCTTTCATTATGGCGAAAAAGTTGGTAGAAGATTGGATTGCCGATAAGCCTGATAATCCAGCTCCTGTTGTCATAAACATATCTGATGGGGTTCCATATTACGACCATAAGAATAGCGATGAGTGTATGGAAGAGACTAAGGCCGTTGCTAATGAAATTATGCAAATTTCAAATGCAGACGGCAATGTGTTAATCTTTAATGCGGAAATTGGTGATACTTCTCAGGAAATAATAACACCAAATGATGATTCTGAAGTTAAAAAAGGTGGAGCTGGTGCTGAGTTTTTGTATGAAATTTCCAGTGTAATTCCTGAAGGCTATATTGATGCAGCTCGCAAGAATGAACTTCCAATTAAACCTGAGTCTCGTGGTTGTGTATTCAGTGCAGATGCTGTAAGTTTGATTAAATTAATTGATTTTGGTTCAAGTAAGGGACTTGGAGATAAGTAAGAATGAAAATTAGAGCTTATATAACACATAAGTTGGAAGAGAATAATTCTGATTGCCAAGATTATTTTCGTATAGATTCTAGCAGGAAAAAGATTGCGATATCTGATGGAGTATCGCAGTCTATTTTTTCTGCAAAATGGGCACAAATGTTAGTGAAAGAGTATACAGACTCTGATTGTGAGGACATTTCTACCCAATTATTAAACTTGCAAAAACAATGGCAAGATTTTGCTCAGTCTGAATTGGAAAGATTAGAAAAGGAAGGAGAATCTACTTGGATGTTAGAGAATTGCTTAGCAGAGAAACAGGGTGCAGCTGCTACTTTTTGTGGTATTAAAATTGCAGATGATGGCAAATGGATAGGTTATGCCTTAGGTGATTCTTGCTTACTTGAAATCTCTGAAGATAATAGAATCTTGAACTTTTATCCTTCTGTAAAAAAAGAATTTGGTAATAGTCCAGATTACTTTGATAGTTTTACAGAAGGAAAGGGTAAACTATGTAAAATTTCAGGAAAGTTATCTGAAGGGCAGAAATTACTGATGGTTACAGATCCTTTTGGGGAGCTACTTTTTAATAAAAAAAATGACAACACAGAGTCGTCATATATAAGCAAGTTATTGAGTTTGAATTCTTACGAAGAGTTCTTAGCTCTTGTAGATGGATTGCGAACTACAGAAAAAATGCATAATGACGATAGTACTTTAGTGATTGTTGAGAATGATGGGCTGTCGTCATTTGAAGTTGAAGAAAAAACATTGGAGCATCTTCTCGAAAATGAAAAAGAACAGACTTTGCTGATGAAAAGACAAACAAATAATGTTGAGTGTATGAATCGTAAAGGCAAATTTAAAGCCAAAAACTTACCAAAGTGTTGCCAAAGATGTAAACATAAAAATGGGGTGGTGAATTGGGTGAGAAATTTGTTTAACGAACATAAATAAAAAGAATATGAAACTACCAAGTTTGGAAGATTATGAGATTGCCATTGATACTCAGCAATTGATTAAGGCAAAAGAGTTAAAGGGGGGAAGACCCGATAAGCAGGATGGTGAGTTGGTTCGCTATGTTGGAGGTTTTTGTGTCGTTTTCCCATATTATACCACAATAGGAAAAGTTGCGGTAAGGTGTTGGTTTGCAAATGTTTCTAATGCAAAAGATCGAACACGAATTATAGCGGAGAAACTCCAGAAAATTAATCTTCCATTGTATATTACTTTTTTTTATTATCTTTGCATAAA
>UMFK01032990.1_pt1 | contig 17491 bp, 16 predicted proteins | sample 1964981 | NCBI WGS metagenome assembly UMFK01 (sample SAMEA4836043, study PRJEB28245) | human gut metagenome | biome: gut microbiome; material: fecal sample | place: Denmark | collected 2008
AGTTTACGTACGTATTTTTACGTACGCTTTTTTACGGACAAATCAAATCAAATTTAATGAAAACGGCTTTAAGCTTAAGAAATATATTTTCTGTCAATCAATTCATCCGGCATAAATTGTTGATAAGCATCTTTTGCAATGTGAGAATATATGTAACCTTCTCCAAATCCATATTTTGCAGCATCTTTATAGTGAGCATCTCTTAAATGCATAGGTGGCGCAAAATCTTTTCCACTGTTAATATCTGCTAAAGCTTCATCAATTGCCATAATTACGGAATTTGATTTTTTTGAATTTGCGACATAAATTACCGCTTCTGCAAGTGGAATTCTGGCTTCAGGAAATCCAAGTAATTCAACAGCCTGATAAGCACTTACGGCAAGAGAAAGAGCCATCGGATTTGCAAGTCCGACATCTTCTGCTGCTGTAACAATCAAACGACGAGCTATAAAACGTGGATCTTCGCCAGAGGCAATCATTTTGGCAAGATAATAAATTGCGGCATTTGCATCAGAACCTCTAAGACTTTTTTGAAAAGCCGAAGCGCAGTCATAGTGTTCTTGTTGCGAATATCTGGTTTTTCTTGATTGAGCAAGCTTTTCAAGAATATCAATGGTTAAAAATCTTCTTCCACTTTTATAATTGCTTGCAAAAAAGGCATTTTCAACTATGTTAAGCGCATATCTTGCATCGCCACGAGCCAAATTAACAATAAAATCAACCACCCCGGTGGTATATTCAATATTTTGGTTATTATCTTTTTCTAAATAATTAAATCCTTTTTCTACAACTTTTGAGATTACTTCATCAGACAAATTTTCAAGACGAATAACTTGTACTCGTGATAAAAGAGCCGGCACAACCTGGAAAGATGGATTTTCAGTTGTTGAACCAATCAAAAATAACGTTCCGTTTTCAAGATGAGGCAAAAGTGCATCCTGTTGAGTTTTTGAATAGCGATGAATTTCGTCAATAAACAGAACCGTTTTTTGTCCGTTTCTCAAAGCTTCTTTTGCTCTTTCAACGGCATCTTTAATATCTTTAACACCGGAAGTAACGGCTGAAATCTCAATAAATTGTGCATTTACGGTATTAGCAATAATTCTTGCCAAAGTTGTTTTACCGCATCCTGAAGGTCCCCAAAGGATTAGAGAAAATAGCCTTCCTGATTTTAAAAGATTAAAAAGAGGAGTATTTTCAGATATCACATTTTCTTGTCCCAAGAATTCATCAAGACTCTTTGGACGTAGCAATTCAGCAAGTGGAATTTGCTTATTTTGATTTTCCAGTTCCGTAAATAAATTGTTCATAGTATAATTGTAACATCAAAAGGGATAAAATAAAAATGAAGAAAAAAATAATTATCGGAAGCACTATATTTTTACTACTTTTGTTAGGTTTTATATGTGTATCACTAGCACCAAGAAACACGAACTCATTAGACCAAGAAGTTGTTTTTTGGACTCTTCAAATGAACGACTTTACTCCATATATGACCGATATTATTACGAAATTTGAATATGAAAATCCGGATATAAAAATAAAATGGATTGATGTTCCATTTTCAGAGGGTGAAAAGAGAACTCTTGCGGCAATTTTAAGTAATAATCCGCCGTCACTTGTTAACTTAAACCCTGATTTTTCAAGCGTTTTAGCACAAAAGGGTGCGCTTGAAGAAATTATGCCGGAACAACTTGAAAGTTTTAATAAGTCATTGTTAAAATCATTGGAAGTTAACGGCAGAATGTACGCTATTCCGTGGTATGCAACATCTGCAATCACAATCTATAATAAAGAATTGCTTGATAAAGCAGGATTTAAAATTCCTCCAACAACATACGAAGCAATGGGACAATATGCGAAAGACGTAAAATCTAAAACCGGCGCTTATGTGTTTATGCCAACAATTACAGAAAATGACACTATGCTTAAGATTTTGAACAAGTATAACATCAATTCTCCATATTCACTAAAAACAGCCGATTCAATAGAGATATTCAATTTCTACAAAAATTTATACAAAAACGATTTAATACCAAAAGAAAGCATTAACCAAACACACAGAGAAAGCTTGGAAAAATATATGTCTGAATACATTGTTTCAATTCAAGCCGGCGCAAACTTTTTGAACTTAATCAAAGAAAACGCACCAAACGTGTACAAAAAGACTGACGTTTCGACACAGATTGTCGGTTCTGAAGGTCAATATGATTTTTCATTGATGAATTTTGTAATTCCTAAACGTGCCAAAAATAAAGAGGCTGCGCTAAAATTTGCGCTATTCTTGACCAATGAAGAAAACCAATTGAAACTTGCAAAATTGACAAACGTTCTTGCTACAAACGAGAATGCATTAAAAAATGAGTACTACCAAAAATATGATAAAAACGACATATTAGCTAAAGCAAGAGTTATTAGTGCTCAACAATTGAACAAAATTGAACCTGTATTACGACAACAAAAATCACAAAAAGAGATAAACAACGTAATCAACACTGCAACACAATTAATCTTAGTTGATAATGTTGACACAAAAAAAGTTTTAGAGTCAGCCTCTAAAAAATGGTCTAAGTTGATTGAATAGGCGTTTACACTACGTAAAGATTTTTTTACAGTCATGCCGAGAAGGCTTATTTGTAATATAATAATTATATATAACATACAAAAATATTAATTTTGGGGGGAAATATAATGGAAGAAATGCAAGGTAGCACAACTACAGCACCTAAGCAAGAGTATGATGCAAGTAATATTCGTGTATTAGAAGGCTTAGAAGCAGTTAGAATGCGTCCCGGCATGTATATTGGTTCAACATCTCAAAGAGGTTTGCACCACTGTATTTATGAAATCGTGGATAACTCAATTGACGAATCATTAGCAGGATATTGTACAGAAATCAGAGTAAAAATCAACACAGACCACAGTATTACGGTAGAAGATAACGGTCGTGGTATTCCGGTTGATATCAAACCTGATTCAGGTAAATCAGCACTTGAAATTGTACACACAGTACTTCACGCAGGCGGTAAATTCGGTGATGGCGGTTATAAAGTATCAGGTGGGCTACACGGCGTAGGTGCATCTGTAGTAAACGCATTATCAGAAAAAATGGTTGTAGAAGTTTCAAGAAACGGCGGAGTATACAAACAAGAATATTTCCGTGGTGAACCATCTGCTCCTGTTGAAAGAATTAAAGATACAGACAAAACAGGTACAAAATCAAGATTTTGGCCTGATCCTGAAATCTTCCAAGAAACTATTGAAGTTGATAAAGACGTAGTTGCAGGTCGTTTAAGGGAAATGGCTTTCTTAAACAAGGGCTTAAAAATTATCTTTATCGACGGAAGAACAAACGAAGAAGAAGTGTTCCACTATGAAGGTGGTATTGCTGAATACGTTTTATTCTTGAACAAAAACAAAACTGCAATTTTTGAAGAACCTGTTTACATTGACAAAATGGTAGGTGATTTGAGAGTTGAAGTTGCAATGCAATATACAGATGCATATAGCGAATGTATTTTATCATTCGCAAATAACATCAATACTCACAGCGGTGGTACTCACTTAACCGGTTTCAGAAACGGTATTACTCGTGTATTAAACGACTATGCACGTAAAAATAATATTCTTAAAGATTCAGAAGCTAATCTTACAGGTGATGACGTTCGTGAAGGTTTAACTGCAATTGTCAGCGTAAAACTTCCAAACCCTGAATTCGAAGGTCAAACAAAAGAAAAATTAGGTAGCCAAGAAGCTATGGGTGCAGTTCAAGATTCAATCAGAGATAAATTCCAAGAATGGCTTGAATTCAATCCAAAAATCGCAAGAACAATTATTGAAAAAACTCTACAAGCACAACGTGCCAGAGAAGCGGCAAGAAAAGCAAGAGAATTAACAAGACGTAAGACTGTTCTTGAAAATTCAACTCTTCCGGGAAAATTGGCAGACTGTTCTAACAGAGAACCTGAAAAATGCGAAATCTTCCTTGTCGAAGGTGATTCTGCCGGTGGTTCTGCAAAACAAGGCAGAAACAGAATGTTCCAAGCTATCTTGCCTTTAAGAGGTAAAATCTTAAACGTAGAAAAAGCTCGTTTGGACAAAATTTACGCTAACAACGAAATTCAATCAATGGTTCAAGCTTTTGGTGTAACTATCAGCAGAAACCCTGACGAAGTTAGCTTAGAAAAACTTAGATATCACAAAATTATCATCATGACCGATGCCGATGTTGACGGAGCTCACATCAGAACATTAATGCTTACATTCTTCTTTAGATATTGTAAGCCTCTAATCGAACAAGGTTATGTTTATATTGCTCAACCACCTCTATACAAAATTACACAAGGTAAACAAAGCGAATACTTATTCGATGAAAAAGCATTAGACAAAATGTTAAAAGAACGTGGTATCAAATCTGTTTGCTTATCAGACAAAACTCGCTCTAAATCAGTTCAAGGCGAAGAATTATTGAAATTAATCTCAAACATGTCAGCTTACTACAATTCTTATAATAACCCTATCTTAGGACGAATTCCTGCTGTAATGCTTAGAGGTATGGTTCGTTCAGACATTCAAGAAGCTGATTTTGACGATCAAGCAAAAATGCAAAAACATCTTGATTACTTATCACACTACCTTGTAGACCATGCTGAAAACTACAATATTTCAGAAGCTAAAGATTACAAGTTAGAATTAAAATACAGCGCCGAAAACGCAAAATATAACTTAAAATTAACATTGGCAGACGATGATTTTGTATTAATTACTCAAAGTATCGTTAAGAGTAACGAATACAAACGTCTAAAAGCCGCATACCCTCTAATTCGTGAATACTTGATTGAAGAAGAAGGTACATTAATTTTAGAAACAGACACCGAAACACACGAAGTTTCAACCTTCGCTGAATTACACAAAATTTTAGACGACAGAGGTTCTAAAGGGTTACAAATTCAACGATTCAAAGGTTTGGGTGAAATGATGCCTCAACAACTTTGGGAAACAACAATGGATCCTTCTACAAGAACTTTATTAAAAGTAAACTTGGAAGATGCAATGCTTTGTGACCAATTATTCGACATCCTTATGGGTGACAAAGTTGAACCTAGACGTGATTTCATTCAACAACACGCTGTATACGCAACTAACATTGACGCATAGGTTACATTTTATAAAACAAAAAGGAAAAAATTATGAAAAAAGAATTGATATTTTTAGGACCTCCGGCTTGCGGTAAAGGTACTCAAACAAGTAAACTTGCTGAACACTTGAACTTTCCGCACGTTGATACAGGTTCTTTATTAAGAGCTGCTGTTAAAAATCAAACTCCGGAAGGTGTTACAGCTGAAGGCTACATGTCAAAAGGTCAATTGGTTCCTGTTGAAGTTGTTGCAGCTATCATCAAAAGAAGACTTGCTGAACCTGATTGCGCTAACGGATACGTTTTAGACGGGTTTCCAAGAAGCGTTGAACAAGCAGGCATGTTAGAAGAAATTAACAAAGAAGTAGACAAAGAAGATGCTGAATTTAGAGCTGTTTACTTTGATATTGATACAGAATTGTTAATCGAAAGAATTGTTAACAGAAAATCTTGTCCAAAATGCGGTGAAATTTACAACATGAAATTTAAAGCACCTAAAGACGGTGTTCACTGTGATAAATGTAATTCAGAATTGACTCAAAGAAAAGATGATACTGAAGAAATCGCAAGAGCAAGATTTGAAACTTATTACAAAGAAACAGCACCTTTAACTGAATACTACGAAAACAAAGGTGTTTTAAGAAAAATTGATGCTAACGGTAGTATTGAACAAGTCTGGGAAAGACTTTTGAAGGCTGTAAATGATTAATAGAAAATCAAGAGATGAAATAAAAAGAATGAAGCACGCAGGGCATATTGTTGCCCTCGTGCATAAAGCTATGAAGGAAAATATTAAGGCCGGAATGTCTACTAAAGACCTTGATGATATCGCCATGGAAGTTATTCATGCAAACAAGGCTATTCCTACATTCCTTGGCTACAACGGTTTTCCGGCAAGTATTTGTACATCAATTAACGAAAATGTCGTTCATGGAATTCCGTCAAAAGATGTCATTCTAAAAGAAGGCGACATTATCAGTGTTGATGTCGGCGCAACTTACGGTGGTATGGTTGGCGATAGTGCTTGGACATACCCTGTAGGTGAAATTGCACCTGAAATCGAAAATTTGTTAAAATTCACTGAAGAATCACTATTTGCAGGTATTGCTCAAATGAGAGCAGGAAATGTTCTTGATGATATTTCATCAGCAGTTGAAGCTGTTGCAAATAGAGAAAAATTAGGTATCGTTCGCCAATACGGCGGTCACGGAGTAGGACACGTTATGCACGAAGATCCATTCCTATATAATTACAGTGTTGGTGATAAAACTTTAATTAAATCCGGCATGGTTATTGCAATTGAACCAATGCTTAATCTTGGTTGTGATGAAGTTATTCAACTTCCTGATGAATGGACAGTTCAAACTGCAGATAAAAAACCGTCTGCGCACTTTGAACACACTGTTCTTGCAACTGACGGTGAACCTGAATTAATGACAATTATTCGTGAAGAGTTCCTTTAATCTTACGAAAATAAACTATTTGCATGATTTGTAACATGTGAAAATATAGTTTAATAAGTAAAAAGAACAATATGGAGTGAAACATGGATATTTTTGCAGTAGTAGGATTATTTCTAGGTATAACATTCATCCTTACAGGTCAAGCACTTGAAGGTGGTAATTTAGGACAGTTATTACAATTGACAGCCGCATTCATCGTATTCGGTGGTACTGCCGGTGCCGTTGTACTAAGTTTTCCGCCAAGAGTTTTGAAAAAAGCTATATCTCTTATTAAAGATGCTTTTGTACCTCCAAATGTAGATTTGAATGTTTTGATTGCAGAAATCGTTAAATTTGCTCAAAAAGCTAGAAAAGAAGGCGTTATTTGCTTAGAAAGAGAAGCAAAAGATGCATCTGATGTCGTTTTAACAATGGGCTTGGAAGCTGTTGCCGATGGTGCTGATCCAACTTTGGTTCAAGCAATGATGGAAAACCAAATTGCTCAACAAGAAGAAGAAGTTCACACCGGTGCAAAAGTTTTTGAATCTGCTGGTGGCTACTCTCCAACATTAGGTATCATTGGTGCCGTTATGGGTTTAATCCAAGTAATGCAAAACCTTTCTGATCCATCAGCTTTAGGTGCCGGTATTGCCGTAGCGTTCGTTGCTACAATTTACGGTTTGTTTGCGGCAAACTTATTACTAATTCCTTTAGGCACACGTATTAAGTTAAACTATGCAAAAGTTTTCTTAGGCAAAGAAATTATGGTTGAAGGTGTTTTAGCTATTCAAGCAGGTGAATCACCTGCATTAATCGAAAGAAAATTGCAAGCTTATATCGTTGATAGAACTAGCATTGAGGAAGATGAAGAATAATAATGGCAAAGAAGAAAAAAGCAGAAGATCATGAAAATCTAGAGAGATGGCTCGTTTCTTACGGGGACTTCATCACGCTGTTATTCGCAACCTTCGTTGTGCTATATGCTCTTTCTCAAATTGATTTAACAGAATTTGCATCATTAGAAGACAGTATAAGAAAAGCATTTAATGCTCCGAGTGTCTTAGAGGGTTCTGACTCTATTTTAGATTCAAAAGGAGCTTCAATATTAGAGGCAAGCGCTGCAGATAGCACGATTGCGCCATTAATGTTAGAATACATAAGTCAAAAATACGAAGAACAATCATTTGAAGATATTAAAGAATCTATTGAACAAATGTCTAAAAATGGTGATTTAGAAGGCGTAGATGCTCAAATTACAGAGAAAGGTCTTTTAATCACAATGAAAAACGACCTATTATTCTACTCAGGTTCTGCAACATTGAACGATAAAGCCTTAAAAACACTTGATAATGTTGGCGTGTTAATTGGTGAAAAATTCGCTTTACACTATGTAAGAGTTGAAGGTCACACAGATAGTCAACCAATCAACACTTTTATGTTCCCTTCAAACTGGGAATTATCAGCTGCACGTTCAAGCAGTATCATTCGTTATTTAATTACACGTTTTAAATTTATGCCAAACGTATTTACTGCAGTTGGTTATGGCGATACACGCCCTGTAGTAGACAACAAAACATCTGAAAACAGAGCTAAAAACAGACGTGTTGAGATTTTGGTGTTAAAAAACAAATTCAAAACATTTGAACATGCTTCAAACTCAGTAATGAAGCAACCTAAGAAAGAACAAGAAGCGTTCCAAGCTGAACGTATGGCAACAATTCAAAGAGTTAAGAATGGTTCAAAAGCATTTGAAAACTTGCAAACAACAAGTGTAGAAGATGAAGTTACACAAATTGAATCAAGCGCAACAACATTAACCCAACCTAAACAAGCAGAAGAAGATACTACAAAAAAATCTTTATCAATAAAAAATAGATCTTTATATGAACAAACTTCAAACATAACAAAATCGTCTAAAAACGATGATGAAGCTTGGATTAAAGATGCAAAACACGATAAAATTTTACAAAAAGACATCAACAAACAATTTGATGTAGTTGGACAATAATTATGGAATATTACGTAGGAATATCAATGGCGCCAGCCTCAACAATTGATACGGGAGTTGCTGTAATGGACTCTTTCGGCAAGATAATTCTTGTTGATAAATTGTATTCAATGAAAGATATTCAATTCTTTTTAGATAATTATTCTTCATTAAAACAATCGCACATATGCATTTCTCTACCTTGGGACAACTCAATGCTGGAAGGCAAATGGAGAATCTTATCTAAACCTTATCAAATGGTTCAAAGTAACGAACACTTTTTAAATAGAGAAAACTGGACACAAAGATATTCAAACAGAGGTTGTGAATATTATAGAACATTAAAAAATGAGCAAGGTATTGATATTAGCAGATTTGAGCTATATATTACACGTCAGGACATGAATTTAAGTTCTTATTTTAAAGAAAGAACACCTGCAGATTGTAAATTTTTGCAAAACGCATTAAAGATTGAATACCAATTGGAAGATATTCCGTCAAATATGATGCCAATGAGCCAATTAGAGGCTATCGTAGGCGCACTAATTATGCGCGAAAGAGCAAATAATCCGACAAATATAAAGAAACTATTTGACTTTGGAGGACTAGAAGTTATTAATATTGCAAAAGCAATCAATACGCATAATGAAGATGAATAATTAATTGTAAAATAATGTTACAAAAAACTCATGAGTTCCAGAAATACTAGCAATTTTTATAATTTGTAGACTTTATATAGTTACAAGGTAGTGTGTTTAGAAAGGAAATTCATGTATCCTAATATGATGAATCCGATGATTCAACCATATACAATGGTTCCAATGATGCCAATGCAACCAACAACCATTAAGATTGAAATAACCCCAAATGGTTTTCAACCTCAAGTTAAAGTAGAGCAAGAAGAAGCAAAGAAACAAGCACCTAAAGAAGAAGCAAAAACTTCAGTTTATGATATGCCAAAAGCTTCTGTTTATGAACCTAAAAAAGCAGAAGAAAAGGTTGCAGAAAAAGAAGTTGAAGATAAAAAACAAGAAACAACTATGGCTCAAGCCTTAGCTGCACAAGCTGCAGTTCAACCTGCTCCTGTAGTTCAAACAAAAGCGGTAGAAGTAGCAAAAGCGGAAGAGACAAAAGAAACAAAAGCAACTCCAAAACGTCCGGAAATTGTAAAACCTGAAACAATGAAACCTGGTATTGATTTGAATGGTTTAGTAAGCATATTAACAAGCCCTGATTATGAAGAACAAGCTGATGCAATGGAAGCAATCTCAGAAGTTGCAATGTATGCTCCGGATAAAGCAGAAGAACTTTTAGATAACAAGGTTGTTGATAACTTACTTGATATTATGGGTAAAGACACTTCTAAATTAGAAGGTAAAGATAAAGAACTTGCAGAAAGAAACAAGGAATATGCAATGTTCACAACAGCTACATTACAAAAACTTTATGCTGATGGTGTAAAGGATTTAGCTAAAACAACAGTTCCTGCTGATGACTTAATCGGTATGGCTGGAATTGTAAACGAATTAAAAACAAACAAAAACGCAAGCGTTAGAGAAGCTGCTGTTGCTTCAATCGGTTATATGACAAGACCTGAATACAAAAAGGACTTAGCTCCATTGTTAAAAGAAGCAGCAAATGACCAAGATGCAAAGGTTAAGGCTCAAGCAACAAAACAGCTAAACGCAATGGCGTAATTAATAGATTTTAACAGGGCGGTTATGCAAAGCATAACCGCCCCTTTTTACGCATAATTTTACTGACAATTACCAATTTCACAGAGTGAGAATTTAAGAGTTGAGGAATTTTTTGAGAGTGGAAGAAAATTTTTGTAGTACATTTTTTCTTGATTAAATTCTGTATCATTTAGCCTTTTAGTTTTTATGTAACCTAAATCTTCAAGAGAACATGCTCCACCGGTTACGACTCCGCTACCGTTACACAGTGGCTTCGGAGGAAATAACCAAGAGATGAAGAAAAACATTAAACAAACAGTTGCGATTATAAATATATATTTCATAGACACCAATACTAGACTATAATTATAGAATAGCCGTTTTTGAGTCGTAAAACATCCCTATAAAGTCTAAGATTTACTTAGCAGAAAGTAGTGATTTCGCAAAATCAATTGAAGAGTCTGAGTTATCACCTGATGCCAAACTTGCAATTGCTAAAACTTTTTCATCATCATTAAGTGCTTTTATTGTAACCTCTGTTTCTTCACCTTGTTCTTTAGAAACTAAGAAATGTTTATCAGCTTTTGCTGCAATTATAGCCTGATGGGTAATTACAATAATTTGTCTGAATTTTGCAAGTTCAGAAATTTCATCGGCAACACTTTGAGCGGCTTTGCCTGAGATACCTGTATCAATTTCATCAAAAATAACAGTGTCAATCTCATCAGATTTTGCAAAAATTGTTTTTATTGCAAGCATAACTCTTGAAATTTCACCACCTGATGCAGTTTTTGCAAGTGGAGAAAGATCTTGGGATACGTTTGTTGAGATGTAGAATTCAACCTCGTCAATGCCGTCAGAAGAAAGTTCTTTCGGTGTTATTCTAATTTCAAACCTTGATTTTGCCAGTTCTAATTTTTCTAACTCGTCTACAATTAGCGATGATAGGACTTGAGCGTAATCCTTACGTTTTGCCGAAATGTCATTGGCTAATTTGTTCAACTTAATTAGTATTTTATCAATTTTTTCTTGCAACTCGTCAACATTTTTTGATGAAAATTCAATTGTACTCAATTCATCAGAAAGCTTGTCATAGGTTTGAAGCACTTCCTCTAAAGTTGCCCCGTATTTACGTTTTAACTTGTCAAACAAATATAAACGTTCTTGCACCTCATTCAAACGTGCTGTATCACTGTTAATTGATTGATAATAATCACGTAATGTTGCAGACAAATCTCTTGTAAGTTCAGAAATTTCAATAATTGATTGTTCTGCCGGTTCTAATGCTCTATCCATATCAACCGCTTTTGAAATGTTCGCCTTAATTTGTAACAGCGCATCAATCAACGAGCCTTCATCACCGTTTAATGACCAGTAAGAGCCTTGTGTTAGTTCTTGTAACTTTTCGGCATTTTCAAGCACACTCAACTCGTTTTGAAGAGTTTCTTCCTCATTCACATCTTCGATATTTGCTTGCTCAATTTCATTAATTTGAAACTTTAAGAAATCCAATTGAGATTCTGTTGCATTTGCTGAATTTTGAGCCACTTCAAGGTCTTTTAATAGCCCTTGATACTCCTTGTAAAGGTGTTTATACTCTTTTAACTCTTCACCGTATAAATCACGAGCATAGTTGTCTAAAAGAACAATGTGAGATTTTGGTTGCAAAAATGCGTAAGTTTGATGTTGCGAATGAATATCCAATAACATTTCTTTTAAAGATTTTACAAACTCTTGATTTACTAAAGTACCGTTTACACGAGTCCTTGAAGAAGTGGAAGTTATTTCTCTTGAAAGAATTATTTCATCTAAGTAATCAATGCCATTTTCGTCAAAAAGCTCTTTTAAATTAGAATTTTCAGACTTTATAAATAACTCGATTAAAGCTTTTTCTGCACCTTTTTTAATAACATCTTTCATAGGTTTAGCACCAAAAGCTATATCAATAGCATTAATTAAAATACTTTTACCTGCACCTGTTTCACCGGTTATAACGTTTAAACCGTTGTCAAAATCTACGGTCAAATCTTCAATCAAAATATAATTTTTTACGTGTATTGATTTAATCATAAGCTTCTTGGAGATACCCCCCAATGTAATTTGTCACGTAAAACAGAATAAAATTCTTCATCTTGCAATAATGCCAAATATGCTTTTTGTTCCGCTTTTTCAATTAAAACTTCGTTTGAAACGTCAATTGAATCAGCACCATCTGCAATTAAGTTAAACTCGTTACTTTCGCCTTCTGCAGTTGTAATTTTTATAACCTCGTTTGATGGTACAACCAAAGGTCTTGCAGTCAAAGTGTGAGGACAGATAGGAACTATTACTAACGCATCTAACATTGGATAAATTACAGGTCCGCCTGCAGAAAGTCCGTAAGCTGTAGAACCTGTCGGAGTTGATACTATCAATCCATCAGCTATATAATCGCATACAAATTTGTTATTAATGCTTAGAACAAAACGTGATGAGCGAGTTGCGCAAGTGCCTTTTACAACAAAATCATTTAAAGCATATTGACTACCTGATTTAATCATCAAACGCTTTTCAACATTAAAATCGTTTTCTAAAACTCTATCAACAGCAATCTGTATATTATCAACACTAACTTGTGACAAATACCCTAAACGCCCTAAATTAACACCCAAAACAGGGGTTTTTGACATTGCATAAAACTTTGAAACATGAAGAATCGTGCCATCACCGCCAACCGCAAAAACAAAGTCAAAGCCGTATCTCATTTCATTAATCTCTAAAATCTCAGGCTTTGCACCCTTTTCGATTAAACTTTGCTCTAATTTTTGCAACACCGGATAAGGGTTCTTTACCCCCTTGTTAAATACTACAGCGATATTTTTAACACATTCCATATGACTATTTTACAACGTAAAATAGGATTTTTCAATTAATTAGTAAAAAAGGCGCCTCGGGTAATCCCCGGGGCGCCTTTAAATTTGTTATTTACTAGCCGTTTTGACAGTAAGTAAAGCTCTTTTGAACATTTGCAGTGATAATTGATTTAACAGATTCGTAATCGTTTGTTAACCCTGAATATTCAGTTTGTAGTTTTGTCAATTCAGTATCAAGTTGTTTTTCTTTACGGTTGATTTTTCTCATTTCATCTTCGTAATAGTGTTCAGCTTTTGATTTTGCATCAGAGTCAGATACTTCGGTAAATAAACCTGAGTTTTTAGCATTGCTTGTAGTTCCGTTAGCATAAATTGTATAACTACCATTTTTTAATGCTTCAGTTAATTTAGTTTTATCTGTAACAAGAGTATCTGTAGCCCAACCTTTATTTTTTAATGCATTGTAGATTGAAGTATAGTATGAAGCTATAGATTCATTTGTTGCATCTGTTTTTGCTGGTGCACTTGAACCACCTGATGATTTAACAGCTGTCAATTTTACATCAACTGTTTTTTCTTTGTTTATGACTTTATTCGTTGAGCAGTCTTCATCGTAAATTGCACCGCCAGACATAGTGTTCATTAAGTCATTAACAATATCTTGAACCAAGTTACCTAAGTTTAATGTAAACTGCCAAGAGTTGTCACCTTGCTCTGAACATCTTGTTGCAACGATCCCGTGTAAACCTGTAGCAGCCATTACACCAATTGCAACTGCGCCTTCATTATATTTTTGGTTTGCATCATCAAAAACATCACTCCAGCCTGAACCGTAGTCTCCTTGTTTTTGAGCATATGCAAATGCAGATTTTCTAGCTTCTGCCCATTTTGCACTCTTATCATAAACATCGCCATCACCTTTACCTTCATCCCAGTAAATGTTGCTCGCATATGATTTATTATATTTACCTACACTAGTTGTTACTGCTTTTTTTGCAGCTTCTGCATCAAAACCTAAATCTGATAAAGCTGTTAATAATTGAGCACCAATAGTGTTTGTTAAATTGTTTAAGTTGCTTTTGATAGCTGTCAAGTCAGGTAAAGCCGTAGCAGAAGCTCTCATTGCTGAACCTAACATAATACTGCTGGACATATTGCCTGCATTGTTGTATAAATCAGAAATTGATACAGTCTTTTTACCAATGTCTGTAATTCTTCTATTGCTCGCATGTTTCTTTTGATCATAAGTAGGTAAGCTATCTGACAATGCAAAGTATGCTGTAATACCATTTGATGATTCGTTAAATACATTAATAGCTGAATTGTTATTAGCTAAATCATCAAATTCACTGCCAGTTACACCACCCACAGCGAAACGAAATATTTTTTTATCATAAATCGTATTAATAAATCCATTAGTAACTTCGCCTGTTCCGGTGGCAACTTTACCTAACAAATCATTAATTGACATTTTTCCGCTTAATGCTGTTGAAGCACCAGCTGCTGCCGGTTTATCAGATGAATCTGCTGCTGCTGCGATTTCGTCACTGCCTGTTACTGCTTTTATAAATGATTTTGCATCAGGATATTTTGATGTTATGTCACCTGCATTACCTGCTTCTGCTAAACCATATTTTGCAATATCACTTGCGCTTAGAGCTACTTTGCCTGCACTGTTTAACAATACATTTGCTGAAGTTAAGCCGTTTACAGCGCCTGAAGCACCCATTAATGAGTCATAGCTAATATCTACACCATCTGCAGCTTTCAATGTTGTCGCTGATAACATCTTATTGTATTTTGTTGAGACTTCATCTTCATCTCTCGCCAATATCATATTTTGGTTTGATATACGTTGCATTTGAGCTGACACATCGTTTTGTCTTGATGTGATGAACAATAATCTTGCTTGTGATGCTGCTAAACCCATAATGTTCTCCATTTGTGTCATAATTTACATAATCTATGTCATCAGAACCTGTAAATTAGACGTTTTGTGCCTGCTTAAAGAATCAATATCCGTTTTTATTGCTCTTTTTATCAATCCTCTAAGTGTTTACATTATAATAAACTCATTTTCCGTAGAAAAATTGACTTTTATTATTGAATTATAGCACATTTTTTTACATTTGTTAACATTTGATACAATTATTTACATTAATTTAATAAATGTTAAAAAGCAAAAAACTAATAAAACAACCGGTCTGATTTTGATAAATCAAAATCAGACCGGTTTAAGTTTATTAATTATAATTTAGAATTATAATTTTTCAGCAACCATTAATGTAGTTTCAGCTAAACGAGTTGAGTAACCCATTTCATTATCGTACCAAGAAATAATTTTAACTTGGTTGCCACCCATAACTCTTGTTAATAAAGCATCAACAGTTGATGATTGAGATGTACCAACATAGTCAGAAGATACTAATGGTTCTTCTGTGTAGCATAATACGTGACCGTCAGCGCCTTCTTTTAATGCTGCATTAACTTCTTCAACTGTTACGTTTTTAGAAAGTTCGAATACAACGTCAACTAAAGATACGTCTGGAGTAGGAACACGCATAGCGAAACCATCCAATTTACCTTTTAATTGAGGTAATACTAATGCTACAGCTTTTGCAGCACCAGTTTTTGTAGGAACGATGTTTAAAGCACCAGCTCTAGCTCTACGTGGATCTTTGTGACCGGCATCTAAGATTCTTTGGTCACCTGTGTATGAGTGAACTGTTGTCATTAAACCTTTTACGATACCAAATTTTTCATCGATAACTTTTGCAACTGGAGCTAAGCAGTTAGTTGTGCAAGAAGCCATTGAAATTACGTTGTGTTTTGCTGGATCGTATTCTTTATCGTTAACGCCTAAAACGATTGTTTTATCTTCGTTTGTAGCTGGAGCTGAGATGATAACTTTTTTAGCACCTGCATCAATGTGAGCGTGAGCTTTAGTTGCATCTGTGAAGAAACCAGTTGATTCAACAACTACATCTACATTTAAGTCTTTCCAAGGTAATTGAGCTGGATCTTTTTCTGCGAAGAATTTAATTTTTTTACCGTTGATGATAATACCTTCTTCGTAAGCTTCAACTGTACCGTTGAATTTACCCATTACTGAGTCATATTTGAAAATACGAGCTGCATCTTCAGGTTTTAAACCTGGGTCATTGATAGCTACATAGTTGATTTTATCAAAAATGCCTTCTCTGATTGCTGCTCTTAATGTGTTACGACCGATTCTACCGAATCCGTTAATTGCTACGTTTACCATATTCTTTATCTCCTTCTGATATATGTACGTTTACCTTTTATTTATAAACCAAACATACATGACGTGCAAGCAAATTAATTGCAAATTAATATTTTTTTAATTATTCAAAAATACTTTACGAACATAGTAATTTTCATCATGCTCTAAAATATACATCGTTTTAGACAATTCTTCATCCAAATCTATATGTTTAATTATATCTGCACATTTTTCTCTCACTGTGTATTCTTGAAGTTTTGAACAATCAACTAATATATTTTTCAACTCAGAATATTCCGCAAATTCATAAAAATATTTTAGCGCCTCTAAGCACCAATAAATTTTAAAAATTTGTTTATTTATCGTATATTTTTTATCTCTGAATGTAAATTTTGAAATCTCATCCAATGCTATTTCAATAATTTTAGATAATCCTTTTACATAATATTTAGAGAACTCTTCACTGTATTTTAAATATGTAGCAGCCTCAATAGCTTTTCTACAAACATTTCCGTCTATATCAATCGTACCATTAACAAAATAGTCAAAGTTTTCAGCATTCAAAAACAGCTCAGGTTTAACCTTTATGAATTCAACAAGTTTAAAAGCAACAGCCTCTCTTATTTTTCCATCAACACCTACGAGGTGTGAAACTAGCAAATGAGCCTCTTGCTCATCTTTAAGGTCGTCTAAATTAAGCACTGCAAATTGCTTTTCAACAACATTCCCACCAGTTAACAAATTAATCAATTCTTCACGTGAAAAGTCCTGTTCAAAAAGTTCAACAGCGTTATTAAAATGTGTTATATTATCTTGCATAAAAAAATTATAGCATGATAAAAGTCTAAAATATTAATAAAAATAGTATTTATGTACGATAAAAATTTTACTGAATGCGAATATACTGTTTTACGAGAAGGAGGTTCTATGGGACTTTTAGAAGTATTTAAAACAGCTTTAGCATTAAAAAATGAAGATACAATGAGAATTGGCTTGTCAGGCTTTAAAGCATCATCAAAAAAAATTGAAGATGCTAGAGCAGGCATTCCATCTATTAGCAATAAAGAAGTTAAACTTTCAGATTTAATGCGCAGAACAAATATTTACTAATTTGTAAATTATTATTTTTAGAGTAAGGCGCCGATGCAAAGCA
>UMFK01001208.1_pt1 | contig 17446 bp, 13 predicted proteins | sample 1964981 | NCBI WGS metagenome assembly UMFK01 (sample SAMEA4836043, study PRJEB28245) | human gut metagenome | biome: gut microbiome; material: fecal sample | place: Denmark | collected 2008
AACATTTTAAACAGGCCTTACTTTTTAAAGTGGGCTCAATACTTAATATTATATATAGAAGAAAGCTCATTTGTCATTGACAGATGAGCTTTCTTTTGTCTTAGTATGTAGGTTTATATGATTGCTGGCAGTTGCCAGCAATGTTGCTGACGGCTGCCGACAATGTTGCTGACAGCTGCCGGCAACGTTGCTGCCAACTGCCAGCAATCATATAGAAATACATTCTTATACCTTATTATGTACGTTCTTTAATCCTTATAGATGCATTCTTCAAGCGACAAGGATAGAAGAGAAATGCTCTTTAGTCAAGAAATCCTTGCTGCTTGAGGGCTTCGAGAAAACCTTGGCTCATCGCCTCGCAATCCTTCTTTGTATATCGGATGTCGGTGAAAACCTGGGCTAGGGTCTCTACGTTGTTGATGCGAACGAACTCCTTGTTTTCTTCAAGAGCTTCCTTCTCTGCATAGAAGTCGTCTATCTTTTCTGGGGTGTAATCTTCGAAATGTTCGTGGTGGATGATGCTGCGGAGAGGGAGACGGTCGCTCAGGGCTGGATGTTCTGCCGGCCAGCCGATGGTCAATGTGGCTACTGGCATTACGAGCTTAGGGAGCTTCAGGGTGTCGATGATCATCTTTGGCATATAAACCGTAGTTCCCAGGAAACAGGTGCCTAAACCGGCTTCTTCTGCCAGATTCGTAAAGGTCTGGGTAAAGAGAAGGGCATCGGTAGCTGCATTCATAAAAGAGAGAATGTTGTCATAGCCCGGGGTTCCCTTGCGGTTCTCTGCCCAGAGGGTTGTGCGGCGATAATCAGCACAGATGGTGAGGACGACAGGGGCTTCTGTTACCATCGGCTGGTTGAAGTGGGCTGGCGCCAGCGCCTTCTTTCCTTCTTCACTTCTTGTTACCACAACGCTGTAAAGCTGCAGGTTGCCCATTGTCGGGGTGCGCTCTGCCTCTTCCAAAAGGCGGTTCAGGAGTTCTTCAGATACTTCCTTCTCAGCATATTTTCTGATGCTTGTTCTGTTCTTAATCGATTCCATATCTTTTTTATTTATCATTATACCTTATTATATATATATAGGAGTTCTGTTCCATTTCAGAACCCTATTTTGCTGCAAAGTTAGTGAAAGATTCCCAAAAAGTTGTCTTTCTTTCGCTTTTTTAGTGAAATATATGCCAAAACGTTTCAGATTTTAGAAATAAAAGTTTAATTTTGCACCTAAATATGAAACGTTTGATATGAAATATACTGAAAATATGACTTTTGAAGAGGCTTCCAAGGCTCTTATAGATGAATTGAATGCTAATCTGGCTACACTTCATCAGAATTATCAGGTAGAACAGGCTGATTGGAATAAACTCTATGATCAGATAGCCAATGTTGTTTCTGCGGAAACTCATCTTCCTGTTTTCTCTCCTGAAGTAATGGAGGTGCGACCTAGAGAACTGGAATGCGATGTGGTGCGATTCCAGAATAATAAGGAGAAATGGGTGGCTCTGGTAGGACTGCTCGATGGTCATCCATACGAAATCTTCACGGGTTTACAGGATGAGGACGAGGGTATCATGCTGCCTAAATCTGTAAGCAAAGGTAAGATTGTGAAGACCATTCTGGATGGAGGATTGAAGCGATACGACTTCCAGTTTGTGAACAAGCGAGGCTATAAGATTACGGTTGAGGGATTGAGCGAGAAGTTTAATCCTGAATACTGGAACTATGCCAAGCTGATTTCCGGTGTGCTGCGCTACCGTATGCCTATAGAACATGTCATCAAACTCGTTTATCAGCTCCAGCTTACTTCAGATAACATCAATACCTGGAAGAAAGGTGTTGTGACAGCCCTGAAGAGATATCTGAAGGATGGTAGCCTGATGAAACTTTACGATGATAGCGATTCTGAATCCTAATCCCCAAGATAGAAACTGATATAAACTATGCTTTTCCGTAGTAAGATATACTTAAAGAATGTCCGTTTCCATGCATATCACGGCGTTCTGCCACAGGAGACCCAGGTGGGCAACGACTATGTGGTGAATCTGGATGTCAGCTATGATTTCTCCAGAGCCATGGAAACCGATGATCTGGCTGGAACCCTCAACTATGCAGAACTCTATGAACTCGTGAAACAGGAGATGGAGATACCTAGCAAACTGCTGGAACATGTAGCCGGAAGAATAGGAAAACGACTCTTTGCTGAATACCCGGCTATTCAGGAAATCCAACTCGCCATTACCAAAGTTAATCCTCCTTTTGGAGCAGACTGTGACGGTGCAGGGGTAGAAGTTGTATTAACAAATGATAAAACTTTATAGTAGATTTAGGTTTTCTGATACAAAAGTAGTAATTTTGCAAAATCATCAGAAAGATATGTTGAAGAAAATAACACTCATATTGACCCTATTGTGTATGTTGGTGCTGACAGCGACAGGCGCCAACCGCCGTTTCACGCTCGTTATCGACCCAGGTCATGGCGGTCATGATGCGGGTGCACTTGGTGCTATTTCCAAAGAAAAGAATATCAATCTCTCTGTGGCATTGCAGTTTGGCAAATATGTTGAGCGCAATATGCCGGATGTGAGAGTCATCTATACCCGCAAGACGGATGTCTTTATTCCTCTGAAAGAGCGTGCCAACATTGCTAACCGCGCCAATGCCGACCTGTTTATCTCGGTACATACCAATGCGCTGCCAGCCGGTAAGATAGCCCGTGGTTTTGAAACCTATACGCTCGGTATGCACCGTGCCAAGGATAATCTCGATGTGGCTATGCGAGAGAACTCTGTTATCTCGATGGAGAAGGGCTATCAGCAGACCTATCAGGGTTTCAACCCGCGATCTTCTGAGAGTTACATCATCTTCGAGTTTATACAGGGTAAGAATATGGAGAGAAGCGTAGAACTGGCGCGCAATATCCAGCGAAAGGTATGTTCCGGTGCCAACCGTCCGGATAAGGGTGTGCATCAGGCTGGATTCCTGGTTCTCAGAGAAACCTCGATGCCTAGCTGTCTGATAGAGCTCGGTTTCATCACTACTGCCGATGAAGAAAGACAGCTCAACGATGCCAGCAGGGTGGATGATATCGCCCGAGGCATCTACGAAGGTTTTGCGCAATATCGCAATAAATACGATAAATCCATCTCGGTTCCTTATCGAGCTGCGGATACCGAATCGGTGCCGGTTGCCAAGATAGTTTCTGATACGAAGCAGGAGAAGGACGAGCGCCGTGCTGAGGAGGCGGATACTGCGCCGAGAAGAACGGTGAAGCATGTGGAAACCAGAGCAACAAAGGCTAAAACGGTTCAGCAGAACAGAAGACAGAACCAGCAGGATAAACCGGCTCAGCAGAACAGAACTGTAGCTCAGAACAAGCCGGCACAGCATAAAGCCCATGTAGCCGATGCGCCTGTCTTCAAGCTTCAGATATTTGTCAGCAACCGCATGCTCCGCAAGGGCGATGCCCATTTTAAGGGCGAAACCGGTTATGACAGTTATCAGGAAGGCAATATGGTGAAATATACGATGGGAGCCTCTACCAACTATAATGAGATTTTCCGCTTGCGCAAGACGCTTGCCGAGAAGTTCCCGGAAGCTTTCATCATAGCTTTCAAGAATGGAAAGAAATATGATGTGAATCAGGCTATACGTGAGTTCAAACAGAACAGAAACCGCTGATTGGCCTGAGTAAGGATAAGATATAAGCACGAATATATAAAGAGATAAATATGAAGCTAACAAAAGAAATCAAGATAGCTCTTGTAGCTATTGTCGGTATTTTGATTATGTATTTCGGAATCAATTTTCTGAAAGGCATGAATCTGTTCTCTACCAACAATACCTATTTTATAACGTTTGATGACATCCAGGGACTGGGTGCCTCTACGCCTATTTATGCGGATGGTTATAAGGTAGGTACCGTGGATGGTTTGGAATATGATTACAAGAAGAATGGTCCTATCAAAGTAAAGGTGGATATTGTCAAGGATTTGAGAATCCCGCAGGGCAGTAAAGCCGAAATAGTAAAAGACCTGATGGGTAACCTGCAGGTGAATCTGCTTCTGGCAAACAACCCACGCGAAAGAGTAGAACCGGGTGGTATCATTCCGGGTGCTGTAAACGGAGGCATGATGGATAAGGCTGCCAACCTGGTTCCGGTAGTGGAAAAGATGTTGCCTAAGTTGGATTCTATCCTTACCAGCGTGAATGCGCTGCTGGCTGACCCGGCTCTGGCTGCTTCGCTGCATAATGTGGAAACCATTACAAGCAACCTCACCGTTTCTACACGTGAACTGAATACCCTGATGGCAGGACTCAACAAGCAGGTTCCGGGTATGATAGGAAAGGCAAATGGCGTGCTGGATAATACCAACCGCCTCACAGCTAATCTGGCCAGTCTTGATGTGCAGGGCACTTTGAACAAGGTGAACCAGACTTTGGAGAGTGCTCATCAGTTTACAGAGAAGCTGAACAGCAACCAGGGCAGCCTCGGATTGCTGATGAACGATACCAAGCTGTACGACAATCTGACGTCAACCATGGGTCATGCCGACTCCTTGGTTATCGACTTGAAGGCACATCCGAAACGCTATGTCCATTTCTCTGTTTTCGGCAGAAAAGACAAGTAAAAAGAGTCCGAGCTAAATAAATTTAGTCTAAATAAGATTCGGTATGTTTCACGCCCCGAAATGACTCGCAAACTGTTTGTTTGTTAGCCGTTTCGGGGACGTTACATTATTGTTTCACTGAATTTCAGTCTGCTATATTTGTATTTTAGACAAGTGTTTGGTATTCAGTAATTTAAAGACTATCTATTAAAATGTTTTAAATAAGGGGATTTGCATTTCTCCTATTTTTTTTGTAACTTTGCATGTGATTTCGCATCTTTCGGTGCGTCCCGTCATTTGTGAATTAAAGTATTAATAATATAAGTAATCAATGTTAGCAAGTCCAAAAGCCCTCTGGGACAACAGTCTTTTGCTCATAAAGGACAGTGTAACAGAGCAGCAATATAACACATGGTTCAAGCCAATTGTCTTTGAATCGTACAAGCCGTCGACAAAGACTTTGTTGGTGCAGGTTCCGAGTCCGTTCGTATACGAGTACTTGGAACAGAACTTTGTTGACTTGTTAAGTAAGGTGCTGCATCGTAATTTTGGTGAAGGAATCCGTCTCACTTATCGTGTTGTAACCGATAAGGAGCATAAGCTTTCTCAAGATATAGAGGCAGATCCAGACGATGCTGATATGGCAAAGCAAACTCGTGAGCGTGCCCAGCAGACGGCTGCCCAGCCTGCCGCTCCCCAGCAGCAGGAAGACATTGATACACAGTTAGACCCGAAGCTTACTTTCAACAATTATATGGAGGGTGACAGCAATAAGCTGCCTCGTTCCGTAGGATTGTCTATTGCCGAGCATCCCAACACCACCCAGTTTAACCCAATGTTCATTTACGGACCTTCGGGTAGTGGTAAGACGCATCTGGTGAATGCCATCGGCCTGAAAGCGAAGCAGATGTATCCTCAGAAGCGTGTGCTCTATGTGAGTGCCCGTCTTTTCCAGACCCAGTATACTGATGCCGTGCTCCATAATGCGAGCAATGATTTCATCAACTTCTATCAGTCTATCGATATGCTGATTGTGGATGATATCCAGGAGTGGGCTGGTAAGGCGAAGACGCTGAACACCTTCTTCCATATCTTCAACCACCTTTTCCGCAACGGAAAGCGTATTATTCTGGCGTGCGACCGCCCTCCGGTAGAGTTGAAGGATATGCCAGACCGTCTGCTCACCCGTTTCTCTTGCGGTCTGGTCTGCGAGTTGGAGAAGCCGAATATCCAGTTGTGTGTGGATATCCTGAGCAATAAGATTCGTCGTGACGGTTTGAAGATTCCGGTAGATGTCATCTCTTTCATCGCCCAGACCTGTAACGGAAGTGTGCGCGATTTGCAGGGAGCCATCAATGGTCTTCTGGCTTACAGCATCGTTTATAACAGCAGCATTGATATCCGTCTTGCCGAGCGCGTCATCAAGCGTGCGGTGAAGGTGGATGATAAGCCGCTCACCATCGATGATATTGTTGAAACGGTTTGCCATCATTATAATGTAACGGTTACTGCCGTGAACAGCAAGAGCCGTAAGCGTGATTATGTAGTGGCTAGACAGGTAACGATGTATCTGGCACAGAAATATACCAAAATGCCTGCTTCGAGAATCGGCAAACTCGTTGGTAATCGTGATCATAGCACAGTTATCCACAGTTGTTCAAAAGTGGAAGAAAGGCTGAAGATTGATGCTGGATTCAGCGATGAACTGGTTAGTATCGAAAACGGATTAAAGGTGAAAAGGGCATAAAGGATGTGCTTTTCGCTGATAGGATAAGTTTAAGCGCGGAACCTTGGTATAGTGGTTCTTGTTTATATAAATGAAATAAAGGAAGCCTGGCAAGTTTGTTTTTGCCTTGGCTTCCTTTTTCCGTCTATAAACTGTTAACTGTAAACTATAAACTGCCTTTCATCATCTTCTTCCATTTAAAGTATCCGGCTACGGCGATGATGACGTAGAGACCGTAAAGTCCTGCCTTGAATGGGATGCCTTTGACGATATAGAGATAGAAGCAAACGGCATCTACGATAATCCAGAAGAACCACTGCTCGATATATTTGCGTGCCAGCGCCCAGAGACCCACAAAACTCAGGGCATTGGTGAAACTGTCTTGCAGAGGAACTGTAGAGTTGGTGAAAGTTATCAGTATATAATAGGTGATGCCCCAGGCTGCCAGGAAGAACAGAAGAGTAGGGAGATAGAGCGACTTCTTCATATAGGTAATCGGAAGTTCTTCTTTCTCTTTCTGGTTGTGCTTCTTGCCATATTTCCATACGGCATAACCATATATACCGGCTATCGTATAGTAGACCGCCATACCCGCATCGCCGTAAAGACCATGACTCCAATAGAGCCATACGTCCAGGGCAGGCATGATGATGCCTACCAGCCAGAGCCAGATACTGGCACGGTACTCCAACAGGATATAAACCAGTCCGAGTACCGTGGTAAAGATGTCTAAACCATGTGATGCAATATAATCCATCATGATGATTTCTGATTAGAACTTCAATGTAAGATGCGTCATCCAGGTGGTATCTGCCATCGGGATGTAGGCTATCTGTTTGAATCGTTTGTCCAATGTATATCCGTAACCGATAGCATTGCCCCAGGTGAATGCGCTGGCTGCATAGTGGCGGTTGAAGATATTGTTGATATCCACACCGAAGCTTACCTCCTTGATGCCGAGAGCCTTGGTTAGCTTAGCACTGTAGTTCAGGCTCAGGTCGCTCTGTGAATAGCATGGCAGTGAGAAGTCGCGGTCTTCTGTGTTGGTAATATACTGGCGACTTACAAAGTTGGTGTGCCAGGTAGCTGAGAAACCGGCATAGTGGATGTCGATGAATCCGTTCAGGATAGCTGATGGAGAATAAGACAGGGTTGAGTTGTCGTAATGTACTACGCCTGGCTTCGTATCGTCTTCCCAGTTGCTTACATACTCATCAAAGTCCTTGATCTTGTTCTTGCTTAAAGCGGCATTTCCTTCTACAGACAACCATGACAATGGTGCCCAGCCGGCTGTCAGCTCTACGCCCATACGGTAAGAATCCTTGATGTTGGTGGTCAGCGCCTCGCCGATGTCACTCAGCTGTCCGGTCTGAGCCAGCTGGTTGTCATAATCCATATAGTAGAAGTTGGCGCCTGCATGCCAGTTGTCGCCCTGATACTGATAGCCGAACTCTACATCGAGCAGCTTCTCCTCTTTAGGGAATGGATAGTTGAAGTTGTCGGTAAAGTTGTTGCGCTCTGGCTCGCGGTTGCTGTAGGCTACAGATGCGTATGCCTTGTGGCCATCCTTGTTGAAGCTGATACCTGCCTTAGGGTTGAAGAAGTTGTACTTCTCGTTGATGTTCAGCTCCTGGTTCTTGTAGCTGCCATCTGCCTGGGCGATAAATTTATCGTTGATACCGTCGGTCTTGTATTCTACACGGCGATACTGCAGGTCAGCGAAGGCATTCCAGTAGTCTGCAAAGCGATAGCTTGCCTTGACGAAGGCGCTGTAGTCATACTTGTGGGCATCAGAATCATAGTACTTATACTTTCCGTTGCTGCCGAAGAATTTCTTCTCGGCATCCTGGTTGGCGATATAAGTAAGGTATCCCCAGTGGTTGCCGCGGAACTGCTGCAGGTTCAATCCGCCGATAACATCCCAGTGCTCATCCTTGTAGTTGGTATTGTATACCATGCCGTAGGTATGCTGGGTGAGTCCCTTCTTGCGGATGAAGTCAGACTTCTTAACCTTGTTGCCTTCTGCATCCTTGTAAACGAGTCCGAACTTGGCAAACTTGGCGTTGTTCTTGAACTCCTTGTAGTAGCCGTAGCCATAGGTATAATGCAGTGAGAGGCTGTGGCTCCAGTGGCTGCTTGGTGTCCAGGTAGCCGAAAGGATGTTGTGGTTCTGATAAAAGTTATCAGTCGTCTTGTCCCATTTGCTTCCGTCGCGCAGGGTATAAGGAGTGATGGTATAATCGCCCTTGCCGTTGCGAACCAAATCGCCTGTCAGCACGTTAAACTTATCCAGACCTGCCTTATACATATCTTTATAAGTGCGGATGCCATCATCAAGGAGGGTGAAGTTAGAGTTGTAATCTCCGCCCAGCACACCGTTCCAAGCCTGACCGGTCTTCTCGAAGTTGCCGATGTTCTTGTAGCTTATCTTGAAGTTATCGTCCAGCCAGGTCAGTCCGCCATAGTAAGAACCTGAGCGGCCTGCTGTGCCGTCTACATAACCGTCGGTAGCTGTCTCGTGATAAGCACCGTCAAAAATCAGATGCTTGCCGAGCAGACCTGTAGAGAAGCTGGCGCCTGTATGATAGGTATTGTAAGAACCGAAAGTACCGGTAACTTCTGCAGTAGGGTTGAGCGAAGGAGCAGCTGTAGCCATAGAGATGCTTCCACCGAAGGCACCGTCGCCATTGGTAGAAGAGCCTACGCCGCGCTGTACCTGGATGCTGCCCAGAAGCGAAGAATAACTGTTCATGTTAGCCCAGAAAACGGTCTGGTCTTCCGGTGAGTTGAGGGCCACTCCGTCGAGTGTTACATTGATGCGGCTTCCGGCAGCGCCACGAATGCGCATATAGGTAGTACCGGTGCCGATACCGTTCTCACTCCAGGCGAGAATGCCCGGTGTACGAGAAAGGAGAAATGGCAATTCCTGACCTGAGCAAGAGAATTGTTTGAGTTCTGATTTCCTGATGTTAGCCACGGCGTATGGAGCTTCCTTTGCGGCACGTACGCCTTTTACAATCACTTCATTCAAATTCTGCACCTTCAAGGTGTCGATTTTTGTCTGTGCCAGTGCAGCCTGGCTTGCCAAAGAGCAAAACGCTACACTGAGTGCGATCCCGTTGAATCTTTTCATTTATTTAAATTAAAAACATCATATAAGGGGGGAATGTGCCTTATTTTCCTACGCCAGCATTACCTGGTTCAGGTCGATGGGTATATTCTCAGCATCCGCTTTTTTCTCTTTTCCGGCGGTAGCACCCCTTAGTTAGCTCTCTGCTAACCGGGTGCAAAGGTACAAATAAATTTGATAACCGCAAAATTTACGTAGATTTTTACTATATTTGTGTCCTTTTATCATTCTTTTTTCTTATATTTGCAGTCGGATTGCTGTTATTCGCAGTCTTGACAGTTTGAAACCTAAACTTCATGTGATAGGATTATGAGACGGTATATTTCACATTTGTTCACGTGGGTCATCTCTTTCCTGACCCTGTTGGCATTCTCATCGTGCTTGAATGAGCATCCTAAGGATCAGCTCGATGGGGGTGGCAGCAATGGTTCTGCGTCTGAAATATTCGATACGACCATAGCTCCTTTATATGATTTTATGGGTGGAACGATAGATGGGGAAGGCATCTGCGATATTCAGCGTCTTGACAGTCTGCTTTCTCTTTCTCCTGATGATGAGCAGCTTTATTCTTCCTGGCAATATCTTTATCGGGCTATCGGTATGTGCAACAAGTCGCTGGATATGATTGATTTACAGTCTGTACGGCTTACCGATAACCAGAAGGCGCAGTTCAAGGCTGAGGTGCGTGCCATCAGAGCCATGATGTATTATGAGGCGATGGATTTGTATGGCAGGATTCCGGTACTCCTGTCTTCGGCAGAATCACTCATCTATGAACCGGCATCGGGCTCTTCGGTTACCGATGAAAAGCTGTCGGCTCAGAGCGAACGGAGCGAAATCTTCCATTTCATCTTCAGCGAATTGCAGCAGGTGTTGCCTTATCTTCCTCAGACGTCCAGTTTGGAGGAAGGCTCTCATTATGGGCGCGTCACGCAGCCTGTGGTTAACTTCCTGCTGGCTAAGCTGGCGCTGAATGCTGAAATCTATATGTATAACGATTGGGCGCAGGGTTACAGGAAGCGTCCGAAGGGTAGGAACCTGGAATTTATGGTGCGTACTGCCGATGGCGCTTCGCTCATTACGGGCGGCAAGGCGAGTGAGAACCGCAGCAAGATATTGAATGCTTGGGAAACCTGTATCTTCTATTGCAACAGACTGGCTGATGAGGGCTGCAGTTTAGAGGAGGATGAAATCTTCAACAGTTCTGCGCGTTATCAGATGCCGAAGGATGCGCTGGTGATGGATGAGGCTGATTCTGTTCTGCATCCACGGCCAGCCAAACCTCTGTTCCGTTTCCGTTATGCTGATGTGTTGCTGATGAAGGCTGAGGCGATGGAGCGTAACGATGGGGATGGCAGGGCAGAGTATAATATGGTTCGTGCGCATGCCGGTTTGCCTGCGCGCAAGTCTTCGCTTGCCAATATTCTGGAAGACCGTCAGGTTGTGCTGGCGGGCGAGACCTGTCACCGTCAGGACCTTATCCGTTTCGGCAAGTTCCTCAAGTCCTCGCATCTTCGCCGTTCAGTTCAGTCTGCTCTCTCGTCCTGTTCCATCGTCTTCCCGATACCTCAGCGAAGCCTTGCCTTCAATGGCAAGTTGGTACAGAATAAAGGATATGAGGCAATGGAATAGCCAAAAACTCTTCACTCTTCACCCGATAGCTCGAATCCCCTTTATATAAAGGTGTTGCGGAGGGTGAAGAGTTTTTCGTAACTCTTCACCTCTCTTCACCCACTCTTCACCTCTCGAATCCCCTTTATATAAAGGCATTCCCAGCGATTGGGTGAAGAGTGAAGAGTAAAATCAATTCGACCTGTACAGTTGAAATTACCCAATACGCCCTGAAAGGGCAGAAGCTCCTAGCCCAGGGCATCGCCCTGGGTATAATAGCAGTCAGCAAGGCGCCCTGTAAGGGCAAAAGCTTTGTTAATTGCCTGGTATTTGAAAGCTTTTGCCCTTACAGGGCGACAGGTTTGCGCCCATAATAACCCAGGGCGATGCCCTGGGCTAGGAGCTTTTGCCCTTTCAGGGCGTGTGGGGCAAAACTTGCGAAAGTTCTGTCGGTTATTGAAAAACCTGGCAAACTGGTTTTCGTTCGCTGTTTGGCTCGGACAGCCCACTGTTCTTCCTACCGCTAGTCTGCTGTTCTAGTTTCTACAGTCTGCTGTTCTAGTTTCGCCAGTCTGCTGTTTCCGATAAATAAAACCATTTTTTTCGTCCTTTTATTCACTTTTTCCCCATTTCTCCCCTCCATTTAAAAATAAAATTTGTACTTTTGCATACGTTTTAACGTGTTAACGATAATCTTGGCAGATGCCAAATACAAAAATAAGAACGAAATGGATACATTATATTTATTGCAGTTCGCCTGTTTCCTATTTATGTTCGTCAATATCCTCATCCTGGGTATTACCCGACTGCACATGAAGTGGATGAACCGGCGATATGAAGTGTCACGGTGGCTGATTATCGGAGCCATGGTAGGATTGGCCATACAATTTCTCATGCAGATGCTTCTGGGCTTCCGGGCTCAAGACGCTGCTGTGGGAGCCGTTTTCAACATTCTGGTCTATCCCCCTTGCTTCTCGCTCATCTCTATTGGCATTTACAATATCGAGGCAACGCATGCTAACCGCCGGAAGATGAGCATCGTTTGCGCCAGCATTTATGCCGCCATATTGGCTGTCTTCTGCATCGGCTTTATCCAGAGCGGAAACTTCCATATCGGCAGCTGGATTTATGTGATGATAGTCCTGTTCGCCTTCAGCGTGGCCTATTGCATCTATATGATAATAGTGGAAATCAGAAAGCGCAGAAGAATGCTGGAGGTGATGGCTGGTTACGATATTCTGCCTTACGTGAGATATGCGCGAGCCAGTGTATTCATAGTCTTTTTCCCTGCAGTAGCCCTGCCTTTTGCAGTTCTTTCCACCAAATCTCTATATGTTATCGGTCCTTTAGGACTGCTTGCTGTCTTTTTCTTCACGCTCAGTTTCATGGCTTTGGGCTATAATTACATGCCTACCGAAGAACTCTTAGATAAGGAGGAAGAAGAGGAGGCTGCCATGGAAAGTGTGGAAGACAATGCCTGTTTAGAACTGCAGGATGAAGAACTTGATGATAAGAAAGAAACTTTACAATCACAGCGTTCAGAAAGACGGCAGAAGATCGTCCGTGAGAAGTTGGATGAATGGTGTGCTACCAAGGGTTATAGGGATACGTCGCTGAATATGATTACCCTGTCACGTTCGTTGAATATCAGCAGATACGAGTTGTCGCGCTACCTCTCATCCTGTCTCAATACCACCTTCCGCCCCTGGCTTGCCGAGGTGCGTTTTGAGGCTGCCAAGAAGATGATGTTGGATAACCCCGACTTCGGTAATGACATCATTTCTGCCGAGTGCGGCTTCTCTTCCCGTACCCATCTCTACCGTATGTTCAAAGAGAAAGAAGGCTGCTCTCCTACGGCTTGGAGAGAGAAAAACTGTTAAAAAGTATGTATTAGGTGTCGCATTCCCCACGAATGAGACACCTTTTTTGTAGGAATGCGACACCTATGTGGGGGAATGCGACACCTTGTTTCAAAGAAAAACACTATCTTTGCACCATGAAAAGTATAATAGAATCATTAGCCAAAGAAGAACAGGCTATCCTGATAGTAGCTTTGTTTCTCCTCATTTATGTTGGCATCATGATTAATGTCATGGTGAGGGAATACAGGACCTATCTTGATGATTACCCGATGTATCATTTCAGCTTGGGTGATTTCATCAGGAGAGGGCGTTTCTATATCTGCCTCATTCTCGGCGTAGTGTTTATCACGTTCGTGTGTCTGGTAGTCAGTCTGATGGCAATCAGTATTCAGTAATTTCTTGATGAAAAATAATAACAAAACATAATGTTTATGATGAAAAGATTTACAAATCAATCCCATGGGTCGCAAGCCGGCCGTATGTACAATGGGGGGGCGAAGTTTTGTAGATTCGCTCTGTTCCCATTGATGTTGCTCATGTTGTTGCTTCTGCCAGCCGGCATGGTGGCGCAGACGTCAGCTTCCAGTTCTAAGTATATAGCAACGTATGAATCCTCCACCCAAACTTTGACTTTCAAGAAAAATGTGGGTGAAACCCTTCCTGAAAATAGTGCTTGGGTGGAAGATAGACAGCAGGTGGCTACTATCAATAAGAATTTAGGGAATGGCACAATTGTGCACATTGTTTTCGATAAGAGCTTTAGCACATACACTCCTACATCGTTGTACAAATTCTTTGCGAATCTCACAAAACTGAAAACAATTACAGGTCTGGAATATCTGAATACAGAGAAGGTGACGAATATGAGCTACATGTTCTTTAACTGCTCATCTCTCACCTCGCTAGATGTTACTCATTTCAATACCGCGAAGGTGACGAATATGAACCGCTTGTTTGCTTACTGCTCATCTCTCACCTCGCTAGATGTTACTCATTTCAATACCGCGAAGGTGACGAATATGAACAGTATGTTCGAATGCTGCTCATCTCTCACCTCGCTAGATGTTACTTATTTCAATACCGCGAATGTGACGGGTATGAACAATATGTTCTATAGCTGCTCCGCTCTCACAACCATCTACGCCAGCGATAATTTTGTTACGGACAAGGTTGAATATAGTTATAATATGTTCTATGATTGCACCTCGCTCAAAGGCACAACATTAGAGTATGTTGCCAGCAAGACTGACCACAACTATGCCAACTGCGGCACGGATGGTTACTTTACTCCTGGATGTGGGTATGCCGAGTTTGACAATGCTACTGGAACTCTTACATTCCGTTACAAGGGAGTCAAGCCCGAAGGAGCTTATGACCTAAATGTGGGGATTACTGATCCAGGGTGGCGTACGCATAAAAATGAAATCAAGAAGGTGGTCTTCGATGCTTCGTTTGCCAATGCAAGACCAACAAGCTGTTATTACTGGTTCTATGAATGCAAAAATCTGGCCAATATAGAAGGCATCGAGAATCTTAATACCGAGAAGGTGACGAATATGGAACTCATGTTTGCGAATTGCTCTACTCTCACCTCGCTCGACGTCACTAAGTTCAATACAGCGAATGTGACGACTCTTATGTCTATGTTCTCAGACTGCTCTAGTCTCAAATCTCTAGATGTTACTAATTTCGACACCAGAAATGTGACGAATATGTTCTATATGTTCAATAACTGCTCAGGTCTCACCTCGCTCGACGTCACTAAGTTCAATACAGCGAAAGTGAGGAATATGTACTCTATGTTCATGAACTGCTCTGGTCTCAAATCTCTTGATGTTACTAATTTCGACACCGGAAATGTGATTTCTATGGCCTATATGTTCTATGAATGCTCCGCTCTCACCTCGCTCGACCTCACTAACTTTAACACAGCGAAAGTGATGGATATGTGCTTTATGTTCAAAAAATGCTCAGGTCTAACCTCGCTCAACCTCACAAAGTTCAACACAGCGGAAGTGACGGATATGAGTCAGATGTTCAATGAGTGCTCCGCTCTCACAACCATCTACGCCAGCGATGAGTTTGTAACGACCAACGTAGAAACAGGTTCTAATATGTTCTTTAATTGTATAAAACTCAAAGGTTTTATAGAGTATAACAAGAACACAGATAAAGACAAGGACAATTACAAATACGCCAACTACAAGACTGGCTACTTCACCAAGCTGGTAGGCAAGAATGGCGATGAGAAGATAGGAGCAACGGGAGAACCTCTTGCTACGGATAATCTCGCTCTTGACGACGATAAGGACTTCGTGGCTTACGAGCCATTCGCAGCCAAGGCTGCATCTTATAGCCGCACAATGAATGCGGGCACTACCTGGGCAACGCTCTGCCTGCCATTCGAGGTATCTCTCGATGGTCAGAACTTCCGTGCCTTCAAACTCCTTTCAGCTGATGATGTTACAGAAACCGTAGAACTCGAAGAGATTGAGGGAAGCATCGAGGCTGGTACTCCTGTTATCATCAAGATGAATGATGGAGCCACCGAGCTCAAATTCACTGAAGCCGACAAGGAGATTGCAAAAGACGTTCAGACTGCAGAAACTGCTGACGCCAACTACAAGCTCCAGGGTATCTATACCAAAAAGGAGTTCAGCAAGGATACTGATAACAACTGCTATATCGTGAAGGGCGCCAAGCTGATGAACCCTGCCAAGCTGTTGGGTGAAACAACAACAAAGTCTGTGGGCAGCAAGCCTTTCCGTGCTTACATGGTAGATAACTCATCTGCTCCTGCAGCTGGTGCCAGAATGTTCAGCATTAGCGTCGGCGGCAGCACCACAGCCATCGAGCAGTTGGAGTCTACAGCAGATAGCAAGGCAGAATACTACGACCTCCAGGGCCGTCGCCTACAGAATTTGCAGAAGGGCATAAACATCGTGAAGCGTGGCGGCAAGACCATGAAGGTTATCATCAAGTAATAAAAAATAGTAATAAAAATAGATATGAAAAAGAAAAGATATATCAAGCCAGTGGTTAGCGTCATGGAAATGGAAACCACAGCCATCCTCGCCGGCTCTGTTATCCAGAAGGCGTCAGATGAGGATTACAGCGACGATAAAGTGAAGGATTTCTGGGATACAAATAAGGGAATTTGGGCAGACTAGCCCTGATTCTCTATCGTATTCCCCGACAGGCAGCATCTTTGCTGCCTGTATTTATATAATTATTAAATAAAAATAGTTTTTATGAATCATTTTATCAATCAATCCAATGGGTCGCACCGCGGCCATTCTTTGATGGGAAGAGCCATGCTCCGAAGATTCGCCCTGTTCTTCCCAATGATATTGCTCATGTTGTTGTTTCTGCCTGCCCGCATGGTGGCGCAGCCGAAAGCTTCCAGTTCTAAGTACATAGCAACGTTTGATTCCGACACCGAAACCTTGACTTTCGAGAAATATGAGGGTGAAAGCCTTCCAAGCGATAGTGAAAGTGAATGGGTGGAAGATGGTAAGTCGGTGTTCGAAATGTTCGGTTCTTCTTATCTACGGGATATCAAGCACATTGTTATCAATGAGAGTTTCAAAACATTCACTCCAACAACTTTAAGCTGTTTCTTTGCAGCCCTCTCTGAGTTGGAAACAATTACAGGTCTGGAATATTTGAATACAGCGAATGTGACGGATATGAGTTCACTGTTTGATCATTGCCAAAAGCTTACCTCGCTCGATGTCACTCATTTCAATACAGCGAAGGTGACGAATATGTACAAAATGTTCAGATCCTGCGGTCTCACCTCGCTCGACCTCTCTAACTTCAATACTGCGAAAGTAACGAATATGGAATTAATGTTCAGTGGCTGTTCCAACTTGAAGACTATCTATGCGTCAGACAAATTCATTACTGCTGCTGTGACAGAAAGTGAAAACATGTTTTCATATTGTGGCTCTCTCTCCGGTGACATCGATTGGTCAGATAAAGCAGTCGATAAGACCTATGCCAAGATAGATGGCGGATACTTCCGTGACAAGGCTTATGCTAACCGCCCTTGGGTGAAATATGCTGACGGCACGCTGACTTTCCGTTGTGGATACAAGAAGATTTTAGGCGAAAATGAGTATGAACTCAATAGTGGCGAGGAGAAGCCAAAATGGTACACTCACAACAGTAAAATTTCCAAAGTTGTATTCGAAGCCTCGTTTGCCAATGCAAGACCTACGAGTTGTTATGCGTGGTTCCAGGATTTCATTAAACTGAAGCAAATAGAAGGCATAGAGAATCTTAATACCGAGAATGTGACGGATATGAGCGATATGTTCAGATTCTGCTCTTCACTCATCTCGCTTGATGTTACACATTTCAATACCGGGAATGTGACGAGTATGGCTGATATGTTTAGTTCTTGCCCACGGCTCGCAGAACTCGACGTTACTCATTTCAATACAGCGAATGTAAAGGATATGAGCGATATGTTCGCTAGCTGCTCAGGTCTCATCTCGCTTGATGTTAC
>UMFK01054568.1_pt1 | contig 17436 bp, 18 predicted proteins | sample 1964981 | NCBI WGS metagenome assembly UMFK01 (sample SAMEA4836043, study PRJEB28245) | human gut metagenome | biome: gut microbiome; material: fecal sample | place: Denmark | collected 2008
ATAAAGCACAATACAATCTTCAATTGTTTTGTTAAACAATCCTCCAGATTTAACTTGGTCATTGTAGAATGCAACTGGAATACCCATACCCTGTGCGCAGTCTTTAATTGCGTCCTGCACAGTCCGTAAAGTAATTGCACTACCATCTCTGTAGCGTACGACAGGTCTGAATTCTCTTAATTCATCAGCTTTAATCATAATTTGTTTCTCTCCTTTGTTTTTTATTTTATATTCAGCATCGCCTACGGCGTTTACTGCGGAAGATAATAATTGCCAAAAATATTTCTTCTGTAACGTTTGATAAGTTCTGCGGACATTTCATGACCATTATCTGCAGCAATTTTGAAATATTTATATGCCATCCCATAATCCTGATCTACAACATTACCCATTTCATAGAACCAAGCAATAATCATATGGCAATCCAGATCGCCTTTTTCTACGCCTTTGCATGCCCAAGAGTATGCTTCTTCAAGCATTCCGTAATCGGGATGCAAGTTGAAATCTTCAAACGGGTCAGCAAGGCATACCGCCAGTCTATACATACAGAATGTATTCTCTGGATCACGGTTTAAGATTTCTCGATACCAATACGCTGCTTGCATTGGATCTCTGTAAACACCGACACCATCATCGTAGATAACGGCAAGGCATTCCATTCCAAGTGTATCACCGAGCTTTGCAGCTTTCTGTGCCCACTCTAAAGCAACACGATTGTCCTGAACTCCGTAATTGCCATACAAGTACACAGAAGCCATTTTTCCCATAGCAACTGCATTGCCCATGTTGGCACCTTGTTCTATGTAGTTAATTGCAAGTCGTTCGTTAGGCGGAACTTTTTCGCCTTGCAAGTACAGGGTGGCCAATGTGCCAGTAGCTTCGGCACAGCCTGCGTCAACGGCCTTTTTGAGCATTTCGATACCCGTTTCGATATCCTCCGGAATGCCAATGCCGTTGATATAGAATTCGCCCAAAACTGCAATAGCAGCTGCATCGCCCTGAAGCTCTTTGTTCTTCAACAAACTGTACGCAGAGTCCCAATCTCGGTTGTCCAAGTAATTCAAGACTTGTGTAACCAGTTCGTCGTATTTACTCATTCCCATTGTTTTCACCTCCCTTTTGTAGATTCTGTATTAGATGAGTTTCCACCCAAACAGTCCTTTTTTTATGTGCTTTAATTCCTCGATAGCATCTGTGTTGCCTTTAGCTGCAGCAATCGTAAAATGCTTATGAGCTTCTTCGAGGTTTTTAGGAATCCCTAATCCATCTTTTTTCATTTTTCCGTAACACAGTTCAATCTCAGCAATCTGAAAATCCAGAGTGGCTTTTTCCTGTGCGAGAGAAAGATAACGATGAGCCAATTTGTAATTGGCTGTCGGACCTGGAATCATATACAGCTTACCTAAAGAAAGGTAAACCATATCAATGTCGTGATCTGCAGCAATTTGATAATAGTGAATTGCTTTTGCTACATCGACCTGAACGGGCGTATAGCCGTTTTCGTATTTTCTGCCAAGAGTAACAGCTGCCCATTCTTCACCATTTTCGACAGCCCTCTCAAACCAGTAAATCATCTGAGAGTTACGTTCCTCATAAGATAAGCCAGGAATGTATTCATCATCTAAAAGCTCTGCGAGAGGCTTCATAGCATATGTTTGACCAGCTTGGGCAGCATGAGAAAGATATTTGTATGCTTCTTGAACATCTTTCTCAAAACCATCCATACCTAAAGCGAATTTCATACCGTACTGGTATTCAGCGAAAGTATTACCGCTTTCGATTGCTCTCAGATACCACTTGGATGCAAGATCTTTATTTGCAGTAACGCCAAGACCACGGGCATAGGCTTGTCCCATTGCTTCCTGTAGCTCTCCATCGCCAAAATTGGCACGTCGTTCAGCTTCTTCAAATAGCATTTTCATATCTGCAGCTGAAGCAACGCCACACCCTTCAGATGTTATGAGAAGAGAGAGAGCATCACTCAATTCTTTGGCACGGAACAGGAACTGATATGCCATTTTCGGGCTTTCTGGCAAACCATAATCGCCCCATTTATAGAGAAGCCCCATTCGGTAACAGCCTTTAGCATCTCCACGTTCAGCACCACGCTGATACCATTTAATAGCTTCTTTGATGTTTTCAACGGTCTTTTCCATATCGAACATATAGAGCAAACCGATTTCTGTTGCAGCTCTGCCAGAACCTTTTCTCCACGCATTCTCTAAAAGTGTGATGGCATGAGAGATGTTCTTTGGAACACCCCAACCATGACCGTGCATACGACCGATTTGGCATAGTGCTTGGTGATCATTTGGATTTCGTCTAAGGACTTCATTGTAGGTTTCCATGGCTTTCTCATTGTTTTCACCATATCCAAAGCCAAAGAAGTAACAGTCGCCTAAAGCTCGCAGACAATCAATGTTATTGCTTCGTGCGCCTTTCTCCCATAGTTCAACAGATTTGTTTGCGTTAGGAGGGCAGTAGACTCCATCATAATAGACTTTGCCAAGCAGGTATGTAGCTTCTAAGTTTCCTGCCAAGTCGTCACTCTCAAGCTGTTTAATGGCAATTTCAGAATTGCCGGCAAGCATATCTTGAATCTTGTCAGTATAGATAGACATCTAAACACCTCCTATCTTTGTTGCCGCTTCAACGACTCAATTTCATTTTTCAAACGCTGCACTTCTTCTTCGTGAGTAGACTTCTTGCTGAAACCCATAAAAACCATGATGCCAGCAATAGCAGTTCCGATAAGGAACACAGGATGAATTGCTATACCACAAAGCAACATGATTACTGCTACAATTAGCGGCGTTTTAGGTACAGACCCTCTCGCATGACCTTCTGCAACCATCAGATCGTATTCCAAATCTGCGATACTTTTTGTTGTCGCAGTGGAAACCCTACGTTCAGGCTGAACAACCGGAACTTGAGGTACTTCAGATGTTTGGCTCTGGCGATTTCCTCCGTTTTCAAGCGGGGAAACAGGAGCAGCATGAGATATATAGGTTCTCTGTGGTGCAGGGCTGCTTGCAATATTGGAAGATTCGATAGTTCCATCATCTCGAATGACCGTTTCTCTATTGGAAATCACTTCATCGCCGTTGATGATAGTTCCATCTTCACCTATTCTGATCGCCATCGGTATTCTCCCTCCTTTTATTGTTTATTGTTCTCTCGCTAATCCGGGAAGAAAGTGAAATAATTCTTTCTGTTCACTGATTGCCAGGGACAATGCATCTATATACTCATCTCTGGTACATGGATAGTCCATCTGGTGAGGAATATATCCAAATAGTTCTTTGTATTTTTTGTTTAACGGCTGACATAACTTGCCGAATTCATACATATCCATCGTTATGCTCCTTCCACACTCTGCCTAAGAGCTATGGACAGTTCTGGGAACCACCTTTCGACAAAGTTTGTCGAGATTCGATAATTACCAGTTTCGATTGCAAAAACATTTGCGAAACTATCCTTTTCTCTCATTCCAGCGTTTGTTCCATCTTCGTTTCTGCGATTCCAATAGGCATCCTTATGGCGATAATACGCTACATTTTCGTCGTTGAATCGGCTGACTACAGTAGGATGATTCATAGTCAATGCGGAAATTATATCTGTAACATTACGGTCAAACGCAGCACTAGTAGAAAAAGCATCATCAAGCATATCATTGAGAAGTCTTATTCCTTCAAGCGTATCAGCGTTGTAGCGTGAAGCTACATCAGAAAATGCTTGTCTAAATACAGTCCCGGTTGAAGGTCGCCCTAAAATATCGTCGATGAAATGACCAAGTTCATGTTGAATTACATCTGCATATTCAGCATCAGTCATTTCATCGTGCATAGCGATATATTTTTTCTCCTGCGAGTAGTGGCATGGCTCTTTGCTTCTCATCCCGTACTCGTTGAGTATATAGTGACCAAATTGATCTTGTTGGTACTTAGTATCTCGCACATAGTTGAGTTGGTCGCAATGCTGATTTATGGCAGTTACGATATAGTCAGGTGCATTTGCATAAGCAGTATGAACAGTGGAACGACGTTTTTGTGGGAGTTTTGAAATAAAGGCATCGGATAAGCCCGACATCAACTGGACTTCCAAAGCTCCATTTTCCGCGCGTTCCAAACTGTTTGTTGCTGATGCGTTTAACGTTTTTTTTTAGTTTCTTCTAGTTCATAGCCTTCATCAAGCGAAATATCAGTTCCTAAATACTGTTCCAAGATACTGATACAGCTTGCAAGGGAAGCAACTCCTCTGTTCACATCACCGGCTTCAGATGAGAAAAACGAAGAAAACAACTGTAAAAAATCCGCTTTTTGCTGATTATAGGTGTTTACAACTTGTCGCATTTGCTCAAGTTCTTCTTTATCATTGTTGCGCTGAGCAGAAGAATAGCTTCGATCCGTATAAACTCGATGCAATGTGCCATTGCATCCTGCTTCTCGGCAGTGGGTAGTGTCGCCCAATACTTTTAGGCAAATTCTGCCACCGCAGGTATCACAGGCAAAGGAGTCTGTACGACCTTCGTCAGTTCCTTTTCTTTGGCGTTCCTCGATTTTACGCAATTTGCGTTTGATTCCGTCAGCAAGCTGTTCATCAATTTCCTGAAACGCTTGAGTAAGTTCACCCTGTAAGGGGACAATACGCTCTTGAAAACGAACTAAGCTGTTTTTAATTTCGTGAAGGGCTTCTACATTAGTATTTACTCCGTCGCCCATGTTCTGACCCCATTACTTAAATCTGATGAGAAAGATAATCCTCTAACATTCTCTTGAGGACTTGTAGTCTTGTAGTACATTCGGACAGAGCCGCATAGTTGGAAGAGAGAGCGGCAACAGCCTGGTCAATAACTGCTCCCAAATTTTGATACTGTTTATCGTCCCATTCCTCACCAACTGCGATATAATCGCTTTTTAAGGACTGAGCGACACTTTGCTGAACCTGAATAAACTTTGTAATGTTGTTGATCATACGATCCATTGCTTCCGGGGAAGATTTACCTGCCATAAAAACAACTCCTTTTCTTAAATAATGTCATAAGGCTTAAATTGATAAGCCGGGTTGACCCCGTCGTAATACAGGGCGATGTTGGATTTTAGATTTTCTACTCGTGCTTCAAATATAATACGATCTGCGTCCTTATCGCTAAGCGCAAATAGAATTCTGTTTTGGAACTTAGGAATACATTCGTAAATTATTTCTTTGATAGAGATAAAGTCTGGGCAACTCATAACCACATTAAAGCCATAGGTATAACCTGATTCGATCAAAGTCATTAACTTCTTGTGATAGGATATGTTGGACGTAGTGGTAGTTTTTACTGACGACAAGTCAGCCAAAAAACTATCCATAACTCCACTCAAGTCGTTTTTATGCGGTGTGTTTATAAATCCGAATAAATCATCACCACCATCAGAGAATGATGAATCTGGAGCATTGGTGGTCACAACGAAGTCATCTACAGATTTGTTGTTCAGCATAAGAACAATCGGCTCTATCCACTGGAAGTCGTTAATTACGATGTGGATAGTAGCATACTGGGCTTTTCGCCCTCCCATGCTCATACGCTGCTGTTTTCTCTTTTCATAAATGGAATACAGCTCATCAATTAGAGGTAGAACATCAAAAACGTCTTTTGCCAACTTAATATCAGCAGCACCTCGATTGACAACACGTCCAACCTTTTCTGCAAATGGTTCACCCATCAAGGAAAGACCATCAAACAAATAGATAGATTGCTCTGTTGCCATTGTCAACTTGTGCGGCTCAGACTTAATGGCGTTGCTCATATACACCGCCATTATCTGATCACTCATACGATGTTCGCTTCCGACAACAAGCAATGTGCTGCGCTTCATGCGACTTACATTGAGAGTAACCGGCTGTCCTATGCGAATCGGATCTCCCAAATAAATAGGAACATTTGAAAGCGCTTCAAGAGAGTCGAACTTCGTATATCCTGGACACTCGGAGAGGTTCGGGACAGTTTCACCAACAAAGACTTTGGTAGCATTTGCAGGTTCTACTAAGCCGTATCTTGCTTCAATAGTTTCGAGCATCTGACTTTGAGTGTCCGTGTCGCAAAATGCCACTTTGAAACCAACAGGCTTCTCCATAACATAGTTCTCGTTATAGACAGCAGTTCCCTTAGTGTCTCCCATCTTGCCAAATGCAACCTTGGCGTTTGTATCACCAAACAGAAGATTGCATTCGGGTTCCGAGCATTTCAGACCAATACGAACGTGCATTTCACTTAATGTGGACGGCGATACAGTAAAACCATTGCGAAGTCGGCTCATGGTTTGAGTAGCCAATACAAAGTGAATACCACAAACACGATACAACGAGATAATATCAGCCAACCTTGTAGCGCAAGTATTGGCAACTCGACGATTATGGGCTTCGCTGAAAAGCACTTGGAACTCATCCGCAACGACCAGAATTCGTGGCATCTTTTTGCCGGTATATTTGCGATAGCTTGTGATATCTTTGACCGGGTATCCTTTTTGTGTTTCTTCGGTAAACATATCCAGTCGCTTCTGCATCATGTCCACCAATTCGTCCAGAACACTCTGACCGAACTCCTGCATGGCATCCAAAGCAATGACTTTTATGTGAGGTATCTTATGGTTGGCATATACCTGGAATTCAGTGCCACTCTTGAAATCCAACAGATACAAATTCAATTCATCCGGGCTATAAGTCATAAGCGCACTCATAATAATCGTGTGTAGCAATGTAGACTTACCAGAACCAAGCGAACCGGTAATAAGTGCATGATGAGATGTTCCCTTAGAAACAGGATCACCAAATTCAAGATATTGTACTATTCCGTTTTCATCTTTACCGATTGGCACTGAGAATAGTGCGCTGGAGTCTCCCGTGAACCATGTATCTTTAGGAATGATTTTGGTAATTGGCAGAATCGAACTGGTAACTTCAGCATATTTAGAGCCATACAATTCACTAAAATTAGTCATTGTCTTTTGGTTAGGCGCTGTATTAAAAGCCCAACTTGTACCATTGTCTGAATACCAACCATCTGTAGATGCCTGCAAACAGATGCAGTTTTCTCTTATCTTTGCAAGAAGGTCAACATAGGTGGTACTACTCGAATTTCTGATGGCACCTTCATCAAAATGAATAACCGACTGAACACCGCAGCTACTGCCGTTCTTCACGATGTTATAGAGCTGTTCAAGCATTTGCTCATCGAAACCTTTTGGGAAGTTCAACAAGCAAAGGCATTTTAGTGATTCTGGCCGTTCAACAGAGATACGGTTGTAAGCAAAAATATCGGGGTTGTCAGCAAGTTTGGTTTGGCTGAATTCGTCAATAAATGTCGAAAGCTCTTCAATTTGTGTTCTCAGCTGCTGTTGTGTTGTGAATACCTTGTTGTACATCACGGCCGGATTGCTACGCATAAACTCCAGATATGGTGCAAAACCCTGAGAACGTCCTTCTGGATCAAACAGAATAAATTTCTGATGAGACGCAGGCTGATTACTCAGGAGAGAATAGATCAGCGAATTAACTGCACTTCGTACACGCACGGACTCGCTTTCATCGAACAGCAAAAAATTCGCTCTTTCTCTTAGATCGAGAATTGCAGGCAAACACAAATTCTGGTTTTCAATGAAACCGAAGTAAAGGCGGTTTACCATAGAAATAACATAAGTGTTATAAGCGACATCTCCGAGAGGTGCGCCATAAGAGCCAAAACGAACGAACTCAGAAAAAGTACTTGGTAACAGTTCCTGATTACGCAGACTATCCGAAAGAACTCTCAGGTTTTCAATGTCTGTCCTTGGCAGAATTCGTTCTATTATCGTTTCATAAGAGACGATTGTAGATGCAAGTTCTTCATTGTGTCTTTGTTCCAATGCTGCCAATAAATCAGCTGTTTCAGTCGCAGCGTTGTCGATTTCTATTTCTTTTTTTGCATCTAACTGTGTGTTGGTTTCAGTCAGATTCCGCTGAATAGCAGTAAAGGCTTTGTCTCGGATAGCTTTTCCCTCTACGATCAACTCTGCCAGTCGTTCATAAAGCTGTTTACGCTTGCTTGAGAAAAGCATCGTAAATTCCTGTAAAGGTTGTGCTTTTACAGTCAATGAACATTCTGAAGCAATTTTCTTTGCTTCCTGTGCAATCGCTTCCATACGAGACAAAAATGCTTCTGCGGTCTGATATGTAATGTTCGGAGCGACTACCATAGAGAGGGCATCGCGCCTTTTTGCATAGCTTTGATCCACTTGGCTTAGCTGAACATCAAGTAGGTTTAAGCCATTTGCCATTTCGTTGAGTCGTTCCAATGCGCCTCCTGCATTATGGGATGCAGTGTTTTTTTTCTCAGCAGTAGTACGTTCCCAAAATCCTTTGCTTTCCACAAATGAGTTTTCCAATTCGGAAACAACCGCATTATACTCACGGTCGAGAGATTCCATTTGGCTGGCAAATAAAATCAACTGTTCTCTAACCGATGAGACTTTTGTGTATAAGTAGTTCATTCCTAATTGCTGCAAATTTCACCCCTCCTAATAGCGAATGATCAAGTCACATTCAGCTAATTTTTTTATCGCAGCATTAAGCAGCTCTGCTTGGACATTTATCCTGGCACCGGCATTGGATACAGGTCTCAAGATATTGGTTCCAAACTGTTCTATTTTACTGTCTGTAAAATTGCCACGCTGTTCTTGCCACACGACAGCTACCTCAGCAATGGCTTCATTAAAATCATCAATAATATTTTGTAAACGAGCCATTATTCTTCACCTACCATCTGAAAATCTTAAAAACAGAATTAGCTGCAACCAAAACAATGATTATCAGAACTACCGGTGACGAAAAAATAGCAATCAGGTAGTAAATTAACGCTGTTTTCAGCAATGCTACGCATATAGCTTGAATTGCATAAAGGATGTCTGTAGCATTAAAACGATTGTTTTCACGCTCGTCAAAAAGTTTCCGATTGAACTTTGAACATCCATGAATGCAAGAGTAGAACAAGATGAAAGGAGCAAACATAGCAAATATTGCATAGTAAGCACCGATTAGGGTTATACCTGTTGCGGTCAGCGTAACCTTGCCAAAGAGCCACAGTGCGAAAAAGCAAGCTGCGGCAATACCGATTAAAACTGCTGAACCGATGGTGATAACAGAGTATAGTGTTTTGCCGCATACCCATGGTTCTTTTACTGGCAAATCATAATACCTGGAATTGGCACTATACATTTCAGAATGATTTTCGTTCATCGCCACACATTCCTTTCTATTCAAATTCGCAAGGAGGACAGGAAGCGCAGTGTCCTACCTGTAATGAGGTTGTTACCTGTAAAGGGTAACTGAATATCTCCGCCATCTCGCCGCCAATTTTTGGGTTGTTCGTATTGCACACTAATGTGTACTGAGTCAGTGTCGGCAAAAGGCGAGGAGTATATTTGTCGTTATCAAGGTTAAAAATGTCTAAAAGCAACTTGATCCCGATGGTAGTAACAAAGTTAATATCCACGGAAATACCTGGCTCAAAATTCACTTTGCTCAGATCTTCTTCATTGGTGTATAGTCTACGATTTGTTGATGTGCGTTGTGACATCGAGTTTCCATCACCCAACGCACATTTATAACACGGCATATTCTTTCCCGGCAGATAGTAGAAGATCTCACCGGCGAAAGCTCTTTCCCAAAAGCCGATACTCAGGAAAGGAATTCCATACATTACGGAAATGGAATTGGCATACACATCGGCAGAACGGTTATCGGCACATCCAATCAATACTGTCTGTTCTTTCTGACAGTAAGTATCAAAAACAGGGCGATCAAGCATTTCTACAGTCGATACAATCGGTTCGACTTCAGCTGATGGATTGATTTCAAGGATTCTGCGTCTTAATGCATCTACCTTATATTCACCAACTTCGGAGATTGAACACTGATGTCGGCATAAATTGTGATATTCCAAGATGTCGTTATCCACTAGAACGAATTTACCGATACCGGCACGAGCGAGTTCTAATGCCACCAGACTTCCAACAGAGCCGCATCCTAAGATAAATGCACATTTATTACGCAGCATATCCGACTCTAAAATACCTGTGTTTCGAGAGAAGATGTTCTGAAACAGATTGTATTTCTGGTAAGCATATTCTTCATCATTAAATTGGAACAGGAGCTTTTCAGCATCCCACCATCCGATTAGGGTGTCCGGCTGTATTTCGTCTGGTTTCGCTGCAAAGATTTCACCCAAGCGGATCGTTGCATACTGTTCACTTTTCTCATTAGAGAAAACATTAAATACTTTCGATTTTGCAAAGTGCTTGCCCCAGAGTTCTCCAGTATACTTCTTTTCAAACAGAATATCGGGGAAGAACACGATTTTCTTCGGTTTAACTCCTATAAGATTCAATGATCCGCACCTTCTTTCGACAGGAATTCTAAATAGGCATCCTTAAAAAGACCGGGATGATATTTGTAGCAACATTCATTGAAAGAAAAGAGAATCTCATTGCCTTGTGAACCAAAGGATAACTCAAAACGGGGATGAGTTTTTGTTGGAGGTTCACTTTCTTTCAAAACTAAAGAGTCTGTGGAACTAATGCTCATTTGGCATTCGACACCAAGCTGTGTTAGAAATTTGAGGTCATCATCCAGCTTTTCCAGAATGTACAGAAGGGCATCGCCTTTATCTTCTTTAGGAAGTTTTATCAAAGGATTTTTGATGTCACTATATGTTCTCTGCTGAAGGAACCAATAAATTGCTTCATGGAACGAAAATTCCTTGAGTTCTATTTTATGTGCAGGTTTCTGGGAGAGTATTTCTCCGCCTTTTGTTCGCTTGGTTGCAAGCCACTTGTGTTTCAGCGAATTTGGAGTTACCTGCTGTGGTGACGATACTTCCATTTGTTGTTGCAAGGATGCACTGTTTCTCAGCGTAAGCATCTCCTGTGGAATATAAGAATCACCAACCACATACTTAATCTTTTCATATTTAAGTGGTAACGTTACAGAATACACAGTCAATCTAAACTGAGGGTCTATATTGACTAATGCAGAGATAGCCCCCTGTTCGTTCAATTCAGCATACTTAGTATTTGTTCCATCATCGGTTCCGGAAAAGGAGTCAAATGAACCTGGGTGTCGATGCCATAATCCAATTAAATCCAACTGCGGAGAATACAATCTTGAAACCTTGTTGATAAGATGATTTATATAATCCTGATCATATTCAAAGTAAGCAGGTTGGAAAAATGAGTTCGGACCAGGATCAACGCTCTCGATAACATACCAGACATCGCCTTTTCTGTATCCCAAGAATACGCCACCAGTTTCTGTCCGAATTTTTTCTTGTGTTTCGACCAAAATAGAAGTAAATGCTCGCTCTGAAAAAACTACGCACCTTGGCATCACGGCACCTCCTTTCATCATTCCTTCTCAGGTATTATCAATAAGTATGTTCAAATACTTCGTCACCGATTTCACCGGCAAGCCAGCCTTCTACTGCAAAAATCCACTTGGCTGCCCAGCCGAGAGCTTTTGCTGCAGAGGTAGTTCGATTGCCAGAGTCAATATCTTCTTTTCTTGCTGTACACATATAAAGGTCGCCATTTGCATCTCTCAATACATGAGGAAGAGAGCCAGCCGCCTTGTATAATTCGTTTAGATCGGGTTTCACAGAATAAACACGCAGAGAGCCACCATACGTGTTGTTGTGCGGATGGTTATGATCATACACGACCATCAAAGTCCATGTTCCACCATCTGCACCTCTTGGATTGAGGTTACCAACCCAGCAAATTCTGCCGTCAGCCAATCTGTCCAAGACAAAATTAGGGAAATATAAATTCATAGCCTGCTTTTCATCATTAAAAAGCTGAGGGTTTCTTTCATACCAGTAGAATCCAGCCATCATTGCCCTCCTTATGCCAATTTTCCTTCAGGGGCTTTTAGCGTTCTATTCAGCTGTGCCTGAGGGTCATTAGGCTCAACAATCTGACCAGAAGGAGTTACATTGACGGATTCACCTCTTTTGAGACGTTCAGCAATTTCTCTGCGTTTTGCAGCAGCAGCATCTTCTTCAACAGCGAAACGTCCTGTGGGAACAGTAATATACTTCATAACATATACCTTCTTTCTTAAATTATTTTTTCTTTTTTTGTTGCGGAACCTACAATCTCCAGTGCTGAGTGAAGCATCTCAGCATCTTTGAATTCAGTTCTTTGTGGGAAATAGAACACACAATTGCTATTGGCAGTAAAAAACATTAATATCGCTAACATAGTTGTCCAGGTTAAGGGCGTTGTTTTGCGCTCAATCGCAGAAATTGTCTGTCTGCTTAATCCTATTTTTTCACCAAGTTCTGTTTGTGAGATTCCATATTTCTTTCTTAATGCAGGAAGCCTGTCTACCATATGTTCGATCAAAATTTCCTGTTCGGTAGATGTACTAATTTCAGACACTCAAATCCTCCAATCTTCGCAAAAAACACAAATTATAGTTAGAAACAAGTTTTTTTCGTAGAATATATCCATCACAGAAATATATCCGATGGCTTTTACTGTTATTAATTTTAACAAATGCAAAATATCTTGTCAAGTCTACTTGAAATATGTAAAAAAAATTGTCAAATAGTTTTTTATTTGACGGTATTTTGGTCATTTCCAGATTTGCCAAACAGCTATTTTATTCCATTCGGGGTCAATTTTGTGGTCAAAACGAAAGGAGTGAAAATAATGCCACGCAGAGGAGAAAATATCCGAAAACGTAAAGATGGTAGATGGGAAGGTCGTTACATCAAGGGATACGACTCAAAAAAACAAAAGGCAAAATATGTTTCCGTATATGGTAAAACCTATACTGAAGTAAAACAGAAATTAACTGAAGCAAAATTTAAAACTAGCATAGGCGTTGTTTATTTGGATACCAAAAATAAATTGTTTGGCGAAATCATCACCAGTTGGTTTAATGCTCAAAAAATTAATCTGAAGCAATCTTCAATAATCAAATATCAAAATCTTATCGAAAATCATATCTTGCCAGAATTAGGACATAGAAAGCTACGCGAAGTGAATGCAGATATTTTCTATGCATTTCTTGATGATCAACGGAAAAATGGAAACACAAAAAATGGAGAAATGCTTTCCACAAGTTCCCTCCAAACTATGCTTTATATCCTTAATGCGTCAATCAAATATGCAGCATCTAACAATATGATTGCATATTTTTCAATACATCTTCCAGGAACAGGCAAGGAACCAGTACCAATTAAAACTTTAACAAAATATGAGGAGGATTCCTTAGATTACTATTTGTCTACACATATTTCTTGTCGCAATCTAGGTATTATGCTCAGCCTATATTGTGGTCTTAGAATTGGAGAAGTTTGCGCATTACAATGGGCAGATATTGAAATTGAAAATAGTATTTTATATGTACGTCGCACAGTTCAAAGAATTGCTGATCCTGGAGGTGAAAAAAAATCTAAAATATATGTCGATACTCCCAAAAGTAAATCCTCTATCCGTGCGATACCAATACCAAGTTTTCTTATTCCCCTAATAATTGATTTGGCAAAAGGAGAGTCGCCTAATACATATATATTGAGTAATTCGATAAGCAGACCACTTGAACCAAGAACATTTCAATACTATTTCAATAAAGTCCTAGGTACAGCAGGAATCAAAAAGACTAAATATCACACTCTCCGTCATACGTTTGCCACAAATTGTGTTGCACTTGGGTTTGATATTAAATCATTGAGTGAGATTCTGGGTCACTCAAATGTAAGTATTACTCTTAACAAATATGTTCATCCATCTATGAATCAGAAAAAGCTACAGATGGATTATTGGAATGATATTAAGGGTCAAATATATGGTCAAATAAAGAATTAGCATAATTTAGGATGGTGTTTTACAGCGCTTTTTTACCTAGTTTCAATGATGGATATATTCTACGAAAGAAAAACTTTTCTGAAGTATGACTGAGAGAAAGTCTTTTTTATATTTTAAACCATGAATCCTGATTGACGTTCTTTGGACATCAATTAGGATTTTTTAATTGACTTTAATTCCATCATTCAATGCAAATTGCCTGTAAAATCATATCATATTGCACTTATAAATGCAATATGCATTTCCAGTTGGTTGTTGCTAATTTGCCCATAATTTATAATAAATATAATAAATAGGTAATAAAATGTTTAGGGGTGATTAAATGCAACCAGAAATTGATTTCGTAAAGATTGGTCAACGCATCAAAATGGCACGTATTGAAAAAGGTTATAGTCAGGCTGAATTGGGTGCAAGAATTGGGTGCTCAAACAATCATATGAGTCATGTTGAAATTGGTCAAACGAAAGTATCTTTATCAATGCTCTTAAGACTTTCGTTAGAATTAGATAAGAGCTTTGACTATTTCCTTCTTGATACTCCCTTTGCAAAATCTGAAAGTATAATTAATACAGAAATAGCAGAAAAACTGAATAAATGTAACTCGGCCAGTTTAATAACAATAAACAAAATCATCGATGTCCTTTTAGAGCAGCAACAAATTTATGAAGCACTATAGTACCTATGGGTCTTCCTTTTATAGGATAGACCCATAAAATAGATATTCACACGCATACTTTACACTAACTCAACCCCTTTCTCCTTGCTATCTTTTCCCTGCTGTTTGGCAATAATCTCCTTATTGATTTTCAATCGCTCATGGATAGATTTCTTTTTCTCCATTGTTTTTTCGCTCTCTATAAGGGATCCCTGTTTTAGGTTTCCTTTATCAGACATTGCTCTCGCAGACAACTTTTTTTCTCCAGCCCCTGATGATTGAACTACATTTTCTACACGTTTAGGTGCCTTCTCTTCCAAACTACAGAAACTCTGCAAATATGGCAATACATGCTCCTGTATATCCGTAATGTCTGCCATATATGCCCGAAAAGATTCTTCTCCCTTTGCTTTCAGGTAATTCAGCCAACTTTCATCTTGCAGCTTCATCTCATTCTGATTCTTCAACTGGCTCACAATTCCACCATTTCCATCTCCGATATTGATTTTCCCTTTCAATTCCTGCATCTGGTCATGATCAGGATAGTAAATCGTAAAATACATCTGAACTGTTTTCTCTGGCATTCCTGTATTTGAATCTGCTTTTGAATTCAGCTCTGCATCCATTTTAGCTGTGATTTCATCCAGGCTTCCCAGATCCTGGTAACCGGAAATATTCATTTCCTTATCCTCACAAAAATTGATACGAACAATCGGTACTGCTGTCTCTGGTATCTCAGGCTGGTAGGCTTTCAGTTTCTCCAGAAGTTCTTTTGCCCGTGAGGACTCTTCACATTCCTCATCTACAATATCTTTCAAAAAAGGAATGTACTTGTGGGCATAGCCGCATCTTAACTCCAATGCGACAGTTTCCACCAGCTCTTCCTCTGGGTTAAAGTTATCATGATACTCATAAAAGTCGGATTCTTCTGCTAATTGGTTCAGTGCTACCGCCAGTTCATCCACAGTCATTTTTTCCGGATAATAATGAACTTCCAATTCTTTCGGTGGACAATACCGAAAATCCGGAAATGCCTCCACAATTTTTTCAAGTACTGCATGTACCATAGGGAGTTCCGCAAAAAATGTTACATCATCCAGATTATCTCCATGAATGGTTTTTTCGGTAACTAATGACACTTCTGTTTCATCGTAAATTGTATGATCTGGACCTCGGTAAATAATTCCCATGCCATTTCCATAATAACTTAACGAAGGGTCATCAATGATTGTCCTGTATCTCTCAAATATTTCTTCCATATCTGTACTTTTATAAAAATTTCCCATGTCATGAAATTCATCACATTCTGCAGCATAATATTCCAGATAAGGCTCTTTCTTCGGTGGCATATTGTTGAGGACGTTATCAATCATGTTGTAATTTGCCTCTTCCAGTTCCTCCACCTTTGCCAATTGCTTATATTCGCCCTGGCTTTTCTGAATCTCTGCCATTACAACCTCATCCATTTCTTCTACTTTCTCCATCAACTGATCATAATCCCCACGGATGCGTTCTCCCGTCCAGCCTTCGTCTTCCAAAAGTTCCTCTGCCGCTTCTTCAATAGAAATTTCATCATTTTCATAGACGCCACCATCCATCAGACGGAAATCTTCATCGTAAAAGGAATAATCGTATCCTTCTTCTGCCCTCTGAATAGCAAAATACCGTTCTCCTACCTCATATGCCAATTCGTCAAGAACCTGTTCTTCCAGATTCAGAAAAGAATCCAGCTGTTCAAAACTGATACTGTCTACAAAATGAGCTGTTACTTTTTCCCCATCATTCAAAACAACGATATCACTGACAGACAGGGAATGCCCACGGAAGTCTTTCGGTCTATCAATGTTGAACCTTTCAAAAATATCATCCAGTGACGTATTTCCCAGTAATTCTCCAACATAGACCAGCTTATAATCTTCTTTTTTTATCTGCATACCATGACTTTCAATAAAGCGCATATTCATAAATGCATAGTTTTCGCCCGGTGAATCGTCCTTGATCTGATAAATACCAAAGGTTCGCCTTGTTCCTAACAACAGGTTTGCCTCTTTCAAAGACTGAATCTGCGGATATTTCTGCATTTCCCATTCCAGGTTACGGAAACGCTCCCGTTCTGCCATGGACATCTGATAATGCTCCGGTCCTCGTTCGATTTCCTTGCGTTCCGTGACATAGATTGGTGATGAAAAATTAGTGATCAGATAGATATCTGCTCCGGCATCGTATAATTTCAGTGCTTCTTCCTGCTCAATGACACTCATAGGCTCCTGAAATGCTCCAAAATCTTCATCGGCATAATCCAGATCCTGATCCCTTATCCGTTCCCACATCTGTAATTCCATGCCAAACAGCCCTTCGTGTGCCTGTATCATTTCTTTACTTGCATACTCTCCCTTACCGCCATCGCTGCCCAGGCAATAAATCTTAGAACCCATTCTGTGATAATCCAAAGCTGCTTCTTTTCTGAGCGGCACCATGTCTTCTGCTGTATATCCATAATCACGTAATTCCAGCTTACCTATGGTTGGATCTGGTAGGTCCTGAATATCCATTTTTGCATCATCCAGAAGTTCCTCTACTTTATCTTCATCTGCCTGATTGATTGCATCTGTCAGATTTTTTACCAACGTCCTTACTTTCTCTTCCTCGCCAATCAGATTTGCATATTCAAAAATCTGTTCTTTTACATCTACTGGAAGCGCTATTCCCATGTGTTCTGCACGGTCTATCTGTTCCTGCGTAAATTCCTGCATTTTCTGCGTTTCTTTTCCTGTTATCATATTTCTCGCCATATAAATTCCTCCTGTGTTCTAAAAAAAGGCATAACCGGCAGAACCTTCTTCTACCAAATTATGCCATCTTTCCTGTTTATTTATTCCAGACCGAAGTCCC
>UMFK01006033.1_pt1 | contig 17375 bp, 16 predicted proteins | sample 1964981 | NCBI WGS metagenome assembly UMFK01 (sample SAMEA4836043, study PRJEB28245) | human gut metagenome | biome: gut microbiome; material: fecal sample | place: Denmark | collected 2008
GGGCGGCAGCTTTTTTGAATAGCCCCAGGTCAGAGCGTTTCGGTTGTTCTTAATTTCTTCACATTGTTGGCAATTGAGCTTCCTCAATGAATTCGAACGCCTCTCCTGAACATTCTTTTGGCTTCGGATTCTCCCTGTTCAATCCTTTGGCAATTAACCTCATTCTTTGTTTACTCGGGGATATTGCTTACATTTTGAACGTTCAAACATCTTGCCTGTGGCTCGGCAACTCTCTTTTCGTGCGTCCTTTGCTTTTTATCTCCACAAGGTCATCAAATTGAATAGTCTTCTTTCTTTTCAACTTTGCCCGAGCGGCGGAGCCGCTTTGTTGGCAGATGAATGCTCGTTGCATTACTTTGCTTCCCTATTGGGCCGTACATGCAACCCATCTCTATATATAAAGAAAAGGGAGCCGCGTTATTGCGACTCCCTTGATACCTATATATAGGTTGATATTTAGTTGCAAACCTTGCCCGGGTTCAGAATGTAATTCGGATCGAACACGCGCTTGATGCCCGCCATGAGGCCGATAGCCGTATCGCCTACGGAATCGTGCAGATATTCCTTCTTTGCATGGCCAATGCCATGCTCGCCGGATACCTGGCCGTTAAGCTCGGTGCACTTTTCATAGCTTTCCTTCATTACCTTCTGGGACTTCTCCAAGAATACGTCCTGATCTACGCCGTTTGCAGAAGCGTAAATATGAAGGTTGCCGTCACCGGCATGACCGAAGGAGCGAATACCAACGCCGTACTTTTCGCCGATCTGATGCACGTGCTCCAGGAATTCAGCAACCTTGTCTACGGGAACAACCACGTCCATTTCATCGAGATGCTCGGTGTCGGCCTCGATTACCGTAAGGAATGCGCTGCGGGCAGCCCATACGGCACGCTTGTCGTCAGGGTGGGAAAGAACCAGCGTGTTGAATGCGCCAAGCTCGTCGCCGATTTCTGCCAGCGTTTCTGCACGCTGGAAGATTTCGTCCTGGTCGTTACCGTCAAGGGTTACCAGGATATACGCACCAACTTCATGACCATCTACATTAGTTGGGATGATCTTGTTGCCGGTATAGTCGGCAGAAGAGTCGACGATGTCGCGCTCCATGAATTCAATGGACTGCGGATCGAGACCAGCAAGCTTGATCTTCGGAACAGCGCTAATGGCAGTTTCGAGATCCTCGAAGGGAAGGATGAAGCTAATGTCTTCCTTCGGAACGGGGATGAGCTTAAGGGTGAGTTCGGTGATAACACCCAGCGTGCCCTCAGAGCCGATCATCAGGTGAAGAAGGCTATAACCAGAGCTGGTCTTGGAAACCGCACGACCGATTTCCATGATTTCGCCCGTGGGAAGAACCACGGTCATTGCCAGCACGTAATCGCGCGTGGTGCCGTACTTAACAGCACGCATGCCGCCAGCGTTGGTGCTTACGTTGCCGCCCAAAGAACCGGTTTTCTCGCCGGGATCAGGGGGATACATAAGATCATGCTCAAGGGCGTCTGCAGCCAGATCGCACAGGCGAACGCCGGGCTGAACGCGAACGAACAGGTTGTTCATGTCGTACTCGAGGATTTCATTCATGTGCATGGTGCACAATACGACGCCGCCCTGCAGCGGGGTACTACCGCCAACCAGGCCAGTGCCCGCACCGCGAACCGTAACGGGAATCTTGTTCTCGTTGCACAGCTTCATGATGGCAGCAACCTCTTCGGTGCTGCCGGGGAAGCAAACGGCCTCGGGCATCTTAGTGCCGTAGATGGGCATTTCGTCGTGAGAGTAATCCTCGCTGATGTTTTCGCCAACGTGGCAATCTTCCTCGCCGACAATAGCCTGGAGCTGGCTGATCAATTCGGGAGTGAGTTCGTTGTACTCAGTCATGCTAACTTTTCGCTCCTGTGGACGTTGAATAATACTGGTTTACCGCGTTGACACTAGCGCTCATCGCGCTTACACGAAAGGGAGGCAACGCACATCCCTGACGAAAGGCATCCAGGCGCGGTCAGTGGCGAACACACTCAAAACGCCCCAGGCTCGCATTCGCAACGAGCCTGGGGCGCAGCAAATAGCGCTTAATCGGCCTCGGTTGCGCTGAGGAATTCGCCAATTACTTCCTTGCGCAGCGCTTCTATCAGTTCAGACTGCATTCCACCGACGGGCTTACCGTCAATCTCGTGAGCATGCAAGCAGAGATTGCTGGAGCTGGTAACCAATACTTCTTCGGCGGCAAACAGATCCTCCAAGTAATACGGCTCCTCGTGCACGGAAATGCCCAGACGGGCACACGCTTGAATGAGGTGCTTACGCGCGATGCCCGGCAAAATGAGGTTGTCGAGCGGCGCTGTATACAGCGCTCCGTCCTTGATGATGTGCACATTGCTATGCGCGCATTCAGTAACACGACCACCTTCACGGTAGAACACCGTCTCCTGACAACCGGCGCGCTTGGCCTTCTCCGATGCCATTACCGAAGGAATAAGGTTGAGCGTTTTGATGTTGCAATGAAAGAAGCGCGTATCGGGCTCGGTGATCAGCTTAATAGGCTCGATGCCATCGGAGATGGTGGCCGGCTTCAACATCACCCACAAATTGCCAGGGCCCTCCGTAAACGCATGATCTCGAATGCCCGTACCGCGCGTTACTTGGTAATAGACGAACTGGCTACCCGTATCCACCTTTTTCACCAGTTTGTTCAGCAGGTCTTTCAGCTCCTGCTTGGTGCAGGGCATTTCAATTTCGAGAAGTTCAGCGCTGTTGAAGAAGCGATCAATATGTTCATCAATCGCAAATATCTTATAGTTGCGCGCTGGGCCAGCGTCATACACGCCGTCGCCAAACCAATGAACGCGATCGTTCATTGGGATGCTCATTTCATTCAGGGGGCCGAATTTTCCGTTGTAGTAGCCCAAGTTTTCCACGTTGGAAACTCCTTCATTAATTAGTAGGCGATCACATGACCGAGTTACCGCTTTGCCGATAAAACGCTTGCGTCATGCTTTCCCACCCTACCACTAATGGGGGGGTTTCCAGCCGCATGTTTACAGGAAGCCACGAGGACCGACGATTCGCGCCGCCCTCCCGCAACACCACCCAACTAGCGCAAGCGGTCCCGGAATTCTCCCATTCCGGGACCATGGCTAGGGGAAAGCTCGCTTACCGAAAACGCCCAACAGCGTTTTTTTGTTGCAAAACAGCGTTCGGCAGTTATGCTCTCACTTTTCCGCAGCGAGCATCGAGGCGGGGGATCGAGCTTTGGCTAAACGTTGGGGTGGTCGACCGTGCCAACCGTGGGAATCGGCGTGGTGTCCTCTTCTTCCAAACGGCCCTCATAGATCCAGTACTTTGTTCCCTTGGCAATCACGCCAGAAAGAACCAAAACCGCTATACAGTTCGGGACAGCCATAAGGGCATTCGAAATATCGGAGAGGTTCCAAACCAAGTCGCCACCACCGATGCAGCCCCAGAATACAAAGAGCAGGAACACCACCTGATAAGGACGGATGCCCTTGGTACCAAACAGGTACGTAATGGCGCGATCACCGTACTGAGACCAACCGAGCATGGTGGAATAGGTGAAGCACAAAAGGCCAACTACCAGCACCAGGGGCCCCAGCACGGGAATGCTCTCAAAGCAAGCCGTCGCCAAAGCAGCACCACCAGAGAAGATTCCAACAGCAGTATCGATGGAAAGATCGTTGCTTGCCAGCATGGTGTTGTTGTAGATAGCTGCAAGGTCAGGATTGGCGAGCAGCGAGGTTACCAACATCAAGCCAGTAATCAGGCAGATAACCACCGTGTCCCAGAACGTACCAGACATCGAAACCAGCGCCTGGCGAGCAGGATTCTTGGAAATTGCAGAGGCGGCAACCAGGGGAGCAGAACCCAGGCCGGATTCGTTGGAGAACAGGCCTCGCTTAAAGCCGTACTGAAGCGCCAGCATAATACCAGAGCCAACCGCGCCACCAAAAGCTGCCTGACCGGTAAACGCGCAGGTGATGATAGTCACGATGGCATCCCACAAATAGGCGCCGTTCATGCCAATGATCACAAGGCAGCAGGCAACGTAGAAGATAGCCATGACGGGAACCAGCCTCTCGCATACCTTGGAAACCTTCTTCAAGCCGCCGATGATAACGATGGCAACCAAGACGGTAACTACAATGCCAATAAGCCACGTGGGGATTTCGGAGGCACCGGGAATCAAGCTTGAAGAAGTAAGGGCGCCTGCCAGGGAGTTCGACTGAACCGAAGCACCGATGCCAAAGGAAGCAATGGCGGTGAACAGGGCAAACAGCACAGCAAGGAGCTTGCCCAATCCCTTGTGCTTGAAGCCGCGCTCCAACGCATACATAGCGCCGCCGAGCATTCGGCCATTGGCGTCCTTCACGCGGTACTTCATGGATATATAAGTTTCGGAATACTTGGTTGCGATACCAAAGACGCCGGTAAGCCACATCCAAAAAATAGCGCCTGGACCGCCGCACAGAAGGCCCGTAGCAACACCGACGATGTTGCCCGTACCGATAGTTGCAGCGAGCGCTGTGGTAAGGGCGCCGAACTGCGAAATGTCGCCCTCGGCATAGGGATCGTTCTTAGAGACCGAGAGCTTAATCGCCGTGGGGATCTTCCTCTGAATGAAACCGGTCCTGATGGTCATGAAGAGATGGGTGCCCAACAGCAACCAAATAAGGGCCCAGCCCCATACGAAACCATCGACGGCATCTACGCCAGCCGAAAAAGATTCGATGAATGCCTCCATGGCTACTTCCTTTCTACTCGTTTGACGCGGAAAGGAAGCGTGCCCATTGGTTCAGCAAGCTTGCGAAGTGGCGGCTTCGCTATCTGCACGAGATAACGAAGCCGCTGCTTCGGGGGAGAATGAAAACCTTCGGCATGCGCCATCGCAAAGCAGCCCATTCCCGCGTCAGGGGGAAACGATTTTTGAATGGTCGCAATCCAGCGTTACCTCTTTGTTACACAACGGGAAAATATGGGCAAAATTGCCGCCCACGGACGATGAACGGCATTCATACGCCGTTCATCCTTGACGAGCGGGTCCGCAAACTAACTCACAGCTACACCAAAGGCAAAAAGAAAGGGCGCCTTCCCTTAAAAGAGAAGGCGCCCTTGAAGCAACTAGGTTATGCCCTATTCTTGGCCACCCAAGAATCGCTCGGCCTGGGCAACGATGTCGTCGCCAGCATTCAGCTCATGGCGGTTTTCGACCTTAGAGCAATACTGGCCTTCGCCATCGATATCAACCGTTACCGTTGCACCATCGTGAACGGTGCCGTTAATGATTTCGGTGGCAACGCGGTCGGTTACCTCACGCTGAATCAAGCGACGCAGCGGACGTGCTCCGTAGACGGGATCGTAACCGTCAATCGCAAGATGCTCCATAGCGGCAGGAGTAACCACCAGGTCGATACGGCGATCGGCAAGACGCTCGCGCACGTCGGCCAACTGCAAACCGACAATTGGCTCCATTGCGGCAATGGAAAGCGGATTGAAGGTGATTACCTCATCGATGCGGTTCAGGAACTCGGGGCGGAAAGTATTACGCAGAGCATCGTTGATCTTGTTGTTCAGCTCAGCCAGGCGCTTTGCCGCAACCTCAACATCTGCGGTCATAAGGTCTTCCATGACCTTGCCCATGGAATTGCCAGACCCCTGATTCTGATCTTCACCTGCGAATTCGCGAATCGACTGCGAACCGATGTTGGACGTCATGATGATAATGGCGTTCTTGAAGCTCACCACACGGCCCTGGCCATCGGTGAGGCGACCATCGTCCAAAACCTGAAGCAGGATATTGAATACATCGGGATGAGCCTTTTCAACCTCGTCCAGCAAAATCACGCTGTACGGCTTACGGCGTACCGCTTCGGTAAGCTGACCGCCCTCGTCGTAGCCCACATATCCCGGAGGCGCTCCGACCAAACGAGCAACCGAGTGCTTTTCCATATACTCGGACATATCGATACGGACCATAGCGCGCTCGGTGTCAAACAGATACTCGGCAAGAGCCTTGGCCAGTTCCGTTTTGCCAACACCGGTGGGACCCAAGAACAGGAAGCTGCCAATGGGACGGTTCGGATCGGAAAGGCCTGCACGGTTACGACGAATTGCGCCTGCCACAGCAGCCACGGCTTTATCCTGACCAACCACGCGTTCGCGAAGCTTGTCTTCCAGGTCAACCAGCTTGGCCATTTCACCCTGCATCATCTTGGTAACGGGAATGCCCGTCCACGTGGATACAACCTCGGCGATCTCGTCTTCGCCAACCTCTTCCTTGAGGATTGCGCCGTCCTGCTGGCGATTTTCCAGAACCTCTTCAGCCTGAGCAAGTTTCTGCTGTAGCGCAGGAATTGTGCCATAGCGCAGCTCGGAAGCACGAGCCAGGTCGCCTTCGCGGGTGGCTTGCTCTTCTTCGATCTGGGCAGCCTCAATATCAGCCTTCAGGTTCTGAACGCTGACAATGACGTCCTTTTCGTTCTTCCAAAGCGCCTTCTGCGAATCCAGCGCTTCGCGGGCGGCGGAAATCTCCTTGCGGAGAGCCTCCAAGCGCTCGCGGCTCGGCTCATCCGTTTCCTTCATCAGAGCCTGCTCTTCAATCTGCATCTGAGTGAGCTTGCGCTCAGCCAGATCGACCTCTTCGGGCATGCTGTCGATTTCGATACGTAAACGACTTGCCGCCTCGTCCATCAGGTCGATTGCCTTGTCGGGCAAGAAACGATCGGTGATGTAGCGGTTGGAGAGCTCGGCTGCAGCAACCAGCGCGGAGTCCTTGATTCGGACGCCATGATGGATCTCGTACTTTTCCTTCAGGCCACGCAGAATCGCAATGGTGTCTTCGACTGTCGGCTCGCCCACCAGTACCGGCTGGAAACGACGCTCAAGCGCAGCATCCTTTTCGATGTATTTGCGGTATTCGTCGAGCGTAGTAGCACCGATAGCATGAAGCTCACCACGAGCCAAAGCAGGCTTCAGCATATTGCCCGCGTCCATGGAGCTATCGCCCGTGGAGCCGGCGCCCACAATGGTGTGCAACTCATCGATGAACAGGATAATCTGCCCGTCGGACTGCTTCACTTCGCGAAGAACAGCCTTCAGGCGGTCTTCGAACTCACCACGATACTTAGCGCCAGCGAGCATTGCAGGAAGGTCAAGCGCAATAAGCTCACGGTCTTTCAGGCTGGAGGGAACGTCGCCCGCAACGATGCGCTGGGCCAAGCCTTCAACGATTGCCGTTTTGCCCACGCCAGGCTCGCCAATAAGCACAGGGTTGTTCTTCGTACGACGGGAAAGAACCTGAACGGTACGACGAATTTCCTCGGAACGACCGATTACCGGATCGAGTTTGCCATCACGTGCCTGCTGAGTAAGGTTCTGGCCATACTGCTCCAGCACCTCGAACTCAGTTTTCGACTCCGCATCGGTTACGCGAGTGTCGCCGCGAAGATCTTGATAAGCCGCCTCGACTGTTTCACGTGTAACACCAGCATCGTTCAGGATGCGACCCGCCTGCCCCTTATCTTCAGAAAGGGCAATGAGCAGATGCTCGGTGGTGATGTAGTTGTCGTCCAACTTTCCGGCGATTTTCTCGGCGTTGTTCATCAGGGCATCGAATTCCCTTGAAGGGGCCACCATGCCCATAAAGGTTTGACCGCTTACCTTCGGCTGATGCTCCACCTCCGCATCGACGCGCTGCTTCAAGACGGCAGGGTCGGCGCCAATACGCGTAATGATGGCCTTCAGGTTATTCTCGTCCGCAGAAAGGATGGCATCTAGCAGATGAAGCGGCTCTGTGGTGGCTGCTTCATGCTTAGACGCAATGTCCATTGCAGATTTAAACGCCTCTTGGGCAGTCACTGCTAATTTTTCAATCCACATATAAGTCTCCTTTCTTCTACTTGCAGCAAAAGAAATGGCTAGTGTTTTACATCAACCTGCGCAATACAATTGCGTTAGTATCGGTCACCAAAGAATTGACGCTTTCCCTGGTTTCGAGTTCGTGTACACGGTCGGCAAGCTTGCGTACACGACGATGCAGGGCGTCGAGCTCGTCGTCACGCTCATCCAGGCGCCCTTTAAGGTCGAGGATGCGAATAACGCCCGCAAGATTGATGCCTTCATCGGTAAGCTCATTGATCAACTGCAAACGCTCAATATCGGCCTGCGAATACATGCGCGTGTTGCCCCGTGTGCGCTGGGGGGAAACCAGGCCCTTTTGTTCATAGATACGCAGAGTTTGCGGGTGAACGCCAGCAAGTTCGGCAGCAACACTGATCATATACAGCGGTCTGTCTTTGTCTTCCATTACCATGCCCTCACCTCTTCCTTAGTAGCTTCCTGGAATGCTTCCAGGGCCTTCTTCTGTTCATCGTTCAACGTCTTCGGAACCGCTATCTTGATGGCCACGCGCAAATCGCCGTTGCCCGTTGAGCCCTTGCCCAACCTGGGGGCGCCTTTGCCACGCACCGTAAGAACCGTTCCGTCCTGACACCCAGCAGGTACCTTCAAGCGCACTTTCGTACCATCGGGAGTGGGAACCACCACTTGAGCACCAAGAGCCGCTTCGGCAAACGTTACGGGCAGGTCCATCAAAACGTCCGCCTTGTCGCGCCGATAGAGCGGATGAGCGCCTATCTTGATGTTCACCAGTAAGTCGCCTGTAGGGCCGCCATTTGCTCCCTGGCCACCTTTGCCCTTTAAGCGAACACGGCCGCCGTCGATGGCGCCAGCGGGAATCTTTATGGTGAGCGTTTCCTTTTCGCCTGTTCCCGAGCGACCAATGCGGATGCGCTTTTCGCATCCATTAAAGGCTTCGTCGAAGGTTACCGTCATGGACACTTCTTTATCGGCGCCCTTCTGCGGCCGAGGCTGAGCATAGCTACCCGCTCCGCCGAAATCCCAATTGCCGCCGAAAGCGCCTTCACCGTTGCGGATGCTCTCGAGAATATCTGCCCAGCTACCGAAACCAGATGCTCCACCAAAGCCCGCGCCGGCAAAGGGGTTGCCGCCCTGGCCTTGCCATGCCCCGCCATAGGGAATCTGGTTTTCGTTGGCGGTGCCATACTGGTCGTAGAGCTTACGTTTCTTTTCGTCGGAAAGGACCTCGTACGCCTCGTTGATTTCCTTGAACTTCGCCTCGTCGCCGCCCGCATCAGGGTGGTGCTTGCGGGCCAGTTTGCGAAATGCCTTCTTGATGGCATCAGCATCGGCGTCACGTGGAACGCCTAGCGTTTTGTAGTAGTCGGGAGTTGCCATTCGCCCCACCTTTCCTATTCAGACGGGATAGTAATGCAGTTGCTTTTCCAGCTGAGCGACCTGTTCGCCTCGGCACGATCGAAAAGCCAAAAGCCTTTCGGCATCAGCCGTTGCGACGGAAATGCAACCTGCTTCAATACCCCTGTTTTCTCTTCTAATTAATCAGCCCGAAAGAAACCCGCCCGTATGCCCAACTTTGACTGACAGGGCATTCTTGCCAATTCCCTCGAGCTGCTTACAACAAGGGCGGACTTGCGAGCCCGCCCTTGCGTTTGCTATTCGTCTTCTTCTGACTTGGTCTCGCGCTTCGGACCGCCCACGGTAACCGTTACCATTGCAGCACGGATAACCTTGTTACCCATGCGATAGCCCTTCTGGTAAACCTGGGCAACCGTTTCATCGGGAACCGAAGGATCGTCAACCGTGGCTACCGCCTGAGCCTCAAGGGCATCAAACGCTTCACCTTCAGGATTGATGATCTCAACGCCTTCCTTCTTCAGCACCTCGCCGATCTTGTTGTGAACGGCTTTGATGCCACCGAGCAGACCCTCTTCGCCATTGCCCTCCGCATAAGCGATGCTACGTTCAAAGTCGTCAATCACGGGGATCAAGCTTTCAACCAGCTTTTCGGTGGCGCGAAGTTTTTCCTCTTCACGCTGCTCGTTCATACGACGGCGATAGGTGTCCCACTCGGCATGGAGCCTGAAGTACTTGTCCCTCCAGGCATCCGCCTCGGCCTTAGCTGCTTCCACCGGATCTTCCTCGGGCTCTTCGCTCTCGGCGTCATCTTCGATGACATCCGCTTCGACCTCTTCGGGGGCAGCAGCCTCGGGCTTGGCCTCGGCTGCTTCCTGATCCTCGCGTGCCTCGTCTTTTTCAGGCGCGGTCATGATTACCTGTCCTTCTTCTCGTCGTCGTCGACAACCTCGAAGTCTGCCTCGATGGTGTCGTCATCAGCGGGCTGCTGAGCACCAGCTGCACCAGCGGCTGCCTGAGCTGCATCCTGGTTGCCGTATACAACCTCAGCCAGCTTGTAGCCTGCCTGCTGCATTGCCTCGATAGCCGCCTTGATAGCTTCGATGTCGTTGCCCTCAAGTGCAGCCTTGCCCTGAGCAACAGCGCTTTCTGCCTGCTGCTTAACCTCGGCGCTTACCTTGTCGCCAACTTCGCCCAAGGTGGTTTCGGTTGCGTTGATCAGAGAGTCGCAGTTGTTGCGAACCTCAACCTCTTCCTTACGCACCTTGTCTTCCTCGGCGTGAGCCTCAGCGTCCTTAACCATGCGATCAACTTCGTCGTCGGTAAGGGCGGTAGAACCAGAAATGGTGATCTGCTGCTGCTTACCGGTGCCCAGATCCTTAGCGGAAACGTTCACGATGCCATTTGCGTCGATGTCGAAGGTAACCTCGATTTGAGGAACGCCACGACGTGCAGCAGGAATACCGGTGAGCTGGAACTTGCCCAAGGTCTTGTTGTCCTGGGCCATCTGACGCTCGCCCTGCAGAACGTGGATCTCTACCGAAGTCTGGTTGTCGGCTGCGGTGGAATAGATTTCCGTCTTGCGGGTAGGAATGGTGGTGTTGCGGTCGATCATCTTGGTCATTACGCCGCCCATGGTTTCAACGCCAAGGGAAAGCGGGGTAACGTCAAGAAGAAGGATGCCCTCAACGTCGCCAGCAAGAACACCGCCCTGAACAGCTGCACCCATTGCAACAACCTCATCGGGGTTAACCGACATATTGGGCTGCTTGCCCGTCATGTTCTTCACCAGCTCCTGAACAGCAGGCATACGGGTGGAACCGCCAACGAGGATTACCTCGTTAACATCGCCCGTGGAAAGGCCAGCGTCGCGCAGAGCCTGCTCAACAGGCTTCTTGCAGCGGTCGAGCAGATCCTTGGTGATGCGCTCGAACTCGGCACGGGAAAGGGTATAGTCCAGATGGAGCGGGCCAGCTGCACCAGCGGAGATGAAGGGCAGATTGATGTTGGTCTGGGTGGTGGAGGAAAGCTCCATCTTTGCCTTTTCGGCTGCTTCCTTCAGACGCTGCAGAGCCATCTTGTCGGCACGAAGATCGATTCCATTTTCAGCCTGGAATTTATCGGCTATCCAGTCGATTACGCGCTGATCCCAGTCGTCGCCGCCCAGGTGGTTGTCGCCAGCGGTAGAGCAAACCTCAAATACGCCGTCGCCCAGCTCAAGAACGGAAACATCGAACGTACCGCCGCCAAGGTCGAAGACCAAAACCTTTTCATCCTTGTTGGTTTTGTCGAGACCGTAAGCAAGAGCCGCTGCCGTAGGCTCATTGATGATACGCATAACCTCGAGACCAGCGATCTTGCCTGCGTCCTTGGTTGCCTGACGCTGAGCGTCGTTGAAGTAAGCAGGAACAGTGATAACTGCCTGAGTGATGGGCTCGCCTACGCGCTTCTCAGCGTCGGACTTGATCTTCTGCAGAACCATTGCGGAAATCTCTTCAGGCATGTAGTCCTTGCCGTCAATGTCCACAACAGCACGGCCACCATTGCCATTCTTTACCATGTAAGCAACGGTCTTCTGCTCTTCGCCGGTCTCAGCATAAGAACGACCGATGAAACGCTTTACCGATGCGATGGTGTTTTCAGGATTGGTAACGGCCTTGTTCTTTGCGGCCTTGCCTACCGTGCGCTCGCCGTCCTTGCCAAAGCCAACAACGGAAGGCGTGGTGCGGTCGCCTTCTGCGTTAACCAAAATTTCAGGCTCTGAGCCCTCCATCACTGCCATTGCCGAATTGGTGGTGCCCAAGTCGATGCCAATGATCTTTGCCATCTTACTATGTCCTTTCAGTTGCGACCGCCCGCTGTTGCCGAGTTGTGCGATGCGGCCATTCTGTTCTTACCTAAGTTAGAGCCGAGATATTCGTTTCGCCTTTGCGGGCTTGCAGATCGCCTTCGATGCCTTGCGGCCTCGTGGGCTTTCACGGATACCAGTAAGGCCCACTCACGTGGACCTTTTCGACAATTGGAATAATAAAATCTAAGTGCATCATTGTCAAGTTTTGTAACCTTCCTGTTGAAGATTACCTGAGCTATATATGTTTTCCCAGGTCAGTAGCTTACGACTGGTTCGCTCACTTGCCATTTTCGTCTATTAAGATCTAACAACGGTCCGCTCAAAGCTGAGCAGGCACCGACCCGAGCAAACCGATCGGGCAAACAAAAACCCGCTCGACATGGGCCACCCGAACAAACAAGAAAGCCCGCTGGCATGAGCCGAGCGGGCTTAGGTGCAAAATGCCTGCTTGTGAAAACGAAACAGAGAGCTATTTCTTAGCAACGCCACCGATGAGAGACATCTTGGTACCGCAATCGGGACAGGTGCCCTTGGTGATAACGCGGCCGTTCTTGGTGACGCCTTCCTGAGGGTCTACCATTTCCTTCTTTTCCTTGCACTTAACGCAATATGCAACAACTGCCATCGTAACCTCTTTTCCTTATTAATAGTCCTATAGGGCACGTGGCCCCTGGAGCACCCGACCCATTGTATAGGTAGTGCCTGCGTTTTACCAGATGGATGCCGATTCTTACGCAACCATAACGAAATAATCGCGTAGAAGGGGCTCCGCCTGGCGTTTATAAGCTGATCGCATCTGCCAAGAACACAGAAGACAGACGCCGCAAGTAGGGAAGATAGCCCTCCCTTTGGGCGAGCGCAGCTCGGCGAATCGGCGGGGCGGGGGCGGCGTGGATGCTGTCTCTACAGAAGGCGCTGTCGGCAATGACAGAGTTGTTCGCCGGGCGACAAGCTACTGGCTGGTGTTGGCAAAGAGCAGTGGCGGTACCGAGGGAGCTGCTGGCGGTACTTGCTGCCCAGGAGGCGACGGGGGCGCTGCCTCCTGGGCTGTGTTTCTTGGGCCGAGCGATCTAGCTTTGGCGGCTCGCGCTGTTCGGCGGCACCGGTGTTGCGGGCGCTCGGGCGGTTTGACGCTACGGCGGACGGCAAGATCTGCGCGCCGTGCATGATTCGAGGGGCCCGTGCAGCGAAAAGGGGGGCCTTCCTGGCAGGATCTTCGCGCCGTGCGTTCCCGAAAGGCGGTTTGCGGGGCTTTTCGGATGCATGGCGCGCATATCTTGCCAAAGGGAGCCCGTTTTCGGATGCATGGCACGCGAATCTTGCCACGAACTGGCGATTTTCCCGTCCGAGGCCGCTTTTGGGATGCATGAGGCGAAAAAATTGTCACGGATGGCCGCCCGGGAACGCACCGTGGCGGAATATTGCCACGGATAGACACTCGGGAACGCACCGCGCGAGAATATTGCCACTACCAGTCGCCCGAGAGCGCATTCGCGAAGATCTTGCCATGGACGAACGCCTGGATTCGCCCCGCACCAAATAACTGCCGCCCTCCCCGCAAAAAAACGGCACCGAAGGCAGGACTTGGAGAACGCCCCCGCCAGAAGCACGAAAGACAGAGTGCTGGCGCGGCTGGGGCGAGCAGCAGGTACGGCGCGGTGCAGCGCCATCGCCGAACACTCGGGAATGCAGCGCGGCGAAATATCGCCATGGCCGATAACGCGCCCCGAGACAAAAGAAGGCGAGCATTTTGCTCGCCTTCTTTTGCTGTTTTGTTTACGGCTCGAGTGGCCATCGGGGCCTTCGCGGTAGGAAGCCGCCGGCATTTGGCAGTCTCCTTGATTGAGGCGCACATTCGGTAACAGAGCTGAGCCCCGCACCTAACACGCCGATGGCCAGTCAGCACGCGAAAATCCTTGCACGCATTGACTAGACTCTCGTCGTGAGCAGACTGTTAGTCTTCAACAATCTCCTCGATTGCGCCCATGGGGCACTCTTCAACGCAGTCGCCGCAAGCGATGCAGGCCTCTTCGTTTACAACCTTGCATACGCCGTCTACAACCTCGATGCATTCCTGGGGGCAAGCATCGATGCAAATTCCGCAGCCAATGCACTCATCATCAATGATTACTGGATGAGACATGAAAACCTCTTCTCTCTTGGGCTTTTAGAGATGCTTTGTCATACTTGGGGACAATTCTTTTTCGGTTAATCCCTGAACGGGAAAATACCATAGCGACCCCAATATGCAAGATCCTTGCGCGGTTTTTCTAAGAACGGTTAAATTGCGTTGCATATTTGCCGCGTTACTGCCGTTCGCCGATGCAAAAACATCACAGACACAGGACGGCACGGGAGTGCGGGGGCTGACAGGGTCGCCGCGAGGCGCCCACAGCGGGGCAAGGCATCTGGCCGATGCAGAGCAACGGGGACAGGCTGCGGCACATGCCTAGCAGATGCGGGGCAGCTGTTCGCCTACGAGCATGTCCATGATGCGCAGGGCACCAAACCCAGTACGAATTGAAACGCGAGGGTCACGCTCTTCGGGCGTTTCCACCACTTCGCCAATGATGGCTGCATCGGCTCCATACCTGTTCGCGCGCATTGCAGCCAGGGCAGCCTCTGCTTGCTCGGCGGGAACCACGCACACCATCTTGCCCTCATTGGCAACCTGGTACACATCGTAGCCAAGCATTTCGCACGCTCCCAATACGGCATCTTTAACGGGAACTGCGCCCTCTTCAACAATGAAGTCGACACCTGACTGAGCAGCAAGCTCATTGAGCGTCGAGGCAAGGCCTCCGCGCGTTGGGTCACGGAAGCAGCGGGTATCGGGCGCTGCGGCAATTACCTCGGCGATCAAATGGTTCAGAGGGGCAGCATCGGTCTGGATGTCCGCATTGAACGAAAGCTCTTCTCGGCAGCTCATGATGGTGATGCCATGGTCGCCCATGGTGCCGGTAACCAGGACCTTGTCACCTGGTTTGCAGAAAGAGCCGGAAAGGCTCACCCCTTCGGGGATGAAGCCGATACCACTGGTGTTGATGAACACGCCATCGCCGTGGCCGCGATTAACCACCTTGGTATCGCCCGTAACAATGTGTACACCAGCTTCTTTGGCCATTTCGGCCATGCTTTTGCAGATGCGTTTCAAATCGGCAATGGGAAAGCCTTCTTCCAGAATGAACCCACAGCTGAGGTACTTGGGGGCAGCACCACTGGTGGCAACATCGTTTACCGTGCCGCACACAGCCAGTCTGCCAATGTCTCCGCCGGGGAAAAAGTGGGGAGTCACCACAAAACTGTCGGTGGAATAGGCAATACGCTCACCGGCAGCTGGCGCTGGGAGCGACGCCGCATCGTTCCCTTCCAACAGCTCTTCATCTGCGTATGCCTCGAAAAACACCTCGTCGATAATGCGCTTCATCATAGTGCCGCCGCTACCATGACCCAGCAATACCGTTTCGTCCATCTTGTCTCTTTCGTTCATGCAACACTCAATAGAGCGTTGCGTTCCTCTAGAAAAAGAACGCCTTCGATGAGGCGTTCTAAGGGGCTAGATAAAGTCACCCGTAGTTGTCATGTTAAGACGCCCTGTTTTGACGCCCTTGGTGCCGATGATAAGGTTAGCGACATCCTGAACCTCGCCAGACTCACCCTTGAGGATGATTACCTCAAGACAGTTGTCTTGATCGACATGCACATGCATGGAAGCTACCACCATGTCCAAATAGGTGTGCTGGATATGGTGCAATTTTTCCTGCAAGTCGTTGGCGTGGTGGTTGTACACGATAGTGAGCGTACCCATAACGATTCGCCCAGGCACAGAACACTCATCTTCCACCAGCGCTTCGCGCACTAAATCGCGTACCACTTCACTGCGATTTTTAGCCAGACCGCGGCGCGCCACCAGGTGATCAAACTTGACCAACAGGTCTTCGGGCATCGCCACAGAAAAGCGCATTAAGTCATTGCTCATGCTTTGCTCCTTGCGTTTATGCGATGCGGCCTAGGCTTATACCAAGTTAACCGTCACACCACTTGCGTTTTCGGCATCTTCATCAAGTGCATCTTTAGCGTCATCGAGCGTTGCGCGAACCTCGTCGAGCAACTGCATTGCAGCATGGAGCTTTTCGCCCACGGTGGTGAATCCAGCATCGGAAGCATTGTGGGCAAGATTGTGAGCCCAACGACGCTCCAGCTTAATATGATCGTCGATCTGGTCGATCATCTGTTCAAACTGGCCCGTGTTGATACCATTGGTGCACATAGCGACTCCTTTTATCGAGGGAAAGCATTGCTTTCTTTGTTTATCAGATTGAGGCGAAGCCTCTTTGACAGGCATCAATCGATGCATTGCATCTTCCTATTATGATCCCGCCAAAGTGAAGTTATCACCGTTTTCGCTCAACGGTGTGAATTTTTTCACATTTTGTGTGACTGGCTGATTCTAAGGGCCCCAAAGCGGCTTCTCGCCCTCGGCAACAACAAATCTCGCTATTATCCTAAGCAGTGAAGGAGGACCTCATGCCCACGCCACAGCCAACAAAATACGAGCGCATCGCGCAGAGCCACGTTAACTCGTTCCAGGGAACCTACCATGGGTCCATAGGAGCTGCGGCGATTATCGTCTCTGTCGAAGAGCCCACCGAGGAAGCAAAGCGCGCGCTTACCGCAAGCTTTAAAGCTCTTGGGTACTCACCGCAGGCAATCGGTTGGGCCCAAACCGCCGCCCAAGGCAAGCCCGATGCTTCTGGCGACCTGTTCACCCTTATCGAGGGCATCGACCCGTTCTGCGTTGTCTCTACGAGTCATGCCAGCACCGAGGCCCTTTCGCGCTGCTACAACACGCCCCTTGCCATTGAGGCGAAAACCCTTTTGCTAGGCCGCGATTGCCGCTGTTTCGAAAATCTTGATGCCCTTATTACCACCGAAGCAGGCAAACACAAAACCTGGGGGCTTTTGAAAACACTGCCTAAAATGTAGCGAACCCCCAACGCCCAACAATCCATTGAGGACACTGCACGAAACGAGACGCAACGGCAATCGGACGCCCTATGCGCCAAAACCCAACGAGCCTTTCTTTGCCGAACATCGCGCAAAGCCAAGCCATGAAACAATAGTTAACGAATCACCGCCTCTGTTGAATTCCTGCGCGTACCGCGCGTTGCAACCGCTGGTGGTATCCTTTTTGTGTCTATATACCAATGAAAGGCAACGCATATGTCCAACAAAAGCCTTGCCGGCGAGCACAACGCCCAGACCATCCTGGTTACCGGCGGTG
>UMFK01074471.1_pt1 | contig 17183 bp, 13 predicted proteins | sample 1964981 | NCBI WGS metagenome assembly UMFK01 (sample SAMEA4836043, study PRJEB28245) | human gut metagenome | biome: gut microbiome; material: fecal sample | place: Denmark | collected 2008
GGTACTTGTTGTACTTCCTTCAGTCTTTTCAATGAACTTGTTTGCATTCCTGTTCAGATCGTTTGTGTTTCGTTCCGAACGGGAATGCAAAGGTAGACATTATTTTTGAACCTGCAAACTTTTTCTGAAAAATTTTTAACTTTTTTTATTCATTTTTATTCTCGCCTGCAGCTCCCAAGTACGTATCCTGTCCTTATACAGGTTGTTAGCGTTTACTTTGTCGATATCGAGCGAAGCGTCGGAATTATCGTCCCAACGGCGACAATTATAGACAACATCGTAGATTCGGCCTATCTGGTACTCTCTGGAGACGCGAAGACCCACCGCATAGTCCTCCCCATACTTCGTCGTAGGGAAGTTGATCGTACGAAGCATCGGAACGTAGAATCCGCGCGGAGCGCCAAGACCATTTATGCGCAGAGCGTTGTTACGGCCATTCTCCGGAGTCCACTCACGATGATCGATGATTCCAGGAGGCAGAGTCTCCATCTGGAAATTCGTCATTCTATAGGTACCGACAACCATAGCGCAGTTCTGGGCATAGAAAGCGTCCACGAACTTCTGCACTGTGTTCTCATCATAATAAACATCGTCAGAATCCAGCTGGATGGCGAACTTACCACACTTAGGATGGTGCAGGGCGGCGTTCCAGTTGCCTCCGATGGCGTGATAGCTCTTGTCCTGTGCGATATAGACGAGCTTAGGGTCATCGATGAACTTCTTGATGACATCCACGGTTCCGTCAGTGGAGTTGTCGTCAACCACGATCACGTTATATTTGAAAGTGGTCTTCTGATTCAGCGCGGAAGTCAGAGCGTCGCCTATCGTGCGCACCCTGTTCTTGCAAGGGATGACGACAGAGGCCTCATATTCAAAGGTATCGTCAGAGAACTCAATGTGCTTGAATTTCGGTTCAAGGTAACCTCCGACATCCTTAAGATGCTGGGTACAAGCCTTTTCCATCTCGATCTGGACAGCACGGTTCTTCGGATCCACATAGTCGAAGAGTTTCTCGCCGGACTTGCGGGTGTCCGTCTCGATCTCGTAGTAGAGATATTCATTGATGTGGACAAGGCTCCCCCTCTGGGAGACTTTGAGGCGCAGGTCATAGAGGCCGGCATATTCATAGTCAACGTCCATTCTGGCGACGGCTTCCTTCAACGCGGAGGTTCTGTAGATCAGCACAGAGCCGAAATCGAAGTCATCGCGGAGCGCGCCCTCCTGGCAGTCGATCACCGGAGCGAAGGCGCGGTTGCCGTCCACCTCGTTGAAATGGTCGGCATATACCATGGCGGCGGAGGAATCCTCGGCGATTGAAAGGAAGCGCTCAAGGGCGAACTGGCCGAAACTGAGTTCAGTCGTCTTGGTGTAAATCATTGTGAAAGGAGCGGCCGCGGACTCGGCAATCTTCCTGATGCCGGTTGTGCTTTTGAATATGGCCGCGTCAAGAAACTCAACCTTGGCGACCTCGGACTCGGCGCGGAGGTTCGCGGCGGTCACAGCCACCTGCTCATCGCTCACGAACGGGACAAAACAATCGATTCTGTTCATAATATTTATAGAATATTAATTTTAGCATTTTCGCAGTCACAAAAATAGTAAAATATCGGTAAAAATTGATACTTTTGTCAAATAGTCGCCCGGGCGGCTCACATATTAATTAATATCAATGAATATGACCTTAAGAAGAACATTGATTCTGGCTGCGGCTGTCATGGCGACAGCCACGGCAATGACAGCGCAGGAAACGCCGAAATGGCTCAGGAAAAGCGCGATCTCCCCAGACGGAACGAAAGTGGCGTTCTGCTACAAAGGCGACATCTTCACGGTTGATGTCAACGGCGGAAGGGCACTCCAGATCACCACGAACCAAGCCTATGACTCGGATCCCCTCTGGACTCCGGACGGGAAGAGGATCGTGTTCTCTTCCTACAGGGCTGGCTCCAAGGACATATTCATCACTTCCGCCGAGGGTGGTGTTCCGAGAAGACTGACAGATTACCCGGGTAACGAGACTCCTCTCTGCGTGCTTGACGGCGGCAGGGTTCTGTTCCAGGCAAACATCCAGCAGGACGCCGTCTATGGCGGATTCCCGGGCAGCCCGCAGGTCTGGCAGGTTGACGAGAAAGCCGGCAGGCCTCAACTTGTAACCTCAATGCCTCTCATGGCTATGAGTGTGAACAACTCAGGAGAGGTCATCTACGAAGACTACAAAGGCTACGAGGATCCGCTCCGCAAGCACCACCAGTCATCCGTGACAAGGGACATCTGGCTCTATAAGCCAGCTTCGGCTCAGGGTGAGAGGTTCAGGGTCACCGGCGACGGGACATTCACGAAACTGACATCATTCATCGGAGAGGACAGGAATCCGGTCTTCGCCGCTGACGGAAAGACATATTATTATATATCCGAAGCCGACGGGACACTCAACGTCCACAAAGCGTCCATCACCGAGCCGGGCAAATCAACCCAACTCACGAAATTCAAGGACAACCCGGTAAGATTCCTTTCCGTGGCCGGCAACGGCACGCTCTGCTTCTCCTGGAACGGAGACCTCTACACAATGACGGACGGCGGCGAGCCCAAGAAGCTCGACATCACCGTGGCGAAGGACGAGACCGAGAATGATGTTGAATATCTCACCTTCTCGACCGGAGCGTCCTCTATGGCGGTGTCCCCTGACGGAAAAGAGATCGCTGTCGTGATCAGAGGCGATGTCTTCGTCACGTCCGCCGACTACAAGACCACGAAGAGAATCACCAACACCCCGGAGCAGGAGCGCAACGTCAGCTTCTCAAAGGACGGACGCGAGCTTTACTATTCATCGGAAAGGAACGGTCATTGGGGAATATACAAGACTTCGCTGACCGACAAGAAGGAAAAGAGGTTCACCTATGCCACCAAGTTCAAGGAAGAGCTTGTGACATCGGAAAGCGAGACATGCTTCCAGCCCGTTGTCTCTCCGGACGGGAAATGGGTGGCGTTCCTGCGCGACAGGACCGAACTGGTCATCAAATCGACCAAGGACGGAAAGGAAAAGTCTTTGCTTAAAGGCGTGAATTACTCCTACGCTGACGGCGACCAGGGCTTCGAGTGGAGCCCGGACAGCAAATATCTCCTTAGCAACTACCAGATCAACGGCGGATGGAACAATTCCGACATCGCGTTGATCGACATAGAGAGCGGCGAGATCACGAACCTGACCCAAAGCGGCTATTCCGACGGGAACTTCAAATGGACGCTCAAAGGCAAGGCGATGGCCTGGGAATCAGACAAGGACGGTTACCGCAGCCACGGAAGCTGGGGAGCCGAGAGCGACATCTACATTATGTTCTTCGACGGAAAGGAGATGACCAAGTTCTACCAGGACAAGGAGGACGCTGAGATCGCCAAGGCACTTGAGGACGGAGACAAGTCCGAGAAGAAGATCGAGAAAGAGGAGAAGAAGGAAAAGAAAGATTCTGTCAAGCAGGCGGAGAAGCCTGAGAAACTCGTTCTTGACCTGGAGAACAGGGAGTTCCGCACAGCCCGCCTGACACGCTTCTCCGGAAGACTCGGCGACTTCTATCTCACCCAGGACGGAACCAAGTTATTCTACACCACAAGGTTGGAGAAGAGCTATGACCTCTGCCAGATGGACATCAAGAAAGGTGACGTGAAAGTGATCAAGAAGGGAGTGTACGGTTCATTGGTACCGTCAGCCGACGACAAGGATCTCTATGTTTTCACAGGAAGCTCTATCACGAAGATCACGATCGCCAGCGGAGCGACGAGCACAATCTCGTTCTCGGGAGACTATGAGTTCAAGCCTAAGGCCGAGAGGGACTACATCTTCGGCCACGTCTGGAAGCAGGTGAACGAGAAGTTCTACGATCCACAGATCCACGGAATCGACTGGGCTGGTTACAAGAAGAACTACGAGCGGTTTATGCCATACATCGCCAACAACTTTGACTTCCAGGATCTTCTCTCCGAGATGCTTGGAGAGCTGAACGGCTCCCACACCGGAGCACGCTACAGTCAACGCTCAAAGTTCACAATGGGTTGGCTGGGAGCCATTTATGACTATGATTACGAAGGCGATGGACTGAAGATAGCCGAGGTGCTTCCGGGCGGTGCGTTGAATCTCGCTGATTCAGAAATCAAGGCCGGAGACATCATCGAATCCATTGACGGACAGCCGATAAAGGCTGGCGAGAGCTGGTTCGGTCTTCTCAGGAACAAGGCCGGCAAGAAGGTTGCCATCGTTGTGAGGAAAGGAAAGAAGGATGTCGAGCTGTTCATCGAGCCGGGATATTCAGAATCATCCCTTATGTACCGCAGGTGGGTGAAGCAGAGAGAGGAAATGACGGACAAGATGTCAGGCGGTAAAGTGGGCTACACGCACGTCCAGGGAATGGACTCGCCAAGCTTCAGGACGGTATATTCAAAACTGCTCGGCAAGTACAGGGCGGCTGACGCGGCTGTGGTTGACACAAGGCACAACGGCGGCGGATGGCTGCACGACGACCTCGCGACCTTCCTCAGCGGCAAGGAATATATAAGGTTTACGCCAAGGGGACAGTACATCGGCAGCGAGCCGTACAACAAATGGAGAAAACCATCCTGCGTGCTTATGTGCGAGGACAACTACTCTGACGCCTGCGGATTCCCGTACACGTACAGGACTCTTGGAGTAGGCAAACTGATCGGAATGCCGGTTCCGGGCACTATGACCGCCGTTTGGTGGGAGACCCAGATTAATGGTATGGTATTTGGAATCCCTCAGGTCGGTTCATTCGGTCTCAAGGAAGGCAAATATCTTGAGAACCAACAGATTGAGCCAGACATCAAGGTTGACAATGACCCGGCATCCGTCCTCAGGGGCGAAGACAAGCAACTTGAGGCTGCGGTCAAGGAAATGATGAAAACTAAATAATAACTTTATACTATGGACAGGAAAGTCGTCATAATTCCGACTTACAACGAGAAAGAGAACATTGAAGCGATTGTCAGAAAAGTATTCTCGCTTGAAGGAGATTACAATGTGTTGATTATTGATGACGGCTCTCCTGACGGGACCGCCGCGATTGTCAAGAAAGTCCAGACGGAATTCCCGGAGAGGTTGTTCCTGATCGAGCGCTCGGGCAAGTTAGGGCTTGGCACAGCGTATCTCACCGGCTTCAAATGGGCTTTGGAGAACGGCTACGACTACATCTTCGAGATGGACGCTGACTTCTCCCACAACCCGGAGGATCTGCCAAGACTCTACAAGGCCTGCGCGGAATGCGGAGGCGTCGCCATCGGCTCCCGCTACTGCGACGGAATCAGTGTGGTGAACTGGCCGATCGGCAGGATTCTGATGTCCTACTTCGCGTCAATCTACGTCAAGACAGTCCTTGGGATGAAGATCCACGACTGCACGGCCGGCTTCAAGTGCTACAGCCGCAAGGCTTTGGAGACAATCGACCTGGACGATGTGAGGATGAAGGGCTACGGATTCCAGATCGAGATGAAGTACACGGCCTGGAAACTGGGATTCGAGCTGGCGGAGGTTCCGATCATATTCGTGAACCGCAAACTTGGCACGTCCAAGATGAGCGGAGGAATCTTCGGAGAGGCGTTCTGGGGTGTCATCCGCCTGAAATTCAGAAAATTCCACAGAAAAGGATAACAAATGGCAAGGATCTTACTTACCAATGCGACAATAGTGACAGGGGCTTCCACCAAAAAGGGAGCCCTTGCCATTGATGGCGAGAGAATCGCGGGAATATGGCACCGTGGCGGTTCCGACCTGGACGACTCTGCTGCCGTTCAGGCTTTCCCGGACTCGGAGATCATTGACTTGGACGGCAAGGTGCTGATGGCCGGCGGAATAGACGCCCACGTGCATTTCCGGGAACCTGGTATGGAGCGCAAGGCCGACATCGGAAGCGAGTCAAAGGCTGCCCTGCTCGGCGGAGTCACATCCTTCATCGATATGCCGAACACGAAGCCTCCGACAACCGACTTGGAGACTCTTCAAGACAAGCTGAACCGGGCCAGCGAACGCTCGTGGGCAAACTACGGATTCCACATCGGGGCCACAAACGACAACGCGGCGATGATCCGGGAATATCTTGCCGAAGGCCACGGCGCAGAGTTCGGTGGCATCAAAGTCTTTATGGGCTCTTCCACCGGGAATATGCTCGTGGACGACAATGAGGCTCTTTCTGATTTGTTCAGGATTCAAGGGAAGCCTATTCTGATCCACAGTGAGGACGAGGGAATCATAAAGGCAAATCTGGAGGCTGCCAAGGCGAAGTTCGGCGAGGATATTCCTTTCAGCGAGCATCCGAGGATCCGCAGCCGCAAGGCCTGCATCCGATCCACGGCCAAGGCTCTTGCGATGGCCATTGAATATGGCACCAGACTTCACGTGCTGCATGTCTCGACAGCCGAGGAGGTGGAGATGATCCGCGCCGCCAAAATTCACAACCCGAATATAACCGCTGAGACCTCAGCGAATTACCTATGGTTCTGCGATGAGGACTATGAGAAGTTGAAGGAGAAGGTGAAATGCAACCCGGCCATCAAGTCGGCCTCTGACCGTGAGGCTCTGAGGAAAGGTCTTGCGGAAGGCATAATCGACACCATAGGCTCCGACCACGCTCCTCACCTGCTTTCAGAGAAAGTGGACAACTATCTGAAATGTCCTTCCGGAATGCCTTCAGTCCAGCAGTCACTTTCGGCCCTGCTGACAGCCGCGGCTTTGTACAACGAAGGGAAAAACGCCGATGACGATGCCTTGATCAGCCTGTCCCGAATCGCCTCCTCCTTCTCGGAGAGACCGGCCGAAATCCTCGGAATAAAAGACAGAGGCCACCTGAAGGTCGGCAACTACGCCGACTTGGTTATCCTCGATCCCGAGCAGGAATATTCCGTCAAGAGTCACGCTGATTTGGTTCGCAATGTCCCTGAGCAGGAATATTCAGTAAAAAATGTCGCCTACAAGTGCGGTTGGTCACCGTATGAAGGTACAACACTTCGTGGTGTCATCGATCGTGTGTTCCTCAACGGCAAACAAGTCGTCACCGACAGCCGTCTCCTCCCCGACTCTCCTTCCGGTCAGGCACTGGCATTCACCGACCTATAATTCTAATTATTAATTGACGAGTATGAAAGAGAAACTTTCCACACAATACAATGATGCTGTCAAGCAGATAAAACCGCTATTCTGCAGAGCCAAGCGAAAGCTTTGAAGGGTGTGAATCAGGAGCAACTGGCTTTGTACTATGGCATTGGACGGTTCATCTCATACAATAGCCGCGAGGGTTTCTGGGGAAAGGGAGCCATTGCGACAATCAGCGAACAGTTGCGCCGTGAGATACCTGGGCTGAGAGGATTCTCTCCATCAAACCTGAAGTCAATGCGAGCTTTCTATGAAGAATGGAAGTCGCTTGAAGCAACTTCGCCAGTCATGACTGGCGAATTGCAGGTTGCTGATTCTGAGAATAATAAAATTCGACAGTTACAACTGTCGAATTTCTCGAACTTCCCGTGGACCGCCTTCTTGAGTATAGGCTTTACCCATCATTGCATAATTATCACGAAGGTGAAAGATGTCGAGGAGCGAAAATTCTATATCCAGCTTTGTGCCGATCTCAGCCTGTCCGTTGACGCCCTAGAAAGAAAGATTGCCGAGGATGCCTACCATAATCAAGGCAAAATGCCGAATAACTTTGGCGTGACAATTCCAGACTATAAGCGGGCATTTCAGGCAATCCAGATGTTCAAAGATGAATATCTGCTGGACTACATCAATGTCGAGCAGCTGGGCGAAAGGGACGAAGACATAGACGAACATGTGGTAGAAAACGAGATAGTCCATAATATCAAGAACTTTATCATGACATTCGGACGTGGCTTCTCATATCTTGGCAATCAGGTTCATTACGACAAGCTTGGACACGATCATTGGGTGGATCTTCTATTCTTTAATCGTGTTCTGAGATCTCTGGTCGTAATTGAACTCAAAAAAGGGTCTTTCAAACCGGCGTACCTCGGTCAACTAGCCGCCTATCTCCGAGTCCTCGACGATGAGGAACGCATCGAAGGCGAAAATCCGTCTGTCGGAATCGTTCTGTGCAAGGATGCCGACCGTGCTTATGTTGAGTATGTCCTTCAGGATTACACCAAACCGATGGGTGTCGCCACCTACAAGTCCAGCCAAGAACGCTTGAAAGAACTTCTGCCAGACGAGGAAGAGATAAAGAAACTGTTGTAATTTTCCCAAAGCCAACTATTGTTTCTTTCCCAAGCCGGTCGCTGAGCCTGTCGAAGCGACCGTGATAAATAAAGCACTAACAATCAAGATTTTAGCACTCTATCTTTAGTCAATAACAGCCAAAGGCAATATACTATTCCCTTGATAATTAACCCCTTACTCACCACTCGCTGATAATCAGGTCAACGAAAGGTAAGTTCCTGAATATCATTCATTCGTCACAAGCTTTCATACTTTGACAAAGGTGTAAGATATTACGGATATTATACACCTTCTCCGTAACTTTTAACACAAGACATTCTTTATTCTCAATTAGTAATCGAACCTTTGCACACAAAATAAGTTTTGAATCGCATTATGGAATGTTTCCAAAATAGTAATATTGCACCAAGTAGTTTGACTAATTCGTGGCCGCCAACCTCGTGGTGAATCGTCTGCGAAAACTCCTTCACGTCAGCACCATCTTTTCCGTACTTCGTCCTTCCCGTTGCGCAAGGTGACCGTCCTCCCCGAAGCGAACGTGATTGAATATCCCGTCCCGTCGCTAAGGTCCGACACGCTCACCACGCAATCTTTCCCTTGCACCGCCGCGACCAACGCCTGCAGCGCCGAGATGTTCCCGTTCATCAAACGGCACTGCCGCTCCAATGCCGCCACCCTGGATTCCTGCTCCTCGATGTCGCTTCGAACAGCGGAGTCATCGTATTTGCCGCAGGAGAAAAGCAGAAGCAGGGAGAATAATATCACTGATATCTTTTTCATTTTAACCAAATTATGCGCGATAAGACTTACAATCAAAGCATGAAACTGGAATCTTTTTGTCTTTGATGCATTTCCTCAGTAGTTCTTCAAGCATTGCCATATTTGCTTCTTTTTCGGGAACGCCAGATCCAAGGATTATCCCTTCGAGTTTCAATGGGGTATCAGAGAAATCATACGCAAGACTCTTTGACGCAATACCGTACTGTTCATTCATGAAATACTCCTCTTTAAACTTGACGGCATCTTTTCCAAAACCATGTAGAACCCTGACTTCATTTTCATTATGATATTCATAAGGCTTGAAAAAGAGTTTCCACTCATTCAAATTCTTTATGACAATTTTTCCACCTTCTGCCAATTTTTTTGTCACCAAATCGTTTATGAAATCCACTTCTGGATGCATTCCTTCTTTTTGTGCATAGTTTACAGGAAATATCTTAAAATCAGAACTATCTATTTTGCGATGACTAAATACCATGCAGCACCCTTTTGTGTCATCACCATACAGCCGCCACATATCAAAGTCTTCAACCTTCTTTGCATCGGAACATGACATAATGAAATACTCCATCTTATTCGCAAAAGTTTCGTTCTTGGTGTCCGATTTTGAGGCATAATTATCGAAATATGCTCCCTCTGTCTTATCGTTCATGTTCATTATGTTGTTCAGGTATATCTTTTTGTTGTTCAACATCCTGAACAACGACCGAAAGGAAGTAAACCTGCACAATTGGTGGTTTGCACGACCAAGTAATGCTCGAAATAGAGATTGTTCTGCCTCTTCTGTTAGAACGAACGATTCTCTTTCTATTTCGAAAAACTGTTCAGACGTTTTTCTCCAACCCTCGACCAACTTTTTGACATTATTCAAACATTTGCTTTTCAAATGTTTGTTCGCTAATGATATAATGAAATCACATACAAGATTATTGGAATCCTTAGGAATCTTAACTTCTTCCGCATTCGTCAACAAATACTTTATAGCAGACTTAAGGTCATCACACTCTGTAATTTCCGAGCATGATTTTCTACCATAAACCTTAAATGCCTTCCCATCAGTCAGTATTCCGTATGTACCCCATTCGGATAAGCCTTTGGTAAAAAGGCTCTCTGATAATGAGGACAACTGACTTTTATACTCAATAATTAGGAAAGATTCCCCGTCCTTCCTTATGAGATAATCAGGAACAAACTTGTTCATTGAAGATCCTACCGAACGATCCTGCGTCAAGGAAGTATTGTAGTCTCTATTAATGTCCTGTATGGCGTTCCTAACCTCCTTATCAAGAGTGGCAGCCATTTGTGTATAATCAAAAAAGAAGAAAGCCATAATAAGCGATTAATAACTTCGTCTGTTTTATTTCTAAACAGCATTGGTGATGCGTTATAAGCGCATCACCTACATACTGCAACTAATAATCATACGCTTTGATGTTGTCTTTGTATCTAAGCCACCCTGATTTTTTATAGGCATCAACGGATTCCCTTGGAACCCAAATCGACAACTGGTTTAAATCAGCGTCTCTAAAAGCGTAGGAATCCAAAACAGGTGGCACTATCGCTTTGACATATACATCTTTAAGAAGATAGCATCTGCCAAATGGATCAATAAGTCGTGTAAGTGTACTTGGTAAAATGACTTTAGATAATATCTCGCATCCTTCGAAGCAACTGCCTCCTACTATTGTAACACCTTCCTGAAGTTCTACTTTCTTCAACAACATACAGTAGTTAAAACTTCTGTAACCCGATGATGCGACACTTCCCGGAATAGATATTTCCTCAAAGTCGTTATTAAAAAACGCCAGCGCTCCTATATAGTTCAAATCCTCATTCCATATAACACTACGTAGTTTACAATGTTCGAATGCATAAGATGAAATGGTTTGCAGTTTCTTAGGTAACACCAAAGTGTTATTCTCAAAAGCACTTTTGCAACCTGAAAATGCATAACTGCCTATTTTCTGAACATTATCCGGGAACATCAGCAACTTCATGGAAGAACAACTCTCGAACGCATAATCATCTATTGAAGTCAAACTCTTAGGTAATTTTATGAACTGGAGTTTAGTACAAGATTCAAACGACTTTTTTCCAATGGTTGTTACTGTATTAGGGATAACTATGGACTCTAGTTTTGACTGCTGATAAAAAGCCATGTTTCCAATAAAAGTAACAGGCTTTTCAAAAGTAATGATTCCAACATCGCCAACATAAGTATTGGAGACTATCGCTGAACCAAAGGCATCCTCATTATACGGCTTTAATACTTTCTTATCGGCCGTCGTGTATATTATGACATTATCAGATTGATAAACAACAACATTGCAAGATGTGGTAATATTTCCAACCGCCGCAGATATCTTTGCTTGGCCAGCATTGACGGCGGTCACCTTGCCGTTGTCAACTCTCGCAACCGACTCATCGGATGATGACCATGTCACAGTCTTGTCCGTAGCGTCATCCGGCTTTACCGTAGCGGTCAAGGTGAAGGACTCGCCTATGACAAGGGACAAGGTGGTCTTGTCCAAGGTTATGGATGACACCGGAACTGTTACGGTCACCGCACACTCGGCGGTTTTGACACCACATTTCGCCGTTACGGTGGCCTTGCCAGACTTGACGGCGGTCACCTTGCCGTTATCAACCTTTGCAACCGACTCGTCAGATGATGACCATGCCACAGTCTTGTCCGTAGCGTCATCGGGCTTCACCGTGGCCGTCAACGTCGCGCTCTCGCCAATGGCCAACGAGAGGGATGTCTTGTCAAGGGTAACCGACTCGGCGCTAACGGTAATGGTCACTTTACATTCCGCTATGCAAGAGCCTGACTTTGCCGTGATTATAGCTTCGCCAGACTTCTTGGCTGTGATTATACCATCGGCTACGGTTGCGACAGCAACATCTGATGATCCCCATTCCACTGTTTTATCCGTGGCATTATCAGGGCTCACTATCGCGGTTATCGCCTCTGTTTCACCGACTTGCATTGACAAAGAAGTCTTGTCGAGCGTTATGGATGTCACCGCAACGATTTTGGAGGAAACCTTAACACTGCAAGTAGCGGACTTGCCACCAGCGCTGGCGGTGATTGTGGCAGTACCCTCCTTGACAGCAGATACTGCACCAGAATTCACATTGGCGACAGAGGCGTTGGACGAAGCCCAGATCACACCGTCATATTCAGCATCCTTAGGCAGGACGGTAGCAACAAGGCTGAAAGTCTCGCCTTCAACCATTTCGATTGTAGATGTGTTCAATGACACAGATGAGACCTCCACTTGAGTCTCTTTTTCGGTACATCCTAACACAATGCATAAGGACAGTACAAAAGTAAAAAGTTTGTAAAATTTCATAAATGGACAATAATTAAGGTTTTGCAATTTCATTACGGTTTAATCCGGTATGTCATATAGTGTACAGAATGTCATAAGAGCATTATCTACTGTCCTTTTGCCTATCCCTTGGATTTCCCTGGCCCACCCATTGAGCATCCGTTCCAATTCTGGTTTTGACTCACAATTGAATATTTCATTCAAATGACCAATGAGCGCAGTTTCCCATTGCTGTCTGGAAACGGAATGTATTCCGATCATATTTTCCAAACTGAATTGGCCAATGTAAATCTGATTTGAACGATAGTTGATGATTGTTTGATAATGTATTTGATTTTGTTCTAACAACCTAATAGAACATGTCTCCTTAGCGAATTGGTCCACTAAAGCTCTTTGCTCTATTCCGAACGTTCTTTCAATCTTTTCGGCCACTTCTGCCATATTATCGGCGAGACATCCACGTGTTTCTAATTCACTACGTAATTGTCCTATAAAAGCATTTCGTTTATCGTCCCTGTTAAACGCCTTATTAACTTCCTTTTTAATCTTGCTTGGAACTGATGACAAATGAGTTCTTCCATTAACAGATATAGTGGCCTCACGATCACTGTTCAGTGGTACTCTAATATCATACTGAATATTAGCATTATTGTTGCTCGTTTTATGAAGATGAATGTCCTGAGACGGATCATCCCACTTAACTTCGCCATAATGATGATAGTCTATTCGCAAAGTTTGATTAGATAACAAAGTTTTCATACGTTCTCTGCGTTTGAGATAGATTCTCCGAGTACTATGGTATCTTCAATATTGATGTTAGCAATACTTATCACATCTTTGACTACACAGAAATGATTTTCATCAAAATGGGCAGTAACATTGGGACCCACCTGAATAAGGGTTACTGGTCTTCTACCATCACTACTTCTTAAAAGAATAGCATTTCTTCTGAGGCGTACTGGTTCAGTCCTATCCTCATAAACGACATCTGATAGTTCTTGAACAACTACCTCTTCTCTAAAATCTGGCATAATCCACACGTTTTTATATGCAGCCCAGCCCCGGATGCCGATTAAGTTAGTATATACAAAGAAAGTGTGGAGCCGATTCGTTTATCTCTGAAGAGGCTCTGACAAAGCCCGAAAGTAAATAAAACGGAAACAATCCCCACACCTGTATCGTTGAGTGTGAGGTACACGCAAGCGAATACAGATGAAATGGTGTTGTCGTTTTACCCTACTTTCTATGGAAACTGTCAGATTTCTTCAGAAGGATAGTGCGAAAACACTTTCATCAAATATGTCTGTTTCGGGCCTAATGGTCTAAAACGATGCTAAGTTAGTGATATTTTCGGAAATGACAACACCGACCGGATTGTTTCCGGTTGGAAATTCGTGAAATACCACAAAGGGAACAATGGTATTACAGTTTACTCAAGAATCCATCACTCACTGATTATCAAACGATGGCAGGTAATTCACTGAATACCAACAAAAAGCACACTATCATAGTCGCCAAACCAAAACTAGGAGACAAGTCTTCTCTCTCATATTCAATTCGTTAAACGCCACGATTCATCTATGTTTTAGTATATGCGCAAACATCAGATAACCTTTTTTTTCTAGATGGCAGCGATAGAGAGGGGAAGCTGTAACGAACTAATTATAAACGTATTTGGAAAGTCCGATAATCCCCCAAAAGCCAATGATTTAACGGATATAGGTCAATAATTCGCTTATACTTGTTTCGATCTCGCCTATAGACGGAATCTCCATATATGCAAGATCCGGCAATTCTCTCATATAAACGCCACTCAATTCTTTCCATAAGGAATGCCAATCATTGATGATAGGAGAATCCTCTACATCCTTATTTCGCCAACCGGCAGGTTTGTCAAATCTCTTTTGGTCCTGACTGAACAGGTTTATGAAATCCATTTTGAAGGAATCGCTTTTCAGATACTCCCGTGTCGCCAGATCTCTCATCAAGAAATGTAAGTCATAGAAATGGCGTATCTTTGATGCCAATTCGGGCATATAATTGTCCGCCAATGAACAACGGATCAATGAGACCAGTTTTTCTGTCAATGTTCTACGACGATCAAGAACATTCACTTCAAACGGTTGCATATCATATTCTTCTATCAATTCCTCATTGCCGGTTTTCTGCAGGAATTCCGTCAAAAAACTCTTCAATCTACATTTTTGAAACGGATACGGATTAGCAAAGGAATTTATCTCAACAAGTAGTTGCCCTGCCTTAATCGCACCAACATGCGTTGCATCGACAGCCCGCGGATAAGAATAGTACGCCTTATGATAATGTGAACCTTTACTCGTAAAGCCTGGCATATTCATTTCTTCCAAGCCTTGGGTCATATTCTTTGCTATTCTTTTTATCAAGGTTTTCAACTGGTTACCACTAAGAGTCCACGCCTCCGAAATGGCGATGTCCATATCCTCTGAGAATCTGCCTCCTATGCCATAGGCTTTTGTCAAACTGGTTCCTCCTTTGAATATAGCACGATTCTCCTTGTCATTCGCGGCCATTAATGCCAATGAGCGACATATCCAATAATCCTTTTCTATGAATATGCTCTTGATGCCTAGACCTCCATCCTTTATTGGTTGGGATGCCGCCTGCAACGCATCGGTAAACAAGTCCCAGTTTTGATGCAATCTCATATTATATTCCAATTCTTTTTGTTCGGCAATGCAGTTTCCGAAATTGGCAATTTGTAGGATGTCATTCCATTCAAAGTCTGCCTGATAAGGTATGTGTCGATGCCTATCAATTCATATATGGCTCCCAACAAAGCTCTGACACAAGGCGGATACGCCAATGAAAGTTCCGCCAGTTCTTTTTGTCTTGCATCGGATAGTTTCCTAATTATATTAGATACATTTACTACACATTCATCAGGAGAGGACGCCGGTATCTTTTTTAAGAATCTTAAGGCATCCAATATTCTGAGCATAGGAATATTTTCCGATGTAATCTGATTACCTTGTTGCAAGAATGAGATTTTCAACCCGTTCCGCGTCACTGGCCTACGATATTTGTTCGTCCCGATTATAATGGACGAACTTATCTGGGTTGTCAGTCCCATAGATGCAAATGCCATATTTCCAGTCACATATCCAATGATTTTTCCGTTTTGTCCTAAATAGTCCTTTATAAGTTCTGATTCTGTTGGTCTCAACATTCCGAATATGGTTTTCTTAGGGACATAATACTTTCCTTTTGCAATCCTCTGTAATCCTCCTTGCTGTACAAGACGGCTTAAAGCTTTGACAAGAGCCTGCTGGTATCGCATCTCTAAGCCAAAGTCTCTTATTGTCAAAATAACTCCTGCCGGCGTTGATGACAGTTTATCTTTAATCTGCCTTGATACAACCATATTCACACATAGTATTTTGTTTTACAAATATAGCAAATGTCATATTATTTACGTAAAAAACTTGACATAAGTTTTTAGGCGCAATGAATAGGCAATAAGGCGATAGCGTCTTGCCAGCTTTCACCTATTAAAAGAAGATAGCGGAAAGGACTATGCCACCTTACAATTCTTTGTGCAGCAGTACTGGGAGAGGACGATGCCGAGGACGGCGATGAGGACGCCGAGCCATTGGAAGAGGGAGAGGTGCTCGCGGCCGATGACTTCGGCGACGAGGGCGGTGGCTACGCACATCATGGCGAGGAAGACGCTGGACTTGCCCACGCCTAACTTCTTGATTGCCATGGCCCACAGAGAGAAGGCAAGGCTGGAGCAGAGGACAGCGAGACAGAGGATAGGTTCCAGGACTTCCCATGAGACGAGTCTCGCGTCGAAATTCTCGATGCCTCTCGTCAGGAAGAACGGCAGGAAGTACACGGTTCCGATCAGGAACTGGTACATCACGATGACCTGAGGCTTGTAGCCGTCGGCGAGAAGTTTTGTCAAGGAGGCGTGGCCGACCTCTGAGAAGACGGCTATCATCAGGAGCACGACTCCGAGGATGAAATTCTGCGGCACACCTTCATCTCCTCCTTGCTTGAGAAGGACCAGACAGATGCCGGCCAGGGTCACGGCGATTCCGAAGCCGTTCAGGATCGAGATACGCTCTTTGAAGAACAGGGCACCGGCTCCTACTGAGAAGATCGGTACTGAGGCGATGATCATCGCGCTGATGGTCGGCGAGCCGGTCTCTTTTATGCCGTAGGTCTCGCAGAAGAAGTAGATAAGTGGCTCAAAGAGAGCGAGCAGCAAAAATTTCCAGATATCTTTGCGGGCTATCAGGCGGAAGTTCTTTGTGAGGATGTTGAAGAGAAGAAGTATGATTCCGGCGACAAAAATCCTTAACGGGACGAAATATGAAATCGGGACTCCAAGGGCGATCAGTCGGTCGCTCCAGATGTAGGACATTCCCCAAAGCACAATGGCCAATACGGACAGCAGATAAACTACCGCCTTGTTGTCACATATACTTCTTGTCGCGCTCATAATATAATACGGAATATGAGTAATCTGTTAGTTATACTTACATTTCCACAAAGATAATCAAATTTCTCTTTTGAAAAGAAATAATATTCAAATATCCACTAACATTTCGACACCTGCCTACCGTTTTTATCCCTTTTCAGTGAAATGCCGTCACGAACCCTCCGCGCTTCGCGCTCCGTCCCTCCCAGCCGGAGGCTGGGCCCCTCCCGCTTATAGCCGCGGGTGGCTAAGGTTCGTGACGGCACATCACTGAACTATGGGGTGCTTCGATGCTTTGACAAGCTCAGCGACCGCAGAATCAGCTAACTAAGTTATTCAGAAGCTGTTTTGAATTGTTTGTTTGAAGGTTTGAGAGTGA
>UMFK01041503.1_pt1 | contig 17092 bp, 17 predicted proteins | sample 1964981 | NCBI WGS metagenome assembly UMFK01 (sample SAMEA4836043, study PRJEB28245) | human gut metagenome | biome: gut microbiome; material: fecal sample | place: Denmark | collected 2008
CACTGTGGGAATAGCCGTGCCACACCGTGCCGCTGTCTCGAAGCCGGCGGCAATCACCTGTCGGCTGACAAGCGGACGCGCTCCATCGTGCACGGCGACAAGGCATTCTGTCTCGTTGACGGCAAACAGGGCGTTGCGTACCGACTCGAAGCGGTTTGCTCCGCCTTCCACCACTTTGTGGGGAACGTCGAAATTGCGCGAGGCGCAGAGGTCGCCCCACAGCGTGAGGTGCTCAGAGGGAAGCGCCACAACGATGTTGATGTCCGGGTCGTAGTCGGCGAATGCCTTAATGGTGCGCATCAGCACAGGCACACCGCCGAGAGGAACGAACTGCTTTGGCAGTGTCGAGCCGAATCTCGTTCCCGAACCGCCAGCCACTATGATTGCGTATTTTTTCATTTCTGTAAAAAATTAGTCTACAAAATAAAGAAAAACTAATGAATTTGCCAAATCCTGAGTCTATGCCGTGGAGATTGTCAACTTTTTCTGCTACCTTTGTCGTTATGGAAAATGAATTTTCGTCGTCGTTGCTTGAGAATGCGGTCAATGAGATGGCCAAATTGCCAGGTATAGGCCGTAAAACGGCGTTGCGCCTGATTCTGCATCTGTTGCGTCAGGACAAGACTGCCGCGTTGTCGCTCGGCGATTCGATTATAAAATTGCGCGAGGGCATACGCTATTGCTCGGTGTGCCACAATATATCGGAAACCGACCGTTGCCCGATATGCTCCGACACGTCGCGCGACGCGTCGACCGTCTGTGTGGTTGAAAACGTGAAGGATGTGATGGTGGTGGAGAACACCCGCCAGTATCATGGCCTTTATCACGTGCTCGGCGGACTGATTTCGCCGATGGACGGCATCGGACCGCAGGACGTGGAGATTGAAAGCCTCGTGAAGCGGGTGGAGGCCGGCGGCGTAAAAGAAGTGATATTGGCACTGAGTGCCACGATGGAGGGCGACACGACGAATTTCTACATTTTCCGCAAACTTGCCGGCAGCGACGTGCGGATCACGATGCTGGCGCGCGGTGTGGCTGTGGGCAACGAGATTGAGTATACAGATGAGGTTACGCTCGGACGGTCAATCCAGAACCGCACGCTGTTTACCGACAGTTTCAACAACTCTACTAAATGAATGGAATGGAAGCAGGACACAGTGATATAGACGTTTCGATAGTGATTGTCAACTACAGGGTGAAGTATTTCCTTGAGCAGACGGTGCGTTCGGCAAAGGAGGCGCTGGCTGGATTCTCGGGCGAGATTATTGTGGTCGACAACAATTCCGGTGACGACTCAATAGAACATTTGAGAAAGTGTTTTCCTGATGTGATTGTGATAGAAAACAGGGAGAATGCCGGTTTCGGACGTGCCAACAACCAGGGGTTCGCCATTGCCCGCGGCAAATTCACGCTGATATTGAACCCTGACACTATAATTGGCAGCCACACGCTGCGCGACTGTATGGATTTCTACGACAAGCATGCCGACGACTGTGGCGGTATCGGGGTGTGTATGCTCGACGGAAACGGACGATTTCTGCCGGAGTCGAAGCGGGCGTTCCCGACACCTTGGGTGTCGTTCTGCAAAATTTTCGGACTGTCGTCGCTGTTTCCGAAATCGCCGCTGTTTGCCAAATATCATTTGCGCTATCTGCCTTACGACCGTCCGCATCGTGTCGACATCCTCAGCGGTGCGTTTATTTTCATACGCACCGATCTGCTGCGCAGCATTGGCGGATTTGATGAGGATTTCTTTATGTATGGCGAGGATATCGACTTGTCTTACCGCATTGTGAAAGCTGGCTATTCAAACTACTATATTCCGTCGCCCATAATACATTACAAAGGCGAGAGCACTCAGAAAAATTCATATCGCTATGTGAAGGTGTTCTACGAGGCTATGCAGATTTTCTTCCGCAAGCATTATCCGCACTACAGTCTGGTCTATGGAGCGGTGATACGCTTTGCCATCAGTCTGCGCTCATGGATGGGGCTTGCTCACAGGTTTGTGGACCGCTTGCTGCCCAAAAAGCAGCCTGAGGTGGAATACTACGATTATGTGGAGGCGGTGACTGATGAATATCTTGAAATCAGAAATGCCTTGAAGGTGCCTTATGATGAGTATTGCATTGTGCGCGACCTGAGCACTCACCGTTTTTTCAGCAGCAGGGTTTTTGTGGTGTTTGACAACCGCAAATGCTCTTATTCGGAAACGATAAAGGCGATATACCGGTTTTCGCGCAGAAATATGGACTTTGCAACCTATTTGTCGGAGTCGAAGGTGATTATAACTCCTAAAATGTAGAAACCGACATGCTTGACAACGGAAAGGTTTATCTGCGGGCTCTCGAGCCTACCGACATCGATGTGATTCATCGGTGGGAGAACGATTGCGACTTATGGCGTTTCGGATGTGCGACGGCTCCGTTCTCGCGCCATCAGATTTGGGAATATCTTAAAAACTACACTGCCGACATTTTTGCACAGAAGCAACTCCGGATGATGGTGTGCTTGAAAACTGCCGACAATGCTGTGGGGATGATTGACCTTTTCGATTTCGATCCAGTGAACCGACGGGCGGCTGTCGGACTGTTGATTGACCGTGAATATCAGCGGCAGGGAATAGGCGGGGATGCGATGGCGCTCTTGTTGGAGTATGCCCGCGATGTGCTTCATCTGCATCAGGTATATGCGGTTGTGGCTGCCGACAATGCTCCGAGCCTGTGGATGTTTGAAAAGGCAGGTTTCCGCAATGTGGGCACTTTGCACGACTGGCTTCTGCGTGCCGACGGCGGATATGTCGACGCTTTGCAGATGCAGCTTATTGTTGACTGACGGCCTTTTTCTGCGTGTTTGGAAGAAGTCCTGCCACGATGCCGAGCAGCGGCGAGAACGAACTGACAAGAAATATATACTCCACACTTGTGCGGTCGGCAAGCCATCCGAAGAAAGCCGAACCCACACCGCCGAGTCCGAACATCAGTCCGAAAAACACCCCTGAAATCATACCGATTTTGTCGGGCATAAGGTCGGTGGCGTAGACCACTATGGAGGAGAATGCCGATGAAATCACAAGCCCTACCACTACGGCGAGTGCGATGGTCCATCCGAACGACGCAAACGGAAGCATCAAGGCAAACGGAGCGGCGCCGAGGATGGATGCCCAAATCACGTATTTGCGGCCGAAACGGTCGCCGAGCAGTCCGCCGCCGAGTGTGCCTATGGCCGACGCGCCGAGAAAGGCGAAGAGGCAGAACTGCGATGCTTGTACCGAAATGTGGAATTTGTCAATCAGGAAGAAGGTGAAATAACTTGTCATACATGACAGGTAGAAATATTTCGAGAAAATCAGTACCACAAGAATTGCAAGAACCCAATGCACGCGTCGGTGCGACAGGTGGATGAACGGTTGCGGTGTGGCTTTTTTATGCAATGTGGCGTTTAAAAGCCGGCGCTTGTACCAAGAGCCGATGTGCAGCATCGTGAGGATGGCTATGACAGCCACAATCGAGAACCAGCCGATTGAGCGCTGGCCGAACGGTTGTACCACGAGTGCCGCAAGAATCGGACCGAGGGCATTTCCGCCGTTTCCGCCAACTTGAAAGATTGACTGCGCAAGGCTTTTTTTGCCGCCCGACGCCATCTGTGCCACTCGCGACGCTTCGGGGTGAAACACCGACGAGCCGAGTCCGATGAGGCTTACAGACAGGATGATGAGTGTGAATGTGCCGGCAAAGGCGAGCGACAGCAGCCCTGCAAGCGTGAAGCACATGCCAATGGCAAGGGCATAAGGGCGCGGATGGCGGTCGGCATAGAAACCAGTGAACGGCTGCAGAATCGACGACATCATTTGAAAAAACAGTGTGATGATGCCTATCTGCGCGAACGAGAAGCCGTAGCTGTCTTTTATTATAGGGTAGATTGACGGTATGACCGACTGTATCATGTCGTTCATAAAGTGGGAAAGCCCGGCGCACACCAGAATGGAGAATGCTGTGTTTTCGGCAGCCTGCTGATTGCTTGTATTTTGATTGTAGACCATTGTTAACCCGTTGGCGGAATTAATTTAAGTTGATAAATATGAGTAAAAAGTTGTACATATCGCTGATTTTTTTAGTAACTTAGTGGTGGTCAAAACATTAAGCTCAAACCATCGTATGTACAACCTTTATACAAAATTCGTCAAAATACTTGAGAGATGCAAGCAATTCTCTGAAAATCTCGTCAATGAATCGGGGGGGCAGGTTCGCAACGTGTATCTGCAAAAGCGAAAAGCGCAAGGCTTAATGACCATTGAGCAAGTAGCAGAATGGTCTCCACAATATTCGTTAGAAATCCAACGGCAATCCGTTACATCGGCATGAAAATCATTGATGAGAATGAATCTGTAGAAAAAGCACATGCGATTTTAAAAGTATGGGGCGATGCTCTGCAAACCATCACAAGTCCTAAACCATCTCCTCCACCTACATTGAAATCATGGTGGTTCTACAGATGGAACAGATTCAGACAAAGGACAGACAAATGTGGATTACTCCAATGGTATCTTGTCATTCTCGGCATTATCGCCTGTGTTCTCTTTTCATCTCTATATCAAAATCGGGTTATGGATCTTGACAGGACCAACCGCATTTTCTACAAGAAGGTTATCATGGATGAAAAGAGAAAGAGGAATTATCAAGAGTTGGATTCACTTATCCATTCCGATTCATTCTTCAAGACATACTGGGGATTGAATAATTAAAGTACGAGCGTTCACCCATAATATTCTGTTTTAAAATCTAAAAATGAAGTATTACGTAATGTTTTCGTTGATTTTCAGAATATTCTTCATGACTTACAGATATTTTCTGTATTTTTGCTATTGGATTTGGTACAACCATTTCCAGACATTAAGAAATATTAGGAGCGTTATGCTACTCTTGTAAGTGCAAAGCCTGAGAAACTGAAACACAAAATCAACAAGAATTGGCATGGCAGTTCCCACGTTATAGCGTGGGCTGCTTTACCATATCTGTTGATTAAGGTTTTCTCAGGGCCTGCACTTTAAGACGTGGTTATAGCAGTGCCACGCTTTTCGTTTAACTAATATGTCCTATAGGCTACTGATGGACTAACTTTTTGATATGGGAATATTCGATTTTTTAAACAATAAAAAGAAAGAGAAAGCACGACAAGAACAATTGCGTCTTCAAGAAGAGCAACAAAGGCGTGAAGAATCGTTCTTGTCTAATTTCGAATTTGATTCTACCTGTCATCAGCGTTATGAAAATGGTCAACCTGTAAGAGGATTACAAGTCTGTCCGAGATATATAAAAATCAAAAAGAACATCAATGGATGTTCTGGGTATCAGCTTACACCTGGAGATGGGTATATCTTGACTGCAACAAATGGAGATACAGGACAACCACAGTTTGCCCCCAAACCAATGCGTGTAGTAAAATTCTCGGATTCTGAGATTTTGCTTAAGGGATATTGTGTCTCTGCACAAACACCTTTTGGATGGCAAGAGATTGATTTGTCGGATTATGGTTTTTCGATTATCCTTGAGAAGAATGTTGTAAAAAAGTGTATCCTCTTCTTGTATGACAGAAATGTTAAACTTGAATATATGGTAGGAAGTAAAACTACGGAAAATTCCACAAATAATACTGCCTGTAGAATGGTAGAAACAGAAAGTTTGGTCGTTGAAGCACTAAAACAACTTTCTATTGGAAATAATGGCGATGAAACATATCATCCCCTTTATAAATCATGGCGTTCATATAAGGATAATCCTGAACAATTAAAAAATATAAAAGATTTTGGACATTACGGAATGGGATTAATGATTTTCCTTTCTTATGGAACAATTTCTGATATTGATGATAGACAACAACTAGCAAGTCTTGCATATTTGTTTATCAGTAAAGCGATTAAGCAAAATAGTGCCAATGCTAATTTGTTCAAAAATCGTTTACTTCTTATGATAACAAATCATGAGGCTTTTGAATATACTGTATCGTCTGTTGTTAATAAAGATCAGGATTTCTTTTCTATGAATTTGATGCCTTTTCAGGCAAGAGATGCAATGTTTAAAATGGAATATGCAGACTTGTCTTTTAACAGAGCATTATTGAGCATAGATATATTGGCTTCAAAATACCAAGATTTGCAAACTAAGATTAATTCTGGATTTTTTGGAAAAGAGAGTACAAATGAATCTATAATATCATCAGGCAAAAGTTTGCATGAACAAGTTCTTACCTACCTGGAACACAAAGTACTAGATGAAGGTGATATAGATTTCTAGCAAATATCGAATATGGCAACATGGGTTAAACAAAAACTTCCACGTGAGGATGGGGAACTTGTAGATATGCAAGTTCCTGTTCTTGTTTCTGCAAGCCGAAGCACGGACATACCTGCTTTCTATGCAGATTGGTTCTTTTATCGTCTTGATAAGGCAGGTTATTCTGCATGGACAAACCCTTTTAATGGGGTGAAAAGTTATGTGTCTTACAAGGACACTCGGTTTATTGTGTTTTGGTCAAAGAATCACGCCCATTGTTACAATATCTACCGATATTAGAAAAGCGTGGCATCAAGTGCTACATACAATACTCGCTAAACGATTATTAGGCAGAAGGGTCGGAGAAGAATGTTCCTTCACTATCCCAGCGGATAGAAACGTTCAAATAACTAGTGGACAGACTAGGTAAAGGACATGTGGTTTGGAGGTTTGACCCACTTGTATTGACTGATAGAATAAGCGCAGATAATTTACTTGCTAAAGTGGAGAATATTGGCGACCAACTACTTGGCTATACTGAGAAAATGGTGTTTAGTTTTGCTGATATTCTATCTTATCGCAAAGTTCAAGCAAACCTACAAAAAGCACAGGTTAATTATATTGATTGGACGGAAGCGCAAATGTGCGAGTTCGCTCAACGCTTGTCTGCTCTTAATCACAAATGGGGCTACGAATTAGCAACGTGTGGTGAAAAAATAGATTTGACGGAGTATGTGTTCAAAAGAATCATTGCGTTGACGACAATCTGATAATAAGATTAGCTTATGATGACAAAATTTTGATGGACTATCTGAAAGTCAAACAACATCCCATGCCACAAGTTGGTTTGTTTGGTGATGCAGAACCATTGCCCCAAGATGCAATTGTTCTACCTAATGGTATGTATGCTACTTATGGCGACAACAGAGACAAAGGACTGCGTGAGTTTTGTGGTTGCATAAAGAGTAAAGACATAGGTGAATATAACACTTACCCGTTGGCGGAATTAATTTAAGTTGATAAACATGAGTAAAAGGCTGTATATATCGCTGATTTTTAGCAACTTAGTGGTGACTGAAACATTAAGTTCAAACCATCGTATGTACAACCGTTACACAAAATTGTCAAAATACTTGAGATATGCAAGCAATTCTCTGAAAATATCGTCAATGAATCGGGTAATGTTCCACGCCGTGGTCCTGTTCCTAAGTTTTCTGACTTGGAAGTAGTGGCACTGTCCCTGACAGCAGAGACAGAGAGCATTGATAGTGAGAAGTGGTTGTTCGACTATAAATTGCAAGAGTACAAGGACTGCATTTCCTATCTCTTATCAAGGAGACAGTCCAATGACCGCATGAAGAAAACTGCAGGCTTGTGTGAGGAACTACGCAAAAGGGTTGCCATGGAAATGGATGGTGGAGAGGAACAATTCTTTGTTGATTCCAAGCCAATAGAGGTCTGTAGGGTTGCAAGAGGGAAACGATGCAAGATGGGACGTACCGGCGATTTCTCGCAAGCTCGAGACTTCGGTTTCTGCGCTTCGCAGAATACGTGTTATTTTGGCTATAAGTTACACGCTATCTGTGGGTTAAGTGAAGTTATCCATTCCTATGATCTGTCAAAGGCAAGTGTAGCTGACCTCCATTATATGAAGGATGTAAAACATACTTATCACGACTGTAGCATCTATGGTGACAAAGGGTATATTGGAGCTGACGTACAGCTTGACTTGTTCGAAACCGCACACATAAGGCTGGAGTGTCCGTATCGGCTCAACCAAAAGGATTGGAAACCGACATTCATTCCGTTTGCAAAGGAAAGAAAGAGGATTGAGACAATATTCTCACAACTTACATACCAGTTTCTGGTCATCAGGAACTACGCGAAAATAACGAATGGTTTGTTTGCCAGGATCATTGGCAAAATTAGTGCACTTACCATTCTGCAATACGTAAACTTCATTAACTACAAGCCCATTGGTAAAATTAAGTATGCACTAAATTAATTCCGCCAACAGGTTTGTTATTGCTCTTTTTCTGAAAGTTCGAGCCAGCGCATCTCTTTTTCGTCGAGGGCGTCGATGATTTCCTGCATGCGCCTTGACCGTTCGGTAATCTCGTCAACGCTGAGCGACGCGCCGCTGAGGTCGGCCTCTATTTGCTTCTTTTCTTCCTCAAGCGAGGCAATGTCGGCAGAAAGCGAGTCAAACTCCTTGCGCTCCTTGAATGTCATCTTGTTGGCATACGTGCGTTGTTGGCGTTGAGCTTTGGGCTCTTCTTTCTTCGGCTTTTCCTCTTCTTTTTTCTGGAGCGTCTTCCACTCGCGGTAGTCGGAATAGTTGCCGGGGAAATCCTTGACCACGCCGTTGCCTTCAAACACAAACAAATGGTCGACGGTGCGGTCGAGGAAGAAGCGGTCGTGGCTCACGATTATCACGCAGCCGCGGAACTTTGTGATGTAGTCTTCCAAAATGCCGAGAGTCGTGATGTCGAGGTCGTTGGTCGGCTCGTCGAGGATGAGGAAGTTGGGGGTGCGCATGAGCACGGTGGCAAGATACAGCCTCCGCTTCTCGCCTCCGCTGAGCTTGTAGATGTAGTTCTGCTGGGTTTCGGGGCTGAACAGAAACAGTTGCAGAAACTGCGATGCGGTGTAGCGCGTTTTTTCATCGATTACCACCACTTCGGCTATGCGTCTTACGGCGTCGATTACTTTGTCCTGCTCGTTGAATTGTATGCCGTCTTGGCTGTAGTAGCCGAATTTCACCGTCTCGCCGATGTCGAAATGTCCGGAGTCGGGAGCCACCTCGCCGAGGAGCATTTTTATGAATGTCGATTTGCCCACGCCGTTGTTGCCCACGATGCCCACTTTTTCATATCGTGCGAACGTGTATTCGAAGCCGTTGAGTATCACCTTGTCGCCGTATGCCTTTGTCACATCCACAGCGTCAAAGATTTTGGAGCCGATGTAGGTTGACTTCACGTTCAGCTGCACGTCGGCATCGTCGCGTCTCACCTGTGAGCGCCGCGTGAGGTCGTGGAAGGCATCGATGCGGTATTTCGCTTTTGAGCCACGGGCTTGTGGCTGGCGGCGCATCCAGTCGAGCTCGGTGCGCAGCAGGTTTTTCACCTTTGCCAGTTCCGCACTTTGCGCCGACAGGCGTTCCTCGCGTTTCTCCAGATAGTAGTCGTAGTTTCCGTTGTAGGCATACACCTGACGGCTGTCGATTTCCACAATCTTTGAGCAGACCTTGTCGAGAAAGTAACGGTCGTGGGTCACCATCAGCAGCGACATGCGGCTGCGTTGCAGATAGCTTTCCAGCCATTCGATCATATCGATGTCGAGGTGGTTGGTGGGCTCGTCGAGAATCAGCAGCTCGGGCTCGTTGATCACCACTTTGGCGAGAGCCACGCGCTTCACCTGTCCGCCCGACAGCTGACCGACGGGCTGGTTCATATCGATGATTTTCAGTTGCGTCAGTGTCTGGCGTATGCGGTCTTCATAGTCCCATGCTCCGGCAGCGTCCATCTGCGACATCGCTTTTGCCAATGCGTCGGCATCGCCGCTTGCCAGCGCGCGCTCATAGGTGCGTATGGCTGCCGTCGGCTCGTCGTCGATCGATAGGCACGCCTCGATTACCGACAGGTTGGGGTCGAGCTCCGGCAGCTGCTTCAAGTAGCCTACGCGCAAATCGTTTCTGAACACAAGGCTGCCTGAGTCGTAGGACTCTTCGCCGGCGATTATTCGCAGCAGTGTGGTTTTTCCGGATCCGTTTTTCGCTATCAAGCCAATTTTGTCGCCTTCATAGATGCCGAACGTAACATCGGAAAACAGCACTCTGTCGCCAAACGACTTGGTCAAATTCTCTATCTGCAGAAATGATTTCATACCTATTTTTTAAACTGTGCAAAGGTACGAATTTTTATTCTAGATTTTCAACTGTTTGATATAGTCATTTGAGAAATAAACTTTTAGCTAGCTATTTGAGAAGTTGTGGTAACGAGTTAGAGACCGTGCGAATTTCAGCGTTTTACATTGCTATGCTGTCAAATAACTCTTTATGCCAACAAAGGTAATATAATTCTGAGATACCATAATGGTTTATATCAGAAAACGCTATGATATTTCTTTGAAAATGCTACAGTATCGTGAATTATGGTTACCTTTGTAATGAAATTCAACACTTTAGTGCTATGGCTAAGATTACGGTTCAAAATACACAAATAACTGTTTTGCAATGGGCTGAACAGGATTACATTTCCCTTACAGATATGGCTTCAGCCAAAGAGGGAGATAGTCGATCTGCTGATATAATCAAGAATTGGATTAGAAACCGCTATACGATTGAATTTCTTGGAACTTGGGAAGTAATTCACAATCCCAATTTTAAAGTGGTCGAATTTGACCACTTTAGAAAAAGTGCCGGGTTGCCTTCCTTTGTACTCAGTGCTTCAGAATGGATTGAATGTACAAGTGCTATTGGACTTGTTGTAAAAAAGGGACGTTATGGCGGAACTTATGCTCACAAAGATATTGCCTTTGAATTTGGTTCTGCAATCAGTGTACCATTTAAGCTCTACCTTATAGAAGAGTTTCAAAGACTTAAAACCGAGGAGGTACGGCAACTCGGCTGGTCGGCAAAACGTGAATTGTCAAAGATAAACTATCGGATACATACGGATGCCATCAAGCAGAATCTTATTCCTGCTGAAATAACGCCCAAACAGGCAAATATCATTTATGCCAATGAAGCCGATGTGCTGAATGTAGCGATGTTTGGAATGACGGCAAAGGAATGGAGGGAAAACAATCCTGACTTGAAAGGTAATATTCGGGATTATGCCACCATCAATGAACTTATATGCCTGTCCAATATGGAAAATCTGAATGCTGTGTTTATCGAGCAGGGAATTCCACAAGGAAAGCGACTTATAAAACTCAATCAAATAGCCATCCACCAAATGAGTGTGCTGGAAAATGGCGATAATGGGGAAAGAAAGTTGTTGAAGTAAAAGACAGAATACCCGATTATTATTATTTCGCTACAAAAAGAATAATGTAAATATTATGAATAAGTTCAGTGACAAAACTATAGAGGAACTTGGCTATTATGTTTACTCGTTAACAGACCCTCGAAACAATAAAATCTTTTATATAGGGAAAGGTTGTGGCAATAGAGTTTTTAACCATAGCAAAGCTGCGCTTCAAGAAAACGAAGAATCACTAAAACTTAATCTAATTCGTGAGATTATCTATTCGGGCGCGGAAGTGGAGCATTATATACTTCGTCATAAATTAACAAAAGAAGAGGCTTTAAAGATAGAATCCGTTCTTATAGATTTTCTTACATATCCAAAATTCAATACTGAACAAGTGTTGACTAATATTGTGAGCGGACATCACCAGTGGGATGAGGGTATTAAAACTGTCGATGAAATCAGTTCCATTTATGATTGTGATAAAATCAAAGTAAATCCAAGTGAACGATTGTTACTAGTTAGCTTAAATAGAACTTTTGATGATGCGAAAGTTCATGGAATATATCGGAGAACGGACATCTATGAAAAAACGCGTAAGTATTGGGCAATAGCAAAGTCTCGTGCAAGTCAAATAGATTATGTGTTAGGCGTATATCGCGGGATTGTACGTGCTGTCCTTAAAGTCGAAGGTTATGAATGGACTTCTTATGATGCAGAAAGCAAAGTATATTTCAGCAAAGAAAGATGTTGCTTTTATGGTGTGTTGATTGCAGATTCTCCTTACCTCAACAAGGATGTAAACGATTATCCTTTTGGAAGTGGAGGGGCAATCAGATATGTTTAATTTATTGTTATTTCTCAGTATATTACATTATTACAAGAAGTCCATATAAAAATCCTGGCACTATAAAACATTTTGTGTAAATGGAAATACGGGATTCAGAAAATGAGTCTCGTATTTTTTATTCTAAGTTTTTCTGACGTGGCGCTATTTACGGCTCTTGAATTTCTTGATTTCTTCTTTCACTTTGGGAGCGAGGCAGAACACGGCAAGCATATTCGGAAATGCCATAACCGCAAAGGCTATGTCCATGACGCTTACAGTCAGACCGAGGGTCATCACGCTGGAAATCACAAGTGTGAGAAGGTAGAAATACAGATAGTATTTAGTGTTTTTTGAGCCAAATAGATAGGACGTGCATTTGCAGCCGTAGTATGAGTAGGAGAACATGGTCGACATGGCAAACACCACAACCATGACAAGCAGCAGGTACTTTCCGACAACGGGGATGAGGATGTCGTATGCCTCAAGGGCTATCGAGAGTCCGGCAATGCCTTCTGTGTGGAAGTTGCCTGCCATTATGATGGGTATTGCCGTAAGGGTGCAGACGAGTCCGGAGTCGATTGCCGGTCCGAGCATCGCTACGAGTCCTTCGCGCACGGGTTCGGCATTCATCGACGCTCCGTGCATCATTCCTGCCGTACCGACACCTGCCTCGTTGACATACATGGCGCGGCGTGCGCCGATGATGGCTGTGCCGACAATGCCGCCGATGCCTGCCTGCAGGTTGAACGCGCCGTTGATGATGGCGGCGAATGTGGATGGCAGCAGGTCAAGATTGGTGACTATTATGTAGAGCACCATCAGAAAGTAGCATCCCACCATTATGGGCACTATCTTTGTGGCAACGTTGGCTATGCGTTTCAGCCCTCCGAGCACCACGACCGACACGATGGCGCAGATACAGATACCGATGATGAAGCGCATGGTTGTGGAGTCGGCGATGCCGAGCAGTGGACTTATGCAGACGGTTGCCATTGCTTCGGTGAGCTGGTTGGCTTGCATCAGGGCAAAACTGCCCACCATTCCCGCTACGGAGAACACCACCGCAAGCGGCTTCATCCGTTTGCCGAGACCTTTGGTAATCATATACATCGGTCCTCCTTGCACTTCGTCGCGATCGTCCTTGCCCTTATACATTATGGCAAGTGTGCCCTCGAAAAATTTTGTCGCCATTCCGAGAAGTGCGCTCACCCACATCCAGAAGATGGCTCCTGGACCACCGACAACCAAAGCTATCGCCACGCCGGCGATGTTGCCCAGTCCTACGGTCGACGAGATGGTGCTCATCAGTGCCTGGAATGAGCTTATTTGACCTTCTCCCTGTTTTTTTACGCGGAGCGAATGCAGCGCAAGGCTCAGCCAACGGATTGGCAAAGCCTTGGAGTAGATGAACAGAAACAGTCCGCCGCCGATTAGCAGCACAAACAGCGGATATCCGCATATAAAGTCGCTGAAAGCGATGATGCCATCGCGTATCTGTTGTAGAAACGTCATTCTATAGATTGTGTATTTAGTCTGATTAATAATACTCTGTCAGTTCCACCGGAATTGCTTTCCCTTTTGATGCGGCAACGTCGACGATGCGCTGGTTGGGGCTGCCGCGGAAGCGCAGCTGCGTGTCGCGCAGAGCCTCGATAAAGCGTCCTTCGACCACCACGTCGATCCATTGCAGCGGAAGCTGCAATGCCGGGTCGGCTTGTATCTCGTCCCAAGTGAAACCCGTAAAACACCAAACGGTTTTTCCCAGTTCCTGCTTGATGCGCCGGCACAGTTCCGCCACCTCTTTTGGGTGGTAGAGCGGATCTCCGCCCGAGAGGGTCACGTTGAAGTCGTTGTAGCGAATGGTGTCGAGTAGCTCGTCGACAGAGGCCTCTCTGCCGCCGTCCATTGCCCAGGATTCCGGATTGTGGCATCCTGGGCAGCGGTGGTGGCATCCGGCAAGGTAGATTGACGTGCGGAGTCCCGGTCCGTCAACGCTTGTGCCTTCAACAATATCCAATACTCTTATTCTCATCTGTGGTTTTTATTTGTGAACCACGCGGTCGTTAAGTTCTGCCAGTTTGGCGCTGTTCCAGCGGTCGGTGGTGCCTACGAGGTAGCCCGTGATGCGCTGCAGCTTGTCGATTTTGTGGCTGCCGCACTTAGGGCATGTGTCGAGGTTGTCGGTGGCGTCTTCATATCCGCAGTCCATACAGCGGTTGCGGTTGTGGTTGACCGATCCGTATCCGATGTTGTACTTGTCGATGAGGTCGACGATGTCGGCGATAGCCTCTGGGTTGTGAGTTGCGTCGCCGTCGATTTCCACATAGAATATGTGTCCGCCGCGAGTGAGCTCGTGGTAGGGAGCCTCCACTTCAGCCTTGTGGCGAGGGCTGCACTTGTACCATACCGGTACGTGGTTTGAGTTGGTGTAGTACTCTTTGTCGGTCACGCCTTTGATTATGCCGAACGTCTTGCGGTCGCGCTTGGTGAATTTTCCGGAAAGGCCTTCTGCCGGAGTGGCGAGCACGCTGAAGTTGTGGTTGTAGCGTTCAGAGAACTCGTTTGCCTTGCTTCGCATGTAGCCCACAATGCGCAGACCGAGCTCCTGGCTTTCCTTCGACTCTCCGTGATGTTTGCCGGTGAGTGCCACAAGGCATTCAGCCAAGCCGATGAATCCAATTCCGAGTGTGCCCTGGTTGATAACGCTCTCTACGGTCTGGTCGGGTTTCAGCTGGTCGCCTCCGTTCCATAGTTTCGACATCAGCAGCGGGAATTGCTTGGCAAGAGCCGTTTTCTGGAAGTCGTAACGCTCGCAGAGTTGTGTGGCTGTGATTTCAAGCATATTGTCGAGCTTCTTGAAGAAGGCATCGACGCGCTCTTTTTCATCTTGGATGCCCATACATTCGATGGCGAGTTTCACGATGTTGATTGTGGAGAACGACAGGTTGCCGCGTCCGATAGATGTCTTTTCGCCGAAGCGGTTTTCAAACACTCGCGTGCGGCATCCCATTGTAGCCACTTCGTAGTGATAGCGTTCCGGGTCGTCGGCGCGCCATTTCTCGTGGAAGTTGAAGGTGGCGTCAAGGTTCACGAAGTTGGGGAAGAAGCGGCGTGCTGTCACTTTGCATGCCAATTTATACAGGTCGTAGTTGCGGTCTTCCTTCAGATAGTTGACGCCGCGTTTCTTTTTCCAAATCTGGATAGGGAAGATGGCTGTGGCTCCGTTGCCCACTCCTTCGTATGTTGAGTTGAGGATTTCGCGGATGATGCAGCGTCCTTCGGCACTGGTGTCGGTGCCGTAGTTTATTGAGCTGAACACCACTTGGTTGCCTCCACGAGAGTGGATGGTGTTCATGTTGTGGATGAATGCTTCCATAGCCTGGTGTACGCGGTTGACGGTCTTGTTGATGGCGTGCTGCAGCGCACGGTCCTTGCCTTCGAGTCCGTCGAGCGGCTTTTTGATGAAGTCGTCAAGTTTTATGTCATACAGGTCGCTGAAGTCCTGACCGAAGATGGCTTCGGTGTTTTTCACTTCTTCAACAAACGATGAGCGTACGTAGGGAGCCAGATAGAAGTCGAATGCGGGGATTGCCTGTCCGCCGTGCATCTCGTTCTGAGCTGTTTCGAGGGAGATGCAGCCGATGATGCTTGCTGTCTCGATGCGTTTTGCCGGGCGCGACTCTCCGTGGCCTGCCGAGAATCCGTATTTAAGCACTTTGTCGAGCGGATGCTGCACGCAGGTGAGACTCTTTGTCGGATAGTAGTCTTTGTCGTGGATGTGCAGATAGTTGCCTTTTACGGCGTCGGCTGTCTCTGGTGAGAGGAGGTAGTCGTCGACAAACGGTTTTGTTGTCTCGCTGGCAAATTTCATCATCATGCCGGCTGGCGAGTCGGCGTTCATGTTGGCGTTCTCGCGTGTGATGTCGTTCGACTTCGCCTCGATGATTTCAAGGAAAATGTCGCGTGTCTTGGCGCGGCGTGCGATGCTGCGCTGGTCGCGGTAGGCGATGTAGCGTTTTGCCACTTCCTTGCGCGAACTCTTCATCAATTCAAGCTCAACGTTGTCCTGAATTTCCTCTACGCTCATTTGCTCTTTGCCGTTCATGCCGATGCGGTCGGTGATTTTCTGGATAAGCGATTCGTCCTCGCCCTTCTCCGTCGTAATCATCGCTTTGCGGATTGCCGCCTTGATTTTCTCTTCGTTGTAGCCCACGACTCTTCCGTCGCGTTTAATCACTGTCTGTATCATATTCTTGGGTTAATTATTTCAGTTTTGGATTGTGGGTTCAAAGGTAGATATTGTTTTTCAAATAACAAAGTAAATTTTTATTTTTGGAAACTTTTTGGCGATTGTTAATTTTTAACTTACTTATAATGAGTGGAATAAAAATATTTTTGGGAAACTTTGTGTCTGAATAAGAATTTTTAGGTTTGAAAAACGGGAAAACGGGAAGTTGGAAAACTCGGTGTGATGCGCCGTTGAAGGCTGTTGGTCACCCATCTGCAGGGATGCTGTCAAGGGATGCTGTCCCGGCTGTTTTTGATGAGTTGTGTCGATTGTTTTTTTTCGGGAGTCTTGGATTTTTTGTAATTTTGCAGTCCGCAAACAAAAATGATGAGAATCAAGAAAATTTTAATGGTTTTGACAGCGATGGTGTGTGTTGCCGTTCCGGGCAAGGCATTGTCGTTTGCACTTGATTCGGTGGCGGAGTGGGGTAAGTTTCCTCGTTTCTGTGTCAATACCTATCGTTGGGGCGACCGTTTCTTCAATTCCTACGATTCTGCATACGTAAAAGGTACGGGCTATAAGATGAACGTGAAATTGCGCACCAACAGTTGGATTGACGACAATCGCTTTCTGATTGACCATGACTGCAAGGTGGAGATGCGTTCGCCGTCGACCAACACCATCGGTTTCGACATAACGTATCTCGCGGTGTCGCTCGGCTATGATTTCAACATCAACAAGCTGTTTGGCGGCGTTGACCGGCGCAAGTCGAAGTTCAATTTCGATTTTA
>UMFK01055388.1_pt1 | contig 16908 bp, 13 predicted proteins | sample 1964981 | NCBI WGS metagenome assembly UMFK01 (sample SAMEA4836043, study PRJEB28245) | human gut metagenome | biome: gut microbiome; material: fecal sample | place: Denmark | collected 2008
TCAGTCCCTTGCCGGTGATGACGCCGCCGTCGAAGCGGTTGACGATGCGCTTGTACTGGCCGAAGAGGTACGCGACCTCGCGTCCGCCGACACCGATGTCGCCCGCCGGAACGTCCGTGAACTGGCCGACGTGGCGGTAAAGCTCGGTCATAAAGCTCTGGCAGAAGCGCATGACTTCGGCGTCGGACTTGCCCTTGGGGTCAAAGTCGGAGCCGCCCTTGCCGCCGCCCATGGGGAGCGTGGTCAGAGAGTTTTTGAGTATCTGCTCAAAGCCGAGGAACTTGATAACGGAGAGGTTGACAGACGGATGGAAGCGAAGCCCACCCTTGTAGGGGCCTATGGCGGAGTTGTACTGCACGCGGTAGCCGCGGTTGACCTGCACCTTGCCGCTGTCGTCCACCCATGGGACGCGGAACTCAATGACACGTTCGGGTTCGACGAAGCGCTCGATAAGTCCAGCCTTTTCCCATTCAGGGTGCTTATCGATGACCAGCTCCAGCGACTCGAAAACCTCGCGCACAGCCTGAAGGAATTCCGGCTCGTGCCCGTCGCGGCGCTCCACATCTGCGTACACTCTCTTCAGATATTCGTTTGTCATTTTTTTCCTCCTTGATATAGTAAGCGTTCAGCAGTTTGTCCGTTTAACAATCTGTCTGTATTATACTATATAATCTCGGAGTACACAAGTATGAAAATCGCAAAAATTATACAAAATTCACAATTTTTATATGTAAACCCAGTGGAGTTTTGTTGATTGCTAATTAATAGTCAAACAATGGGCGAGTGTAAATACTATTGTCGTATGTAATCTATCTGCGCAGGTTCCGGCAAGCATCAATCGGCTCTCATGAACTGAATCATTACATCATTAGGTGTAATGGCAAGATACACCAAATCATTATCATATGTGTAGGAACAAATAATATCACCGGAATCGCCGAACTTATAGTAATCTGCATCATCGGTCGATTTATAGTAGGTAATCGTCGCTGTTTTCAGTTCGCCGTTCATTGATAATAATATAGTGCCGTCCTGGGAAACAAGCAGTGTCATAAGGTCAACTGCCGCTTCCAACGGATTGCCTTTCAAGTCGTATATAATTGTACTGCTCCACAGGCCAGCAATTGGGTCTCTCATAGATTTTAGTGTTGTTTCGGGTTCAGGTGTCGGGGTGGGAGTGGGCTTTGGCGTCGGAACAGGGGTGGGTTCGGGAGTCGCTGTCGGGGTCGGCTGCGGCTCTTCTGCGACGGCTCCGCAGCCGGCCAAACATAGCGCGAAGCATAATATAACAGCGATGCAAACCAACAGCAAAGATTTAAAAGCAGTATTTTTCATTGTACCTCCAATATAAAATCGCATTATACTCAAATATCATTTCATCTGATTAATTTCTCCGGAACTGTGCTACGCTGTTGCCGGCATTAATAGTAAGAGTTTCAAGGTCTCTATCATATTTGGCTGTGATCGATAGCCCTACGAGATATATATCATATACATCATCTGACCCAATGTACGTAAAGTCCCCACCCGATGACTTCTCCCCGTCAAATTCTTGTATTGAACTGCCGTCCTCATAGACTGTCAATTGTATCACGCCCGAAGTATCGACTCTCGGATTGCCGGACTCGTCATAAAACACGGCGCTTTTCCATACGCCGATTATCGGATCCTGCGTTGACTGAAGCGTCGTTTCAGGTTCAGGTGCCGGGGTGGGAGTGGGTTCCGGCGTAGGAACAGAGGTTGGTTCGAGAGTCGCAGTCGGGGTCGGCTGCGGCTCTTCCGCGGCGGCTCCGCAACCGGCCAACAGCATCACAGCCATGCATAGCAGCACCAGCAGCGCGGTTTTTTCGGTAAGGTTTCTTCTCATTTTTCTTTCCTCCTTGATATACCAATTTTTCGCGGGTGAATATATATCCGCTCCAATATATGGTTGTCTCTTAGTATACACGAGTTTTCGAAATGTCAATCAAACTATACATATATTGATAATTAAACATCGCATTATGATGGTTATAATTAAAGTGGTGATGCTGAATGATAAGCGAAAAAATCAAAATACTGCGTGACAAAGCCGGAATGTCGCAAGCTCAGCTTGCGAAGAAGCTTGATGTGACACGCAGTTCGGTAAACGCGTGGGAAATGGGACTGTCAACGCCTACGACACAATATGTTGCCGCAATGGCACAGCTTTTCCACGTATCCTCGGATTACATGCTGGGTATCGAGAACCGTATACAGATAACGCTTGACGGATATTCGCAGGAGGAGACAAAGCTGATATTCAACCTGCTGAAATATTTTGATGAGCACAGATAAAAAATCCCACGTCTGTTAAAACAGACGTGGGATTTTTTATCTATTGCCTTGTCTTTTCCCTAATGGCAATAGTCCGAGTCCGGAGCCCCCTTTCCCCAGTGTGCGCACTGGAGACTGTCTCGCCGCGCCGCCGTTGCACTACCCTAAAAGGGGGCAGCGCTCCGCGGCAAAGGTTTAAGATTGACGCGCCGATTTTTATCGAAGCGCAGCATTTGCGGGACGGCCTCTGTCTCGCTCCCCCCAACACAGAAAAAGTACCGTGTTTCCACACGGTACTTTTTTCTGTGATTCTATAAACTATTGCTTATTCAAGCCCCAGCTCTTTGGCCAGCTCGTCGATCTCGTGCTGGAAGAGGGTGCTCTCGCCGTCGGACGGCATATGCAGGCCGGTACGCGGGGAGACGCTGAACGCCTCGACGGCAGGGCCGTCCATCAGGCAGCTGCGCTTGAACTGCTGCGTGAACAGGCGCTTGCAGTAGCTTCTCAGCCAGCGGACAAGCTCCTCGTCCGTAAACTCGTTATGATACGCGATCTTCGCCAGACGCAGGGTCTTGGCTGGGCCGAAGCCGCAGATGAGCATCTTGTGAGTGAAGAAGTCCTGCAGGCTGTAAGAGCCGACGGAATCCTCGCTCTTCTGCTCAATCTGATCGTCATGTATCGGCAGAAGCTCCGGTGTTACGGGGCAGTCAAGCACATCGTAGAGCGCGGCCTTGAGGACGCGATCCTCGGTCTTGCCCGCGATATAGCGGACGTTCGCGCGAACCTGAGTCTTGGTCAGACCCATATTGACGTCGTACATGCTGGTATGGTCGCCGTTATAGGTGCACCAGCCGTCGATGAACTCGCTGAGATCCTCGGTGCCGACGTCAAGGCCGTTGAGCTTATTGGCGATATCCATGAGCACCTGCGTGCGCTCGCGCGCCTGCGCGTTCTCGAAGGCGATGGAGTAATCGTCATGCGCATGACCGATATCGTCAAAGTGCTGGTAGACGCTCTTGCCGATGTCGATAACGCGGACTTCCGCGCCGAGCTGCTCGGCGACGACGATGGCGTTGGACTTGGTGCGGGAGGAGGTGCCGAAGCAGGGCATAGTGCAGGCGACGACGTTCGTCGAGGGCAGCCCCAGCTTCCTGACCGCCATCGCGCTGACCATGACGGCAAGCGTGGAGTCCACGCCGCCGGAGATGCCGACGACGCAGTGGTCAAGGCCGGCGTACTGCATACGCTTGACAAGGCCGGAGACCTGGATGTCGAGCATACGCTCGCAGTAGGCGGGCATATCGGCCTCGTTTGCGGGCAGGTGCGGGTACTTGCGGTAGCTGCGGGTCAGCTCGGTCTCGACCGGCTCGCCGCCCCAGACCGCTTCGTAATACTCATCGGAATCGAGGTCAAAATCGTCGCTGCCGCGGCGGGTATTGACGATGTACTCGACGTCAAGCTCGGTGACGGCCATGCTGTTCTCGCACTCGGAGGCGGCGAGGATCTCGCCGTTCTCGGCGATCATGCACAGGCCGGAGAACACGTTGTCCGTGGTGCTCTCGCCCTTGCCGGGCGCGGCCATGATCATGCCGCAGTGCAGGCGGCGGGACTGGGAACGCAGCGTAAGCTCCGCTTCGTCCGCAGAGGTGACGGTCTCAGGGAAGGAGGCGAGCTGGGCGATAACGGTCGCGCCCGCCTGAGCGTGGCGCACGGAGGGAGGCACCAGCACGTCGATATCCGCGCCGAGTTCGGCCGCGACCTTGAGGTCGGGCAGGGCGGCGCAGGTAAACACATAGTCGGTGCTGAGCACGGCGACATGCTCGGCGTCGATCTCGACTTCGACATAGCTGTCGGCCGGCTCGGCAAACTGCGTGCCGCGGACGTTCTCGCGCGGAACAAGGCCGAGCAGCTCGCCGTCATATATCGCGGCGGCGCAGCTGTAAAGTCTGGAGCCGACGGCTATAGGCAGGCCGACGAACACGAGCATATCCACGCCTTCGCTTGCGGCGATGACTTCGAGCAGCGCTTTCTTCGCGCCGCGCAGGACGACATTGTGGCCGGTGAGGTCATAGCAGGTGCAGCCGGTGAGGACAAGCTCGGGGAATACGAGCATCTTCACGCCCATCTCATCGGCGGCCTTGATGGTCTCGATCACGCGCTGTGCGTTATACTCGGTGTCAGCGACCTTGATGACCGGAGACGCCGAAGCGGCTTTGATAAATCCATCTTTCATTTTCTGTTCCCCTTTTCTTTCAAATATGGCTCTTTGACGCCGTTATCAGAACTTTATGCGCTCCTCGATGTAGCTCTTGACCTCGGAGATGGGGATACGAACCTGAGTCATGCTGTCGCGCTCGCGGACAGTGACGCAGTGGTCGGCGACGTCGGTCTCGGTGCCGACGGTGTTGAAGTCGAAGGTCACGCAGAACGGAGTGCCGATCTCGTCCTCGCGGCGGTAGCGCTTGCCGATGGAGCCGGTCTCGTCGTAATCACACATGAAGTCCTTGGAAAGCTCCTGATACAGCTCCAGCGCGGGGCCGGTAAGGACTTCCTTCTTGGACAGCGGCAGGATGGCGCACTTGAACGGCGCGAGCGCCGGATGCAGGTGCAGCACGGTGCGGACGTCGGGATTGCCCTTCTTGTCCTGGCCGACGACTTCCTCGTCATACGCGTCGCACAGTACGCTCAGCACGGTGCGCTCGACGCCGAGGGAGGGCTCGATGACATAGGGGATGTAGTGCTCGTTCGTCTCCTGATCGTAGTAGCTGAGATCCTGACCGGAGACGGTCTGGTGCTGGGTCAGGTCGTAATCGGTACGGTCGGCAACGCCCCACAGCTCGCCCCATCCGAAGGGGAAGAGGAACTCGAAGTCGGTAGTCGCCTTGGAATAGAAGCACAGCTCTTCGGGGTCATGGTCGCGCAGACGCAGATTCTCGTCCTTGAGACCGATGGACAGCAGGAAGTTATGGCAGAAAGAGCGCCAGTAATCGAACCACTCCAGATCGGTACCGGGCTTGCAGAAGAACTCGAGCTCCATCTGCTCGAACTCGCGGACGCGGAAGATGAAGTTGCCCGGGGTGATCTCGTTGCGGAAGCTCTTGCCTATCTGGCCGATGCCGAAGGGCAGCTTGCGGCGGGTGGTGCGCTGGACGTTGACGAAGTTCGTGAAGATGCCCTGCGCGGTCTCGGGGCGGAGATACACGGTGTTCTTCGCATCCTCGGTGACGCCCTGGAAGGTCTTGAACATGAGGTTGAACTGACGTATATCGGTGAAATTATGCTTGCCGCAGGTGGGGCACGGGATGTTGTGCTCCTCGACGAAGTCCTTCATCTCGCTCTGGGAGAAGGCGTCGATGGGCTTGGGAAGCTCATAGCCCGTCGTGCCGCACCAGTCCTCGATGAGCTTGTCCGCGCGGAAGCGCTCATGGCACTCGCGGCAGTCCATCAGCGGATCGGAGAAGCCGCTGAGATGGCCGGAGGCGACCCAGGTCTGCGGATTCATGAGGATGGCGGCGTCAAGACCCACGTTGTAGCGGTTTTCCTGAACGAACTTTTTCCACCATGCTCTCTTGACGTTGTTCTTCAGCTCAACGCCGAGGGGGCCGTAGTCCCAGGTGTTCGCAAGGCCGCCGTAGATCTCGCTGCCGGCGAAGATAAAGCCGCGGTTCTTGCACAGTGCGACGATTTTGTCCATTGTTTTGTCTGTGTTTTTCATGTTTCTTCCTTTCCCGCGGCTGGCTGCCGCAGAGATAATATTTGTCTTTTTGACAAATAATAATTATAGCAGATTACCTATATTTAAGCAACATTTTCCGCGGTCAAAATAATCACAATTATACTCAGCGGCGATTCTTAATAATTCTGAAATATCGGGTTTCTCGCTTGCTCCTGTCGAAGCGTGGTGTATAATGGAGTCAAGCATTTGAGAGAGGACAGGCGGGCAAAATGAGGAGAGAAAAACAGACTGCGGAGCATATGCCGAGGCGCAGGACTAATAAAAAAGCGGCGGGCATAGTATTCACGATTTACATCCTGCTGGTAATTCTGGCGGTATTCGTCATCGACGGGCGGCATCCGTCCTTCACCGTCAACGGCGACGAGGACATGACGCTTGAGGTCGGCGAGGAGTACACCGAGCTTGGCGCGGAGGCGACCTCGGTCGGCAGGATATTCAAAAACGACGGCAAACCGCTTGAGGTGAGCATCACCGGCGATGTGGACACATCCAAGGTCGGCGAATACAAGGTAGTTTACCATGCGAAGGCGCTTTTCATTCCCGGCAGCGCCGTGCGGCACGTCTCGGTGGTGGACACCGTCGCGCCGGTGATAGAGCTTCAGCACAACGCTGAGCAGGCAGCGGTAAGCTCGATGGCCGACTATGTTGAGGAGGGCTACACTGCGAGCGACAATTATGACGGCGACATCACCGACAAGGTCGAGCGCACCGTGACCGACACCGGCGTCATCTACACCGTGAGCGATTCCTCCGGCAACGAGACAAGCGTCGAGCGCATCGTCATCGGCCCGCCAGTGCTGACGCTCAGCGGCGACACGGAGCTGGAGCTTGTCGCAAGTCCGCGCTTTGAGGAGCCGGGCTACGAAGCGCATGACGCGCAGGGCAACGACCTCACCGACCGCGTGGAGGTCAGCGGAAATATAGTCCCGTACAAAGTCGGCAGCTATACGCTCACATATTCGGTCACGAATGACCGCGGGGACACTACGACGGCGGAGCGGCACATAAACGTTGTTCCCGCGCAGCAGCCCGACAGCGTCAAGCCCGACAACCCGAAGACCATCTATCTCACCTTTGACGACGGCCCCGGCCCCTACACGGCGCAGCTGCTGGACGTGCTGGCGCGCTACGGCGTCAAGGCAACATTCTTCGTCACGGCGCTGAATTCCGATTATGAGGATATGATAGGCCGCGCCTACAACGAGGGGCACAGCATCGCCGTGCACACCTATTCGCATGACTACCGCAAGATATACGCCAGCGAGGAGGCGTTCTTTGAAGACTTCAACGCGATGGAGGACGTCATCTACCGTCAGACCGGGCAGTACACGAAGCTCTGCCGCTTCCCCGGCGGCAGCTCCAACACGGTCAGCCAGTTCAACCCCGGCGTTATGAGCCGCCTTGTGGATATCATGAACAATATGGGCTACAAGTACTTCGACTGGAACGTTGACAGCGACGACGCGGGGCACACCAAGACCACAAACGGCATCTACACGAACGTCACCGAGGGCTGCTACGCGGCGGCGGGCTACGGCTACTGCCTCGTGCTTCAGCACGACGTGAAGGATTACAGCGTCGCAGCGATCGAGAGCATAATCAACTGGGGGCTGAATAACGGCTACACCTTCGCCGCCCTTGATATGACCAGTCCCACCGCGCACCACGGTATTTCAAACTGAAAACTAAATCAAACGAAGAAATCCCCCGCAGAGGCTTTTGAACCTCTGCGGGGGAACTTTTAATGCTTATTTACCGGATAAGCGGTATCAGAGCTGATGGTACACGGTTGTGTTTGCCACGCTCATTATGGTGATGAGGATCGCGTTGAGGAACGCGGCAGTCCAGATGTTGCCGGTCTTCTTGTAGAGGTACTTGCTGAAGCAGGAGGCCATGGCCAGCGTGGGAACCAGCGCGATGAGGATGATGCCGGAGAGCGCCTCGTTGGGATAGAAGGCGACGCCCTTGGAGAAGAGCATACCGTACTGGAGGATGAGCCAGACCAGAATGCCGCCCATGTTGGTCAGCGAGGCGAGCACGTAGCCCCAGAAGCCCTGCAGCTTCTCGCTGGAGGTGTTGGAGACGGCAGCGGCGGAAGCGACAAAGTAGTAGATGAAGAAGAACGGGATGTAGATAAGGGATGCGGCGAGGTGGCTGCCCTCAAAGGTCTTGAACGCAAAGGTCCAGATACGGAAGTCGGTCTTGAAGATGGCGTCCACGAGGAACAGCAGGCCGTAGCCTACCGCAACGACGACGACTGCCAGCAGCAGCGCCACGCCGACGGTGCTCCACTTGCCGGCAATACCGTAGTTTGCAAGGGTGACGCCCTCTTTGCGCTTGGAGAACACGTAGACGATGACGGAGATGATGGCCGCGATCAGGGCGCAGACGATAGCCCACTGCATGATGGAGGTGGGAACGCCGGCCTTGAACAGCTGGTCGTTTGCGAAGAACTTGGTGAGCTCGTTCTCGGAGCACATCAGGCGCAGCAGCACGGCGGCGACGGTGACTACGACGGACGCGACGGTATGTACCTTCTTCTCGCTGTCGCCCTTGGCGCACAGGGAGAGGATCAGGCTGACGACGCCGAGAACCAGAGTGATGTCCGCGCCGAATATCAGCCAGCGCATGGCTTCAGAGCTGTATGCCGAGCCGTAGACGGTGGCGAAGATGATGGCGGGGATGAACATGGTGGCGACGAAGAGGCAGACGGAGGATATCTTTCCGCCGAGGGTCGCAACGGGCCTGGTGGTGACGGCTTCACCGCTCTTTGCAAGCTTGAACACGGGCAGCTTGAGCAGGACAGCCGCAAGCGCCATCAGGAACACCATGAAGCCGGCCAGCGCGACGCACTCAAAGGCTTCCTTGAACTGCCAGATCTGGCTGTTGGGGGCGATGTTCTTGATGCCGTACTCGCCGAAGGCCGTGGTGTAGAAGCTGATGAGATCAGCGGTAGTGGTCTTGGAGAAGTGGTTCCAGGGGTGGGTCTGGTACGGCTGGTAAACGATGCGGTGGCCGCCGTCACTGGTGTCATACCAGGTCTCGCTCTGGGCGGAGCCTGCCTCGGTCTGCTCGAGGAATATCAGGCCTTCCGCGGTGCCGACAAAGTTCTTTTTGACGACGGAGCCGGGGGCGTCCGCAGTGGAATCGTTGAAGAAGAACTCGTCAAACTGGGCGCAGACCTTGCCGTAGTAGCGGCCGCCTGCGGTGTCGGCTGCGGTCTGGGTGTCGAGGCCAACCCATGCGGAGTAGAGGTAGTCGGAGCCTTCGGTCAGGATGGCGCTGATCTTGCGGGGCGCGCCTGCCTGCGCGGCCAGCTCGTCAAAGTAGACCGCAACGGAGGAGGAGAAGCCGCCCATGGAGTGGCCGGTAACGCCGATGATGCCGTTGCCGTCAGCGTCCTTGAGGACGTAGGGCTGCTCGTACATGTAGTTCACGGCGTCATACTGGGAATTGGTCCAGAAGGCCATCCAGTTGCTGTTTTCCTCGGTCGCGCGGGAGTGGCCGTGGTCATACTGGTCGAGCGCCAGCACCACGACGCCGCGGCGGGACATCTCGATGGCGTTGGCGTCCTGCATCTCGGCGCTGTTGAGGTAGCCGTGAGTGGTCACCAGCGTGGGTGCGGGGTTGGATCCGGACACGCCCTTGGGCATGTACAGCAGGCCGGACAGGGTGCCGTGCTCGGTGTCAAAATAGATGCGGCTGACGGACACGGAGTAGCCCGAGGTGTTGAATGCCTGCGCCGCGAAGCTGGCCAGCAGAACGACGACCAGAGCGATCACAAGCACAACCAGAGCCTTGTTTTTGCTTTTCTTCATTAAATTCTCTCCTTTCAGTATTTTTACGCTTGCGCGTAAATATCTTTATACGCTGATGATAACGCAGAAATTCCCACAATTCAAGGCTTTTTTGTGTGTGCTTCGCCGTCAAAATGCAGAAAATCTGCGTTTGATTTTGTGCGCAATGCACATAACTCGGGGATTTTTTTACATAAATTGCACTGATACACCGAAGCTTTTTCTGCACTTTCAGGTGCTTTTTCGCGCGATGCCGCCGCCACATTATGATTGACACAAAGTCCGCCATGCGGTATTATTTATCATGCAAATCAGCGCCGCATCCGGAAAAACTATTTGAAATCGATGCAATATACCACGGAGCGACAGCAGGAGGTTTTTTCAGCATGATACTTGCAATAGACGTCGGAAATACAAATATTGTTCTTGGCTGCATCGATGACGGCGACATCCGCAGCATCGTCCGCATCCAGACGAATCCGGGCGAGACCGCCGCTGAGTATGCCATAAAGCTCAAGCAGATTCTGGAGATATACGACATTTCCCCGCGCGCGTTTGAGGGGGCGATAATCTCGTCCGTCGTTCCCCCGCTCACGAATTCGCTCAAGGAGGCCGTGCGCAAGCTGACCGGCATTGAGTGCCTCGTGGTGGGTCCCGGCATGCGCACAGGCATGAACGTCCGCATTGACGACCCCGGCACTCTCGCGGGCGACCTCGTCGTCGGCAGCGTCGCCGCGATGGAGACCTACGGCGCGCCCGTCATCGTGCTCGACATGGGCACCGCCACCACCATCGTCGCCATTGACCGCAGCCGCGCCTACATCGGCGGCGCGATCATCCCCGGCGTCAACCTGAGCTATGGCGCGCTCGCCGCGGGGACGAGTCTCCTGCCCTCGATATCCATCACCGCGCCGAAGAAGGTCATCGCCACCAACACCGTCGATTCGATGCGCAGCGGAGCCGTGTACGGAACCGCCGCAATGCTCGACGGCATGATAGAGCGCATGGAGGCCGAGCTTGGCGAGAAGTGCACCGTCGTTGCGACCGGCGGGCTGGCGTCGAGCATCATCCCCTACTGCCGCCGCGAGATCATCTGCGACGACGATCTGCTGCTGAAGGGTCTCTGGATACTTTATAAGAAGAACAAGTGAGCGCTTGAATGTGTGTAATAATATGAAAAGACCGGAGCTTTCGAGAAATCGAAAGCTCCGGTCTTTTGACTTTGCCGCTAATATAAGTCCCCCGTCCGATAGGACGGGGGACTCCTCCTTTGGTGGAGATGGAGGGAGGATTAAAGAAGTAAGCGAATCAGTTGAACTTGCTGAGAGTCTCGACGCATTCTGCCATAACGCCCTCGATAGCGTCCTTAACGGAGACGACGCTGTCGACAAGACCGACGCTCTGACCGACGCAGATGTAAGCCTTGTTGCTCACATCGCCGTTCTCGAAGAACATCTTGCGAACCTCGCCGCCGTTGATGTCAGGCTGAACCTCTGCAAAGGGCTTGCCTTCCTTCTCGCGGGCAACGACGCTCTCGGTCATTGCGGTCTTGTAGGCGCGGGTGGTGTTTTTGTAGCTGCGGAGCATGAGGATGGTGTCCATCTCGGAAGCGGAGGACGCGATCTGCTCCTTGACGCAGTCGAGAACCGGGCACTCCTTGGTCAGCAGGAAGCGGGTACCCATGTACACGCCCTCTGCGCCGAGCATCAGAGCTGCTGCCATCTGGCGGCCGGTGCTGACGCCGCCCGCGGTGACAACGGGAACCTTGAGGTTCTTTATCATTGCGGGAGTCAGAACCATGGAGCCGATGTCGTTCTCACCGGGGTGACCGGCGCACTCGAAACCGTCGGCGACGATCATGTCGCAGCCGGCGCCCTGAGCCTTAAGAGCATGCTTTACGATGGTGCACTTGTGCATCCAGAAGCCGATCTCCTTGATGGCTGCGATGCGTTCGGGAGAAGGAATACGGCCGGCAGTCTCGATTATCTTGACGCCCTCTTCCTTGCAGACTCGGATATAGCCGTCAAAGTCAGGCTCGAAGGATGCGGGCAGAAAGGTGATGTTGACTGCGAAGGGCTTGTCGGTGAGGGACTTGACCTTTTTGATCTCGGCTCTGAGATCCTCTGCGGTGAAGAAGGTAGAGGAGGACAGCACGCCCAGACCACCGGCTTCGGAAACCGCAGCGACCAGTTCAGCCTTGGATATCCACTGCATGCAGGCAGCGATTATCGGGTACTTTATACCGAGCTTCTCGGTTACAAACGTTTTGATCTCTTTCATTGCAAAAACCTCCGTTTAAGCGATTGGGTTGATTGTGTTTTACTATGCTTCAGTCAGCTCTTAGTAGGGGAAAACCTTGAGCAGGATCGGGTAGGCGATGCAGAGGTAGCAGACCATTGTCCAAACCATCAGCAGGGCGCCGTACTTGATCTGGAAGCCGACGCGGGTCCAGCCTGCACCGGAAGCAAGACCGGCAGCAGGGCAGGAGCTGGGCAGTGCGTATGCACTGTTGCAGCCTGCGGCGATGAGCAGAGCGACTGCAATGGGGTTGAGGCCTGCGACTGCCGCTGCGATAGGCATGATAACTGCGTACATGGAGGAAGTCAGGGTGTTGGAGACGCAGTTGGTCATGATGTTAATGAAGAGGATAACGATGATAACGAATACGGTCGGGGAAACGCCGGACATGATCGGAGTGAGGGAGTTGGTGAGCCACTGAGTGATGCCGCACTCTTCAAGACCGAAGATGTAAGCGGTACCCATAACGGCGGTCATCATGAACACGCTGCCCCAAGGGATACGACGGCAGCAATCCTTGTAGTCAAGCATGGGCTTGTCTTCGTACTTGATCATGCAGAGGACGGCGCAGGCGACCATCGGAGGGATACCGGAGCCGAGAGATGCCATCCAAGAACCAACAGCTGCGCAGCCGGGGATCATCTTGATAAGGGAGGGGAAGCACCAGATGATGATAACGATGCCGTAAACGATGAGAATGGTCCACTCCTGCTTGCTCATGGGCTTGAGAGTAGCCTTGAGAGCGTCGATGTCGAGGTTAGCCATCTTCTTGACGTCGGGCTTGATGATGAAGCGGAAGATGAGGATCCAGCCGAGGAACACGAAGATACCCATGAAGATGAATATCAGAGAGAACTGACCGTAGGTGACCTCGATGCCGTAGTCGTTAAGAATGTTGTTGAAGATTGCGGGGATAAGAACGTGGGAGATAGGAGTGAACGCCATCGCGCCCTGAGCCATCCAGAAGATACCGATCATAGTGGTCTCAACAAGACGATCGCCCTTCTTGTAGCCGGTCATGTTGAACATTTCCTCGGCGATAGCCATGAACAGAACGCAGATAGCGGAGGAGGTGGAAACAAGACCCATGAGAAGAACTGCGAGGAAGAACATTATCATAATGCGCCAGGGCTTGCCGCGGTTGCCCTTGGCAGTAACGAAGGCGAGTGCGAAGCGGCGGGTGAGGCCGGTCTCGCTCATGACCATGTTCAGCATGAACGCGCAGACGAGGAACGGAACCATAACGTTGCCCCAGGTCTTTGCGAAGAGGTTGGTGCCGGAGCAGACGCCGGTCAGACCGACGACGCCGACGAACAGCAGGGACGGCCAGCCGATGTCGACCTTTATCCACAGGTAGAGGGTTGCGATGAATATACCGGCAACGCCCATGCCGGCGCGGGTGATGGGTTCGGGTGCGGGAAGAATGAACTGGAAGAGAGCATATATGGCAATGACGATAGCCATGTCTATGTACCAGCTCTTCTGAGTCTTGGTCTTGGTCATTTTTCTTTTCTCCTTTATTAAATCCGGATAACCGGTTTTTAACTTACTGCTTGCGGAACATAGAAGACCACTCGGCTTCCTTTTCGTCTATCTTTTCCTTGCTCCAGCCGTACTTTTCGAGTACCTCGTAGTTGTTCTCGCCGAGATCCGCTGCGCGCTTCATCTCAACGGGAGTCTTGGAGTACTGGATCCACGGGCCTCTGCACTTGTAGGTGCGGTGCTCCTTGTAGCTGGGCGGAAGCTCTATTTCGGTCAGGCAGCCTCTGTCCCACATGGCGGGATCGTGTGCTACCTCGTTGACGGAGCGGATCTTGCAGCAGGCAACGCCGGCCTTGTCGAGAATAGCGATCGCTTCCTCGATGGTGTCGAAGGAGCTGAGCCAGCCCTGAAGTATCGCTTCAAGATCCTTGATGTTTGCCGCACGGCTGCCGATGCTGAGGAAGCGCTCGTCCTCCAGAAGCTCAGGCTTGCCGATAGCATTGCAGAGCTTGCTCCACTGACCTGCGCTGAACGCGGCGATAATGACGCTGTCGCCCTTGTCGCTGCGGTAGATGCCGTAAGGAGCGAGAGTGTTGTGGTGGCGGCCTGCGCGGGTCGGCTTGAGGTCGAGAGTTGCGGCGCCTTCCATCGGGGTCATGATGCTTATCAGGCCGTCGAGCAGGGAGATGTCGATGAACTGACCCTCGCCGGTGTTCTTCTTATAATACAGTGCGGTGACGATAGCGCCGTAAGCGTTGAACGCGCCGACGTAGTCGCCGATGGTGACGCCGCTCTTGACGGGGTCGCCGTTGGGATCGCCCTGCATATCCATGAAGCCGCTCATGCCCTGAGCGATAACGTCAAAGCCGGGACGCCATGCATTTGCGCCGGTCTGCCCGCAGGCGGAAACGGAGCAGTAAATGACTTCGGGGTTGATCTGCTTGACGGCTTCATAGTCCAGACCGAACTTCTTCATCTGACCGGGCTTGAAGGACTCGACGACGACATCTGCGTCCTTTATCATCGCCTTGATTATCTCCTGAGCGTCGGGATCCTTCATGGACAGCTCAACGGACTTTTTGCCGCGGTTGTACCAGTTGAAGTTCAGGGACTTTCCCTCCAGACGCGGAACGTTTCCGCGGGAGTCGTCACCGGCAACGGGACGCTCGATCTTGATGACCTCGGCGCCCATGTCGGCGAGCATGGCGGTGCAGCAAGGACCTGCGACGTTGTTCGTAAAGTCGACAACGCGAATTCCTTCCAAAACTTTCTGCATTGTAATTCTCCTTTTTATAAAAACATAAATTAGGAAACCTTTTTATGGGATATATGCGTTTGAGGTTGTGTAGGTGTATTGTTCAGGGGTTTAGCCTTTGCGCTTTTTTATCTCGGCTATTACGGCCGGGACAAGGGTCTTGAAGTCTGCCACTGCACCGTAGTGGGATATATCGAAGATAGGCGCGGAGGAGGACTTGTTGATGCTGACGATGCGCTCGGAATCGCGCATGCCTATCTGGTACTGTACGGAGCCGGATATTGCGGCGTTGATTATCAGCTTGGGCTTCACCGTAGTGCCGGACTGACCGATCTGCTTGGAATGGGGCAGCATACCAGCGTCAACAAGCGGACGGGAGGATGCCAGCTCGCCCCCTAGAAGCTCTGCGAGCTCTCTCAGCGATGTCAGCTCCGTTTCGTCTTTGACGCCGCGTCCGCCGCTGACGATAACCTCCGCCTGATCTATGGGAGTGCCGGTAACGACCTTTTCCTCGACGGAGAGTACCTCATATGCCTCGTCGCGTTCGACCGCGACCTTCTCGGTGATGACCTTGCCGCTGCGGCTGTAATCGGGCTCCAGCGGGGTGAATATCTTCTGACGGACGGTCGCCATCTGCGGCCGCTCCTCAAGAATGACTATGTGAGCGAGAATGTGTCCGCCGTATGCGGGAGTGGTCTGGTAGAAAACGCCGTCCTCGTCATAGCCGAGGTCGATAGCATCCGCAGTCAGGCCGGTGTGCAGGTCGTTCATGAGCCGGGGTGCGAGGTCACGGCCAAGCTCCGTTGCTCCGTAGAGCAGGATCGAGGGCTTGTACTTCTTCGCAAGCTGGCTGAGAGCCTGCTGGTAGGGTCTTGCGGAATACTCGGCAAGCGCCTCGTCCTCCGCGACTATTACCTCGTCCGCGCCGCGTGCGATAAGCTCCGGGGCAAGCCCGGCGACGTTCGCGCCCAGCAGGACGGCAGTGATGTTCTCGCCGTTGTGCGCCTTAAGCTCCTGAGCCTTGGCAAGCAGTTCGAACACAACAGGCTTTACGGCTCCGTTCTCATGCTCGGCAAATATCCAGATGCCGCTGAACTGTTCGTTTTTCATGTCTGCCTCCTTTTCTCAGATAAGGCGCTCGTTTTCGAGCATATCGACAAGCTGTGCCGCCATTTCCTCAACGCTGCCGATGAAGTAGACGGTATCGGTGCCGCGCTTCTCAGGCTCAAAGACCTTCTTGGTGGAGGAGGGAGATCCGGGCATACCGGTCTCGTTGGTATCGGCGTCGATATCCGCAGCCGCCCATACGGTGATTGGCTTGCGGTTTGCCTTCATGATGTTTGGCAGAGTCGGGTAGCGCGGAGTATTTATCTCCTTGCATACGGTGACAAGCGCGGGGAGCTTTGCGCGGACGCGCTCGCTGCGGCTTTCAAGAACTCTGGTGCATACGACCCAGCCATCCTGTATGTCTACGGAGTCGGCAAGAGTTATCTGCGGGATGTTCAGGAAAGACGCAGTCGCGGGGCCGGTCTGCGCAGTGTCGCCGTCAATGGCGTGACGGCCGAACAGCAGCAGGTCGTAGTCGCCGATCTTCTCGGCAGCCTTTGCAAGAGTGTAGCTCGTTGCACGGGTATCGGCGCCGCCGAAAGCGCGGTCGGAGAGAAGATAGGCTTCATCGCAGCCGAGTGCCAGCGCCTTTTTCAGCACCTCCTTGGCCTGCGGGGGACCCATCGTAACGGCGCAGACAGTCGCGCCGTACTTCTCCTTGAGCTGCACCGCAGTCTCAACTGCGTTTGCGTCGAGGGGATTTATCGTGGTCTGGACGCCGTCGCGCTTGAGATTGCCGGTTTTCGGGTCAAGCTTTACGTCGTCGGTGTCGGGTACCTGCTTAACAAATACAAGAATTTTCATGGTTCTTCCGTCTCCGTTTATCAGGTGTAAATAATATCTCCGGAAATTATCTTGCGCTGGATCTGGTTGGTTCCCTCAAAGATCTGGTATATCTTTGCGTCGCGGAAGCGCTTCTCGACCGGGTAGTCACGGCA
>UMFK01047979.1_pt1 | contig 16677 bp, 10 predicted proteins | sample 1964981 | NCBI WGS metagenome assembly UMFK01 (sample SAMEA4836043, study PRJEB28245) | human gut metagenome | biome: gut microbiome; material: fecal sample | place: Denmark | collected 2008
TGTAGAGAAAGGTCTACTGGAGGAACTTACACCATACTTTGAAAAAGATCCCGAATGTTCTGTAAATGATCTTATACCAAATGTATACGAAACCATGAAGGTAAACAATGATTTATATTTCACTTCACCGGGTTTTGCGGTATTTACAATCGGTGCTGGAAAAAACCTAACAAAAAATGCAACCGGATATACCATACCAGAATTCAAAGAACTATTAGATTCACAACAAAATAAAGATATTCAACCATTTTATAGCCAATACAAGGGACACTTGCTCACAACCCTATGCTGCTATAACCTCGGTGACTATGTAGATTGGAATACCGGAAGCTGTTCCTTTGATGGGGAACAATTCCGAACCATTTTACAAATTTGCAATGAATGGGGAGAAACAAATTTAACCGACTATGAAACAGAAGAGCCAGAACTGGTATCCTCCGGAAAAGAATTATTTGTATTGACAGAGGTAGACTTGCAAAATATGGAATATAATCGTGAAATGTTTCGGGATGAAATCAACTACATCGGATATCCTTGCGACGACCGCGACGGTACTTATATGAAGTTCAACACTATGCTTGGTATGAATGCAAAGTCAAAGAAAAAAGAAGGTGCTTGGTCATTCATGCGGATGTTTATGACTAAAGATTTTCAACAAAACAATATATTCTGTGATTGGCCAAGCCGAACAGACTGTTACGAAGAAAAAATTGCAGAATCTATAGCTGATACACCAGAATATAAACAGGACGTCGACGAATTAAAAAAAATCATATCACGCACACATAAACGCGATCGATCCGAAGACACTTTAATGAATGACATCATCTGGGATGAAGCCGAAAAATATTTCCAAGGTAAGAAAAACCTAGACGAAACCGTACAAATTATTCAGAAACGTTGTGAAACCTATATAAATGAACATCGATAATACTCCATTACATCACAATGCCCGGAATAAACCACACGATTTATTCCGGGCATTACCAATATCAACCGAATCAATATGATTCCACTTTTCGTTTTTTAATCTATTGATTATCCCTCAATATCTTCTCAATCATATCCGGATCAAACACTCCATTTCGGATCATTGCAATCTCATACGCATACGGCGGATAAGACTTCTTTGCATTCTCCGGATCTTTCACATATGGTGTCTCTAAGATCTTCGGAATTGCCGCAAAATTCTCATCCTTTACCACCTGCATCAAAGCATCAAAACCAATGTGACCAAAGCCAAAATTCTCATGTCGATCCTTGCCTGCTCCCGGTTCATTCTTACTGTCATTGATATGGAATACGGCAATCTGATCTTTGCCGATGATCCGGTCAAACTGCTCCATCACACCATCGTAATCATGAATGATATCGTATCCGGCATCACTCGTATGACAGGTATCAAAGCAGACACGCAGCTTGTCATTATATACAACACCATCATAGATCATCGCCAGCTCTTCAAAACTTCTTCCAATCTCGCTGCCTTTTCCAGCCATTGTCTCTAAGGCGATATACACATTCGTATCCTTGGTCAGTACCGAATTGATTCCCTTGATAATCTGGGCAACTCCGGCCTCTACACCTTCCCCGACATGGGAACCCGGATGAAGCACCAATGTCTTTGACCCCATTGCCTCGGTCCGTTGCAACTCCACCTCTAAGAATTCAACTGCAATCTGATAGGTCTCCGATTTCACGCAGTTTGCCAGATTAATGATATACGGTGCATGTACGACAAATTCATCAATTCCATACTCTTTCATAAGTGCCTGTGCCTCGTTAATACACAACTCGCTGACATCCTTTCGCCTTGTATTCTGCGGTGCACCTGTATATAACATAAATGTATTTGCACCATAAGAAAGTGCCTCTTTCACAGAACCCAGCATCATTTCTTTTCCTGACATTCCTACATGACTACCTATCTTCATAACTCTCTATTTCCTTTCCGTCTACTTCTGACTTGCCACCATCAGATAAATGAGTGGTGAATTCCAGTAAATTGTAACCTCATTTGTTGAGTAGCTCTGTGCATTATCCACATAGCATTTTGCCGGAGCCGTATTTAAAAATACTGCCTTGGCATATGGATCTTCCATCCCATTATCCGGTCCACCAACTAACATACCCGGCATACATTTTTCCAGTACCTCGGACGGTCTGTGGTGTGGATGCTCCGGTGATAATGTACCACATCCGGTAACAAAACAATATCCTGTCGCATTGACACCCATCAGATAGTTTAAATGCTGTTTTGCATATGTTACATATTCTTCCTTGGGACTAATGTCATTTACCATCAAAAGCAACATACCGGTATTGGCAATTCCCATATTAGAACCCCACTCGTAACTTCTCTCCCGGTTTACCATGTAACCATTCTCTTTACTTATTGCCACCGCTTCATCGGCTGCTGCCACCATGGCATTTCTTACATCTTTTGTGAGATTTGTGCTATCAGTCAACAGCTTGTCATTTGTAAGAACCGCATATGATCCATAAGCTCCAACACTCGCCCAGCCAAGCCCGGTAAGGTTGGCAGAATCACTTACATACTCTGACAATGCTTTTTTGTATGTGTCATCCCCTGTTGTCTTATATAATTCTGCTGCTGCCCAGAAAGCTTCATCTGTGCTTCTTCCATCCGGATATTCTCCGGTTACAATATCTTCCGGATTCTTGAACCCATCCGCATCTTTATTCTTTTCTAAATAACTCCATGCTTTCTTTGCCGCATCAAGACATGTCTTTGCGTATGCCTTATCGCTGCTGTCACCATATTCTGTATAGATACGACTTGCCAATGCCATTACCGCTGCAAAATCTCCGGTTGCTGTATTCGAGATCGGCGACAGGATCAACTCGTCTGTCTCATCCTGTGGCATTACTGTCTCTGGGAACACCTTACAGGTTACTTTGTGATACACACCACCGCTGCTATCCTGCATTTTCAGCATCCAGTCCAGTTCATATTTTACCTCATCGATCAGATCATTTACTCCATTATTACTTTCCGGAATATCAAAATTATCGGCATCCTTTGCATGAATCTTACCACCCTGCTTCTCAAATGCAAGCAGCAGATCCGCTACCGTTTTGGCACCGGATACCACATATCGGCCATAATCTCCCGCATCATGCCAGCCACCACTCACATCTACCTTCTTGCTTGTTCCGTAAACAGTTGCCTGTGTATTATGGCACACCGGATGTGCGAACTCACCTGCTTTATCACTTGTAAGCTCCATACCACATCTTTGCAGATATAACATCTTCACAATACTCTTAAATGCGTCATCATAAATGCCGTCTCCAATGGTAAACGCATAAGACTCTTCTCCTTTGCCGGTAACAATCTTATAAGTTCCCTTGTCCTTCACATCTGAGAAATCTCCATTATTATTCCACTCATTCGCAGATACATTCAAAGCTCTCTCACTAATCTTGCCATCGTACACGCTCTTGTTCGTGTCAACATTGATCACCTGAAATGTCGTGTCATCCTCATCCAGATCCGAGAAGATAACCGTCTTCTTATCGGCAGTTGCATATCCGATCTGATTGACTTTCACCTTCGGTGCTTCCACTGCCTCTGTATCGGCCGCCATCTGGCTGTCATCCTTAACCGTCAACGACAAGTTGTCTAAGTAAATAGAATGTTCACCCAAAGAACTTCCATCCATGCCGGCATCCTTCATCGACTGTAACAATCCTAAGTTAAAGCAAAGTCTCGGTGCCGGATCATTTGCCTCTTCCATTGTAAATTCAGACTCTACATGCTGTACATCCGGTCCTACGCTTACTGTCTCTGTTGCATATGCATGATAATCGCCACCATTTACCTGTACACGCCAGGCAATATCACGCTCTACCGTACTATGTACATCAAAGGAAAATGTGTACACACCACCCTCGCGCAGCTCAAATCCATCATAATATACCTGTACGCCATGTTCCACACTTCCTGTCTTGGCAATATCGATCTGAAGCTCTCCATCATCATTGACATCCATTGTCATCTGACCGCCATTTGTGTAACTGGAAAAGTTACCCACTCCATTTGAGAAATCACCGTTGCGGATCATGTTTCCATCTGTGCTTGCTACTTCCTGTGTACTCTCTTCCGTGGTCGTATCCTCCTTTGCCTCCTCTGTTGTCTCTACCTCTGTGGTAGCCGTCGTACTCTCTTCCTTCTTACTACTGCACCCGGCAATGCTGCAGGTCATTGCTGCTACCAGCAACAACGCAACACCCCTTTTCCATCTTGTCATAGTTTCTTCCTCCTCTTATTTATTCAGGCTGTTACAAAGTTCTCTTGCACAGCCTGTTACATACCTTCTTATCCACCCATACTGTATCATCTTTCTTTGAAAATTCTTACTGCTCCTTCATAATTGCCACAGTTGCGGAAGTCCCCAAGCGGTCTGCCCCTGCTTTGATCATTGCTTTGGCTGTTGCAAGATCCCGGATTCCACCAGATGCTTTCACCCGGACTCTCTGATAGGTCTTGCCCGTCTCCTTCTCCAAGGCATCCGTCTTCTCATCTACCGTCTTACGCATCAATGCTACATCTTCAACCGTTGCACCACCTGTACTGAATCCGGTGGAAGTCTTCACAAAATCTGCCCCTGCAACAACTGCCGCCTCACAGGCACGAATCTTCTCTGCCTCTGTCAACAGACAGGTCTCAATAATGACTTTCAGGATAACCTCTTTCCCCATCGTATTATGCCGGCAGACTTCCTTTACCTGCTCGATATCCTCCTGTACATACCGCCAGTCCTCATCCTTGACTGCTCCAACATTGATCACCATATCAATCTCCGTTGCACCACTCTCAATGGCTGCCAATGTCTCAAATTTCTTGCCTCTTGTACTCATCGCACCGAGCGGAAATCCTACTACCGTACAGACTGCAATGTCTGTACCCTCCAGATAGTCTGCCACCTGTTTGGTGCGGCAACTGTTCACACATACCGATGCAAAATTATATTCTTTCGCTTCCTTACAGATTGCCTCCACCTGCTGTTCTGTTGCATCTGCCTTCAAGATCGTATGATCAAAATATTTACTGAATTCCATATCTATCCTCCTATAATCCCAGTGCCGCCTTGGCAAGCTGGTCTGCCATTTCATTATACTTGACTCCGGTATGCGCCGCAACCTTTGAAAAGGAAATATCTATCTTTTGACGCTGCTTTGCCACAAATTCTTTATAGCGCTGTGTACCTGCCTTATTTGCTTTCCAGATACCGTTTGCCCATTTCTCAATTCCTTCATAATCGTAATAGATCGTGATGGACGAATAACCATGCTCCACCGCCCACTGGATTGCATGTTCGCTTCCTAAGATCTCACCGGCCACGTTACGCATGGTGACATAATCTTCCTCATTCCCGCTGCCATTCAAAGTCACCGTATCTTCTGCAAGCACCAAAACGCACCCATACGCATACTGCCGCATGCTATGCTCATAACTTCCATCCACATAGGCGACTAAATGCGTATCGGTGCTGACTGGTTCTGTATTATCATCCGGTTGTATATTCTGTTGTTTATCGGCTGCCTTCGCAAACGGCTTCTCCGCATTTCTTTGCACATTGTTCTTTCCATCTGTTGCGGCTTCCGTTGTTCTGTCTCCGTATCTTACAACAAATTCTTCCGCTTCCTGCACGGTTGCAAACCCTTTATAGACTGCACCTGAGAATCCATCTACCTGTGCCTTACAATCATTCCATGTCAGATAGATTCCCGGTGTCTTTCCTTTTGCTACTGCATAATATTTCTTTGCCATATTGATTCTCCGATTCTACTCCTGTTATACACCTAAATGTAGAATACTTTGTTTTCCATATGGCGTCAAGTACACTTTTCTTAAATTCTATTCCGTGATTTTCGCCGATTCCATTCAGTGATTTTCGCCAATTTTATTCAGTAATTTTCATTTTATGTGTTCCATGTTTTTCTCTATTCTATTTTTTGCCTGTTTCAAATCATTTATTCAGGTAAATATCATTCACTTCTTTATCAAAAAGAAAAACTCTCCGCAAAAAAAGACAAAAAAAAATCGCTCCGGACCTGGTCCGAAGCCATATTAAAGGGGAAGATATATATGAAAATGGTTACTTAAGTAACCTCCTGTCACCTTATGTTTCATACGATAGTGGGACAGCGGCTAGTCGGCACTACAAAAAGGGGGGGAGGGGGAGTAGCGACGCCTTTCCGTGTCCCACGCTATAAGGGGAGGGGAAATCGTTTCCATATGCATAAGATACTTGATTTTTGTTGTAATTTCTATCAATTTTATGTATAATTATATAACAATCCTGCATTTATTGCGGTTTTTTCGATTTTTTTACACATATTTGGCTAAAAATCTCGATCTCCGTCGATGATTTTAGCACATGATTTACGGGAGGGAACTATCATGCCGGAATATGATATGATTATTAACGATGATTTATTAGAAACGATTCATTACAACTCACCAACCACTCCGATCAAAGCTTCATACACCTATTTATCAGACTTTCCCGGCGGCGTAACGCCATGTCACTGGCACCGAGAATTAGAGTGTATCGTTATGATCAGGGGCAGTCTGATCTACTATGTGAACAATCACACATTTACTTTACACGAAGGCGATGGTATCATCGTCAACTCGAACCGGATGCATCTCTGCAGCCCTGTCGATACCGATAATCAGGAACGAATCCGCTCCTACCAGCCGACCGATCCGGACAACAGCAAATATATTGTATTGCTATTGCATCCCGATACGCTTCGCTTTAACCGGAAAATGGAAGAAAAATATATCAATCCGTTTCTATACGACAGTAACAGTGATGTTCTTTTTCTTAACCACAGTGAAACCTGGCACGACCAGGCAATCGAAACGATCAAAGAGATATTCTTTGCCGTCACGGAACAGAAAACCTGTTTTGAATTGATCGCGCAAAGCAAATTCTTCTATCTGTGGAGCCTGTTATACAGTAATACCGTTGCCGCAAATGGCTGCGAACGGATTGAAACCGATCCAATGAACCCATTAAAAACCATGATCTCCTATATTCAGGATAATTATCAGGACAAAGTAACCCTGAACGATATTGCTGAAGCAGGAATGATGTGTCAGTCCAAATGCTGCCGCCTGTTTAAGGAAATGGTCAAGCAGTCCCCAATTGAGTACCTGCAGAATTACCGGATTCAAAAAGGAATCGATCTTCTTGAACACAGTGCTTTAAGCATTACCGAGATTGCCTTAGAGTGTGGCTTCCACGGTGCAAGCTACTTCACAGAAACCTTCCGCAAGATCAACGGGATCACTCCAAAAGACTATCGTAAACAGATTTTCCTTAATGTTTAGCCCGAACGGCTTCCCACTCATCAAACCGTGTCTGATATTGTTCATTTAACCAGGCAACCATCTGCTCTTTTCCCTCCATTGTGAACGGAAAGCGGTTGGTTGTCTTTTTTTCTTCAGGTGTCGCCTCAAAACAATACGGCTCCGGCCAGATGATCGCAACAAAATCCGCGTCTCCCTTTTTATCTGCCGGAGCAAGTGCTACATCATCCATCGGATCTCTGGCGATCCGAAAGCGCATACCGCGATGACTTCCAAAATACGGCTGGGCATGTTCATACCAGGTTAGTCCGTAAGAATCTTTATTTTCAATTAAAACAAATTGTTCTGCCATCATCTACTTCCTTTCTTTACTCTTCCGGCAGATCCGGTATCAGTTCCACATACACCTGATCAAACTTCTCCCTCAATTCCGCTCTTATCTCATTTCGCAATTGGTGCAGGATTCTTGTGTTCATCATATCGTTGTGACTCGTAATATAGATCTCCACCCAGGTTTTTCTTCCCGTTTGTATTACATCCAAAAACTCAATATCATAATACACTTTATCCATATATTTTTCCGCAACCTGCCGGATCTGTGTCATAATCTCCGCACTTGGCGCAAACAGTACCAGATTTTTCAGGTTCAACAAGATCATCTTAACCGGTTCGATCAGCAGAAGACATGCCATAATGATCGCAACCAGCGGATCAATATAAGATGCCAGATGGTACCACTGCGTTTTCTGCAATCCCATCTGGATAAAGAATGCAGCGGATACTCCTAAGCTCGATATAATATCCAGTTTCCAGATGTAGATTTCTGCTTTGATCGTAAGCGATTCATATCGTTTGCTAAAATGATGGAGCAGAATATAAATAAACACACAGCCTGCCCACACAACCAGTTCGAAAACAGCGATCATCCCGGCATCCACTTCACGTCCGCCATGAAACAGAATCAACACATTGTCCCAGATAAGCTGTATTGTAACGACAAGCAATACGCTGTACTTAATGACGATAAATAACGACTCCACCTGGGAAAATCCATACGGTCTTTTTTCCGTCACCGGTTTATATAATAACGGAACCAACAGTAAAAACGGACCGATCATAATCAGATCGGTCACATCAAAAATGCAGTCCATCAGCAAAGAATGAGAATGCGTAACATATGCCATAATCCCCTCTGCTAACATGAACAATATACTTCCCAAAAAGGAAATGTTCATGATGCGCTTCTCATTTTTCATTTTATTTTCGTTCTTCAATTCTTCTCCCTCTCATTGAATATTGATATGATATACTTCCATCTCCCGCCGGACCTTTTCCCGCAGTTCCGGATTTGTTTTTAACATCTCCCGGATATCCTTTAATCCATCCAGCCGCAATTGTTCATTATATGCAAGCTGTTCCCTCAATTTCTGTCGTCTCACATTCAATGAATGTTTAACTTCTACCATTTCCCTTGGATCGATCAGTGCAAGGGATTGTTTCGTCCAGATATCCGGATCTTTGATTCCATGTGCATATAGCAGCTTGGAAAGTGCATCCGTGTGTTCCCTCAGATCACCTGTTGTCTGCTGGTATTTCCGCACCTCATCTACCATGATCAAATATTGATCGTGCAGATATTCCAATTCCCGGAGACTGTTGACATGGTACTTCGCATATAGATATTCCAGCGTTGATGTGTTGTTGACATATTTGATCTTCACCTTATTCATCAGGCTGATTGCACGGTTCTCACGTTTCTCTGCCATCTTGAATTCATAGGAAAGTCTGCGATAGATTATAACTGAAAATGCCGCCATTCCCGCAATAATAAGCAGAATAAGCAACACCGGTATCACAAGATTATTCTTTGTCATAATACCGATCACCACTAACGTAAGTACCACTAACACCGAAATTGTTCCGAATATGATAATAAAATTCTTAAGACTATGCTGCCGTTGTTCAATGGACTCCTGAATATATTCCTGCGCATTCTTCTCGCCCTCTAAGTTCGTCATATCGCGCCGGATCACCATATCCATATCTTCTAACTCTTTTAACTGTCCAAATATCGTTGTCAGATCCTTTTCCATTCCCTGTATCATCCTGAAATTCTCATCACTGATACGGTCATCCATATGAACAAATTGCGAGGTTTCACTTTCAAGAAAAGCAATCTTTTTCGCAATATCCGTCACCTGTTTTCTGACATTCTGTGGCAATTCCTCAATCATCTGAATATCCTCAAAATAAGAAGTCACCATGTCATACTCTGCCCGCAGATCCTCCATCTGATAAGACGCTTCTACAATCTGGTCGCATTTGTAGGCAACATCATCCTGCGTTCCCTTGCGCTCCATTTCCTGCTGCTGTTTCTTCAGATAGCTGTCGATACTCTCATATTCAAATACTTCCTCCGTCACCTCTGTTTTCGTAAACAGATCTTTGACGGTACTCAATAAACCCATATGTACACTCCTGTTATACCGTCTGTTGACGGAATTCTTCCTTTAAATGTTCTAACACCGTATCCATCCGCTGACTGAAATCCGTCAGGTTATTCTTCTGAAAATGATACATTGCCCGTTCCATACGATGATATATCGGCGAACCGGTCACATCCTCCTGTGCATCCTCGATCGCATCATATATCTGCGGAACCAGATCCTCTACCTGATAATACCGCGCCATCACTTCCACGTCAGAACGCTCTTTTACCGTTGCCATTAAGAGCAGATACTGATACATCGTCTGTCTGCTGCCGGTAATCTCATACGACTTCCGGTACGATTCCATTGCATCTTCTAACTCAAAATTGCTTGCATAGGCAATTCCGCGATTGTGATATATAGCTGCTAATAATTTGTCATTTCCGATATCCGGATACTGATCTAATATCTCATCATAAATGGCAGCTGCTTTCAAATACTTATGATACCGCAGAAAACCATCCGCCTGAAGTTTTCGGTACTGCGGTGCTGTCAGCCCCTTCATACGTTCAATCTGCAGGATAAATTCCTTAATTTCCGGAATTGTATAATATTCCTTATAGGTCAATATCGCAGTGAGCAGATCTGTCAGATCCGTTGTTTCTTTTTCTTTTAACGCACGCAGACTGTCCGCAAGATCCGGTAAATGCAGTTCCTGCTCTATCCAATGAAACATCGCCACTCCGATATATTCCTCGGAAACCAGTGCAATATTGTTATAAATGTAATAGCATAACTCCTCATATGAAAACACTTCTATCTTCGTATTTGGAAATATATATGAAGTTGTTGCGGGTACTGTTTCACACAATATAACTCGTCCCATATGCTCTCCTCTATCCTTCTATATGTCCAATTGAAAAATCCTTCCGGTATATCTTATTCGTGGTTGGATATATTCTTCCAAACCCAACATCCCGAATTACAATCGCACCAACCCGTTCATCTGTCAGCTCTACTTCCAATGATATCTTCGTTGTCTTTGGCGGTCGTTTTGGCAAACCGTGAATCTCTATGATCTCCCGTTGCATTTCTTTGGAAACCTTATCCCGATATAACATCTCGATCCGGTTCGTATCATCCAAAAACAGTGTAACCTGTCCCTTCATGTTGTACCATTCTCTTCCACCGATCGCAATCGGATAAAAATGATTCCGTCCTTCTGTCTCTCCAATACAGACGCCAATATCAAACGGAATACTGCCCTCCGTACACAATACGCAGTCCCTCTCTGCCTCATATGCTCCATACTTCGCATGATAACAGGCACCCTTCGTATACAGATTCTGTCCCATAAATACGCGTCTGCCATCACAAAGCACCTTCTGTGACTCTGCAATCCATTTATCCGTAAATCCAACTCCCGTCAGATATACGGTAGAAATATAGGTCTCTCTCATCTTCTTCTTTGCAATCTCTGCAAACTTCCGGTCAAGTGATTCTACATCCTCAAACAACATGCCATAAGATAATTCCTCTTTGAGATTCTCTTTTCCCAGATAAAAAATGCGGGTATTTCCCTGATGTTTCTTATCGATGCGATAATATTCCATTCCTTCCGCACCGTATTCAAACATTGCAACACTATTCGTCCTCAACCGTTCATCCTGATTCATTACATACTGAAAAAATGCATTCTCATGGCTCATGATATAAAATGCATCCTCTGCCAATCCAAATTCTTTTCGAAGTTTTCCCAACACCTGATACACCTTTGGAGTATATTCCTCTAATGTAACCGTCAATCTCTTCAATACATAGTCATCTGATCGCGACAAGAATTCTTCTATGTGCGTCTTTAATAAAATGAGCAGCAATGCATCATATGTATATACGCCACCCTCAACCGTCACATGCTTATCAGAACCGACATTTGCAACAATGTCCTCTACAATCTGTCCGTCCTGCTGGAATCGCACGGTACTAACCTGATTGCCTACATACCATTTCTTCTCGTCCTTTGAATAAAACATGACATTCGGAAGCTGATATGTCTCCGTATTGTTCAATTGATATATAGAAGTCGGCTCATCCTGATCCTCTTCAAAATAACTCATCTGCACATTCTTACGACACAGATCTAATCCTAAAAATATATCCATCATGCTTATCCTTTCGTACATTTGACCCTTGCATCATATTATAATTGTATTTGCACTACAAGTCAAAAGAAAAGTTCCCCGCCAGCACTGTTGCACTGGTAGGGAACCCATCTCAAGCACTATCCATATATGGCTTTTTTACTTCTTTATCTTAATCTTCTTTGTCGAACTATATTTACCATATACATTCTTTCCGGTAGAATCTTTCTTAAATGCTCTTACGCGTACATAATACACCTTGTTTTTCTTAAGCTTTCCTATCGTGACTTTTCTCTTGCCAGTCTGGACAATCTTCTTGCCTTTCTTAAATTTCGAATTGGTTGCATAAACGATTTCATAGCCCTGTGTTCCGGACACTTTCGCATATTTTACAACCATCTTCTTTTTCTTTGTGTTTGAAAGCTTTAATTTCTGTACCTTCTTTAACGTTATCTTTGACCATTTTGCATACACCGTATAATTGGTCTTGGAGCCTTTCTGAATAGACGTAATCTTCTTTTTACATTTGCTGTCTGTATACCAACCCTTAAATTCATATCCTTTTCGGCTCGGACTGCTCAATACCACGCTTTGATCCGATGTGTATGTACTTGGATTATTTTTATGATTGATACCCTTATTCAACACATATGTAATCGTATACTGTGTTTCCGGTGTCGGCTGATCCTTTTCCGGCTCTTCTGGTTTCTCTGGTTTTTCTTCCTTAATAAGCTTTTCAACCACCTTCTTGTCCGTTGCTCCACATACCGAACAGATTCTTGTCTCTTCGCCTTCTTTTTCATATGTCGGTTTCACAGTTTCCTTCCATTCACCCCAGGTATGTTTCTCAACATATTTAACTGTAATCTCCTGTGGTTCTGTCACATTCCGGATCGTGTACTTTCCATCTGCAAATTCTATTACTGTGCCATTTGCATATACCAGAATACATTGATCTTTCGATGTCTTGACCGTAAACGAATAATCCTCTCCATATTCAATCTGTGTTTCGCCTTCCTTCTCCGGCAGGATCGTATAATCATCCTCTCCGGAAGGAAGCGTGATCTCATACCGGTTCGGAACCATGTCTTCTTCCTTTACATCCAGAATATAATCCTTTTGAATGTCCTCAAGTGTGTATCTGTCATTAACCGCTTCCAGTGTAGCTGTAGGTTCATCCGACAGTTTGTAATATTTTCCATTGTATCCCATCGCCGCTTCATACACATAGATAACAGCATTCTCCGCATCACTGTATTTCTCACTGACAGATAATGTATAATCTGATCCTTCAGTTAAGTTATCACCTGTCTCATTCAGATAATCCTTGGCACGCTCTGTAAGTGTAACTCTGTAATTGTTGATGATCTCATCATGTCCTGCATTTTCTCTGCGCATCGAAAGCGTAAGATTCTGATCTACCGCATCCGCCGCCTCTAATCTGACAACGACCGTTGCACTCTCTGCCTTCCAATCATTCTCGTAAAATCTTACAGCGGACACCTTGTATTCAGCCTCTTCTAATTTCTCGAACTGATAAGAACCATCTTCTGCTGATTTTGTTTTCTTTGTATCCCCATTTCCTTTTAAAGAAACCGTTACACCCTCTACCGGATTGCCCTCCGGATCACAAACAGTTCCTGAGATTGTATAGGTTTCCACATTCTTTTCAAATATCGCTGTGTAGGTCTCACTCTCAAGCACTCCATTTATCGCAGCTGGATAAAGTCCGTTTATGGAATAAGTCGGAACATTTTCCTTACTGTCAACCCATTTCACGAAATGCCAGCCAAGATCTGCTACCGGAAGAACGCCCTTTGGTGTTCCACTTACTGCTTTGATCGTCTCTGTCACCTCAGCAGAACCAGTCTTTTCGCCTACCCATTTTACGGTTCCATTTCCACTAGCTTTGTAGGTAAATGTAGCCTCTGTTTCCTTTGTCGTAATCTCTACTGTATGATTTGCCTTGATGCCTGAGATCGTGTAATTGTCATCCTCATCCGGCATCAGCTCTTCGCCATCTAAAGTCACACCTTCTAATATATATCCTGTATCCGGTGTCACTGTAAAGGTAACATCTTCTCCCGTCTCGGTGATAAGCTCTGTCACCTTCTTATTATCGACACTGATTGTTGCATGACTTCCTTCTGCTAATTTGAATTCTAACGTATACAAATCATATGCCTTTGCATATACATCCGCATCTGAAGTTAATACCTTCGCAAAATCATATAATGTCGTAAATTCCGGATCTGCATACCAATCAAATGTATGAATGGCATTATTCTTTCCGGTTACCGTCGGTGCCTGATTCTCGGTGACTGCATGGTTATAATTCGTATATCCGTATCCTGTAAGATCTTTACCACCGGTCGTATAATGGAAAGTCATCTGCATAACGGTCTTATCCGTTGCAGTCTTGCTTAAAGTAAGTTTTGGACATTTATCGCTGGTTATTGCCTGTTCCCATACAAACAACTGCGCCCCATCCTTCAGATCTTCATTGATACCATTCTGTAGTTTCCATGCAGCTTTACCGGATGCAAAATCTTCCGTCGTCATAAGTTCGTTATCCGTAAAGGTTACTGTATGACCTTTCAGATTCACGAAATATCCATAAGCTTCCTCATCACCGGCTCCCGCATAATAACAATCAGATATCACTGCATCCGCAAAATAAGAGTAAGCACAACCTACAATTGGTGCTGCAAATGCCTGTGGCACATTATATGACAAACCAGTTGCAACATTTGTTGTCGATATATTTGTGGAATAATTATAGCAGTCTCTTACCAGAGCACTCTCTGCACTTCCTGTAATGCCTCCGGTGTGAGAACCACCTTTAACGTCTCCGGTATTATAGCATCCATAGATCGTACCCTTACTTCCTGTTGACCAGCTTGCAATGCCTCCCGCCTGATCCTCGGATGCTGTAACAGCTCCTGTGTTGTAACAATAATAGATTCCATACTGTGACAGAGAAACCGGAACCAATTTCTCCTCTTCTCCTGTAGAACCACTTTCTGAATTAGATGAAGATCCTCCCGTTGTATCATCCCATCCGCCAATGGATGGATTTACGATCACGATATCATCCCCTTCTGCCACACCGGTTCCTGCTACAATACCTCCGGCATGTTTTCCTGTAATTACCCCTGTATTAAAACAATTGGCAATATATCCGTTATTATGTCCCGTAATACCAGATGCCTGTCCGTCTGATGTAATGGATGCTTCATTCTGGCAGTTCAGGATCCTGCCATAATTCCAACCACAGATTCCACTTACATCTCTCTCCATTCCGCCGTCCGTATTATCGAGTGCACCCCGGTTCACACAGTTTCTTACAATACCCGAGTTATCATTTACAATTCCGAAGCAATTTTCAATATATGTACCCACCCATTCTATAGTTTCTGAATTCACGCAGGTATCCATTATTCCATAATTTCTATATACAAAAGTAGCTCCACCATGTCCACAATAACTTATACGAAGCCTTCTGGCTGTACAGTTTGTTACTGATCCGTTATTTAATCCAACAAATACCGAACATCCCATTATAAAAGATTCCTCTATCGTCAGATCTTTTAATGCCCCCGATTTACCAATATAGCCAATCAAACCTCCTTGATTTGTTTCACTTCGACCACGACGATACAATCCCCGGATTGTCTTACGATTTCCATCAAAAGTTCCCTGATACGCTATGTTGTATTGTGAACGATCCACATTATAAGATCCAAGTGATGGCCAGTTGATCACATCTGTCGTTTTATCCGTCCATGAATCCAACTTGCTTGTATCATTCATCCCAATATCTTTACAGAGAACGACACTCTCCGCCAGATGTGACGTATCATCCTCTCCATCACCATTTACATAATCCGCAAACCAGTATAACTGTCCTGCATTGCTCACTGCATAATATCCGATATATTTCTCGGACAGTCCAAGTGCTCCATAATTCTCTGCTGTGACCTGCTCAGCCGGCTGGTAAGAACCATCCACCGTGGCAAATCCATTCTCATCATAAGCCAGAGTCTTGGTAACTGTTCCACAGGTACTACATTCTGTTGTATAGGTATATACACCAGCCTCATCTATACCCGTCAATTTCCAGCCCGGCTTTTCTGCATGGAAAATGATATGATCTCTTGACACTCCATAATTCTCTGTCAACTGTTTGTAGATATCAAATGAGTGCACCGTATAGTACATGCTCTTTAAATTATTCGTTATCGCTTCTTTTGATGTATCCCCATAGGCTGTTAAAGATAACTGTAAAGAATCCTTATCTGTATGTGGAATCTCCACCATCGTTCTACTCCACGAGCCACTGAATACATTCAGATTCAGTTCAGTCAACGATAACGGCAGCTTGATCTCACGCTTCGTTGAACCATATTGCTCTATATATGTAGAAAACAAGCCCTCTGGAAGCGAAGTCAATGTACATCCATCTTCAAATGAAATTGTCATGATCTTTGCTTTTTTCTGACCATTAAATGAGTTCGCCGTAAAGTTTTTCAAACATTTCGGATATTCCAAAAACTGAAGCTTCGTAACCACAAATGCATAATCTTCTATGGTTGCTACATTTTCCATATGCGGAAGTTCTGTAAAATATACATTAGAAAATGCTAATGATTTGATCGTCGTAACACTGTCCGGAATCTGAATAGATGTCAGTTTCGAACAATTCTGGAACGTCTTTTCATCAATCGTCTTTAACTGATTGGAAAGCTGAACTTTTTCC
>UMFK01048104.1_pt1 | contig 15817 bp, 20 predicted proteins | sample 1964981 | NCBI WGS metagenome assembly UMFK01 (sample SAMEA4836043, study PRJEB28245) | human gut metagenome | biome: gut microbiome; material: fecal sample | place: Denmark | collected 2008
TTAAAATGTAGTAATTATGTAACTGAAGGTTGTGGTTATGTAAAAGATGTGAAAAAGATGACGGTAAAAAAGATGATGATGAAATAAAAGATGAAAATCTAGGAATAATATGTGGAAGTGGAACAGAAGAAGATTATGATAACCAAAAAGAATGTCATATAAAAAGTGTAGAAGATTTAGTAGCATTTTCAACATTGGTAAATAGTGGAAAAACATTTAAAGAAAAAACAGTATACTTAGATAAAGATTTAAATATGATATTAAATGGTAATTTTGAACCAATAGGTACAAGTACAAATCAATTCGAAGGAAAGTTCGATGGTAATGCACATACAATAAGTAATTTGAGAATATCCAAACAAAATGATAATTATGTAGGATTATTTGGATATGTAGGAGGAATTAATTCAACAAATTATGCAACAATAGTAGGATTAAATGTAGAAAATACAAATGTATCTGGAAATAGCTACGTAGGAGGAATAGCAGGCTATGCAAATAGTTATACTACAATAAATGAAGTAACAGTAAGTGGAAACATTAAAGGCACTAGTGATTATGTTGGAGGAGTAATAGGATCTTCACAATCTTATACAAAGGTTACAAGTGTAATAGTAAACGCAAATGTTGAAGGAAAAACATACGTAGGAGGAATAGCAGGAAGTGGACTTGCAACATATTCTGGAATAGTAGAAAGTGGAGAAATAAAGGGAACTGATAATGTATATGGAAGTGGAAGATATATTTCAAATGCATATATAAATGAAAAGGTAATTAAGAATGTTCCCAATACTGCTTCAACTGATTGGAATGGAACTGTCTTTCCAGAAACTAGCTATAATAATTTAGAAGATTATTCTAATCTAAAAGTTGGTTCAACACCTATAATTGAAACACAGTATAGTGGAGATATTGATAAGTCTGGATATTATTTTGGATATAATAATGATACAAAAGAAAATATAGTTGTTATACCAGCTGTAAACTAATTATATAAGATCAAACTAAAATTTGATCTTTTTTTATAAAAAATATTTTTTAGTAAATATTAAAAGTGGTGATAAAATGAAAACAATTTTGATGACTGGAGCAAGAAGTGGAATAGCTGCTGATGTAATAAAAAAAATAAAAACTAAAAATTATAAAATATATGTAGCAGTACATACAGATACTCAATGTAAAAGAATAAAAAAAATATACAAAAATGATAAAAACATTTATTGTATAAAATTAGATGTAACAGATAAAGAAGATATAAAAAAACTAAATAAAATAGATGTTGATATATTAATAAGTTTTGCTGCTATAGGAAATGGTGGTTCAATTTCAGAAATAAAAATGGACAAAGTAAGAGAAAATTTTGAAGTAAACGTGTTTTCAAACTTTGAAGTAGTTCAAATAGTTCTTAAAAATATGATAAAAAAAGATAGTGGTAAAATAATAATGATTTCGTCATTAGCAGGTATACTTCCACTAAAATTTTTGGGTTCATATTGTGCAACTAAGTCTAGTATAATTATGCTTACCCAAGTATTAAAAAAAGAAATTAAATTGATTTCCAAAAATATTAAAATATCTTTAATAGAACCAGGTATGTATCATACTGGTTTTAATCAAGTAATGCTTGAAAATAAATATGATTGGATGAGTATAAATAGTTATTTTGAAGAACAATTAAATATTATAAGAAAAAAAGAAAATTTATTTTTTAAAATACTTGAAAAACATAAATTAAATTCAATTTCAAATAAAATAATTAAAGCAATTGAAGTAGAAAATCCAAACTTTATTTATAGAGCACCCTTTCTTCAAGTAATTGGTACAAAAATATATCAAATATTTAAAACATAAAAAAACTCTAAAATTAATTTTCAGAGTTTAAAATTTTATATATTTCTTTAACATCCTTAATATCTTGTTTTTCATTATAAAATGGTTTTAAATGTAGGTGAAAATGTTTTACTTCTTGTACATCTCCATTATTTTGTATAAAAGTTAAACCATCTATATTTAATTTTTCTTCTAAAACTTTTTTCATTTTTTTCGCACATTCAAAAATCTTAGATAGAGTTAATTCATCAATATCATTAATATCTTTAAAATGTTTTTTGGGTATAACTAAACAATGTCCATTTCTATCAGGATTAATATCTAAAAAGCATTTTACAAAATCATCTTCATATAAAGTATATGAAGGAATACTGCCATCAATTATTTTACAAAAAATACAGTCCATAAATACCTTCTTTCTACATTAATATTATATAATAAAAAATAATAAAAAAAAAGAGAATTGATCTCTTACAAAGTGAATATCTGCGAATATTCATTTTTATTATGTAAAAAAACAAAAAAAATAAACAAAAAAATTAAAAATATCTAATATTATAATCTTTTATTTTGCCTTATTATTTAGTATAATAATTGCTGGGGATGATAATATGCATACTTTAAAAATAGAAAATTTAAATGTGACAGTTGAAAATAAGAAAATATTAAATAATTTTAATTTAGAAATAAAGAGTGGAGAAATACATGCAATAATGGGTCCAAATGGAACAGGAAAATCAACACTTTTAAAAGTAATAATGGGGGATTCTAACTATACAGTTGAATCTGGAAATATATATTTTGATGAAACATTGTTAAATGAATTAACAGTTTCACAAAGAGCTAACTTAGGAATTTTTCTAGGAATGCAATTACCACCAGAAATAGAAGGTGTTACGAATGCAGATTTCTTAAGAACTGCACTTCATACAAAACAAAAAGAACAATTTAAATTATTTAGTTTTATAAAAAAATTAGATGAAAATGTAGAAAAATTAAAGATGGATAAAAATATGATACATAGAGATATAAATGAAGGTTTTTCAGGTGGAGAAAGAAAGAAAAATGAAATACTTCAAATGTATACACTAGAGCCATCAATAGTAATGTTAGATGAAATAGATTCAGGACTTGATGTAGATAGTTTAAAAATAGTCGGTCAAAATGTGATGGACTATTATAAACAAAATTCACCTGCACTTTTAGTTATAACACATTATCAAAGATTACTTGATTATATAATACCAACTCATGTTCATATAATGAAAAATGGAACAATTATAAAAAGTGGTGATAATTCACTTGTTGATTACATAGAAAAAAATGGTTATGATAATATAGAAGAAAATCAAATAAATAGTACGTGTATCATTAAGGAAAACAGTGAAAATGAATAAAATAAAAATAGTTAATGATGAAATAAAAATTATTAACTTAAATAATTCTATAGAATATGAAATAAAAGATAACCTAATAAAAACATTAAAAATAGAAATATTAAAAGATACAAACTTATTTATAGATTATGAGTTTTCAATCCTTACAAAATTAGAAATAATAATAGAACTAAAAGATGATGTGAATTTAAAACTATATGAAATAAAAAATGGTAATCAAGCAAAAATAAGAACAAAATATATTTTAAATAAAGAATCAAATTTAAATGTACTTAAATTTAATGATGTTGATACAATAAATGAAAATATAATAATAAATTTAAATGAAAAAAAATCTAAAATAAACTATATCTTTAAAACTATAAGTACATCAAAAGAAAAATATGATATAACAGTTTATCATAATCAAAGTAATACAGAAAGTTATATAAAAAATAATGGAGTAGCACTTAAAGATGGAAAAATTAAATTTAATGTATCATCATTTGTTCCAAATGGAAATAAAGAATGCCAAGTTGATCAAGTAAATAGAATAATAAATTTAACTAAAAATAAATGTGAAATAGATCCAAACCTTTATATAGATGAATATGATGTAAATGCATCACACAGTGCCTTAATAGGTAAAATTAGTGATGAAGAAATGTTTTATCTTGAAAGTAGAGGTATAAATAAAACAGATGCCTTAAAACTATTAATAAAAGGATTTATATTAAGTAATATAGAAATAGAAGAATTAAAAAATCAAATAAATGAAAAAATAGAAAAATATTGGAGGTGAAATATGAATAGAGAAGATTTTCCAATGACAAAAGAAAATCTAATATATTTTGATAATGCTGCTACAACATTAAAACCTAAAATAATGTTAGACTATCTTAAAAGTTACTATTATGAATATTGTTCAAATGCACATAGAGGAGACTATGATATAAGTTTAAAAACAGATGAAATGTATGAAAAAACACGTACAATAGTAAAAAAATTCATAAATGCTAAAAGTAATAATGAAATAATATTTACAAGCGGATGTACAGATTCACTTAATAGAATTATATTTGGATACTTTAAATATACTTTAAATCCAGGTGATGAAGTAATAATAACAAAAAGTGAACATGCTTCAAATATATTACCCTGGTTTGAATTAAAAGAACAAAATAATTTTAATATTAAATATGCAAAACTAAATTCAAACTATGAACTTACATTTGAAAGTATAAAAGAAGCTATAACAGAAAAAACAAAAGTAATTTCTATAGCTCACATAACAAACGTTATAGGAGATTCGAGACCTATAGAAAAAATAATAAATTATGCACATAAATTAGGTATTTTAGTAGTAATAGATGGAGCACAAAGCGTACCTCATATGGAAATAGATGTTCAAACACTTGATATTGATTTTCTAGCATTCTCTGCACACAAAATGTGTGGCCCAACAGGAGTAGGAATTTTATATGGTAAAGAAAGTCTATTAAATAATATGAAACCGTTATTGTTTGGTGGTGGAATGAATGCATCATTTGATAATAATGGAGTTAGAATATATAAAGATTTACCTTATACTTTAGAAGCAGGAACACCTAATATTGCAGATGTAATCTCTTTTGGAGGAGTAGTTGACTATATACAGAGTATAGGTATGAAAAAAATACACGAATACGAAAAAGAATTAAAAAAATATGCAATTTCAAGATTAAAAGAAGTAAAAGATATCATAATATATAACGAGGAGAGTGAAAATGGGATAATATCATTTAATATTAAAGATGTTTTTTCACAAGATCTTGCTATATATCTAAATAAATATAAAATCTGTGTTAGAGCAGGAAATCATTGCGCTAAAATTCTTAAAGATGAGTTAGGCGTAAAGAATACATGTAGGGCTAGTTTTTACTTTTATAATACAAAAGAAGAAATAGATAAATTAGTTTTAGCCCTTAAAAACCCTAGTTTGAAAACTGAAATTATATAAACTTGCAATATATTAAAAAATGTGATATATTATATGCCTAAGGAGGATGTCTATGCAAGTAGTACTCATTATAGTGTCAATATTATTAATAGCAATCGCACTTTTACAAAGTGGAAAAGCAGAGAGTGCTTCTAATGCTATTACAGGTGGAAATGACAGCTTATTCGCTAACCGTAAAGAACGTGGCGGAGAGTTATTTATGAGTCGTTTAACTTTAGTATTGGGAATAATATTCTTTATAATCTGTACATTCTATGGAATATAAAGAGTTATATATATAAACACACATAGGTGTGTTTTTCTTGTGTTTTTAAATAAAATGTGATATCATACATAACATTAATTAAAGAGGGGATTTTATATGTTAAAAACACTTAATTCATTTGATATAACAAAACCTAATATTAAGCCATTTTATACTACTTCAAATACAGAAGGGTATATATATCATGATGAAGAAAATTTTTACAAACTTTATAGAACAAATAAATTATATCTTTTAGAAAGAAAAGAATTAAAAACAAATATGTTAGATGGTTATTCATTAGATAACGTAGTATTACCAAAAGGTAAAATTAAATTAAATAAAAAATTTAGGGGTATATATACAGATTATGTTAAAGATTCATATCCATTATATGATTTTAAATGTGTAAACAATAAGGCAAATGATTTTTTTATGATATTAGATCAAGCTTCAAATACTTTAAAAAAAATTCATGAAGCTCAAATAGTTGTATCAGACCTTAGTTTTGATAACATAATATTTGATAAAAATAAAAATCATTATTTTATAGACTTTGATAGTTGTTCACTTAATAATGTTCCAGGAGATAAGGTTCCATATATAACTAATAGATTTGTTTTAAGTAGATGTGCTAGTTACGAAATAGACTATAACTATGATAGAATTTCATTTTATTTATCACTATTATATTTTATCTTTAATAAAGAAGTACATGAATTAAGTATCAAAGAATATGATGAAGTTAGTGAGAAAATAAAAACATTAAAAAATATAAGAAAATTATTTATTAAATTAAAAGAAACAGAGTTAAAAATACCTGAAGTACCATATATTAATGACTACATAGAAAAAGAAACTCATATTTTTACTAGATAATTATCTAGTTTTTATTTTATAAATATGATAATATATGTAAGGTTGGGAGTGAAAAAATATGCTAAAAATAGAAAACTTATCAATTAGATTTGGAACAAAAACATTATTTGAAAATGTAAACTTAGAATTTAAAAACGATTGTTGTTATGGGATAATAGGTGCAAATGGAGCAGGAAAATCAACCTTTTTAAGAATAATAAGTGGTGATTTAGAGCCTACCAAAGGAGGTATAATAATTGGTAAAAATGAAAGAATATCTGTATTAAAACAAAATCACAATGAATTTAACGATTATACAGTTTTAGAAACTGTTATAATGGGAAACAAAGAACTATATAGAATAATGAAAGCAAAAGAAGCATTATATATGAAAGAAGATTTTAGCGATGAAGACGGTATAAAAGTTGCAGAATTAGAAGCAAAATTTGATGAAATGAATGGCTGGCAAGCAGAAAGCGATGCTGCAATATTACTTTCAGGGCTTGGAATAGAAAATGATTTATTAGAAAAAACTATGTCTGAATTAAAAGATAAAGAAAAAGTTAAAGTTTTGTTAGCTCGTGCATTATTTGGAAATCCAGACATACTTTTACTTGATGAACCAACAAATGGATTAGATTTAAAAAGCAAAATGTGGTTAGAAGAGTTTTTAATAAATTTCAAAAATACAGTTTTAGTAGTATCACATGATAGATATTTTTTAAACAAAGTTTGTACACATATGGTAGATATAGATTATGGAAAAATAACTTTGTTTGCTGGAAACTATGATTTTTGGTTAAAATCAAGTGAGTTAATTCAAAAACAAATGAAAGAATCAAATAAGAAAAAAGAAGAAAAAATAAAAGAATTACAAGACTTTATTGCTCGTTTTAGTGCAAACGCATCAAAATCAAAGCAAGCAACTTCTAGAAAAAAATCACTTGAAAAAATAGTTTTAGATGATATAAAACCTTCTACAAGAAAATATCCATATATTAATTTTGAATTTGATAAAATGATAGGAAGAGAAGGAATAGTTTTAGAAAAAGTTAATTATTCATTAAATGGAAAAGAAATATTAAAAAATATAAATATTACAATAAGACCCGAAGATAAAATCGCACTTATTGGTGATAATGAAATTGCGAAAACCGTACTTCTTGGTATAATAAGTGGACAAATAAAACAGGATAGTGGGACAGTTAAGTATTCAAATAATGCAAAAGTTTCATATTTTATGAAAAATCACGATGACTATTTTAAAGAAGATATAACTTTGGTTGATTTTTTAAGATTATATTCTGAAAATAAAGAAGAAAGTTATGTTAGGGGATTCTTAGGTCGAATGTTGTTTTCTGGTGAAGATGCGCTAAAAAAAATAACAGTATTATCTGGAGGAGAAAAAGTAAGATTATGCTTAAGCAAAATGATGCTTGAAAAAGGAAATGTTTTACTTTTAGATGAACCAACAAACCATCTAGATATGGAGTCAATAACATCACTAAATACAGGACTTGAAAAATATCTAGGTCCAATTGTATTTTCAAGTTTTGATCAAGAATTAATAGAAACAATTTCAAATAGATTAATAGAAATAAAAAAAGATGGAACTATAAGAGATAAACAAATGAAATATCAAGAATATATTGATAAATTTGGACTAGATGGGGAATAAAATGGTAGGTATAGATGAAATATTAATTTATAATATTATTCCATTAATATTTTTAATAATAATATACTTTATTTGGAAAAAATATGGGGAAGATGAAAAAGTAAATTCAATTACAAGTAAATATCCACCAAATAATTTAAATATATTACAGGTATCTTATTTATATACTGATGATATTAATGATGAAGATTTTACTCCATTTATGATACAACTTGCTAAAGAAGGATATATAAAAATAATTAAAGATAAAAAAAATTACAAAATAATAAAAATTAAAGCTCCTAAAGAAGAAATCAAATCTTATTTTATAAAAGAATTATTTAAAGACAAAGAAGAAATAGATATAAAAAATTTTAAAAACAGAATATCAAAACTAATGAACATAGTAAAGAAAAAAATAGAATCAAAATATGAAGTTGAAAATGTGTATGAAAGTAAATCATTATCTAAAAAATCACTAACAAAATTTATGATTTTTATAATTTATATAATGAGTATACTAAAATTATTAATTGATCTTAAAAATATTAAACTATTTTTACTTTGTATTATAATTCCATGTATTGGAATAAGTATATTATTTAAAAACTCAAAAAGTAAAAAAATAAATATAAAAATAATTGGTATAATAATTTCAGTAATTTTTATATTATTACCAATTATATTATTAGAATCAAAAATAGATAATTTTACTTACTCATTTATATATCTAATAAACATAATATTAATAGATATAATGTTAATACTTAATGCACTTATGCCAAAGAAAAAAACAAATATAATAAAATTGAAAAGTAAAATCGAAGGCTTTAAAAATTTTATAAGCAATAATGATAATATTATTCCGTTAATAAAAGAAAATATAGATTATTATTATGAAATATATCCCTATAGTTATATTTTTAAAATAGATAATATTATAAAATTAAAAGAAACTTTGGATATTAAAAATCCAAGTTGGTACGAAGAAAAATAAAAAATTATTTTTCTTTTTTTGTAATAAAAATTATTAATTCTAATATTATTTATTAGAAAAGTATTGGAGGAATAATATGATTAATAAAAGAAGTATCTGGTTTTTAACACTATTTTGTTTAATTTTAGTACTAAGTGTATACTATGTTACTATGCCAAGTGAATTATTACTTAGTACTAATAGTAATTATGTTAGCAAAGAAACTACTGAAGGAACACAAACTCCTACAGTAGAAGTAACAGAAAGTACTATTTTAACAAGTTTAAGAGTTGAATCAGATGAACAGATGATGAACGAAATACAAAACTTGCAAACAATATTGACTAATAAAGATTCTACAGTTGATGAAAAAAATAATGCTTATGAAAAAATAAAACAATTAAACTTAAATAAAGGAGAAGAACAACAAATAGAAAAACAAATATCTGATACATATAAATTAAAATCATTTGTTAAAGTAAATGGCGATCAGGTAAGAGTTGTAGTGTTAAGTAAAGAACATGATTCTTCTTTAGCTAACAATATTATGAGAACAGTGCAAAGTAATTACGAGAATGAAATGTATATTTCAGTAAAGTTTCAACAATAATAGGATTAATCCCTCACTAAAGTCGTTTGGTTTCATAAAATATTATGAATGAATATAAACCACCCAACTTAATAGGAAGTGAGGGAAACAATGACCAAAAGTATTTTGACTAAAAGAGAAAAAGAAGTGTTTGAATTACTTGTTCTAAATAAAACAACAGCAGAAATCGCAACAGAATTAAAAATAAGTGAAAAAACAGTTAGAAATCACATATCAAATGCTATGCAAAAACTAGGAGTAAAGGGTAGAGCTGGCGCATTAATAGAACTTTTAAAAATTGGTGAAATTTCATTATAAAAGCATATTATATGCTTTTTTTCATATGATTAATTAGAGGTGGACTATGTTAAAAAAAATATCAATTAGAAAATTAATAATATCTTTTTCTGCTTTATTTACGCTTTTTTTAATATATTTAATACCAAATAATGAAAACGATAAAAACAAACTAGAAGATATTCCACAAGAATTAGAATATGTTAATAATGATTTAATAACTTCAAGTGTATTTTTACTAGATAGCTACAATATGCTTGGTAAAACAGAAGTACCAGTGAGTTCCAAAGATATTGAATCACTTGCCAAAGAATTATTAGAAGTTTTAATAAATGGTGGAGCAAATGAAGATAGAATTCCAAATGGATTTAAATCTGTATTACCAAGTGATACAAAAATATTAAGTTTAAAATATGATAAAGATTTAATTAAAGTTGATTTTTCTAAAGAACTTTTAAATACAAGTAAAGAAATGGAAGAAAAAATAGTAGAAGCAATAGTATATACTTTAACAAGTATTAATGGTGTAAATAAAGTAATAATATATGTAGATGGAAATATATTAACTAAATTACCACAAACTAAGATCAATTTACCAAGTACTTTAGATAGAAGTTTTGGAATAAATAAGGAATATGATATTAATTCAATTAAAGATATAAACCAAGTTACAATTTACTATGTAAATAAGAATAATGATAATTATTATTATGTTCCAGTAACAAAGTATTTAAATGATGATAGGGATAAAATAAAAATCGTTATAGATGAGTTAAGTGGAAATTCAATATATAACACTAATTTAATGAGTTTTTTAAATAGTAATGCAGAACTAATATCATCAGAAAAAAAAGATGATTTAATGCATCTTAATTTTAATGAATATATATTTAGTGATATAGAAGAAAAAAATATTTTAGAAGAAGTTATATATACAATTAGTTTATCTGTATGTGACAATTATGAAGTAAAAGGTGTTGTTTTTAATGTAGAAAATGAAGAAATTTACAAAACTGTTTTAAAAACTATTGAATAAAATAAAAAATGTGATATAATTAATTTGTTCTTATTTAAAGAACAAGTGTCTCAGTAGCTCAGCTGGATAGAGCAATGCCCTTCTAAGGCAGCGGTCAGGGGTTCGAATCCCTTCTGGGACACCATATAGATATTAACCGTTGAATTTCAACGGTTTTTATTTTTGTTGATCTTGTTTTTAGTCTTGTTTATCTAAAATTTCTACTAATTTTTCCTTTTAAATGTAATAGAAACCTATTTTTTCTTTCTAAAAAATAAAGTGACTGAAAAGTGACCAAATTCAAAAAAGAACAATAAAATAAATAGAAATATTGTGGAACAATTATTAGATATATCTTCTACAAGAACCAAAAATATATTAAATTCTATGTGTGAAAAAAATTTAATTTTTATGGTCGGAAGTAATAAATTGCTAACTATAGATAGTTAGTTTTTTTGCTTAAAAAAGGTTATTTAATTTTTTTGAAGAAAATAGTCATTGAATTTCAACGACTATTACTTTGGAAAATTTTATATTTTTTTGCATCTTCATCATAAAAATTATATAAAACATTAATATCATTTATAAGTTTAGATGCAGTAGCTAAAGAAATTTCATGATTTTTTAGTTTTAGTTTTATAATATCTAAAAGTTTATTTTTTTCATTTTCAAATTCTTTAGAAGTTTTATTTTCATTAGATAAACTAGAATCTAAAATTGTATTATTATGATTGTTTGGGACAAACTCTAAATGATGGTTAAACGATACATTTTTGTTATCATTTAAAAGTTGTCCTTTATACATTTTTTTCTTCAAACTCATTTAACTCTTTAATTTCTTTTTCTAAATTAAAATGTTCAATAAAGATTTCAAAACATTTTTCATGTATTTCATTTCTATCCATTATGTCCATAATTATATCTATATAATATCTTGCTCTTAATTATAATAAAAATTTGAGAATTTTTAAATCCAAAAACACCATATTAATAATGGTGATTTTATGAGAGTTAGACTTGGGTATGTATCTATTAGTAAAACATTAGAAAATAGCATAAACTACCATAATATAACATATACAGAATTTAATAAGAATAAAGATTATGAAAAACTTGATAGGATTATTTTGTCTAATTTTGAAACATTAGAAAACATAATAGAATATAATAAAAAAAATAATATTCATTTTTATAGATTAACAAGTAAATTTATACCACTTGCAACGCATAAAAGTGTAAATGTTGAATATGTAAAAAAATATAAAAAACATTTTGATAAAATATCAACACTAATTGGTGATATGAGAATAGATACACATCCAGACCAATTTGCAGTTTTAAATAGTACAAAGAAAGAGGTTTTAGAAAATACATTTGATATTTTAAAATATCATTATAAAATGTTAAATGCATTTAAAATAAAAAATTCAATTATAATTTTACACGTAGGAAGTAGTGTATTTGGAAAAGAAAATTCAATAAAAAGATTTATTAACAATTTTAATAAATTACCAGACCGTATAAAAAAAAGTATAGCTTTAGAAAATGATGATAAAATATACAATATTTTAGATGTTTTATCTATTTGTAAAGAAATAGAAGTCCCTTTTGTTTTTGATTATCATCATTATAAATGCAATAATAATGGTGAAAACTATTTGGATTATATTGATGAAATATTCAAAACGTGGAAAGATCTTATACCAAAGATTCATTTTTCATCTCCTAAAAATAATACAAAAAAGGAATATAGAAGTCATAGTGATTATATTGATTACAATGAATTTATTAAATTTTTAGAGCAAGTAAAAAAATATAATAAAGATATTGATATCATGTTAGAGGCAAAAGCAAAAGATGAAGCAGTTTTTAGATTAATAAGACAATTAAAATATAAAACAAATTATAAATTTATTGATGATATTTCTTTTTTAGTATGAAAAATGCTATAATTAAATGTAGGTAAGGTGTAAATATGAAATGTAATAAAAAAGAAATTGTCAAAATGTTATTAAACCAAGAAATTGATAAACAAAATGAAGAAGAACTTATGGATATGTTAGTTGATAATCCTATAAGCGTTGATATAGATAAATTAGAAGAATCAAATATGAAATTTGGAGATAAAGTCGCAGATAAAATAACAGAATTTGCAGGTAGTTGGGGCTTTATCATAGGCTTTACAATATTTTTAATATTCTGGATTATTTTAAATGGAATTATATTAGCGCATGCAGTTGATCCATTTCCATTTATTTTATTAAATTTGGTGTTATCATGTATTGCCGCCCTACAAGCACCTATAATTATGATGAGTCAAAATAGGCAAGCTAAAAAAGATAGTTTAAGAAATAAAAATGATTATAAAACTGATTTAAAAACAGAACTTATAATAGAAGAATTACATGATAAAATAGATTTATTATTAAAAAATCAAAAAAATATTGAAAAAAAGTTAGAAGAATTAAAAAAATAGTATACAATTAATTCTTTTTTTGCATTTTATTTTAAATTTTTGCTCAATATATATTTGGAGGGAAAAATATGAAACATAACAATGAATTATTAAAACATATATATAAAGATGCATCTATGGCTACATATACAATTACGACATTACTAGAGGATCTAAAAGATAAAAATAATAAAATAAAAAATACAACAGAAAAAATATTAAAAGATTATCAAGAAATTGAAACGAAAGCAAAAGAATTGCTAGAAAAAAATGATGAAGAACCTAAAGGTGAAGGAATGATGACAAAAATGATGTCATCAATGGGTGTTACTAAAGAAGTAAATAAAGATAATAGTGATTCTGCAATAGCAGATATGCTTATAAAAGGGATTTCTATAGGTAGCATAGAAATGGAAAGAAAAATAAAAGATTACAGTAAAGAAGTAGATAAAAAAATATTAAAACTTGCAGAAGATTTTTTAGAATTTCAGGCAAATTCAATAGAAAAATTAAAAGAATTTTTGTAAATATTGAATGAATCTATTTTATATGATATCTTATAAGTGGAGGTACATATGAAAAAAGATAATAAAATATTAAAAAAAGGAAATAAAACAATAAAAGAATTTAAGCAATTTATTTCAAGAGGAAATGTAATGGATTTAGCTATTGGTGTTATTATAGGTTCTGCATTTGGAAAAATAGTAACATCAGTTGTAAATGATATATTAATGCCATTAATTGGTATAATTATTGGTGGACTTGATTTTACTAATTTAAGTATAAAGATAAAAGATGCAACAATTAACTATGGAATGTTTATACAAAATGTAATTGATTTTTTGATAGTTGCAATCTGTATATTTATATTTATAAAAATAGTTTCAAAATTCATTAAAAAATCAGAAGAAAAAGAAGAAGTAAAAAAAGATGAGCAAATTATTTTGTTAGAAGAAATAAGAGATTTGTTAAAGAAGCAAAGTAAAAGTAAATAAAATCCAAAAAAATTGGATTTTTTTATTAAGTGTCTTTTAAAAATTATAAAAATATGATATTATGTTTAAGGATATATGAGGTGTTACCTATGAGTGAAACAAAAAACATAAACGTAACTGTAAATGATTTAAAAGATAAAAATTATGATTTTTTTGAACAAATAATTTTAAGTCTTATTGCTAAATATAAAAATAATCCAAATTTAAAAAATTGGTATGCTGCAATAGGTGACAATTGTAATGGTTCATTAAAAGAAAATTTTATTTCAATTGGAATGATTGATAATAATGATAAAATAAATTATAGTAGAGTAAGAATCCCTAAAAATGAATTAGGAAAAAAAATAATAGAAAAGTTTATAAGATCATATCTTCATGAGGGGATAAAAGAACAAAAAACAGTTAAGAATTATGGTGAAAACCTAAATACTGTTTGTTATATAGAAACAAATGATGAAAAATTCTTTGAAGTATATACTATAAAAAACGATTTAAAAATAGATGGATTTAATATAGATTTAGAATATTTACCACAAACTAATATAAAAGATACAAGGAAAATTGAACTTGCTTCTATATCAGATAAAATTAAACATTTAAATGATATGTTAAATGAAGATGATGAAATAATAAATAAAAAAACACTTTAGTCTTTAATTAAAGTGTTTTCTTTTATTTTTATATTACATAATTCAGTTAGTTGATTTATTAAAGAATTAACATTTTTTTCTTTTACAATAATAATGTATTTAACGTTTTCATCAAATTGTTTATCAACGATATTTATACCATTAATAATATGGTTAACTTTTTTTATATCATCATAAGAAAAAGTAAGTTCTATTTTCTTTCCATTTACAACATTTATAATTTCAGTTTTATTTAATGCTTCACTTACTGATGAACAATACGCTCTAATTAATCCACCAGCTCCTAATTTTATACCACCAAAATATCTTATTACAACACATAAAACATTATTTAAATTATTATTTTTTAAAACATTTAATATAGGCATTCCTGCTGTACCAGAGGGTTCTGAATCATCATTAAATCTTTCAACATTATTTAAAATATATGCATAACAAATATGAGTTGCATCTTTGTACTCAGTTTTATTTTCATCTAAAATATTTTTGATTTCAATTTCACTAGTTACAAAATATAGCTTTGTAATGAATTTTGATTTTTTTATAATAAACTCATTTTCTATATTAAATTTAATTGACTTCATTTAATCACCTTATTAACTAAAAACATTATATATTATACAAAAATATAAATCAAATATTAGTTATTTTTAAATCTTAATTCAAGATATTATTTTATTGACAAAATTTTATATTAAAGGGTATAATTTTAATAGAAAAATAAGGAGTATAAAGTATGAAAAGAAAAGGATTTACATTAGCAGAGTTATTAGCAGTAATAATAATACTTGCAATAATAGCATTAATAACAACAGTAGTAGTAATAAATATAATAGAAACAGTAAAAATAAGAAAATATAAAGTAGAAGAAAAGTC